>Ga0207674_10001391_pt1 | contig 31161 bp, 31 predicted proteins | sample KBSCornC72_FD_184303 | JGI IMG/M metagenome (GOLD analysis project Ga0207674, IMG submission 184303) | Corn rhizosphere microbial communities from Kellogg Biological Station, Michigan, USA - KBS Corn C7-2 (SPAdes) (version 2) | ecosystem: Host-associated > Plants > Roots > Rhizosphere > Soil ...
GGCGGCCATCGCGGCTGCCCGGTCCGGTGCAGCGGTCACCATTCGGCCGACGACGATATACGTCGCGCCCGCCGATGCCGCTTCACGCGGAGTGACCACGCGTGCCTGGTCCTGGACGGCCCCGCCCTCTGCGCGAACCCCCGGAACGAGAACAGCCAAGTCCGCGCCGAAACGCTGACGGACCGAGCGCGCCTCGCGGCCGCTGCACACAATGCCGTGAGTCCCCGCGTTTGCCGCGAGCTCGGCGAGGCGCAGGACCTCGTCGCCGACGTCGACCGACGTCCGACCCCACGACCGTGCGACTTCGTCGGCCGTCAGTGAGGTGAGCACGGTGACGGCGAGAACGCCGCAATCCGAACCGGCTGCCTCACTCGCGGCGCGCAGCATCGCCAGCCCGCCGGTGGCGTGCACGGTCACCAGGCGCGCCCCCATTGCGGCAGCCGCACGAACACCGCCGGCGACGGTGTTCGGAATGTCGTGCAGCTTCAGATCGAGGAAGACGTCGGCGCCGCGATCGCGAACGCGCCGAACCACGTCCGGCCCGACGCTCGTGAACAGCTCGTTGCCGATCTTGTAGAATCGGCACGCATCGCCCAGCTCGGCGACAAGCGAGAGTGCTTCGTCACTCGAGGGTACGTCGAGCGCGATGATCGGAACGACGCCTTTGCGCTCCGTCACGAAGCCCATTGCAGCGCCCCCACGATCTCTCCAATCGACGATACGCCGTGCCGCGAACACCATTCCCCCATCTCGCGAACGATCCGCTCTGGCGCACTCGGATCGCGCATCGCGGCCGTGCCGACGCCGACGAGAGACGCGCCGGCCAGGATGTACTGAATCGCGTCCGTGCCGGTCGCCACACCGCCTACGCCGAGGATGGGCAGCTTTACCGCGCGACGAACCTTGTGCGTCGCCAACACGCCGACTGGCAGAATCGCGCGGCCGCTCACCCCGCCCGTGCCGAAACCGAGCGCCGGCTTTCGCTGCTCGACGTCGATCACCAATCCGGGAATCGTGTTCACGACACTGATCGCGTCGGCGCCGGCATCCGCCGCGATCGCCGCCGCGCCGCCGATATCGGATAGCGTCGGCGACAACTTCACGAAGATTGGACGTCGCGTCGCCGCGCGGGCAGCCGCGACCACGGCGCGGAGCGAGGCGGGATCGGCGCCGAATTCCAGTCCGCCGGCTTTCACGTTCGGGCAGCTGACGTTCAACTCGTACGCGTCGACTGCCTTTTCGTTGCCGTCTCGCACGACCCGCTCGAGTCCCGCCACGACTGTCGGATACTCGTCGATCGCGAACCCGACGACGTTGACGATCTTCCGCGCGTTGGGCAGATGCGTCGCAAGCCACGGAATCTTTTCGCGGCCCACAGCGTCGAGCCCGGGGTTCGCCAACCCAACGGCGTTGATCATGCCGCCCTCGAACTCGGCGACACGCGGAGCGGGCGCGCCCGCGCGCGGCTCCGCCGACACGGCCTTCGTCACGAGTCCGCCGAGTGCGTCCACCGACATGACGCGCTCGAGCTCTTCACCGTAGCCGGCGGTGCCGGCGGCGAGGACAATTGGATTTTGAAAGGAGAGGTCGGCGACGGCGATCCGCAGCGCCGATGCGCCGCTCACCGCATCGCCCCGGCGCCGGAGCGTGACCCACTCACTCGACGCGCGTAACGGTCGAGATACTCCATCGCGGCGCCGGCCACGGCACCTGCAATCGTATCCTGCTTGCGCGGATCCGAGATGAACTGCGCCTCGCGCGGGTTGGTACCGAATCCGATCTCGACGAGCACGGCGGGCATGTACGCGGTCACGAGAACGCGGAACCCGGCCTGCTTCACGCCCCGACTCGGACCCGGATGCATCGTCCCCAATCGCTGCTGGATCAAATCCGCCAAGTCGCTCGACTCCCGGAGGTGCTCGTTCTGCTTCATGTCGCTCAGGATGAATCCTAATGGGTCATCCTTCCCGACTTTAACAGAAGATTCCTCGAACCGAACGGCGGCGTTTTCCATTTGCTCGACGCGCCGTGCATCCTCCGTCTTCGCCTCGGAGAGGAAGTACGTCTCGTAACCGCGCGCGCCGCCGGGATCCTTCCACGTCGGGTTGGCGGCGTTGACATGAATCGAGATGAACAGGTCGCCGCCTTCGCGGTTGGCGATTCGTCCGCGGTCGTCCAGCGCGATCAACGTGTCCGTCGTGCGTGTGTAGATGACGTCAACGCCTTGTCGCTTCAGGACGGCGCCGAGCTTCATCGCGACGGCGAGCGTGATGTCCTTCTCGTAGATCTTGGGAGCGCCGCCGATCGGCCCGGTCATTCCATTGTCGACGCCTCCGTGTCCGGCGTCGACGATCACCACCCACCGGTCGTTCCGTTGCGCGGGCCGTTGATTGCGCGGATCGGGTACCGGCCGCGGGCGGGCTGCGTCGTCGTTCGCCACGACGCGCCTCGGCAACTCGGGAGTGGCGCCGGGAATCGACGTGGTAAAGACCACGAGCTGTGAGCTGGCCGAGTCCCAACGGGTGTTCGGTACCACGTCGGGAAAGACATCGGACAACAGTTGCAGCGGGATGAGCAGATGGCCGTCTTTGAGAATTGGTGCGGTCGCGAGCTGACGCGCTTCCCCGCCCACGCGCACGATCGGAATGCCGATCTCGAGTCCGAGGCGAACGTTCCACACGCTGAGCGTGTACTCGAAGGCCGACTCGCGCTTTACGTCGATCGCGATGAGCGGACGCAATGCTTCGGGCCGCACCATCGGTCCGTTCTGGGTTGGCGTCGTCGGCACGCGCAGCGACTGGCGCGCGTCGCGCACGACGAGCGTCTGCGATCCCCCTCCGGTCGCAAGCTGCAGCGCGAGGCCGAGCGCGAGGATCATCGGCTGCGCACGGCGCGCGCCATTTCGCGCTCGGCGTCACGGGTACGTTCGGTGTCGCGCTTGTCGTGAAGTTTTTTGCCTTTCCCGAGCGCTAACGCCACCTTGGCTACTCCGTTCTTGAAGTAGAGCTCGAGCGGGATCAGGGTCAGGCCCTGCCGCTCGACGGCTCCTATCAAACGACGGATTTCCTTTCGATGGAGCAACAGCTTACGCGTTCGTCCGGGCTCGTGATTGGCGTATCCGCGGCTCTCGTATGGCGAGATGTGCAGGTTGAGCAAAAAAGCTTCGCCGTCCTTCACGATGCCGTAGGCGTCGCTGATGTTCGCCTTTCCTTCGCGAAGCGATTTGACTTCGGTCCCTTGAAGGACCAGCCCGGCCTCGAACGTTTCGAGGATGTGGTAGTCGTGGCGCGCCCGCTTATTCCGGGCGATAGAGTGGATCTCCGGCTTCCCGGATGCTTGCTCTTGTTTGGCCATCGAACGACTGGAGAGTCCGGCGCGGCAGGGCTCGCGCGATGTCGCAACTTAGGCGAGCCATGTGCGCGCAGCAACACACGATACGTTGACGCTGCCACCGACGACGACTAGCTTGATTGGCTCTGCCGAAGTGGTGGAATTGGTAGACGCGCTGGCTTCAGGAGCCAGTGGGCGCAAGCTCGTGGGGGTTCGAGTCCCCCCTTCGGCACTGCCCGTCATCCTGAGCGAAGCGAAGGATCTATCGTCTTAGTCAAGTAACCAGCCCTGGACGGTAGGTCCTTCGGTCGCTTCGCTCCCTCAGGACGACAAACGAGAGTCGGCTAGTGGCTCCGTCCGCCGGGACCCGCTAGCGCGCTTGGCGGCAGATTCTCGGGCAACGCAACCGCGCCAAAGCTCGCGCGGAGCGCGTCGTTCGCACCCGTCAGATAGGACGAAAGCAACTCGCCGGCGCGAACGATATTCGAGTCCTGAAGCTTGAAGCTTCCGCCGGCGAACGCGAACAGCGTCTGGCCCATCCGGATCCACGTCGGTGCGCCCGCGCGCGATGCCAGTCCGTCTCGATACGCGCTCAAACGAGCGTTGAACTGGGTGTGCGCGGTTTCGAGCATTCCCGCCGCGATGTTCCGATCGCGGGAGAATGCTTCACTAATCTCCCGCGCGACGATCGACGCCGTGCGGTCATCGAGGGCATCGCGCTGCGCCGCGATCATTCCGAGGGCGCGCCGCGCATAGCGAAGCTCCCACTGCGCATGATCCACGTCACCGCGTGTGGCGTTCTGCGCCAGCCACTCCACATCCGCTTGCTCCGGCTCGGCGAACAGGGCGGCGACGTAGCCGGCCGCCTTGCGCTGGAGATCGCGCTCCGCTCGCCACTGCGACAGGAACGCCACGGCTACCCCAAGACGGGGAGCGCGCGTCCCGACTCGGGAGCCTCCGCCAATCCGACTCGCGTGCGAACCTCGCCTTCCTCCGCGAGGAGATCGGCGAGACAGACCGCCGAGAGCACGTCGTCGATCCGCCGCTGGAGCAGCATCCACACGGGTCGGATGCTGCAATTGTGCGACGACGAGCAGCGCTCCTCTTCGACCGGATGCGTCACGCAATGGAGGTCGAACGTCGTCATCTCGGACGCCTCGATCACGTCGCGGATCGAGATGCTTGCCGCTTCGCGGGCTAGCGCGTACCCGCCGCGTGCCCCGCGCGTGCTGCGCACGATCCCGGCCCGGCGCAGGCGCAGCAGGATCTGCTCCACATAGTCGCCGGGCAAACGCTCGACCTCGGCGATCTCGCGGCCGGTGATTGGTCCCTCCGACGCACGACGCGCGAGGTGGAGCGCACAGATGACGCCGTATTCGGCAAGCGTAGTGATGCGCACGAATTAGGAATATAGTCAGCCGCCGGCAGACACGCCGTGTGCCCCGCCGGGTACCCCGATTTCCGTCATCTTGCGAAGGTCGAGCACCTCGTCCACTTCGTCGGGCGGAAGAATGCCCTCGCGCTTCACGAGGTCGCGAATGAGCACGTTCTCCTTCACGGACTGCTTGCTGATCTCCGCCGCTCGCTGATAGCCGATCTGCGGCGCGAGCGCCGTGGCCAGGGCCGCCGACCGCTCTACCCAGTACGCGCACATGTCGCGGTTTGCTTCAATACCGGCGACGCACTTTCGCGCGAGCACCGTCGCCGCGTTGGTCAGGATGCGCATCGATAGCAGCACGTTGAACGCGATGACGGGCATCATCACGTTGAGCTCGAGCTGGCCGTGCTCCGAAGCGATGGCGACCGTCGTGTCGCAGCCCATCACCTGGAAGCACACCTGGTTCACCATTTCCGGAATCGACGGATTGACCTTGCCGGGCATGATGGACGAACCCGGTTGGACCGGCGGAAGCTTGATCTCGTCGATGCCGGTACGCGGGCCCGCCGCCATGAGCCGCAGATCGCTCGCGATCTTGCTCAGATCGATCGCCAACACGCGCATCGCGGCGCTGAACGCCGCCACGTCGCCCATGCTCTGCATCAGCTGCACGCGATCCAGACCGACGCGCAGCTCGAGTCCGGAGATCTCCTTCAGGTGCTTCACCATCAGCGCGGGATATTCCGGCTCGACGGTGACGCCGGTGCCCACGGCGCTCCCGCCAATGCCGAGGTCACGGAGGTAGTCAGCCGCCTCCTTCACGCGACGAATCCCGCGGTCGATGGAACCAGCGTATGCCGCGAACTCTTGCCCCAGACGGATCGGCATCGCGTCCTGGAGGTGCGTACGTCCCGCTTTCACGATGTCGTCGAACTCTTTGGCTTTACCGACGAGGGCGGCGCGCAGCTCCTCGAACGCCGCGACGAACGCGCCGAGCTGCGAGAGCGTCGAGAGCCGGATGTTCGTCGGAATCGTGTCGTTCGTCGACTGCGCCATGTTCACGTGATCGTTCGGGTGAACCGGCGAGTACGTCCCGCGCTCGAACCCGAGGAGCTCGTTGGCCCGATTGGCCAACACCTCGTTGGCGTTCATGTTGTGCGAGGTGCCCGCGCCCGCCTGGTATGGATCGACGATGAACTGGTCCAAATGCCGGCCCGCCAGGACTTCGTCCGCAGCCGTCCTGATCGCATCGGCAAGCTTGGGGTCGAGGCGGCCCGTTTCCCGGTGCGTGAGGGCGGCGGCTTTCTTGATCCACACCTGCGCGATAATGAACGGCGCGAGTGGCCGTAGCTCGCTGACCGGGAAATTCTGCTTCGCGCGCAATGTCTGCACGCCATACAGGGCGTCCGCGGGCACATCGAGAGGTCCGAGCGGGTCCTTCTCGCGACGAGTGTCAGGCATGGTCAGTTGAAAGAAGAGAATTCGAAGTCAGAGATGATGGGCGCATGTCGCGCGCCGCAATCATGGTGCGAGCGAGTGCAATGATTGCCACGAGGCCGGCGATCATCGCGATGCCGAGCAGCCCGACGCTCAACGCGTGCAAGCGGCCAAATTCCACGCGGCGAGGGTCGGCCGGGTCGAGCTGTTCGATCGGTCCAGCGATCGCGGCGCGGACGCGCTCGATGCGCGGCGAAAACACAAACTGCGCGACGCCGCATGTCAGCAGCATCACGAAGTCGGTCGCGAGACGACCGACGTAGTGCGCGCCGCGGAGCTCGATCACGGCGTCGATCGCCGCGACGAGCATTCCGGCGTAGAAAATCACCGGCAGCACACGGCCGACGACGAGTCCGGCAAGCGTACGCGTCGGAAGCACATCGAACAGTGCCGGTGCGACAATCGCGGAGAACAGCGTCGCCGCGCCGAGCCAGAAGGCGAGCAGCGCCAAACGAACGAGCAGCGACGCTCCGCCCTCGGCTGCGCTCATGCGATGACGCGCTTGACCGGCCTCGCGATCCCGGTCAAAAACGGGTTCGACATTTTTTCCTCGCCGATGGTCGTCACCGGGCCGTGCCCTGGATAGACGACCGTAGCATCGTCGAGCTGCGCGATCTTTTCGAGCGAACGCTCCATCGCCGCGGGGTCGGCGTACGGTAGATCGGTCCGGCCAATCGACCCCGCGAAAAGCAGATCACCGCCAAACACGGTCGTGCCGTGCCGAAAGACGACGTGCCCCGGCGCATGGCCGGGCGTGTGGACGACGTCGAACGCCAGCGTGCCGACGACGAGCCGCTGTCCGTCCTCGATCATTACATCGGGCGCGTCAGGGACCTCGAACGGGATGCCGTACATCGCGGCCGATACCGGCGCGCGCTCGAGCACAGGCCGATCCGCAGTGTGCATGTGTACCGGCACCTTCCAGACGCGTCGAACGCCGACGATTCCGCCGACGTGATCGAGGTGCGCGTGCGTGAGCCAGATCGCCCGCAGGTCGGCGCCGGACTTTCGCACCAGCTCGACCAGGACCTCCGGCTCGGCGCCGGGATCGATGAACACGGCCTCGTTCGTCGCTTCGTCGATCACGAGATACGCGTTCTCCTGGAACGCGCCGACCGTTTGCGACAACACCTTCATACCGCATACCCTCCGCTGCCGACGATCGGTTCGTCCGGATCGCCGTCCGCCAACGCCTTCAAATACTTCTCGACCGCGATCGCCGCGGTCGTCGCGTCGCCCACCGCGGTCGTGACCTGACGCGTCAACTGAGCACGCACGTCGCCCGCCGCGAACAGACCACGAATGCTGGTCTGCATGTTCTGGTCGGTGCGCAGATACCCCATGTCGTCGTGCTCGACGTGGCCGTCAATGATGCCCGTGTTCGGCCGGAAGCCGATGAACACGAACATTCCGGTCACGGGAAGGTCGCGGACCGCGCCGGTCTCGACGTCGCGCAGCTCGAGGTTCTTCACCAAGCCCTGCTCGTCGCCATTGACGCGTTCGACGACGCTGTTCCAAATGACTTCGACTTTCGGATTCGCGAAGAGGCGCTGCTGAAGAATCTTCGATGAACGGAGCTCGTCGCGACGATGAATCAAGTACACTTTGTCCGCGTAGCGCGTGAGGAAGTCGGCTTCCTCGGTCGCGGCGTCGCCGCCGCCAATCACCGCGATCGTGTGGTTGCGGAAGAACGCGCCGTCGCAGATCGCGCAATACGAGACGCCCTTCCCCGCGTACTCGATCTCACCGGGAACGCCCAGCTTCACTGGCGTTCCGCCTGCGGTGATGATCACGGCCTTCGAGTTGTAGCTGTCGCCAGAGTCGGTGCGCGTCTCGAACGTGCCATCGGGCATCCGGCCGACACACTCGACCACAACGCCGTTCCGGAACTCCGCGCCGAACTTCTGGGCGTGCTCGGCGAACCTGTCAGCCAGCTCGTGGCCAAGGATTCGTTCGAATCCCGGATAGTCTTCGATGAGCTCGGTGTTGAGGAGCTCGCCTCCCGGAAAGCCGCGCTCGAGGACGACGGCCTTGAGCATGGAACGCCCCGCGTACATCCCGGCGCACATCCCGGCCGGACCGGCTCCGATGATGACTACGTCGTAGTTGTAAGTCGCTGGCACGTCCTGTCCTCGAAGTTCGGCGCGCGCCTCAGTGCGCTGCGTCTACTCGGAATGTAGCGATCGGGGGAATCGTCTCGTCGTGCGGCGCCGGGATCACCAGACGCGTCAACGCACCATGACAGTGCGACACGGTGCCGATCACGAATTCGGCGGAATTCACCTCCGCCGTCGAGGCAATCGACGCGTCCGCCGCGATCACTTCGGCCGTGTCGAACATGCCGACGCCATACGCGCGGTGCCGACAAAACAGTACGGCGGCGCTCACGTTTCTTCCCGTCGCGCGGGCCTGACGTGCGAACTCCTCGACCGTTGGCGGCATGCTCCACGATCGCGGCCCTCGCGTGTGCGGGCAGGTTCGAGGCTCGACGCAATTGATCGGGCACATCCAGGTCGCGAAGCTCACGTAGTGCGTGCCATCGTCGCCGGCGCGCGACCACGGCACCACCGGTACTTCGTCGAGCGGAGCCGTCGTGATGCGGCGGTCGGGCCAGCGTCGTTTGGATCGCTCGACCAGCCACTCCGCCATGAGGTGCGGCATCAAGGGCGAAGGTACGATGGCGTCATCCGCGGCCGACGACGGTTCGCCGGCGGCGCGTGACAGATAGTCGTCGAAGAACGAACGCCAATCGCGCCGGTCGAGCCTCACCAGCGGCGTTGTCGATCCGTGCTCGCGCGCGACCGCGCACTGCGGGTCCTTGTCCACCACCAGGAGCTCTCGCGCTTCGGCCGCGCCGGCCTCAATCGCACGCAGCAGCTGCCGTACGTAGTAGCTGCCGTAGCATCCTCCGCCCACGATGACGACGCGGCCATACCGCTGCGGCGACGCGTCATCGTCGGACATGCCGCCCACCGTCGACGATGATCGTTTCCCCGGTCAGGTAGTCGGATTCGAGAATGAAGAGCATCGTGCGCGCGACGTCCTCGGGACTCCCTTCACGCGCGAGGGGCGTCGTGCGACGAAGTCTCGCGGCGTCTTGCTCGCTCCAGCCTTCCGGCAGCAGTACCGTGCCGGGTGCGATCGCCGCGACGCGCACCTCCGGCGCGAGCACGGCGGCGAGCGCGCGGGTGACGTAGACGATACCCGACTTCGCGATACCGTGCGGGATGTATCCGGGCCACGTCTCGAACGCGGCAAGATCGGCGATGTTCACGACGACACCGCGCGCCTTGCGAAGATGCGTTGCGGCGGCCTGCGTCAGAAAAAACGGCGCGCGCAAATTCAGATCGATCGTCTGATCCCAGCGTCGTGCGTCGACTTCGCCGAACGGCATGCGCACCATGATGGCGGCCGAGTTCACGAGAACGTCGATGCCGCCAAAGCTGGTCACCGCGGCATCGACGACCTTGGGGATCTCGTCGACGTTCGTGAGATCCGCGCCCACGGTGACGGCTTCACCGCCCGCCGCTTCGATGGCGCGAGCCGTCTCGCGTGCGCCGTCCGCGGTGGCGTTGTAGTGGACGACAACGCGCATGCCTCGCTGACCGAGCGCGAGGGCGAGCGCACGACCGACGCGGTGGCCCGCGCCGGTAACGATGGCTGTTCGACCTCGTAGCTCCATGGTCCCTCCCCCTCCCCGCGATCGCGTTCGACGGTCAGGCCGCGCGCGCGCGAACCCGGCCGTCTTGACGGGCGAGCCACTCCGCCGGTACACGCATCGTGCCGAGCGTGCGTGCACCGTCCGTCGCCCCATGCCAATCTGAACCGCCGCTCGGTACGAGCCCGAAGTGATCAACGAGAGCGCTCAGCCGCGCGATGTCCTCGCCGGAGTGACTCGGGTGCCGCACTTCGACTCCGTCGATCCCCGCGGCCACGAATTGTTCGATTCGTTCGCGCGTTCCGCCCTGCGCCGGATGCGCGAGGACAGCCAGACCACCAGCGCGGTGGATGAGCGCGATCGCGTCGACGACGGCGAGCCGTTCCTTCCCCACGTACGCGGGCCGCCCGTTGCCGAGATAACGATCGAATGCATCGCGAAAGTCGATCGCCCATCCCTCGGCGATCATCGCCCGCGCCACGTGCGGCCGGCCGATCGCGCCGCCGGCGGCCTGCTCGAGCACCGCCGTGAGCTCGATGCGAACACCGAGCTCGTTCAAGCGCTGCACGATTCGCTCGGCACGGTTCCGTCGCATGTCGCGCAGTCCGCGCAACGTCGCTTCCAGCTCGCGCGTGTCCGAGAGATGCAGCCCGAGAATGTGCGTCTCGACGTCGCCTTCGACTGCGCTCAACTCGACCCCGGGTACGACGCGCACACCGAGCGCAACGCCGGCGCTCGTCGCGTCGTCGATTCCAGCGACGGTGTCATGATCGGTCAGCGCGATGGCGGACAACCCCGCGCGCTTCGCGGCGGCAACCACGTCCGCCGGCGGACGCGATCCGTCGGAGGCGGTGGAGTGGACGTGAAGATCGACGAATCCGCTCGGCGTCGGGCGCGTGGTCTCGATCGCCGTCACGCCGAGTAGTTCGCTTCCGGCGACGTATCACTCGGCTGCGACCACTCGAACAGTCGCGCGAGGTCGGCGTCGGACAACTCGAGCAGCGAACGCTCGCGCGAACGCGAGCCGACCGGTGAATAGCGCGTCACGCGCACGCGCCGGCCGGAGCCGGTGCCATGCACGAAGAGCAAGCCGAACTCGTCGCGGTCGTTCTGCGTCACTCGCCCGGACGGAAACACGAGCCACGTGTTGCCATCGACGGTGATGGATCGGGTGGGCATCAGCGAAACTCCACTTCCGTGTACACGCGATTGGGATCGAGGACCTGCTCGGGCGCCCCGCTGTGCGCGCGGAGGAGCGTCGCCGAATCGGCGGCCTCGAAGAATTCGAGAAAAGCACCGGGGAGTCCCGCTTCCTCGAAAACCCAGAACCGGCAGTTGGCTTTCTGGTAGTAATCCCGCTTGGCGCGAAGTCGCTCCTGGAAGCGCTCGCGTTCGCCTGGCGTGACGAGGGTGCGTTGGATGGTGAGAGCGCGAGACATGGTCAGAGGACGGCGTCCGGGAAGTTCTCGAGTGATTTCTTCACGAAGGCCATGAACTTGTCGGCGTCGGCACCGTCGACGATGCGGTGATCGAACGACAGCGAGAGATACGAGCAGGTGCGAATAGCGATGGTGTCCTCACCGTCCGGACCGGTCAGCACTTTTGGACGTTTTTCGATCGCGCCGAGGCAGAGGATACCGACCTGCGGCTGATTGATTATCGGCGTGCCGATGAGAGAACCGAAGACGCCCGGGTTCGTGATCGTGAACGTGCCGTCCTGCACTTCGCGCGGGTCGAGCCGTTTGGCTCGCGCGCGATTCGCCAGATCGTTGAGCGATCGCGTCAGTCCGGTGAGCGACAGGTTGTCCGCCCCTTTGATCACCGGCACGATGAGTCCCCAATCCAGCGCGACGGCGACGCCGACGTTGATCTGCTTGCGGTAGATAATCTCGCTGCCGCGCACCGACGCGTTGAGCACCGGGTGCGCTTTGAGGCCGTCGACGACCGCTTTGATGATGAACGGCAGATAGGTGAGCTTCTCGCCGGTCGCTTTCTCGAACTCGGCGCGACGCGTGGCGCGGATGCGCGCGATGCGCGTGAAGTCGACCTCGAAGAACGAGCTGACGTGCGCCGACGTGTGGCGCGACGCGACCATGTGATCACTGATCAACTGCCGCATCTTCGACATCGGCTCGACGACGTCGCCCGGCCACGGCTCGGGGAGCGGCAAGCCGTGCGACGGCGCGGACAGGCCCCCCGTCGGGGCGCGAGGCGGCGCCTTGGCGCCGGACTCGAGGAACTGCAGTAAATCCTTCTTGGTAACGCGGCCGGCGATGCCGGAGCCCTGGAGGGCCGTGATCTCGACGCCGTGTTCGGCCGCCATGCGTCGGACGAGCGGCGAGGATTTGGTGCGGAGGCGCTCCTCGAGCGAATCGCCGTTGGTGTGCGCGGAAATGGGTGCGCTGGCGGCGATTGGGTGCGAGGGAGCGGGGGGTTGCGGCGTAGATTCTTTGCGGGGGGGGCCCCCCGCACCACCACCAACCGCCGCGCCCTGCCCCGCCGGCGCAGCCGCGGCAGCCGGTGCACTCGGCGCCGCCGCGGGAGCCGCGACCGCCGCCGTGACATCCGTCTCCAACCGCGCTACGACCGTCTGGACCGGCACCGTTTGCCCTTCCGTGACCAGAACCTCGGCGAGCACGCCGGTCGACGGAGCCGGGATCTCGGCATCGACCTTATCGGTCGAGATCTCGAACATCGGCTCATCGCGCTTCACCTGATCGCCGACCTTCTTGAGCCACTTCGAGAGCGTGCCTTCGGCGATCGACTCGCCCATTTGAGGCATTACAACGTCTATGCGTGCCACCGCATCATCCTCGTTCCGGGTTTTGCTCGCGCTGTCGCCCTCGTCGGAATCGCCAAAGCGCGACCGACGGTAGCAGCACGAGGCCGATCACCGCCCCACGAAGCCAGTATGTACCCCATCCGCACGGCGCGCCGGTCTCGACGTCGGGCGCACAGCGGCTCAGCGCCCCAACCACCTTGGCAACGAGCACCGCGATCATCCCGCCGCCGGCAAAGCCGCCGATCGCCGTGATACAGCCAATACCAAAATACGCTGGCCAAAGCCCGCCCGCCTCTGGCGACCGGTCCCCGGGGGGTGTCGGCGACGACATCAGTAGGCCGCGACGGTCCGCGCAGCCCGGACGATATCCGTCGTCTGCGGCAGCACGAAGTCCTCGAGCTGCGGCGCGTAGGGGAGCGGAACGTCATGCGCCGTCACCCGAAGCACCGGCGCATCCAGCCAGGCGAACGACGTCTCGTTGATCCGCGCCGTGATCTCGCCGGCGATCCCGCCCGTCCGTGTGTCCTCGTGGACGACGAGCGCGCGATTCGTCTTGCGAACCGTCGCCTGAATCGCTTCATCGTCAAGAGGAGCGAGGGATCGCAGGTCGATGACCTCCACCGACAGCCCGTCTTCCTTTGCGAGAGTCTCGGCCGCTTCGAGCGCTTTCCACACTGTCGCGGCGTAGGTGATGATCGAGAGATCCCGACCCTCACGCGCGACGCGCGCCTTGCCGATCGGCACGACATGATCGCCCGCCGGCATCTCCGCCTTGATCCGGCGGTACAGGTACTTGTGCTCGAAGAAGAGCACGCAGTCGTCGTCGCGAATCGCCGCTTTCATGAGGCCCTTCGCGTCCTCCGCCGTCGACGGATACACGACCTTGAGCCCCGGCGTATGAATGAATCCCGCCTCGGGATTCTGCGAGTGGAACGGGCCACCACGCACGTAGCCGCCGCTCGGACCGCGCACGACCATCGGGCACGGTAGAAACGCGCGATAGCGCGCCGTAGCCACGTAGTTCGTGAGCATGTCGTACGCACTGGCGATGAAGTCGATGAACTGCATCTCGACGACGGGACGCATCCCCATGTGCGCCGCGCCCGCGGCCGCGCCGACGATTCCGGTCTCCGAGATCGGCGTGTCGATCACGCGCGATTCACCGAACCGGTCGAGCAGTCCCTCAGTGACTTTGAACGCCCCGCCATAACCACCGATGTCTTCACCGAGGCAGAACACGTTCGCGTCGCGGTCCATTTCCTCGAATAGCGCTTCGCGGATCGCCTCGAGGTACGTGATCTCCGCCATCAGGAGCTCGCCTTCGACGCGTTGAACGTGCCCCACCCTTCCGCTCGCTCGTGCGCAGCCACCGCGGCGTCCTGGCCCTCGCGATACCAAAGCGGCTTTTCAGACGGCGGATCCGCGTAGATGCCGACCAGCCCATCGAGCGCCGCGGGCGGGCCGGAGCGTTCGGCCACATCCGTCGCTTCATCGACTTCGCGACGTACACGGTCGTCGATGGCCGAGATCTCGTCTTCGGTGACATCGAATTCGTCTCGCAATCGAGCGATGTAGCGCGTGATCGGGTCGTTCTCGCGCTCCCACTGCTCGATCTCGCCATCGGGCACGTACGACTGGTTGTCGTGCTCCGCGTGGCCCTTGCGTCGATACGTCATCAACTCGACCAGCGATACGCCTTCACCGCGACGGGCGCGATCGACGGCCCGGCGCGTGACATCGTAGACGGCGAGGACGTCGTTGCCGTCTGTCCGTTCGCCCGGAATTCCGTACCCGATCGCCTTGTCGACGAAGCGCGTCGCCGCGGTCTGCTTCGACGTCGGCGTCGAATAGGCATAGCCGTTGTTCTCGACGACGACGACGAGCGGGCAACGCTGCACCGCGGCGAAGTTGATGCCTTCGTGAAACGGACCGGTCGACGTGGCGCCGTCGCCGACGTACACGAGACCAACGCGATCCTCGCCGCGCATCTTGAAGCTCAGCGTTACACCGGCCATCACCGGCACCATGTCGCCGAGCGGTGAGATCTGTCCGATGAAACCGCGTTCGGTATCGCCGAAATGGATGTTCAACTCGCGGCCGCGTGTCGGTGAGTCACCCTTCGCCATGTACTGTTTCAGGATTTCGACTGGCGTAGCGCCCTTCACGAGCATCGATCCGAGATTGCGGATCAGCGGCGACAGGACGTCGCGTCGCTCGAGCGCGTACGCGCTGCCGACAGCGTCCGCTTCCTGACCAAGCGATCGAAAGAGTCCGCCGACGACCTTCGTTTGGCGATAGAGCGCGACGAGACGCTCCTCGAGCGTCCGCGTCAATCGCATCCAGTAGTACAGATCGAGCCGCTGCTCACTGGAGAGCGCGGCCGACGGCTTGCCTGCACCGCGCGCCGCGGTTGCCGGACCGCTCGTCGCGGCCCGGCGCGGAGTACGCCGGTCCGTCGGCATCAGTAGTTGGGGCTCAGCGCGTGAGTCGGGTCTTCAGTCCGGTGCAACGTCACGAAGAACCGCTTGGCATTCCGATCGAGGCGGCTCTCGCCCATCTGATCGGTCTCCACCTGGACGAAGGTGTAGTGGCCGCCCTCGGCGCGCACGGACAGACGAAGTGTGCCGAGCGCACCGGTATAGGTGCGCGATTTCGGCGCCGTCGTGTGCTGCGAGAGACCGATGCCGGGAAAAAACTCGTCGGCCATCGCGAGCACGTCCGCGAGCTGAAGGTTCGAGCGATAGAAGTGTCGCATCAAGGAATGTTCGAAGGCCGTTCGTTGATTACGTCCTGCATCCAGTCGATCCGCTCCAACGGGTGCAGCGAATCGCGACGGAACCGGATCGCGACCGCCCACGTGCCCGGGATCACGAAATTTAACTTCGCATGGTACACGCCGACCTCGGGACCATAGGCGAACCCGTCGTAGGTCTTGGACTGCGGCCCCGACGGAATGTCCGGGTCGATCGGTTTCCCGGCGAACAGCTGGCCCTCGCCGCTCTCGATCGGCTGGCGCGTCTTGCGGTCGAGGATGGTGATCGAGTAGTGGATGTCGTCGCGCGCGTGCGGCGGCGCCTGGTCGGGACGGATCGTGTAATCGTAGCTCGCCGAATACTGGTGCATCGCCGGCGGGCCCGGCGGTCCGCTGTTGCACGATTCGATGACCGACGCAACGAGCGCGACGCTTGCCAGCGTCGCGCCCAAACGAACCACAGCAGCCACCTTCATGGCGGTACCCTCCCCGCTCAGGACTGGTAGTACTCCAGGCCGAGGTGGGTGATCTGTTCCTCACCCATCAAGTGCCGAAGCGTGTTCTTGAGCTTCGTCTGCTGGATGAAAAGATCGTGTTCCGGCTGCAATCCGGGAGCGGCCATCGGCGACTTGTAATAGAAGCTTAACCATTCCTGAATGCCCTTCATCCCGGCGCGGTGGGCGAAGTCGGAAAAGAGCGCGAGGTCGAGCACGATCGGCGCGGCAAGGATCGAATCGCGGCAGAGGAAGTTGACCTTGATCTGCATCGGATAGCCCATCCATCCGACGATGTCGATGTTGTCCCAGCCTTCCTTGTTGTCGCCGCGCGGCGGGTAGTAGTTGATGCGCACGACGTGCGAGAAATCCTTGTACAGATCGGGGTAGGACTCGGGCTGCAGGATCGTGTGCAGCACGCTGAGCTTCGACTCTTCCTTCGTCTTGAACGACGCCGGATCGTCGAGCACTTCGCCGTCACGGTTGCCAAGGATGTTGGTCGAATACCAACCGGCGAGGCCGAGCATGCGCGCCTTGAGCCCTGGCGCGATGACGGTCTTCATCCACGTCTGGCCCGTCTTGAAATCCTTACCCGAGATCGGGACGCCGCGATCGTTCGCCAGCTGCTGAAGCGCGAGCGTATCCACGGCGAGGTTCGGCGCGCCGTTGCAGTACGGGATGCCCTCCATGATCGCCGCCCATGCATAGAGCATTGCGGGCGAGATGGCGTCGTCGTTCCGCTCCATCGCCTTCTCGAACTGTTCGATCGTCGCGTGCTGCGGGCCGGGCTTGATGAAGATTTCGGTCGACGCGCACCACACGACGGCGAGCCGATCGCATTTGTTGCGCGCTTTGAAGTCACGAAGATCCTGGCGCAGCTGCTCCGCGAGGTCGCGCTTGGTCTTTCCTTTCTTGACGTTCTCGCCGTTGATCCGCGTGACGTACTTGTTGTCGAATACGGCCGGCATCGGCTTGATGCCGCGCAGAAAGTCGGCGACCGGCTCGAGATCACGCTCCTCGAGCACACCCGCCTTCTTCGCGGCCGTGTATGCGTCGTCGGGGATCGGGTCCCAGGCGCCGAAGACGATGTCGTCGAGCGACGCGAGCGGAACGAAGTCCTTGATCAGCGGCGAGCGACTCTCGGTGCGCTTCCCGAGGCGGATTGTCGCCATTTGGGTGAGCGATCCGATCGGCTTCGAGTGTCCGCGACGAATGCTTTCGACGCCTGCCATGAACGTCGTTGCAACAGCGCCGAGCCCAGGCGTGAGAATGCCAAGCGTGCCGGTGGCTGGGCGGATGGTAGGCGATGCCACGAATTGAATCTCCTGTCGACTTTACGGCCGCGTGCCTGTGGGGCGACGGCGTCGCAGCCAGAACGACTTTTCTGTCGTGAGTGGGAGCGGCGGGGCGTCGGCGCGGGCGTTCGTCTGCTGATACACGAACACCATCCGCTGCACGACCGTGATCCACGCCGTGATGGTGAGGAAAACAACGATCAACCCCAGAACGACTCCGTTGAACACCAACCCGAAGAACGCCTGCGGGGCCGACAACAAAACAATGCGCTCCGGCCGCTGCACCATGCCGACCTTTGCGTCGAGGCCGAGTGCCTCGGCGCGCGCGCGGATGTACGAGGTCAGGTACGCGCCGATCAAACCGGCCAAGCACACGACGACCATCACCATGTTGCTGTGGCGCGGATTGATGGCGTAGAAGACCGCCAACCCGCCGAGCAACGCGCCATCCGCAACCCGGTCCAACGTCGAGTCGAGGAATGCCCCGAAGGTCGAGCTCTTGTTCGACCGCCGGGCGACCGTACCGTCCAGGACGTCGAACAGCGCGGTCATACCAAGGAACCAGCCGCCCGTCCGAATGTGACCGGAGGCGTAGATGGCGCCGCCGGCGACGGTGCACATCGTCCCGATGGCAGTGATGGTGTTAGGATGGACTCCGCGGCGGACCAGCCAATTGGCGACCGGATCGATGACCTTCAGGTATCCGTTTTGGAGCCAGTCCGGGAGAATCTTCATGCGGCTCGCTTGGGCAGGAACGCGCCGTCCCCTGACGGGGCGGCTTCGCGCGTAAAGGTAGCCCTTTCATCGAGTTGTGGCAACCGACTCAACCGGCTGGGATCATGGCAACGGGAATACGTATGTGCCGGTCAGAACGACGTTTGGACGTGAATAGGTCTTCGCACCGTCGACCGTCGTCGCCTTGAGGCTGACCGTCGTTCCTGTCGCAACACCCTGCACCGGGATTGTCGCCGAACTATTGGCGCCGACCTGACGCAGGAAGGTGTCGCTGCCGCTCACGGTCACGTAGACGTTCACGGCCTGCGACAGCGTGTTGTTCACCTGCAGCGAGACGGCCGTCGCCTGAGTCGGCGCCGTCCGAACGTCCACCTGCCGCGGGCTGCAGGCCGCGAGGATGCCGCTCGCGGCCAGCACCAAAATGCCTTGGGTGCGTCGAGTTGTTGGCAGTCTCATCACTTTCTCCGTTTATGGCGTGCTTCGGTGCAAAAGATGTGCGCGAAACCGTCGCGTCCGCTCAACGATATAACAAGTAGCGCCGCGCCCCAGCCAGGAACTGTTCGACCAGCCGCCGCTGTGATTCCATCGCTTGGTCGGGATCCGCACCACGCACGATCGCCTCGCGAACCGAGGTGCTCCCGAACCGTTCGTCAAACGTGCGATCACCGATCTTGAGCGAGTCCGGATGCACTCGCGTCAGGGCCCAGAGCACCGCCGCCGCCACATGCCCCGATCGCACTGCATTTCGATCCGTGACGGCGATGCGCACACCGGGAATTCGCTGGTTGTTGTACTTCGAATCGCCGGCGTTCTGCGGCGTGAACGGATCGACGTCGAAGCGCACACCGGCGAGACGACGTCCATTCAACAAATCCGCGACCCGCTGCGCGTCCATCCATGGCGCGCCGAAACGCTGAAAGGCGTCGCTCGTGCCGCGTCCGACGGAGACGTTCGAGCCTTCGAATGCGACGAGCGACGGATAGACCAAGCCGCTGGTGAGCGTCGGCAGATTCGGCGACGGACGAACCCACGGCAGACCTGTTTCGTCGAACCACATCGAGCGCCGCCAACCCGCGACGGGAACGACGTGCAGCGTGGCGCCGATGTGCAGCACGTCGTTGTAGAAGAGGGCAAGCTCGCCCATCGTCATTCCGTGACGCAGCGGGAACGGATATAATGCGTACGCCTTCCCCGCGCGCTGCGCGGTTGGTTCTTCGGGATCCGAGAGTGTGGTGTCGAGCACGGGACCGTCGACATGCTCGCCTGTGATCGGGTTTGGTCGGTCGAGCACGATGATGGGGATGTGACGCCGCGCCGCCGCGTGCATGGCATAGATCATCGCTCCCACGTACGTCCACGTCCGGGTACCAATGTCCTGTAGATCGTACACGAGCGCGTCGAGATCGGTGGTCAGGCTGTCGGGCGGCGCGATCGTCGTGTTGGTGTAGAGCGAATGCACTTGAAGACCGCTTCGCTCGTCGATCCCGCTCGCGATGTGCTCTCGGTCCTCCGTCCCACGAATGCCATGCTCGGGAGAGAAGAGCCGCACCAGGTTGACACCGGCGGCCTTTGCCCGCGAATCGCGGAGCAGGTCGATGTCCGATCGGCCCGCCGCGTCGACTCCTGTTTGGTTGGTGAGCAGGGCGATCCGCTTCCCGCGGATGAGCGCGATGCTGTCGTCGAGCAACACGCTGATTCCCGGCCGAACCGTCGCCGACGACGGGGCGGGCGTCGGCGCGGTCCGGCTCATGCAGCCCCCTGCCACCGCGCTGGCCATCGACACCGCAACCAACAGCTTCACACCCCGATGCATCGACTTTTCTCCGTTGTGATTTCCGCTGCCCTGCTTGTCTCGGCCTGTCATCGTTCGTCGACGGCGACCGGAACGCTCGCCGCAGTCACGCAGCCGAGCGGCACGCCAGTTCGCGACGTCATTCGCGCCGACCTGCAGCGCGTCCTCGATCGCGCGAGAGCCGACAGCGCGTTTCCCGGCGCGTTCGCGGTCGTCGGTACGCATGATGGCATCATCGCCGAATATGGCGTGGGTCAGCTCGATTGGGCACCCAGCCCTCGTCCCGACGAGCACACCATTTGGGATCTCGCGTCGCTCAGCAAAGTCGTCGGCATGACGACCGCGATCATGCAACTCGTCGAGCAAGGCCGCGTCGACGTCGACGCGCCGGTGCAGCGTTACCTCCCCGACTGGACCGGCCCGAACAAGGAGCGAGTAACCGTTCGTCATCTGCTGACGCACACCGGCGGATTGCCGCCCGATCAACCGCCCGGCTCGAAGCCGTACGACGAGATCACGCACAACGCGGACAGCGTCGCGATGCTCATGTTCGCGACGCCGCTCGACACGCTGCCCGGCATCAGAATGGTCTACAGCGACATCGGCGCCTACTTGCTCGGCAAGATCGTCGAACGGCTCAGCGGCCAGACGCTCGACGCCTATCTGCGCGACCATGTCTTCCGTCCGCTCGGCATGACCGAGACGATGTACAATCCGCCCGCGTCGCTGCTGCCGCGTATCGCGCCGACCGAGGTCGATCCGCGGCGCGGTGGTCTCGTTCGCGGCAAAGTGCACGATGAGCGCTCGTACTATCTCGGCGGCGTCTCGGCGCATGCCGGGATCTTCAGCAGCGGCCACGATCTCGCGCGATTCGCGCGCATGTACCTCAACAACGGAACGCTCGACGGCGTGCGCGTGCTCCAACCCGCGACGATCGCTCGATTCACCGCCTACGTCGATTCAGTCTTCTCGGACCGAGGGCTCGGCTGGCAGAAGCCGGATCTCCCCGGAATGCGTTTCGCGAGCCCCTCGGCGGCCTGGGCGGGACACTCCCTATCATCGCGCGCGTTCGGACACACCGGCTTCACCGGCACTTCGATCGCCATCGACCCGCAGCGTGATCTCTTCATCGTTCTGCTCACCAACCGCGTGAACCCGACGCGCAACAACGGCAAGATTACCGAAGTGCGGCGTCAGCTCGCCGATGCCGTTGTTCCCGACTTCGATCGTCTCCGCCCTGCTGGTTCCTCCTCAACCACGCGACCATGAACCTCACCGCGATCGACTGGGCTATCGTAGCCGCGTACTTCCTGTTGTCGGCCGGCATCGGCTTCGCCTTCACGAAGCGCGGCGGCGAAAGCCTGAGCGAGTACTTCATCTCCGGGCGCGCGGTACCGTGGTGGCTTGCCGGCGCGTCCATGGTCGCGACGACGTTCGCGGCCGACACGCCGCTCGTCGTCACGGGCCTCGTCTCGGCGCACGGCGTCGCCGGAAACTGGCTGTGGTGGAACATGCTGATGAGCGGCATGCTCACCGTGTTCTTCTTCGCGCGTTTGTGGCGGAGAGCGAATGTGATGACGGACGTGGAGTTCGCCGAGGTCCGCTACAGTGGCAAGCCGGCGGCGACGCTCCGTGTCTTCCGCGCCCTGTACCTCGCCATTCCGATCAACCTGATCATTCTCGGCTGGGTGACGCGCGCGATGATCAAGATTCTCACGATCTCGCTCGGCCTGCACCCAGTAACGGCCGGCGGCGTGACCATTTCCGGCGAGGTCATCGCCGTCGGCATCTGCTTCATCATCACGATGGCCTACTCGGTGGCCGCGGGGATGTGGGCCGTGCTGTGGACGGACCTCGTGCAGTTCGTGATCAAGATGACCGCGGTGATCGTGCTCGCGGTGTTCGCGGTGCGCGCGGTTGGCGGCATGGACGTGATGAAGATCAAGCTCGCCGAGCATTTCGGGAGCGAGAAAGCGGCGCTGTCGGTGCTGCCGATTTCCTTTGGACCAAGCGGTCTGGTGGCCTACGCCTGGATGCCGATTCTCACGCTCGCGGTGTTTCTCGGCGTGCAGTGGTGGGCGGCGTGGTATCCGGGCGCCGAGCCGGGCGGAGGCGGCTACGTCGCGCAGCGAATCTTCTCGGCGCGCTCCGAGCGGGACGGAGTACTCGCGACGCTTTCATTCCAGGTCGCGCATTACGCTCTGCGACCGTGGCCGTGGATCATCACGGGCCTTGCAACGGTGATCCTCTATCCCAACGGCATCGGTCCGAATCACGATCACGAAGCGGCGTACGTGCAGTCGTTCGTCGATCTGCTACCGACGCCGTGGCGTGGTTTCATGATGGCCGGTTTTGCCGCGGCGTACATGTCGACGGTCGCCACGCAGCTCAACTGGGGCGCGTCGTATCTCGTGAACGACGTATACCGCCGGTTCCTGAAGAAGGACGCCACCGAGAAACACTATGTGTCGATGTCTCGGCTCGCGACGGTCTTGTTGTTCTTGATGTCGACGCTCGTGACGTGGCGCCTCTCGTCGGTCGAAGGCGCGTGGAAGTTCTTGCTCGCGATCGGCGCCGGCACAGGACTCGTGCTCATTCTCCGCTGGTACTGGTGGCGCATCAACGCCTGGTCCGAGATCAGTTCGATGCTCGCGTCGTTCGCGATCTCGGCGATGTGTTTCCAACTGGTACCGGGGCGCTGGTTCCCGGCCGACGATCCTCGGAACGACTCCGTGATCATGCTCATCACGGTCGCTTTGAGTACGGTCGTTTGGTTGTCCGTGACGTTCATGACTCAACCAGAAACCGAAACGGTGCTGGCCTCGTTCTACGAACGCGTACGTCCCGGCGGCCCAGGCTGGGCGCGTGTGTCCGAGAAGCTCGGTTATGGACGTGAGCAGATTCCGGGCGGAGCGCTGGCATGGACAAACTGGATCGCGGGGATCGTCGCGGTGTACGCGACGCTGTTCGGCATCGGGAAGCTTGTCTTTGGCGAGCTTGGCTCGGGGCTGATCCTTTTGGTGATCGCGGCGGTTGCGTTCGCCTGGATTGCCCGGTCGTTCAGAAACGAGGCGCCACCGCCCGCGATGGCGCAGAGAGAGGTGGTATCAATTGCAGCCGACTGATGGAAACGGCGCAACATCGCTTTCAGCTATGGTCGGCGGCGGCGGCGGACGGCCGGGCTGTCGGCTGACGGCTGAAGCTGTCGGCTGACGCAGCTACCCTGTGCTCGGGATGGCTCCCCGCTGGCGGCGGCCGGCCGGGAGCCGGCTGACGGCCGTCGCCGAAAGCCAACAGGCCGCCGGCCGGGCGCACCGCCGCGAGCCGCAAGCCAGCGGCCAGCCGCCGCTGCCGACCATAGCCGCCGGCGACGTCGCGCCGTTTGACGTCGCGCCGTTTCGGGTGTTGCGGGGTACAGCTCAACGTCGTGTTTGAACGCGACTTCCATCCTCGTTATTATTACTGGTGCATATCTGAAGCGCCCGCCATCTCGACGGGCCTCAAGGGGAGATCCGCGATGAGCACGATGAATCAGCCCGAGGTGTTGGTGACCGTTACCGCGGTCGCGTCCGCCGAGGTCAAGAAGTTCATGGAAGCTGAGGGTGTTGACCCTGCGAAGGGCGGACTCCGCGTGAGCGTCCAGCCCGGCGGGTGCAGCGGCTTCAAGTACGGCCTGTTGATCGAGGACGAGGCCGCTGAAGACGATCTCGTCGTCGCGCAGGGCGAGTGGAACGTCTTCGTCGATCCGTTCTCGGCGCAGTACTTGAACGGCGTCATCATCGACTATGTCTCGTCGATGCAGGGATCTGGTTTCACCTTCAAGAATCCGAACTCCACGGGTGGCTGCGGCTGCGGGAGCTCGTTCTCCGCGTAGCGGCGTCGCCGATACGGTTCAACACACATGGAACGGTCCGTCGCTGGCGCACGCCGGGACGCGGTCGTGAATGAAGCGAGGGGGGTGGGCGATTCGACGGATCGCCCCCCCCTTTCTCATATCGTTCACGGCGCCGCGCAACGAGAGCTCATTCGCACGGTCATCGTCGACGATCACGAGGAGATCGCACGGCTCGTCGCGAAGCGCATCGCGACCCTCATTAGAGAGAAGGGGGCAAAGGGAGAGCCCATAGTCCTCGGTTTGGCCACTGGATCGACGCCGATCGGGATCTATCGCGAGCTGATTCGCATGCATCGCGACGAGGGATTGAGCTTCAAGAACGTCGTGACGTTCAACCTCGACGAGTACTACCCGATGCCGAAGGAGAGCATCCACTCCTACCACCGCTTCATGTGGGAGAATCTCTTCACGCAGATCGACATCGATCCGGCGAACGTCCACATCCCGCCGGGCGAGATGTCGCGTCAGGATATCGGGCCGGCCGCTCGCGAGTACGAGCAGGAGATCGTGCGCGCGGGCGGCATCGACTTTCAGATTCTCGGCATCGGCAAGACGGGGCACATCGGATTCAACGAGCCCGGCTCCGGCGCCGATAGCCGCACGCGGCTCGTCACGCTCGATGCGGTCACGCGCAAGGACGCCGCCGCCGACTTCTTCGGCGAGGAGTTCGTGCCGCGCGAGGCGGTGACGATGGGCATCGCGACGATTCTCGACGCGCGCGAGATCGCGATCATCGCCACCGGCGAGCACAAAGCGAGCATCGTTCAGCGCGCCGTCGAAGGCGAGATCGACGTCGAGGTCGCGGCGACGTTTCTCCAGCGTCACCCCAAGACGACCTTCTATCTCGACCGCGCCGCCGCCGCGGAGCTCACGCGCATCAAGACGCCGTGGCTCATCGACGAGGTCCAGTGGACGCAGGACCTCATCCTGCGCGCGGTGATCTGGCTATCGGAGCGGACCGGCAAAGCGATCCTCAAGCTCACGCAGCGCGACTACGCCGACGCGCGCATGTCGTCGCTCGTCGCCAAGTTCGGATCACCGGGCGAAGTGAACGGCAAGGTCTTCAACCTCCTCGGCTCGAAGATTCGCGGGAAGTCCAAGCTGCCCGTCGGCCGACGGATCATCTGCTTCTCGCCGCATCCCGACGACGACGTCATCTCGATGGGCGGCATCCTGCGCAAGCTCGTCGAGAACGACAACGACATCATCGTCGCGTACATGACGAGCGGCAACATCGCCGTGTTCGACCACGACGTGCGCCGTTACGTGGACTTCATCGAGCGGCTCGCCGTCGAAGGGTTGATCGACCGTCCGAAGGAAGAGCGGCTGGCGGGCACCGTGCACGAAGGGCTCGAGCGGAAGACGCCGGGCGAGGTCGACGTCCGCGAAGTGCAGGACATCAAGCGGATCATCCGCGAGGCGGAAGCCGTGAGCGGCATCGAGACGGTCGGACTGCCGCGCAGCGCGGCGCGCTTCCTCAACCTGCCCTTCTATCAGACGGGCAAAGTGCGGAAGGACGAGATCAAGCCCGCCGATGTCGCGATCGTCCGCCAGTTGCTCGAGGAGTTCAAGCCCGAGCTGATCTTCGTCGCCGGAGACCTGTCAGATCCGCACGGGACGCATCGCATGTGCAAGGAAGCGATCGATCGCGCGCTCCGGGAGCTCGGCTCGGCGGAGCGGGCGAAGTCCTCGGATGGCAAGCAAGGCCTCCCCGAGGTATGGCTATACCGCGGTGCCTGGCAGGAGTGGCCGATTCACGAGGCGACGTGGCTCGTGCCGCTGTCCCAGGAGGAGCTGCGCCTCAAGATTCAGGCGATCTTCAAGCATCAATCTCAAAAGGACTCCGCGCCATTCCCCGGTGGCTACGACGAGCGCGAGTTCTGGCAGCGCGTCGAAGCGCGGAACAAGGGGACCGCCGCCGAGCTGGATCGTCTGGGACTCGCCGAGTATTTCGCGATGGAAGCCTACGTGGTTGAATAGTGCTGTCATCCTGAGCGACGCGAAGGATCTATTGTCCCGTTCCGGTAAATAACCCGTGAAAGTAGATCCTACGGCCGCTCCGCGGCCTCAGGATGACAGCAGATGCGCGGGCTGAACGCGCTCGACTTTCTCGTCATCGTCGCGTATCTCGTCGGCGTCACGCTGCTCGGCATCTGGGTCGGGCGCCGGCAGCGAGACGCGAACGACTACTTCGTCGCCGATCGCGCCATCCCGTGGTGGGCGGTCATGTTCTCGATCGTCGCCAGCGAGACGAGCGCGCTCACGTTCATCAGCATCCCCGGGCTCGCCTATCGCACGAATCTCGGCTTCCTCGAGATCGCGACCGGATATCTCCTCGGCCGCATCGTGCTCGCGTACACCCTGCTGCCGCGTTACTACGAGGGAAACCTCGTTACGGCCTACGCGCTACTCGAGAAGCGCTTCGGCCTCGCGGCGCGTCGCTTCACCTCGATCGTGTTCATGGTCACGCGCGGCATGGCCGACTCGGTGCGCGTGTTCGCCACCGCGGTGCCGATCGCGTTGATCATCGGGCCCCTCCTGCCAGCGGCGGCGGTCATGCCGGTCGCGGTGCTCGTCCTCGGAACCCTCACCGTCGTCTACACGATTCGCGGCGGCATGCGCGCCGTCGTGTGGACGGAGATCGTGCAAGCGTCGGTCTACATCCTCGGCGGACTGTCGGCGATGATTCTCGTCGGACGTCTCGTGCCGGGCGGCTGGGGCTCGATCCTTCAGACCGCGGGCGCCGCGGGCAAGCTACAGGTCGTCGCCTGGAAGCCATTCTGGTCCGATCCGAACACGATGGCCGCGGGAATCATCGGTGGCGCGTTTCTCTCGATGGCTTCGCACGGCGCCGATCAATTGATCGTTCAGCGACTGTTGTCGGCGCGTTCGCTCAACGAATCGCGCGCCGCGGTGATCGGTAGCGGCGTCGCCGTCATCTTCCAGTTCACGCTCTTTCTCTTGCTCGGGATCGGGCTGTGGGTGTTCTACGACAGAGGTCGCACCACCTTCAATACCCCCGACGCGATCTTTCCGACATTCATCGTCGATCAGATGCCGCATGGACTGGTCGGGCTGCTGCTCGCCGCCATCCTTGCCGCGACGATGAGTACGCATTCGGGCGCGATCAACTCGTTGGCCGCGGCGTCGACGCACGACATTTACCTGCCGCTGACCGGCCGCGATCCCAATGATGCACGAACGCTGCGCGTCGGCCGGATCTTCGCGCTCATTTGGGGCATCGTGCTCACCGGCGGCGCCCTGCTCTTCCCGAAGAATCAGCAAACGCCGGTGGTCGTCATCGCGCTCTCCATCGCCTCATTCACCTATGGCGGACTGCTCGGCGGCTTTTTCCTCGCTATCTTCTGGCGTCGGGCACGACAGCGTGACGCGATTCTCGGCATGTCCATCGGCATCGCGGTGATGGGCGTGATCGTGTTCGCGAAGCAGATCAGCGCCGCTGTGCCCGCATGGGCGCCTGCGCTCAAACCGCTCTCCATGATCGCCTATCCGTGGTACGTGCTGATCGGGACGACGATCACGCTCACGGTCGGCATTCTTTCTTCTTTGACACACGGACCGGCGCCGAGCGCCGCGACGGAATCAGCATGACGTATATCGTGATTGGCATCGACGGCGGCGGCTCCAAGACCCACGCCATCGTCGCGGATGATCAGGGACGCACCATCGGTGAGACGGTTGGTCCAGGGAGCGCCGTTCGCCCCGGACAGGCGGAGCAGTCGGCGTCGGTCATCGCCGACGTGGTGCGTGACGCGCTCGCGTCATGCGACATGACGCACGTAACACCGCGTGTCCTTTCGGTCGGTGTCGCCGGCGCTGGACGCGAGGCTGAGCGGCAGCAGCTTTGGCAGGCGCTCGTGAGCCGCGATCTCGCTTCGGAGCTGGTGATTCACTCCGACTTCAGCATCGCGCTCGACGATGCTTTCGGTGACGGGCCCGGCGTGCTGCTCATCAGCGGCACCGGGTCGGTTGCGTTCGGCCGTGGACCGACCGGCGTGACGTCGCGCTGCGGCGGCTGGGGCCCGGTGTGCGGCGACGAAGGGAGCGGTGCGTGGATCGGTCGCCGCGCACTCTCCGTCGTGACCGGCGCCGCGGACGGACGCGAACCCGAGACGGCGCTCACCGGCGCCGTGCTCACCGCGGCGCAGGTGAACGAGACGTCGGACTTGGTCGGCTGGGCAGCGGCGGCGAGTCCGGCGCAGCTCGCGTCTCTCGCGCCGGTCGTGTTGGCGGTGGCCGAGTCAGGCGATCTGCGCGCGAACGCGCTCGTCAGTCTGGCTGTCGAGGAGCTCGTGCTGCACGCGCGCGCGCTGGCTCGTCAGCTCTTCGGAGACGAACGCGCGGCACTGACCGTCGCGCTCTCCGGCGGCATGTTGTCGCGCGGCACTACGCTGCGCAAGCGTCTCGAGCATCGCCTCAAGTCCGCGGTGCCAGGCGCGCAAATTCGGACCGAGCCGGTCGTCGCTGCACGCGGCGCTGTCCGCGCGGCACTGCGGATCGTCGGCGAAGTCATGGCGTAGCTCATGAGTTTGGACGATCTCCGCCGCGCGATCGACGGGATCGACGACGAGATCCTGGCGCTCCTCGAGCGCCGCGCCGAGATCGCGCGCGACGTGGCGCGGGCGAAGCAGGAGACACACGCGCCGACCTACGATCCCGAGCGGGAGCGGGCGGTCCTCGCGCGCCTCGAGGAGAAAAGTGCGGGGCGATTCCCTCGCGAGGCGATTCGCGCCGTGTTTCGCGAGGTCATGAGCGCCTGCCTCGCGCTCCAGGAGCCGGTGAAGGTCTCGTTCCTCGGGCCCGAGGGGACGTTTACCCACGCGGCCGCGCGCGAGCTCTTCGGGCTCGCCGCGCGTTACAGCGAGGCGACGACGATCGACGGCGTGTTCGACGCCGTTCGTCGCGGCGACGCGACCTACGGGGTCGTGCCGATCGAGAATTCGACCGAAGGCTCGGTGACGTCGGCGATCGACGCGCTGATCGAGGGCGGTGTGGTCATTCGTCGAGAGCTGGTGCTCGAGATCGGCCACTGTCTGATGTCGACCGCGAAGGGGCTGACGCAGATCGAGCGCGTGTACTCGCACCCGCAGGCCCTTGCCCAATGTCGCGAGTGGCTGGGCAAGCACCTCCCCGGCGCCCAGCTCGTCCAAACGCCGTCCACGTCAGCCGCCGCGCGCGAAGCGCTGGCGGACGGCGCCGGGGCGGCGATCGGCAGCAGACTGGCCGCCGAATTGTTCGGCGTTCCGGTGCTCCGCGAGAACATTCAGGATCGCGTCGAGAACGCCACGCGCTTCGTCATGCTGGCGAACGAGGACGCGCCGCGCACCGGCAGCGACAAGACCACGCTCGCCTTCGCGGTCCACGACAGCCGGGGCGCGCTGCGTCGTGTGCTCGAGATCTTCGACGACGCCGGCGTCAACCTCACACGCATCGAATCACGGCCGAGCCGTCGGCGCGTGTGGGACTACGTCTTCCTCGCCGATCTCGAGGGTCACCGCGAAGACCCCCACATCGTCGCCGCCCTCGCCACACTCGGCGACCGCTGTCCGATGCTCAAGATCCTCGGCAGCTACCCCCGCAGCGATTCCCCCCCGACCTGAATCATTTTCCTTCAATTGGGGTCAGACCCCGATTCGGGCACTGAATCAATTTGACGCAGTGACGAGGCGATGGGCATCAGGTCCCGCTCGCGACACGAATCATTTTCGCTCAATTGGGGTCAGACCCCAGTCTGAGTTGTGGGGTCAGACCCCGTCGCGTAAAAGAAGTCCGACGACGCGTTGCGGCTCATCGCGCGTCACAACCGGTAGCCGGCCCACGCGCTCGATCACCGAACAACTTTCACGCCGGCCATAGCCATGCAGCGCCACGAACGCCACTCGAGTCGCCGTGCGCGTTCGAGACGACTCGAGTCTGTATCGGGCGAGCGGCGAGGGGCGACCGGCGAGAAGCGACAGAATCCGAGAAGACATGTTTCGGAAGCAGTGACGTGACGGCGCCGGCCAGCCCGGGCAAATTCGACATTCCGCCCCCAAGCACGATGACGTCGGGATCGAGCAGGTTGATAACCGACGCGAGCGCGCGCGCCAGTCGGCTGTGGTAGATCGCGACGCTGCGCGACGCATCTTCATCGCCCAGCGACGCGGCGGTCACGATATCGCGCGACCGCTCGTCTCGGCCGGACCGCCGCGCGTGATCTCGCTCGAAGCCCGGCCCGGAAAGAAACGACTCGATGCATCCGACCTTTCCGCAGTAGCACGCCGGTCCAGGGAATTCGTCGGCCGTCATCCAGGGCAGCGGATTGTGTCCCCACTCACCCGCGATGAGGTTCGCGCCGACGACGCAGCGTCCGTCGATCACGACGCCACCGCCGACCCCGGTCCCGAGGATGACCCCAAAGACGACCGATGCTCCGGCGCCCGCGCCGTCCGCTGCTTCAGACAACGCGAAACAATTCGCGTCGTTCATCGTGCGAATCGGACGCTCGAGCAAGCGCGCGAGATCGCGCTCGAGCGGCTGACCGATCAGCCAAGTTGAATTCGCGTTCTTGACGAGGCCCGTCGACGGGACGACGACACCCGGCACCCCGACGCCAACGGTGCCGCGCACACCGACCTCCTCTTCCACGCCGCGCACGAGGCGTACGATGGCGTCGAGTGTCCCGTCGTAACTCGGCGGCGTGGCGACACGCTGGCGCGCCAGCACGTCACCTCCGCCGCCGAGTGCGATCGCCTCGATCTTCGTTCCGCCGAGGTCGACGCCGATCCGCATGTCTCCAGCCTACGCGATCAACCCCACTTCAAATCCTGCTTGGAAAGTGGGAGCGAACGAACGCGCTTGCCCGTTGCCGCGAAGATCGCGTTGCAGAGCGCGGGAACGACCGGCGGCAATGCCGGCTCGCCGAGCCCCGTGACCGGAGACTCGGTGACCTTGAACGCGACGTCGACGGGAGGCGCCTGACGCATGCGCAGCAGCGGATACGCGTTGAAGTTCTGCTGCACCGCGCGCCCCTTGTCGATCGTGATCTCCTGGCCGAGCGCTTCCGCGATACCGTCGAGCACCGCGCCCTGCACCTGATTCTCGGCGTTGCTCGGATTGATGATCTGCGCGCCGACATCGCCGACGACCCAGACCTTGTCGACCTTCACCACGCCGTCCTTGCTCACCGTCGCCTGAACGACTTCTGCGAAGTAGCCGCGGTGACTGAAGTGGAACGCGACGCCCATTCCGGTGCCCTTGGGCAGGTTCTGCTTGCCCCAGCCCGATCGCTCGGCGACCATCTGCAACACGCCGGTCATGCGCTTGCCGTCGAACTGAATCGGCGGCGGGCCACCGCGACCTCCGCCTGGTGCACCCGCCGCGGGCGTCGGTTGCGCCGCCTGCGCCGGCGCGGGCTGCTCATTGGCGAGCAGATCGAGGCGGAACTGTACCGGATCCTTCCCCGCCGCGTGCGCCAGCTCGTCGATGAACGACTGCACGGCGTACGCGATGCCGTTGCTGCCCGGCGCGCGCAGCGGACCGGTTGGCACGCC
>Ga0207674_10001392_pt1 | contig 31157 bp, 29 predicted proteins | sample KBSCornC72_FD_184303 | JGI IMG/M metagenome (GOLD analysis project Ga0207674, IMG submission 184303) | Corn rhizosphere microbial communities from Kellogg Biological Station, Michigan, USA - KBS Corn C7-2 (SPAdes) (version 2) | ecosystem: Host-associated > Plants > Roots > Rhizosphere > Soil ...
AATGGCAGCCAAGGCGTTAACCAGTAGGCGGAGACAGTTCGAAGGTAAGTTTTTGGCTCCCCAAACATGGGAAATTCGAGCAGTCTCTCTTGAGAGGCGTGGGTCGAGCAGATGGGGGCAGATGGTAGGGCGGGGCAGGGGAACACAACGCGCCGATAAACCGTATTGTATATTTATTATCAATCACTTATGATTGCTGTGGTGGTGCCGAGTATTCGCTCTGAGGTTCCACCTGCTTCACGCGAGCCGATTTATGGGGTCGGATTCCCGACCGAGGCTTAGACAATCAGAATCGAGCGGGTCAGCATGTTTTCGATGAGGCGGTGATGTCGATTATCGCCATCGGATCACTGCTGCATCTCAGCCCGCATCCGTGTGTTGGCATTTTTCCATGGGAGTTTCTCGTTCCTTTTGTCATAGACATGCGTTGTGTTCAAAGAAACAGTTGGGGCAACTTCTTGACCTTCGAACTTTGGACGAGATGCCGGTCGGCGCTCTAAGTTGCCCACATGCGGTCAACCGCTCCGGTCCTGAAACTATTCGCGTATTCTAGAATCAGCCGCCTTCCCCCAGGACAATGACTCCCGCGCGCTTAGTTGCTGGGGAGCAAAAAGAAATCTAGAAAGAGGGACCTTGGCACATAAACGGCCGGCACATTCAAAACACCCGTCCAAAATTACCGCCCTTGAGCTGTCGAAGTCTAGCCTTCCTGTAGACGTCCAAAAGGAAATCGATGAGCTTGTCCGTAGTACGCAGATACCCGCCTCGTCTGACCAGCTGTTATTGTGCGCATGTCTATTGGCGGTGGCGCGCCGGCGTGCGGAATGTCATATGAGCGCGCGGCGGGTCTCCAAGAATCGGTCGAAAACTCTATACGGTGAGATCGGAACGCCAAACTACTGGATGGCGGCGGAACTCCATGGACTATCTTACGAATGCCCCGCGGACGAATCAAAGATCGAGAAGACATACAGACGTGGGCGGCAGGCATCCCAGCAGGTTCACGAAATCGTAAAACACACGCTGCCGGGACTCGAGAAGAACATTTCGTCCTTGCCGAGCGCGGCTAGAGAGCAAGCTCACGAGGCAATACGGATTTTGCAGGATCTGTCCGACCTTGTTGGCGTTACTGTCTTTACGCGGAGGAGAAATCGAACTCCAAACAACACTGGTATACGCTATGGCAACTAGCTCGTAAATGGGAATTGACCGACTGCAAGAACGAGAAAAGCTTCCAGTCGCGAATCCAACGTCTTACCGCAAAAAGAACATACATACCAACCCCCCCCATGGTGTCATTTGTGATGTTGCCATAATCCTGTACTACCTTTGCCGTTGAAATCATCCTATCTACCAGTTGAAGAAGATTCTTCCCGGAGAGACGGTGAACGACGTAAAGGATAACGAATGGCAAACGCAAACGAAACGAGTGAAGTCTGGTTACCTGCAATGCAGACACCATCGCCAGGCACTGTGGTGCCAGCTGAAGTATCGACGGAGATTCAAATCTGGCCTGTCGACAGGCTGGTCGGTTACGCGCGCAACCCGCGCAAGAACAATGCGGCAGTGGATCGCATGTGCGGCAGTATCCGGGAATTTGGTTTCAAGATCCCTTGTCTTGTGCGAAGTGACGGTGAGGTGATTGACGGCCATCTTCGTCTCAAAGCTGCGCGCAAGCTGGGCATAACCGAAATCCCGGTCATTTTGTGCGACGAGTGGACACCCGCACAAGTGAAGGCCTTCCGGCTGCTGGTAAACCGGTCCGCCACGTGGGCGGACTGGGACGAGGAACTGCTGGCGCTGGAGTTGCTGGACCTGAAGACTTCGGACTACGATCTGACGCTGACCGGATTTGACTCCAAGGAAATCGATGACTTCCTCCTGGGCGACACTCCGGACGAAGACGCCGTACCGCCGCTGCCCGTTCACCCGGTTACCGGCGCCGGTGATCTGTGGCTCTGTGGTCTGCACCGGGTATTAGGCGGAGACGCTACCGACGCGGCGGTAGTGTCGCGGCTGCTCGGCGAACACCAGCCGTTTCTGATGGTGACCGATCCTCCCTACGGTATCGAACTCGACTCGGAATGGCGCGACCGGGCCGGACTGAATGGCCGCGGAGCTGCCGAGCCGAGCTGCCTGAAGAATCGGACGACGGGACATCGCGAAACTACGATCTGCGGCGACACGCGCGCCGACTGGTCCGAGGCATTTGCGCTGGTTCCTAGCCTGGAAGTGGGCTACATCTGGCATGCATCGAAGTTCACCCGCGAGGTTCTCGATGGCTTGCTGAGGATCGGCTTTCTCCACCATCAGCAGATCATCTGGGACAAGGGCCGCACGGTGCTCACCAGAACGCATTATTGGTTCCAGCATGAGCCGTGCTGGTACGTGCGCAAGAAAAACGCTCCCTGGTTCGGGAAGGCGGGCGAGAACTCGACGATCTGGAATTCGCCGTCTCCGAAATTCATCAGGGGAGGGTCGGAAGAGGAGAAGTTCGACCATCCCACGCAGAAGCCGGTGGAACTGATGCGGAAGCCGATCCTCAATCATACGAAGCCCGGTGAAGTAGTATACGATCCGTTCCTCGGCAGCGGCACGACACTGGCGGCAGCGGAATTGACCGGGCGCGTCTGTTACGGTCTGGAACTGGATCCCAAATATGCCGACGTCGTGGTGGAGCGCTGGCAGGGGCTGACGGGGAAGAAAGCTACGCTCGAAGGTGACGGTCGTACCTTCGACGCCATTCGAGCGGACCGGCGGAAGCAGGCCGCATGAGAGGCCGGAAAGCCGCCGGAGTTGAATCCGGCAGTAGCAAGGAAGAAGGTTCGTTCACTTCAGTTCTTCAGGGAATAGCCGCGATTGAAAGCCTGAGTAGCTCCGAAGCCGACGCGTTGCTGTATACATAGAGCGAATGGGTGCGCGACAATCAACGCCCGCCCGAAGGCGACTGGGCCACCTGGTTGATTCTGGCGGGCCGCGGATTCGGCAAAACTCGAGTGGGCTCCGAAACGGTCCGGCGCTGGGTCCAAGATTTCCCGTTCGTGAATTTGATCGGAGCCACGTCCGACGATGCGCGGGACATCATGATCGAGGGCGAGAGCGGCATCCTCGCCATTTGTCCGCGACAGGAACGCCCGGCGTACTTGCCCTCGAAGCGCTGCCTCGAATGGCCGAATGGCGCAAGGTCGCTGATCTTTACCGCCGACGAGCCGGAGCGGCTTCGGGGCAAACAACACATGAAACTGTGGTGCGACGAGCTTGGCTCGTGGCGTCGCCCGGAGGCATTCGTGCAGGCCATGCTCGGCCTGCGGCTGGGCGCGCTGCCCCAGGCAATCGTCACAACCACGCCGAAGCCCGTGAGGCTCATCCGGGAACTCATGGCCGATATCGGGACGGTGACCACGCGGGGGTCGACCTACGATAACCGCGGCCATCTTGCGCCTGGTTTTTTCGCGCGCATCATCAATCGTTATGAAGGTACCCGGCTGGGCCGCCAGGAACTGAATGCGGAGTTGCTCGACGACGTGGAAGGAGCCCTTTGGTCGGGTGAGCTGATCAAGGCTGCCCGCGTCCGAAAGGCGCCGGACATGGCGCGGATCGTAGTGGCGATCGATCCAGCCACCACGAGCGGTGAGGATTCCGATGAAACCGGTATCGTGGTCGCGGGCCGGGGCGTCGATGGCCACGCCTACGTGTTGCGCGATCTTAGTTGCCGCCTGTCGTCGAACGGCTGGGGCAATCGGGCGATTAATGCCTACCGCGAGTTTCGTGCCGACCGGATTGTGGCGGAAGTCAATAACGGCGGGGATCTGGTCGAAGACGTGATCCGGGTCATCGATAGGAACATTTCCTACAGGGCCGTGCACGCCTCACGTGGCAAAGTCGTGAGGGCCGAGCCGATATCGGCGCTCTATGAACAGAAGCGGGTCCATCACGTCGGCCTGTTCGCAGAACTGGAAACACAGATGTGCTCGTTTGTGACGGATAACTTCGACGGTTCTCCGGACCGTGTCGACGCACTGGTGTGGGCACTGACCGAATTGATGGTCCATCGCGAGCCGACCCCGAACATCCGCTTTTTGTCTATTTAACACTGGAAGCGGAAAATGGGAATCCTCTCCAACGTGATGATGACCGATCCTCGCTACGGTATTGAATCGGATTGCGAATGGCAGGGCAGTGCCGGGCCGAGCGGTGGCGGGACGAGTGCGGAGGGTGGCAGATGGTAGGCCACGGCTCAAAGCTTTCTGGCAAGATGGAGGCGGCGATAGCTGCGTTGCTGGCACAACCGAGCGTCGCCGAAGCAGCTCGGGTGGTCGGTGTCGGACCGCAAACGCTGAGCCGGTGGATAAAGCTCCCGGAGTTCGATACAGCCTACCGGGCGGCACAACGCGCTGTCCTCGGGCGAGCCATCGCGCGCCTGCAGCACGCATCGGGCGCAGCGGTAACGACACTGCTGAAAGTCATGTTCGATGCCGACGCACCGAAGGCAGCACGCCTCACGGCTGCTGAGGTCGTGCTCAGACATGCGAAGGCTGCAAACGAGATTGAAGATATTCAGTCACGTCTGTCGGCGTTGGCACGCGACACGGAAGCCTCGCACGGAGAAACCGCAGGACTGCCGGCGAACGAGCGCGGGAATTCGCCTATAGCAGGCCACGGCGCCAGACTTAGCCGCAAAAAGGAAGAGGCGATCTCGCAGTTGCTCACGCAACGAAGTGTAGATGAAGCCGCCCGCGTGACCGGCGTAGGAACGCAAACACTTTATCGATGGATCCGGCAGCCGCAATTCGAGGCCGCTTACCGGGCGGCAAGACGCGCTGCATTCGGGCAAGCCAGCGCGCGCCTGCAGCAGGCATCGGGCGCAGCGGTATCGACAATCCTGCAGATCCTGCGCGATCCCTTCACACCGGCATCGACACGCGTGAGGGCCGCCGATCTCGCTCTCAGCCATGGGAAAGCTGCCATCGAGGAGGATATCGTGGCGCGCCTGTCGGAGTTGGGCTACGCCACCGAAACAGCTCAAGCAATCCTCTATGGCGACAGACGAAGCTTCAACGTGATCGCGCGGAAGCCTCCGAAGCTGGCAGCATGAGACAAAGCGTTTATAGAAGGCTGGAGGAACTGGAGAGAATCCACGCTGCTGCCCGGCGAGCGAAAGCGCACCGCACCAAGCCGTCCGGCGCTGAGGTGATGCGCGTCCTTTTGAGCCAGTACGCCATCGCGCAACAACCGGGAGAATCCCACGTAGAAACTCTCGTCCGCGCCGCAGGAATCAGCACTCGGGAATTGAAGGATCTCTTGCGGGAGCATGCGCAGACAGCCGGTCCGGAGTTGGAACGGGAGGGGTGAGACCCAGGAAGGATAGAAAGCGCCACGTCCTGCCACGAAGGCTAAAGGCTCCGAACCCGCAGGACGGTCGCTCCTCGCTCAACCGAACGAGAGTCGCGGGCAGTCGGTGCGTAGCATTCAGCTATTGAGAGGGCGATCGGCTTGATGAACGATAATAGGAATCCAAAGCCTGATCGACCGTAGTTCGAAGCGGTCAATGAGGGCCGGCATTTTGAGGTAAATGTGTGACATGCGAAAACCCCCTCCGCTTTGCTTTGTTAGAGAAGATCCACTGCTCATCGCAACTAACCGGCTGATCATGACGATTGGCTCGCTAGCCGATACGCGCTCAATATTTCGACCCGGTGCACTGAACTGGAGCCTTCGCCCGCCGCAGTCATTCCGATTGACGGACACTTCAAGAAATGGCAGCGAAAAACCGACGTGGTCACCGAACCACATCAGCAACGCCGATTGAAGGCCTCGATCATCTCGCCACCGCGCGAGACGGAGACGATCTTCTGAAACATGGCTCGCTGCTCCTTCCAATCGATCCGCCTGACAATGGGCCGCAGGTTTCTCTCATTGAGGCCCTTCAGGTGCGGAAGGAAAAGGATCTGCTCCTGAATATCGGGAGCGAGATCCAGTAGCTTCATGATCTGAGTCATCCGGGCTCGCGTCACCCGGCCGAGGTGGGCGATTTCGGCATAGTCCCGTAACTCTTCGGCCCGCAACAGTCCGTCCAAACGGATGGCAAGTGCCATGAGCCGGGCGATCCGGGGAACGGCGGGGCCAGCGGTTTCGCTATCTGACTGCTGGCTATCGGAGGAAAACATTTTATTCTCTCCTTGGACCTGTCCGCGCGCGCGAAAATCGAGTGCATAAGTAATCTCCACAATGCCGCTCACGCTGGCACCTCCTCTCCCGTCGCACGGAACCGGATCGAGATTTGCTGGGCGGCTCCATCGTAGCCCACTCGCTCGACTAGATCTCCCATCACCTGGACCTGCCGGGTGCGATCCATCTGTTCCCATTCCGCAGCCCCAAACAGTTCAGGTTGGGCCTCCCGCACAAGTCCGGCATCGGGATCGTCCGCATGTGACCCGCCTTGCCCATGAGATCGACAATTGCCCAGTGTTGTTCCCTTTGCTGCAAGTGAGTGAAGTTCAGTTCCACGGCCTCGTGACGCCGCAAGCCGCAGGCTAACAGCACGGCCAGAAGCGCGCGGTCGCGTTTGCCCTTCCGTCGCTCGATATTAGGGGATTGCCAAAGCGTCTCGCTTTGTTCGGCGGTTAACCAATTTCCCAATCGCATCCCTAGTTTCTTGACGCCCCTCACACGCCGAATACCGGCGGCAAGATCGGGGCTGAGAAGACCGCAATCGCTGGCTTCGTAGGCGAGCCGTCGTACGGCACCCAGGCGCAGGTTAACGGTCCCAGGCGCCAGCTTCCGGGACTCCAAGTGCATGCGATAGCGAACGACAACGGTTCTGCTGAACGATAGTCTCGGCTCCGAGCAGTACCACTCTATAAACTCATCCATGGCGTGGCGGTAGCCGCGTTTAGCATCGTGAGAACTTAGGCTGTTCAGAACGGCCGATTTTGCCTGGTCGAGATCGTGCAGGCGCAAGACCGTCTTCGGGGCGGGCCGCCGTTTCTTGGGGGAGCGCTTATTCACCATCGTGAGCGGCCCTCCTAGACCGCTGAACGATGATGCAACATCAGAAAGTTCTGTCCGTGTGCGCCGTAAACCAGACCTATCTGTCAGCGCCTCGAAACGGGTCACTTCCACTGTTTGACGATTTTTCGTCCACGGTGGATCTCCTAGGGTTAGGCGTTTCTGTTTACCCAAGACTGGACGCCCGCTCCGCTCACCAAATAACGCTAATCGACTCGCAGCCCACGCCTGTTCTGAAATGGAGCGTGAGGGTCTTATGGATTGCGGTTCCCGGCGCGATTCGGCCGGCCGGGGCAGGAGAGCCATTTTACACGCATGCCCTGAGACCGTATAACATCCGAATCGGGTGAGGGCTCGTACTTCTGGAAAGGCTCGGGTATAATTCAGGGATTCTTGAATCCGGCTCCGTAGCCTCCAGAGGTATTTATGAATACGTGCGTAAGACGTCTTCTGACAGGTGCCCTCATCGCTCTAGCGTTAAATCCTGTCGCCATTTATTCGCAAGCACTCAATCCGACCTACCTGGCCGATATGCCCGCGCCCGCGCGTGTTCTTGAAGTGATCAAGGGCAAGGACGCGGAAGACACGCTGGAGCGGCAGATGGGGGCGATGCATGCGCTGGTCGATGTGATTGACGACATGGCGTACGGGATCAGCCACCGCTACGTCAGTGTCGCCGACAACACCAAGGCGACACCGGACGAGAAACGTATCCGCCTTGCCTATCAGACCGCCTACGCGGAGCTGTGGTACAAGGCGAAGGAAAAGGACACCTATGAGCATGACCGGGAGCTGCGCAATGAGATCATGCAAAAGCTCTTCTCAGAGGATTTCCGGAAGCTCTACTTCCAGTCCAATCAAAGTGAAGCCAAGGCGTTCAAAGACTTCCAGGACAAGATGTACGCAACCCCGGCGGCTCAAACTTCTACTCCGATCAGTGCGGCTCCCCTATCCTCAGGCGGCCCGGCGGCTCCCGGCAGCACGGGGGAAATGCGTCAGTGCGTTGCTTCCGGAAGAACGATGCGCGTATGCATGAGCGAAGGCATGGATAAGGGATTCAACCAAATGTTTGGCATTGACCTGAGTGGACTGCAGGCGACGCCACCGACGGGCCTGCGTATGACCGGCGACTATAAGGCCGCCGACGGGTTCCGCCTGATCTTTGAACCGGATCAAGTCACCATGGTTTGCAAGGGCGTCCCCGCGCCGACTCCCTACACGGTCCAGGTGACGGACACGCAGGCGAACATCACGATCCAAAATGGCAAGCCCTTCGTCGTTTCCCTGCGCGCGGATGGGAAGCTCGCCGGAACCGGTCAGGTTCGTGTCACTGGGCAAGTTCCCGCCGGCACGCGCACGGAGCAGACGACGGGCAACAGCACTCAAACCGCGACGAGGACGCGCGAGCTGACGCCACTCGAAGCGGGACAGTATCCCAACGCTAAGCAGAATGGACAGACATTCACGATCCAGGACGATGCCTCGAAGTTCGTCAACGGGCCCATCTCGCGCACGGTGATCGATTTCGTCACCAAGACAGCCGACTGTACTCTGGGCGTACTGTCGCCCATCGGAGCCAGTCCTTTACAGCAGGTCAAGAACGACGCCGACATCCTCACGACCATCGGGGCGGGCTTGGGTGCGCTGATGAAGGGCGGCGATCTGAATGCCGCGACGAAGGAGATGCTCGCTCCCAAAGAGGATGAAGCGATCACCCCCGGCCTTCGCATGAACGGTAGCTACGCCAGCGGAAGCTTCGGACTCACCTTCCACCGCGAATCCGTCACGATGGCGTGTGGCGATTCGGAGCAGGCGTTGCCGTATTCGGTCCAGCACTCGGGGAACAAGACGATGTTGATGATCCAAGACAAGCCCACGATGCAACTGATGCCGGATGGGTCACTCAACGGATCGGGAACCGTGCAGGTGAACGGGCGCATTATTACCGGTACAACGGACGACATCAACACCCCGTTCGTTTTCGCTCTGCACCCCGCGAGCTGCCCCATGGGACGTCTGGTAGCAGGAGCGAAGATCACGGCCGCACCTGTGGATACGGCGTCCATTGCCGCTGCGCTCACAGCAGCGACCACACCGGCGACACCCGCCGGTACTACATCTCTCCGAATTGCAGCGCACCCGGTTCTCTCCAGTCTGCTGGCGGGCAAGTCGCTGGTGGTCTTGAAGGACAGCCTTGAAAACGTCCTTGCCTCGGCCGGCGTCAATGCGCAGGGCGCCAGTAGCAGGATCGCGGCTTGGGCGAAAGCTTGCGAACGTGCTTCGACCGATCCGCTCTGCCAGAAGGGCGTCACCAGTCTGGCGAGTTTTGTCGTCGCCCGATCCACATTGGACCCCACCGGCACGGCGACGTTCATGAATATCCCGAGCTCAGGAACTTTCTTCGTGGTCGTGGACACAGCTTACTCTCAGCATCTCCTGTGGAATCTCCGGATCGATTTGAAGCCCGGAGTGAATTCGGTCACGTTAACTGAGAACAACACCACACCCATCAATCGATAAGTTCATGCTAATGTAGCAGCCGACGACCCTCCGGCGCGATCTGCAGCGTTTTGGAAGGCTGTCCGTGACGTGACCGACCGGTGGCGTCACGCTATGGTCCGGATGGGCGGTCAGGAACATCGGGCTCCCTCGGGCGCGGGGAACGCACGACTACCGATATGTCCGCATAACGGGCTTACCGGAGCTGCTCCTATGACAGGGATGGTTCGATTACTTCCGAATACGCCGTCATGCAGGCGCTAACCGCTCCTTGATCGACTGTTTATCTGAATCAGGCGTGGGCTACTTCGCTAGTGCAGGTAGCGTAGTGTACGTGCGCGCGGCCCCTGCGGGAATGCGGATTCCCAATGCACCGATTTGAGCTCCAGCGGGTGCATCGAATTCAACGGTGCCGCGGATGTTAGTCGTCGCTTTATACCGGCCCGTCACTAGCGTGAACGCGTAGTGGCCGTTCGCGCTCAAGGTGATCGTGTCGGTCGCGATTAGAGCGCCCGTGTCATCGCGAACTGTCACGGGAATGTTCACTTGCCCTGCGGACACCGCGTTAACGGCTATGCCGGTGGCTGTACCGTTGGTGTTGTCGAAAGCGATGAGATAGGTTCTGGCGTTACGGCTCTCTAATGGCACGACCGCCTCTTGGCCGTTGTGCCGGAAGATCACAAAGCCGCTAACATGCCCCGTAGTGCTGAGTTGCGCGGAGCCGGTGAGCAACTGTGGCGCACCGCTGCTTACGATCGCCAGCGTCGCCCCGGCTGCCAGATTTTGAGTAACGGAAGGAGCCGCGGTGGGTGCGCCGCCGCTGGGCTGCGGGAACGACAACGGTAGTGACATGGGAACACCCGTTTGATCGGCCAAGAACCTGAGGGTGAATTGCGCCGCACTGGTTCCTGCATTGACCAGCACGAAGGTGGTTTGCCAGCCGTCGCCGGAAGCAAGGTGGGCGAAGCTTCCGCCGCCGCTTCCCACGTTAGCCAGCGCCGGAACCGTGGTGAGCGTCGTCACCGTGCCCTGGGCAGTGACCTGCGGCGTGTTGCGGATGCCCAGCACGCTGATCTGGCCGCCCAGGGGAGTATCGAATTCGATGGTGCCGCGTCTATCGGCCGTCACCGGGAATCCCGTCACCGCGTCCGGCAATACGAAGGAGATCTGGCCGTTGCCGGGCATTGCCGTAAGGGTTCCGCTGCCAATCTGGGCACCCGTGTCGTCGCGGATGATATAGCCGATGTTCGCGGACTGCGCTGAGACGTTGGCGATCGCCACCGCCGTCACGATGCCGTCGGTGTTATCGAAGACCAATAAGTACGCGGGCGCGTTGGGTATTGCCGGCGTGAGCGGCACCACCGCTTCCTGGGCGTCTGAGAGCCGGTGGAAGATGGCGAATCCCCCCAGCGCGCCGGTGGCGCTGACCTGCGCCGAGCCCGTTTGTACCGGCGTGATCCCTTGACCGGCGGTGCTGACGATCCAGGACGCGTTGGGTGAAAGCATATTATCCAGCGACGCGCCCAACAGCACCCCCAAGCTCGCCTGTTGCGGGAGGTTCAGTGGTAGCTGCAAGGAGTTGCCGCTGCCGCTCGCATCGATGTTGCTGCCCAACAAGCTGAACCGTACCTGGTTCGACGACCCAGTGTTATTCACTATGGTGAACGTCGTAGTCCAGTTCTCCTCCGCCGCGATATGCGGCATTGAACCGATGAAACCGAGACTGGGAATAGATGCAGCTTGCTGTTCGACAGTGAAGCTTTGTCCCGCGATCGTGATGGCTCCAGAGGAAGCGCCTCCGCTAGTGGGGAACACCTGGTAAGACACGGCGCCGCTGCCCGCACCCGACGTCGTGCTAGTAAAAGCAACTCCGGCCGGAGGGGTGCCGGCTGTCCACGGGCAACCTGCTCCGGTGGTGATGGTAATCGTGCCGGTGCCCCCTTGCGCAGAGAATGACTGACCACCCGCATCTAATGAATAAGTGCAGGCCGCTTGGCTGACGGTCACGAAAAATCCTGCGATCTGAAACGTAGCACTTCGTGCTGCGCCAGGATTGGCCAGGACACTTAGTTCGACGCTCGCCGGTCCGGTCCCTGAGCCCTGCCCCGCAATCCAGGCGGGTAAGCCTGTGACCGTCCAACCACACGACGGATCGGCATTAATGACAAACGTCGCATGGCCGTTGCCGCCGCTCACCGGGAATAGCGCTGGGCTGACGTTCACAAGGAATTCGTTTGGACAAACGCTACCCTCGGATCCCGCTACCGTCGTGATGATTCCACCGGAGACTTTGCGGAGGCGGCCGGTGGCGGTGAAATGGTAGCTATCCCCGATATAGAGATTCCCGGCTGTATCCGCCGCGATATCGGCGCCGGTATTAATCAGAAAGGCGCTGGTGGCTGGAATGTTGTCGCTCGTGCCGGGTCCTATCACGTTCGGCCCACCCCCGGCGAAGGCCGTGATAATTCCGTTCGAGATTCGGCGGACCCAACCCCCGGCGGGGTTTTGTTCCGTGACGTAGACGGCCCCGGTGGCGTCCAAGGTAATCGCCCCGGGATTGTACAGGGAAGCGCTGGTCGCAGGGCCGCCGTCACCGCTGCTCGCCGCTGGAGCGCAGCCGAAGCCAACGGGGATGCCAGTCCCGGCGACCGTCGTAAGCGTACCGTTCGACAGTTTGAAGACCCGAGCCACACAAGGGTCGGTAAAATAGAAATTCCCGGCCGCATCCAAGGCAATATTGTTTGGCAATACCAAGGGGAATGTGCTGGATCCGTCGAACATAGTCGTAATCAGTCCATTGGAGACTTTGCGAATTCTGAAGAAGCTTGCGATATAGAGGTTTCCGGCCGCGTCCACGGCTATGCCGTTTCCGTAAGGCACTGAGAGTCTAGCGTTCATGGCGGGAATATTGTCAGATTCGAAATCCGAACCGCCCCCCGCCACTGTAGTGATCACTCCGTTGGACACCATTCGGATTTGGCTTCCATTGCCGTCCGCGATGTAAAGGTTTCCAGTGGGTCCTATCGCAACCGCGACTGGAAGACTTAGCTGAGCCAAGGTGGCGGGTCCGTCGTCGCCACTATTGCCTCGCGTGCCATTCCCCGCGGCTACCGTCAATATTCCCTCCGGGTCGACGCGCACCACGACGTTTGCGTTAGAGAGTGCCATGAAAACATTCCCATGAGCATCGGCCGCGACGCCACCAATAAATCCCAACTTGGCTGATAAGGCCGGAATTTGACCAAAAGCTTGGACGCCGAATGCAATATTTATGACCGCACCAAGGACTATCCCGCGCACAATCACCTCCGTATTGACGAAACCGAGTTTATCTGCCATGCACCGTCGTCTTCTAGCCATCTGGCTCCAACCAGGAGCGCAACTCCCTACATCTTATCCGTTTATCCGTTACGGGAATTATTCTTGCGGCTCGAATTAAGTTCGGCCCTTTCCTAGCTGCCGTCGTCGGAACTGGCGGGCGCCCTTAATAACCTTCCTGACAGATTCGAGGGAAAAGGTTACGGGATCTGTGGCCCCTACAGATTCTGTGAAGTTTTGTAACCTTCGGCGGGAATTCTTTCAGTACGCGTTGAAGCAAGAAATTTACTTGCTGCCGGCGCGCCAGCGCTCTGGCGGCATAAGAGAGATTAAAAGGAACCGGATTACCATGAGAAATAAGAACGTCCATCGGACAATCGTTACCGCCGCGCTAGCTGTTTTGGCCCTTGCGGCCTCACCAGCAGTTCTTGCCCAGCCTTGGGCTTCATTCGACGACAATACGCGCTACTTGGCCTTGGGCGACAGTCTCTCGGCGGGGTATGAAGCAAAACCCGTAACTCAGGGTTTTGTCTATCAGCTTTATCAGAACGGCGCTATTGACGGATTGAACAACCTGCTGTTCTGCAACCAAGCGGTGCCAGGCGCGACCAGCGCAGACGTACTGCACTACCAGATCCCCCAGGTACATTTATTCTTCGCGGACACCGGCAAGAGCTACCGTAAAGTGGTTACACTTACCGTTGGCGGCAATGATTTACTGGCGCTGCTTGGACCGAACGGGATTGACCCGAGCCAAATACCGGGAGTATTGACGAGATACGGAAGCAACTTGGGCGGCATTCTCGCGTCTCTCGCCAGCAGCTTCCCGGACGTAAAGATCTATGTAGGAAATGCGTATGATCCGAAATTGCCGCTGCCCGGTGAAGAGCTTTTGGTTGCGGCGCTGAACCAGGTTACCGCCAACGTGGCTGGCCTGTTCCCGAATAACGTGGTTCTGGTGGATGTATTCACAGCTTTTCAAGGAAGGAGCGGATTGCTCCTCATCGAAAAGAAGGGAGCAGGGTTCAATATCCATCCGACGAACGCCGGTTATCAGGTGATGACAAAAGCATTCTCAGACTCAATTGCGGGGTACTAGCTGCCACGTCACGCTCATCTAGAATGGCTTTTCTGCTCTCAGTCTCCGCTCTTGGAGGCATAAATGGACTCCAGGCAAACCCAAACTCAGCGAAGTTGGCTGAGTAATGTACTAGAATTGTTGCCTAGAATGCTCTTTCGCGGAACCGCGGGTGCGGGTCACTTCCAGACCACATCCTGGAGTCTAGTGTTAGCCGCCGCCCGGCAGCCGACGGAGTCAGCCGAAACGGCACTGGCGAAACTCTGCCAGTTGTATTGGTACCCGATTTACGCGTTCGTGCGGCGGCGGGGTCATAGCCAGGACGATGCGAGGGATTTGACCCAGGAGTTTTTTTCGCGTCTGCTTGAGAAGAACTATCTCAAGGATGCCGATCCGGCGCGCGGCCGTTTTCGTTCCTTCCTGCTGGGAGCTGTGCGGAATTTCCTTGCAAACGAATGGAACAGAGGACAGGCACAGAAGCGGGGTGGCGGCGTGCTTACCATCGCACTCGATCCGGAAACCGCGGAGGGCCGCTATGCGGCGGAACCGGCGAGCCAGGGAACGCCAGAGAGTTTGTACGAAAGGCAGTGGGCCCTGACCTTGCTCGATCAAGTGATGACTGGCTTACGTGAGGAATACACACGCGACGGGCGCCTGGAACACTTCGAAAAGCTGGCGCCGTATCTGACGGGAGGGGACGAACCGCCGTACGGCGCTATCGCTAACCAATGGAAGGGCAGTGCTGGAGCAGTGAAGGCGGCGGTGCACCGGCTTCGCAAGAGATACCGCCAACTGCTACGTCAGAAGATTGCCGAAACCGTGCTCACTCCAGAGGACGTAGATGATGAGATTCGATTCTTGCTATCGGCACTGGGAACGCCGTGATACATGCGCCAAACCGCTGTCTAAAATGTGGGGGCCCGGTGGAAACCGGCCGGCCGTGTCTCCAATGCCTGCTCAGGCTCGGGCTAGCGGATAATGCCAGGGTCACGGAAATCACGCCGCCGGGCGCGCGATTTCCAGAGCAGGGCGCGGCTCCTCGCGTAACCGATCGCATTGATAGCTATCATCTGTTGCGCATCCTGGGCGAAGGCGGAATGGGCATCGTGTACCTGGCCGAGCAGGAGCAGCCCATTCAGCGGCAGGTTGCTCTGAAGCTCATCAAACCCGGAATCGCGTCGCCGGCGGCGGTGGCCCGTTTCGAGAGCGAGCGTCAGGCGCTGGCCGTGATGGAGCACCCCAACATCGCTCATGTCTACGACGCGGGAGCGACAGAGGCCGGTCAGCCCTACTTCGTGATGGAGTACGTGCCAGGTCCGTCCATTACGGAGTACTGCGATCAGCACAACCTATCCAATCGAAACAGACTGAAGCTTTTCCGCCAAGTTTGCCTGGCGATTCATCACGCGCACCAAAAGGGCGTGATCCATCGTGATATCAAACCGTCGAACGTGCTGGTTACGGAGCGGGATGGAGAACCCGTTCCGAAAGTGATCGATTTCGGCATTGCCAAGGCTATCGACCAATACCAGGCCAGCCAAAGTCTTTTTACACAAAAGGGCATGCTTGTCGGAACGCCGGAGTACATGAGCCCGGAGCAAGCGGCGCTGGACACGCTCGATATCGATGCCAGCTCCGACGTGTATTCGCTGGGGGTCCTCCTCTACGAATTACTCGTCGGCGCGCTGCCTTTCGATCCTAAGGAGCTTCGCAAGAAGGGGCTTCTGGAAATCTTGCGGATTATTCGAGAAGACGATCCGGTGTCGCTTACCAACCGTTTTAGGATGCTGCCGGGGGCGGGCGAGATCGCGCTGCGGCGCGACTCCAACCCGGGAACGCTCCGCCGCCAGCTCAGTGGCGATCTCGACTGGATCACCATGCGGGCAATGGAGAAGGATCGCCGTCACCGCTACAGTTCGGCGGCGGAGTTCGCAGGCGATGTTGAGCGCTACTTAAACAACGAGCCCGTCATCGCTAGTCCTCCGAGCCGCCTTTATCGCGCGCGAAAATTCGTATCCAAAAATCGGTGGCCGGTCAGCGCTGCCGCCGCGATTCTAGTGGCTCTGTGCCTGGGTTTGGTTGCCAGCACGATCCTGTACTTTCGAGCCGAACGACAGCGCATCGAAGCCCAGTCGGAGCGAGCTGAGGCGGAACGTCAGCGCGTGGAAGCCGACCGGCAACGCTTGGAAGCTGAGCGGCAGCAGACGGCGGCGCAACGGGAGCGCGGGGAGGCGCTGCGCCAAGGTCAGGCGGCAGAACTGCAGCGAAATTTGACCGGCGAAGCGCTGGTCCAGGCGGAGCAGTCGCGCAGAGATGCTGAATTCCAGCGCTCCGAGGCGGAGAAAAAGGGGCGGCTTGCCGATGAGCGGGCGGCCGAGGCTCTGCGCCAAGGGCAGGCCGCAGTAGAACAAAAACGCTTGACGGACCAAGCTCTTGCCCAGGAGGCGCAGGAGCGTCTCAAGGCAGACCAAGCGAATGTCGCCGAAGGGCGTGCGCGCCTCCTTGCACAGCGCCAAAGCTATACAGCCCGTCTCAGCGCCGCCGATTCCTTCTTGCGGTCAAACGAAGTTGCCGAGGCCAAACGTCAGCTCCTCTCTTGTCCCGCCAACTTGCGCGGGTGGGAGTGGCGGTATCTCATGTGGAAGGCCGACTCGAGCACAACCACGGTACGCGCGCAGGATGTGCGGGCTTCGGAAGGCTCGTCTCCAAGGGCCCTGACGCCTAGCAACGACGCCGCACGTATCCTTTGGGCCTCTTCAGATACTCTGTATTCTTGGGCAGCCTCCACCTACGCACCGGCCGGGGATTACCATGGCTTCAAACATATTCTTGCCTTTAGCCGGGACGGATCAATGCTTGTCTCCGCTTCAGATAAACCCGGAGATTCGAGTCTGGTTCTCCACGAAGTATCTGCGCGGCGAGTAGTCCCTGCCTTTGCCGGGTATTTGCGGAACCCGGTGGGCGCTGCGTTCAGCAAAGATGGGGCGCGTGTTGTTTCTTCGGCTGAGGATGGATTCATGGCCGTGTGGGACGTCGCTTCCGGGAAGCAAGTCGCTACTTTAAGCGGACATCTGGGCCGCGTTTGGTCGGTCGTTTTCAGCGACGATGGCCGGCGGATACTCTCCGGCGGCGCGGACAAGACAGTTCGCGTGTGGGATGTGGCATCGGTCCACCGTGAGCTGTATTCGCTGACGGGCCACGGTGGGGCAGTTTTGTCCGTGGCATACGACCGGCAGCGGAATCACATCTTTTCCGGTTCCGAAGATGGAACCGTGCGCATTTGGGATGCCGCCAGAGCCGTCTCTCTCCACACCTTGGCCCACGGCGGCCCTGTATCATCGCTCGCCGCAAGTCCTGACGGAACTATTCTGGTAACGTCCACGGAGAGGACGATACGGTTGTGGGACATTGCAAGCGGCAAACTGCTCGCGACACTACATGGGGATTGGCCCGCGGAGATTCATTTCGTCTCGGTTTCTTTCAGCGCCAACGGCTCACAGGTTCTTGCGATGTCTTCGGCTGGAGAGATGAAGGTCTGGGACGCAAATACCTACGGCGGAACAATCCTGAAGCGCACCGGTGGGGCTCGCCTCGCAATCGGTCCGGATGGAAAGTTGCTCGCGGCGGCTTCTATGGATCAGATGGTGCGTTTGCTCATTCCCGCCGGCGGCCAAAGCTCCGGGATTCCGCCTGGAGCGCAGACGCAGGTCCTTTCGCTTGCTTCGGGAAGCGGTGGAAACCGGATGATAGCAGGGTTGTCCGACCAAACGCTGCGCGTGTGGGATCTCAAGCCGTTGCAATCTGTAGCTTCCATAAACTTAGACGTCCCGGCATCCGTGGTGGCGCTCAGCCCGGATGGAAAACGCGCTGCATCCGGTGCCGGAAATGGCGCCCTGCGAATCTGGGACGTTGCCACCGGCCAGCTCGTGCGCCAGTTTCAGCTTTCAGGCGGCTCTGGACCGGTTCGATCCATCGCGTTTAGCCCGGATGACAAGCATCTGGCGGCGGGAGCGCAAAATACCGGGCAAATCGAAGTGTGGGATATTGCTTCCGGCCAGCGACTAGCTGCGTTGACGGGACACGGAGCCGGAGTAGAGGCGCTTCAATTTACCCCGGACGGAACGCGAGTGGCCTCCGGCTCTTTCGACCAAACTGTGCGAATCTGGGACGCGGACACCTACGATTCACTCTTGACTCTTCGAGATCACGAAGAGCCGATCACTTCATTGGTCTTCAGGCCTGACGGTACGGATCTCTATTCTTCGGCGTCTGGCGGGACGATTCGGATTTCGGAAGCGCCGTTGGCTCCCAAATTGAAATAGCTAAGGAGATTCATGAACAAACGTTTTCTGCCTGCGTTCTTTCTACTCTCGTTCTTTAGCGCGCCCATTTTCGCGGGGAGCGCCGACCAACGTCAGATCGCCTGGAGCGACCTCCCTACGGTTTTCAATAAGAACATCCGAATCGTCATGCCGGATGGTACCCAGATTGAAGGACAGGCTGTGGCTCTCGAAACCGATGCCCTCGCCGTCCAAGTCACCAAAACGACCAACGCCAATGATTACCCCAAGGGAAGGCTCCTGGTGCCGCGCGCAACACTGCAAGCGTTCGACATCCATCGCCCCACTTTTTACTGGCGCATCATCGGTGTTTTCGTGGGTTCCGTTGGTGGGGCCGTTGCCGGTGTCGGCATAAGCGCCACTCACTACGGACGAACATCCTCCGGAGCACCCATGGTCGCCACCGCTGTCGCCGTAGTCGTTCCGGTGGCAGGCTACTATTTGGGGAAGCGGGCCGATCAGCGAGTCACTACCTACGTGGTCACCCGATAGCCGTATCTCCCGCCGGCCAGGCGCGTATCAACGAGTAAGCCGTCGCCGCTTGCCCGCGTGATCTCGCTCATAGTTTACCCAGAACAAGGGATCGTGAGAGGCCGTGTAACCTTTGCATCGATTTCTTTCAGTATGAGTTGAAGGCGATTGGGAAGTGAACTTCGACACACAGTCGAGGCGCACCGGCTCGGAGCTTAAAGGCTTGCGTCAGGCATGCCCTCATGGTACAGTCGGCCACCCCAATTTGGAATTAAATTCGGCCTAGAACCTCTTCGCGGCGGTCTTGGCCTTCAAAAAGACGAGGAGTATGCATGTTTGATCGCGTTTTGACAGCTGTACTCGTGTGCTCGGCAATATTCTTGGGAACGACAGCGTGCTCGGTTCGAAGAGTAAATCGGATCGATGCGGCCGCTCTTCAGAAAGCCCCGACAGACAAAATTGTCGGTATTACGACGACAAAGGGCGATGATGTGTCGTTCGACACGGCAGCCTCGACCAACGATAAGACACTTCGGGCCACTGTCAAAAAGGCCGCGTACGAGATACCGCTGGACCAAATTCAACGCTATTGGGTTGAACGGCGGGACTTCTCCACGGGCCGCACGGTAGCCCTGGTCTCAGTGGTGGGAGTTGCCGCCATTGCAGTTGCAGTCGGGATCAGTAACGCCAATCGCCCCAAAGTAACCAACACCGGCGGCTGCCCCTTTGTTTACTCGTGGGACGGCCATCAATTCGTTTTCGACGCGGAGCTCTTTGGGGGCGCCGTGGCGCGCGGGCTGCAGCGGGAGGATTACTCGGAGCTCCTTCATCTGCAGCCATACAACGGCGTCTATCGCGTCCTGGTCAACGATGAACTTGCCGAGACCGACTACACCGACCGTCTGGAACTCCTAGCGGTGGATCACCGCATCGGTACCGGCGTCGGCATTGACGACTCCGGCAAGCTCTACTCGTTAAGCGCCCTGCAAGTTCCTCTTTCTGCCCACGATGAAGGTGGCGCGGACCTGCTGCCCTGGCTTGCATCTGACGACCGCCGCATTTGGGAAGCACCTCCGGCCAGCGATCCCGGCGGCCAAGTACGTCATGAGATTCATCTCACGTTTTCCAAACCGGCCGATGCCGCCACCGCCAAATTCTTGGTGCATGCGGGCACCGGCGAATGGGGGCTCCACATGCTGAATACTCTGTTCGAATTATACGGGCAGGACCTCGCCAGCAAACTGGCGTCGCTTGATAGCAATCCCATCGATGCCGCGGCCCTTAAGGTGTGGAGCGCTACCGAGGATCTCTACGCCCTCAAAGTTTGGGTGGAGGAACCATCCGGCTGGCAGGTGCGTGGCATGATCCCCGGCGGAGGCATGGGCGCGCGGGTTGTTGAGCTTGACGTCAGCCACATCAAGGGCGACCAGGTGCACATCCGTCTGCAGCCGCCCGGCGGATTCTGGGCCATCAATTCTGCCGCGATCGATTTTAGCCCCGACCAAAATCTGGCGGTGAACCGGATCGCGCCGCAGTCCGCGCGGACCAGCGCCGGGAAGGATGTTTCGGCTGAATTGCAAGCCACCGACGGCAGCTACTACACCGCGATGAAGGGTGACAGCGTTTCCGTCGGGTTTGACGCCCCGCCAGAGCGGCCGGGAATGAGCCGCACGGTCTTCCTTCATAGCAATGGCTACTACCGTCCAGATATCCGTTCGCAAGGACCTGCTGACAATGTCACACTGAGCAAGATCTTCACGACGCGCGATGGCTTGGCGCGCTTTGCGGCGGAGCGTTATGCCGCGTTGCGCCTCGCGCCGCTCGCTGCTCAATAGGGCCCGGTCATGGAACGTGTCGCGTCCGCAGGGGTTCAAGACTTTGAAATCATTGCCCGCCACAAGGGCGGCCACCGTTGGCTTGCGAGTGCCGATGCGTATTCGGTGGCGCGCGCGTTCGTGAAGGGCGAGATTGAGGTCCAAGGTGATTTTATAGCCGGCGTTCGTTATCAACTGTCGCGCTCCGGTAGTGCTTGGCGGCGCCAGTTCTTAGATGCCGTGTGCCGCTGGGATCCGTGGAGACTCACTCAGCGCTGGGCCGGCCGGGAATCCACCGCGCGCCACATCCGCTTCCATTACGACCGTTCCAACGATTTCTATCAGCTGTTTCTGGGCGAGCGAATGGTGTATTCCTGCGCCTATTTCAAGCAGCCCGATGCCACGCTGGACCAGGCCCAGTCGGCGAAGTTGGACCATATCTGTCGAAAGCTGCGCCTGCAGCCCGACGATCGTTACCTTGACATCGGCTGCGGCTGGGGCGCGCTCGCCCTGGAGGCGGCTCAGCAGTGGGGCGTCTCCGCCAACGGTTGCACCTTGAGCCGCCGGCAGTTCGAATACGCCAGCCAGCGTGTCCGCGCCGAACGCCTGGAACACCAGGTCTCCATTCAAGAGATGGACTATCGCGATCTTGCTGGCGAGTTCGACAAAATCTCTTCGGTCGGCATGTTTGAGCAGGTGGGCCGGGCGCACCTGGAGTCTTATTTCCGCAAAATCTACGCTCTCTTGGCCCCCGATGGCTTGTTCCTGAATCACGGCATCACGCGTCCCGCCCCCGTGCAGAGCGACGCCCAAAGCCTGTTCATTGCCCGCAATGTTTTCCCCGGGGGCCAGATCGTCAACCTGCATGACGTCATCCGCTCAGCCGAGCGGGCAGGCTTCGAAGTCCTGGATGTGGAGAACCTCCGTCGCCATTACGCGCGCACTTGTCGTGCCTGGGTGGATCGTCTTATCGCCCATCGCGAGCCCTGCCTGAAAACAGTGGACCCAACCACCTGGCGCACCTGGTTGTTATACCTTGCCGGTTCCGCAGTGGCGTTTGACGCAGGAGGTTTGGGACTACATCAGGTTCTGTTGGCCAAACGAGGCGCCAACGCCGCGGCACCCACGACGCGAGACTACATGTATTGTTCAACTCAGGCGTAATCCGCCACGCCGATAAAAGACCCATCATCATAGTACAACCCGGTCGCAGCGTATTCGTACGAAGTATTTTTTTTCTTTGAAAGCTGCTCCTACGGGGAACCTCGAATTGCGGGCTCGTACTTGTAGCGGCCCGTTCATTTCCTCACCTCAGCCCTTGCAAGCGGAAATTGGACACAAACGGCGTTCTGGGACACTACTCCCGACAAGTCGGCCTGTCGCGGGTAAGTCGCCGATACTATCGCGTCCTATGCTTTTCGGCGTTACTTGGCGGCGCTGGTTTCGCCAGTGCCGATGACCCACGCCGAAAAGCAACATTCCGGCTTGGGCGACCAGGCGTAAGTTTTGAGGATGGGTCCCTTTCCTGGTTCGAGAATCCGAAAGGCCACGGCGGAAATCCAGCCACGGACCCGTGGACAGCTCACCCGATCGGAACGGGAACCCCTGAAAACAATATGCTGCTGGCTGACATTGATGGAGATGGCAAAGTCGACTTGGTCACAAACGGATGGATTTTCTTTCAAAACAGCGCCACTTCTTGGACCAGGGTCCAGTGCAATCGACGCTCGAACGGCGTGTCGCTTCTGGACATTGGGTCCGGTGCGGGGAGTATCAATCTGATTGGAATGTCCGTTTCCTCTCCCTACCCCTTCGTGTGGCTGGAGAATCCGCGAGAGCACGGCGGCAACGCGCGCACGGATGCCTGGATCGCACATGTCATTGGTCCGGGATACGACTCGACCGGAAACGCTGCCCCTACGTTCGCTACCGCGGATCTAAATGGAGACGGACGCATGGACCTGGTGACCGGATATTCAGAAGGGGCCGCGGTGCCGTTCCCCGGAGCTCTCTGGTGGTGGGAGGCCCCCGCCGACCGCAGAAATGGCGCGTGGATCCAGCACGTGATTGACTCGACTTACACTTCGGCGCACAAAGTGCAAATTGCCGACATGGATGGCAATGGCACTCCTGATATTGTTTCTTCTGAGCAAGAACAAGCTGAGTATCGGCGGGTTTCGATCTTCTATAACAACGGCGCCGGCCAATTCTCCCAACAAATCCTGTCAAGCGGAAGCGGCCACAATCAGATTGCGGCCGACGCCAATGGCGACGGGCACATAGACATCCTCAATGCCCCTCACGGCTATTTCGGCGCACCCAACCCAATCGAGCTTTATCGCTCGCGTGGTACCGCTGCACCCCAACCCTGAGGCCCGATGAGGGCAGGAAATGAATCGATACACCGTCAACCTGACTCACGAAGAACTGCTTGAAGTCATCGACGCGCTCCTGTGGAAACGCATGGTGTTGGATGGTAGCGTATGTATCCCGGACGTAAATCTGGCCGAATTGCCTGATTATCTCACCGCACTGCCTTTGGTAAAACGGCTGGAAATCATCGACGGTATGGGCGAGCGTTTTTGTGATTTGGAAGCCGAGCAGCCGCCGAGAACGGGTAGCGTGTCGAAAGTCCGGCGCCCCAAACATCCGGGTAGGGCGGATTGCGAGTCAAATCAGCTTGCTATGTGGCCTGCTAGGATCACGCGCTCGCGTACCATCCCTGGAGGCTGCCGCGCCGCCAAGCCCAGGATCGGTTGCATTAATTGCTCGAATTCCAACCTCTCGGACAAGTGGATCGAGCGACCGAGCTTAGTGATCCAGGCGAAACTGTTCCCTAGAATGACTTCCGTTAATGTGACTTAACGGGCGGGAGCCGACTTCACACAGATCGCAAATGGGGCCGCTTATCTCTGCTTTCACCGTCCTGAAGGTGTGCAATGCTAAATTCATCGGCAGGCCTGGAGCAGGACCATGCAGTGCACAAGATGGGCCGGTTACAACACTTGTGGTGCAGGTGCCTTTACCTTATGTGTGCTTTTCTCGTGCTCGGCTTTCGGCCAGGAAACTGCGGGCGCGAAATCCGGCCAACCGGAAACTGCACTAAACCTGCGCGTGGAAACAACCTTGGTGCTGATCCCTGTAGCGGTGACGGATTCCCTGAATCGTTTCGTTCTGGGGCTTCAAAAGCAAGATTTCCATTTATCAGAAGACGGTATTGAACAGAGTGTGGCGCATTTTTCTGGCGAAGACGCACCGCTTTCGGTTGGCTTGGTGTTCGACGAGAGCGGCAGCATGGACTACAAGCTTCGGACTTCGCAGACGGCAGTCACCCATTTTTTGAAGAGCATGAACGCTGACGATGAGGCGTTTCTTGTGGAGTTCCGCGACAGTGCCAGACTTTCGGTAGGATTTACGACGCACACCGAAGAAATTGAAGACGCGCTAAAGAAGACTCAGCCCGGTGGCCTGACCGCGATGCTTGACGCCATTAATATGGCCCTAGCTGAGATGAAGAAGGCAAGGAACTCCCGAAAGGCAATCGTGATTATTTCCGACGGTGGCGACAACCATAGCCACTACACTGCGGCCGAGATCGAGTCGCTGGTACGGCAAGCGGATGTCCAAATCTACGCCATGGGCGTTTTTGAAACCGCCCGGTCTCTCGGGCTGCCCGCAGAACTGATTACGGGGCCGCGGCTGCTGTCGGAAATTGCAACGCAGACCGGGGGGCGTGCTTTCGCAGTAGCGCTGACTAGCGACCTACCGAGCGTCGCTGCCAGAATTGCGGTCGAATTGCGAAATCAATACGTGATCGGCTATTACCCGAAGAATCAAGCTCAGGATGGAAAATATCGTCACGTGGAAGTGAAGCTGAAACAACCGAAAGGAATGTCGCCGCTCAAAGCGCGTTGGCGGCTCGGCTATTACGCTCTCACGCAGTGACTTCAACTCAAATAATTAGCGATGAGAGCCACCACGCACGCCAATCGCCGGCGGCGCGTGTGTGGTCCCGGGACGCAGTACCGGCGCGCGCGGAACCGGGGGGACCTGACCGGCTCCGCGTACAACTCCGACTCGAGGGAACGAGGCGGTGTAACCAGCTCCCGGTGCAATCCCGATTCGCGGAAGCGGGGTGATGTGACCGGCTCCCGGGGCCACCCCGACTCGCGGAACCGAAAGCGGAGAGGTGGGAAACCGGCGGCCGAATGGCCTCAGCACCATGGTTCCCAAGAGGAGAGGCTGGGAGGTATAACCGGGCAAGTAGATCGAGTTGAAGCCCGACTGGCGGGGAAGATAAGAGCTGTACGGGCCAACCGAACTTAGGCCCAGAGAAGATAGGCCGAGGAATGGATAATAAGCAAAACTATCCGATCCGGATACCCCTGGGACAGCGTCCTCGCCAAGTTGCGCTGTGATCGCATTGTCCGCCGTAATCGATTCACGGCGGCCGGTGGACCAGTCGCTGAGCGCGTCCTTGGGCTGGTCGCTGCCCTGCTCGGGCACCAGTACGCTTGCAAACGGCACCCTCATCCCCTGTTCCACGGATACCGGCTGCTCGCTAACCCCGGAGAACACTTCGGCTTGACCCTGGTGAACCCACAAGCGCGGCGGATCAGCATCGATTCGGTAGGAGCCTTTCTGGAGGAAGTGGATCCTTTAGCTCTTGTAAATCAAGGTGACCGAGGTATTTAAATTTGGTTCTCCCGAATCGACGATGACAGAGCCCGTCTCTAATTGCACCCGCGTGTCCGCGAGATCGTTGGCAATTATGCGAATTGCGCTCCGATCGCCCATGCGAAGGAAGACGCCCGGGGTGAGCAATACCTCCGCCCGGCCTTCCGCCGTGCGCAGCTCGGCACCTTGCGGCATACTTGGAAACTGACCCAGATGGGACTCGAGCGACTGATCGCCCAAGTAGACGGCCCCTTCGAAAAAATGGATTACGCCCGAATGCGTTGCGATCACAAATTGCCCGGCGGCCGGAATCAGCACCGCGAGGAACGCAGAAAATGTCGACAAAAGCACGTGCGGGGCCGGACGACATAAAACAGCCTCAAGGAGAGTATGTGCCCATCCGCGGTCCCGGTCAAGGGCTGCGGTAACGCCATGATGTTAACCGTGCTTGACGACCGGTATCTATGCAACAGTGCTCTTTTCACGAATGCCCGGGTTGCTCACAAGGGCCGCCGAAAGTGTGGACTCTCCGCGTTAGGGAAGCTACCTTAATGCGAATTATCGCGCCGGAAAGCGGTGCGGTATTAAACAATCGTCGCGTACATTGCGCGATTACTCGGGGCCGCCCAGCTTTTTCAGCACTTGCCCCAAAGCGGACAGAAGGTCGATCGGTAGGGGGAACACTACGGTGGTGTTCTTTTCCGCGCCGATCTCGACCAAGGTTTGCAGGTAGCGGAGCTGAATGGCTCCCGGCTGCCGCGCCATCGTTTCCGCCGCCTTTTCCAGGTTCGCCGCAGCCGCCGCTTCACCTTCCGCGTGAATGATCTTAGCGCGGCGCTCGCGCTCGGCCTCAGCCTGGCGCGCGATCGCTCGGATCATCTGGTCCGGCAGGTCCACCTGTTTGATTTCGACCATCGTCACCTTTATGCCCCATGGTCCCGTATTCTGATCGAGCACCGACTGCAAGCGGATATTCAGCGCTTCGCGTTGGCTGAGCAGGGAATCCAGCTCCACCTCGCCTAAAACGCTACGTAGGCTGGTCTGTGAGAGCTGCGAAGTGGCATACAGGTAATTCGTCACTTCAATCACCGCCTTGGTCGGATCGATAACACGGAAATAGACCACCGCATTGACCTTAACCGTGACATTATCGCGAGTGATCACATCCTGCGCCGGGACCTCCATCGCTTCAATTCGCAGCGACGTTCGCACGATGCGGTCAATCGGCGCAAACACCAGGAAGAGGCCAGGGCCTTTCGGCTGGGGCAGCACTCGGCCGAGCCGAAAAATTACACCGCGCTCATACTCGCGCAGGATCTTGATCGAAGACAGCAAATAGATGACAACAATCACCACTGGAATTATCCCGATCGGGATCATCACTCACCCCTCCCTTTGCCTGTTTCTGGCCGGGCATTTGCTTTTCTAGTTCCGCTGGTTCGCAGGACCGTCGGGCTCGACGCGCAGTCTCATGCCGTCGATCCCAACCACCCGTACCTGGCCGCCTTGTTCCACCGGGACGGTTGATACCGCGTCCCAGTACTCTCCGCGAACGAATACGGTCCCCGCCGGAGCCAACGCCGTGCGCGCCTGGGCGATCAGATTGATCAGCGCTGGTTCTCCCATGGCGATCCTCGCGGCGCGGGAGCGAATTACCAGCGTCATCAGAAACATCGTGATCAAGGCGAAAGGCACACCCACGGCCAGAGCAGTTGTCAGATGGATGCGCAACTCGGGCGGTCCGTTGATCAGCAGCACCGCACCAAGCACCATGGCCACGGTGCCGCCCGTTCCCAGGATTCCGTGAGAAGTGATCTTGGTTTCTAGGAGGAACAGCGTCAAGGCCAGAATCAGAAGCGCGGCTCCTGCCCAGTTGATCGGCAGCACGGCCAGCGAAGATAATCCCAGCAGCGCCAGAATGCCGCCTGCCACTCCCGGGAAAATCAGGCCCGGCACCTGGAACTCGACGTAGATGCCCAGCGCTCCCAGGACCAGCAGAATGTAACCGGTATTGGGATCGGCAATGGCCTCGATCAAGCGTTCACGCGGCGACGCACGATATTCGACGATCTCCGCTCCCTGCATGTGGAGTGTTTCCGTGCGCCCATCAAAACGCTTGATTTCGCGCCCATCGAGAGCCGCCATGAGCTGCTTTTCATCCCACGCGATTAAGTCCACCAAGTGATTGTCGAGCGCTTCCTTTTCGGTGAACGCTTTGGCTTCGCGAACGGTTTGTTCGGCCAGATCGCTGTTTCGGCCGCGCTTGTTGACCAAGCTTCGCAGCCAGGCGGAGGTATCGTTCTCAACCTTACTGCGCATCACTGGGTCCATTTGCTGTCCTATCAGGACGGGAGAAGACGCGCCGGTATTCGTGCCCGGCGCCATCGCGGCCACATCCGCCGATTCCAGCAGAAAGAACCCGGCCGAAGCAGCGCGACCGCCGCTGGGGGTGACATAGGCGATAACGGGAACCCGCGAGGCGACGATTCTGGAGTTGATCTCGCGAGTGGCATCCAGTAGTCCCCCCGGTGTATTGAGACGCAGCAAAACTGCGACGGCATTCTCTCGGCCAGCTTGCTCAATTGCGTGCCTGACGAGTTCAACAGTGATGGGGTGAACGATGCCGTCCACAGTGACCGCGATCACCTTCGGTGCCGCCGGCGCCAGCAACGCCGCCAACAACGCAACCAGAATCAGCATCGCAGTGACCTGCAGGAAGTATGGCACACGGGCAGGCCCAGGGCATCCGCTCTTTTTGCGACCCGCATCCTCAATAATAATGTCACGGACGGTTCGCTTCCGATAGTGGTGGATAAGGCGCCGAGCAGTGTTAACCTAGGCTCTTCGCGAATTGCCTTCGAAAGTTTGCGATTTCTTCAGTCGATGGAGGCCAATTCGCATCGCATGTGTTGCAGTGGAACATCAATGCACCAGACTTCAACAACTCTTCGAACTCTTCCTGCCGGAAACCAACTGTCTGGTCGTGATTGTTGGGACAATCAATGTCAAACTCCAAGCGTTCGCTCATGAATCCTCCTACGATTTGCGCCCTTTGCGATCAACTTGATCGTAGCGCAAGGCTGTGACCATCTCAGTTTCGATTTCAGAGCCGCTTCGCGCGGATCGCGGCCGCTGCTTTGGAGCCAAGCCTTCAGCTTGAACAACAGAACTTTGTGTGACGTAGTGGTTTTGATATCCACCGTAAGATCCTCGACGCCCTCATCGCCGATCATTTCTGTTTCGCGGATCTGCGTCAGCCCCGCTGCCGCAGCCTCCAGTACGCTCCCAGCGTATACTGCGACCGAGTGCCGGATGCCTCTTTGGTCCACAAAGCTCACTTGGCATTTGCGAATCGCCATCGCAACACTAGTTTAACATCTTCGTCTTTTCTTCGCCATTTCATCGTGTTGGGTTATTGTTTGTCCACTGAGAGAAGACCCATTGCCCTGGATGCTCACGTGCATTGGCAAGCCAAGGATTTGTACTTTCAAAGGAGCGGCGACCCGTCGCCGACGGGAACATGGCATCAACTGTTTGGAAAGGTCCGATCACTTTCGGCCTGGTTTCGTTTCCTATTCGACTTCAGAAGGCGGCTCGAAGAGAGCGCATTGTCCTCAGATATGTCAGGGGACCTGGTCCCGAGGGTGCCCGGGATACGGATTCCGTCGAACCGAGGAACAGTCTGAAGGAAAAAGGGAAAACCCCGTCACCAACGGTGCTGGAGAAACGGCTCCATACGGGTCAAAGGGCGAAGTAATTCCGGTTAGCCAGGGTTACTTCTCGGAAGGGCAGCGCGAGCCCTCATCTGCCGCCGATTTGCAACGCGGTTACGAGGTGGAACCGGACAAATTCGTGGTTGTTCGTCCGGAGGAGTTGAAGAGACTCCGCAAAGCTACATCGCCCGACATGCAGATGCAGGAGATCGATCCGGTGTTTCTGGAAACCTCCTACTACGTCATTCCGTGTCCCGGAGGCGAGCACGCTTACGCTTTATTCTACCGGGCATTGACCGAAACGAAACTGGCCGCTCTCGCACAGGTTGCCATGCATGGACGGGAGCACATCATCGTCTTGCGCGCTGGGGGCAAGGGGTTGATTGCCCATACGATGTTCTACGTCAACGAAGTGCGTAGCGGGGAGGAATACGCGACTGAAACGGGTGATGTCTCAAGTAAAGAACTCGATCTTGCGAAGAAATATATCGAAGCGCTCGTTGAGCCCTTCCGGCCCGAGGAGTTCACCGATAGCTACAGGGAGCAGTTGCAAGCTTTGATCGCATCGAAAGAAGTTCCGCAGCCTGCCGCTGACGCTGCCAAGTCTAAGAAGGCTACCGGCAAGGTAGTGGATATTATGGACGCGCTCCGAAAGAGCCTCGAGAGGGCGACGGCTGCAAATGCCAACCGCAAACCCGCGGCGCGCCAGATTGCAGCCGACAAAAAGCCGCGCAGGCGAAAAGCGTAACGCCTCAATGCCTGATCAAACAAAGGCAATCATTTTCGATGTGGACGGCACACTGATCGATTCCGTCGATCTGCATGCGAGGGCCTGGCAGGATGTTTTTCTCAGATACGGAGTGAAGACCGACTTCGAGGAGGTACGCGATCAGATCGGCAAGGGCGGCGACAAGCTCATGAAAGTGTTCTTGTCGAAGGATCAGATCGACCGTTTTGGCGAAGAAATCGAAGCGGAGCGGGCCAAGCTCTTTATGCGCAAATACCTCCCCAGGTGAAACCCTTCCCGGCACTAAAGGGTTTGTTCGAGCGCCTCCGAAAGAATGGAATAAAGATCGCGCTCGCCTCGTCCGCCAAAGACGATGAACTCCAGGCATATAAGAAGATCACCGGTATCGGGCCGTTTTTGGCCGAGGACACCTCAGCGGACGACGTGTCGAACAGCAAGCCGGACCCCGACGTTTTTCGGTCGGCGCAGAAGAAACTCGGGATCGATCCCAGCAACATTATTGCGATAGGGGATACCCGATGACGAGATCGAGCGGCTGAAAAGAGAAACGAGCCTGGAACAACTGGTGGCGGCGGCGGGGATCGAGCTTCGCCAGCATGGGGCGGATCTGATCGGGCGGTGTCCGTTTCACGACGACCGCGGGCCGTCGCTGATCGTGAGTCCGCGGAAGAATCTGTGGCACTGCCTGGGCGAGTGCCAGACGGGCGGCTCGGTAATCGACTGGGTGATGCGGACGAGGAGCCTCAGCTTCCGCCATGCCATCGAGATTTTGCGAGAAGCACCGGCCGCGCCGGTGAAGCGGCTGCCGCCGCCGATCGAAGCGCGGGCGGCGGATCGCGACGTGCTGCGCCAGGTGGTCAATTACTACCACGAGTCATTGAAGGAATCGCCGGAGGCGCTGCGCTATCTGGAGTCGCGTGGGCTGACGCATCCGGAGATGATCGGCCACTTCAAGCTGGGCTTCGCCAATCGGACGCTGGGGTATCGATTACCAGAGAAGAACCGCAAAGCGGGAGCTGAGATGCGCGGACGGCTGCAAGCCCTCGGCATCCTGCGCGAGTCGGGGCACGAGCACTTCAATGGATCGATCGTCATTCCCATTTTTAGCTGCCAAGGAGACGTGCTGGGCATGTACGGGCGCAAGATCACGCCAAATCTGCGCGAGGGTAGTCGATAACAACATCAGCTCCGAGGCTATGCACGAACGCCGTGTCGCGAGCAGACGCCGTGGCCAGTACGCGAGCGCCTCGCCAACGTGCCAGTTGCACTGCCAAGGACCCGACACCGCCAGCGCCGCCGTGGATCAGCACGCTTTGTCCCGCGGCAAGGTGCGCATGTTCGAAGAGTGCCTGCCAAGCTGTCAGCGCCGAAAGCGGCAGCGCCGCGGCGTGTGCGTGAGGGATGCTGCGCGGCTTCAAAGCCAGATTGATCGCCCGCACTGCCGCGAACTCAGCAGCCGCGCCGTCACGCGGAAAATCAGCAAGTCCATAG
>Ga0207674_10001394_pt1 | contig 31142 bp, 22 predicted proteins | sample KBSCornC72_FD_184303 | JGI IMG/M metagenome (GOLD analysis project Ga0207674, IMG submission 184303) | Corn rhizosphere microbial communities from Kellogg Biological Station, Michigan, USA - KBS Corn C7-2 (SPAdes) (version 2) | ecosystem: Host-associated > Plants > Roots > Rhizosphere > Soil ...
TTTCCCCAAGGTCCACATCAAGGCCTTCACCATGGTCGAGGTTGCCTACCTTGCCCGCCGCGCCAAGCTGTCCATCGAAGACACGCTTATCAAGATGCGCGAAGCCGGAGTCGACTCCATGCCCGGGGGCGGTGCGGAGATCTTCGCCACGCGTGTCCGCTCCATCATCTGCGACCACAAGATCGACGGCAGCGAGTGGCTCGACACCGCGCGCTTGGCCCACAAGCTCGGATTCAAATCCAACGCCACCATGCTCTACGGCCACATCGAGAACGATGAGGACCGCGTCGATCATCTACTCAAGCTTCGCGATGTCCAGGATGAAACCAACGGCTTCCAGACCTTCATCCCCCTCGCATTCCATCCCGAGAACACGCCGCTCGATCATCTCCCCGTCACCACCGGCCTCACCGACATCCGCCAGATTGCAGTTAGCCGCCTGCTCCTCGACAACTTCCCGCACATCAAGGCCTACTGGCAGATGATGACTCCGAAGATCGCGCAGATTGCGCTTCGCTTCGGCGCCGACGACCTCGACGGAACCGTTGTCGAAGAGAAGATCTACCACGACGCCGGCGCGACCACGCCGCAAGGCATGACGCGCAAAGAACTCTGCCGCCTGATTACCGAAGCCGGTCGCGTTCCAATCGAGCGCGACACTCTCTACCACTCCGTCAGCCGAAACGAGGACACCTTCACCGTCGCCGTCTAGGGCGGCAAAGGAAAGAGCAAGTATGGGTCAACTGAGCCTCTATGCCGTAGTCGGCCTTTGCATCGGCTTCCTGTGGGGCATCGGCTGCTCCCTCGCCATCCTCTACTCGATCTACCTCGGCGGCTATCGAAAAGCCGTAGAGGACTCGCTCGCTCCGCAGAAATCGCAGCGCTTCCTCACCGCCCTCCGCAGGATCGAACTCCGAAGAGCCAGGCACGCTGCTACTGCCGCAACACCTTCCCGTCCTTCATAACGAAGCTCACGTGCTCGCACGTTGAGATGTCTTCCAGCGGATTCCCCGGCACCGCAACAATGTCCGCGAAGTAGCCGGCCTTCAGTTCGCCGATCTGCCCCGCCCAGCCCAGCAACTTCGCCCCGTTGATCAGGTCCGCCTTCAGCACATCCGCCGGCTTCATGCCGTACTCAACCATCAGCGTCATCTCACGCGCCTGCGTCCCATGCGGGAAGGGGCCAACGTCGGAACCGACTGCAAATGGCACGCCCGCCGCCACCTGCTTCTTGAACTCGCGGATCTTGTATTGAAGCATCTCCGCCTCCGCGGCCGCCTGGTCCTGCGACTCACGGTGCTTTGCGAAGTAGTCGAAGATCGTGAACGTCGGCACAGCGAAGATCCCCTTCTCCTTCATCAGCCTGATCGTCTCGTCGCTCAGCTGAGTGGCATGGTCGATCGATGCCACTCCAGCCTGCGCCGCATAGAGAGTTCCCGGCTCCCCCATCGCGTGAACGCCAACCGTTGTCCCCATCCGCCGCGCCTCTTCCACCGCCGCGCTCAACTGCGCCGCCGTGTACTGAAACGGCGTTCGCAGCACGCCGTCAATCATCCGGTCCTTGCCGGTCTCATAGATCTTGGCGAAGTCCGACCCTTCCTTGTGCTGCTCCCGCATCACTTCAACAAGCTGCTCCGCCGAGTTCGCATAATCGGCATTCGATAGCACATGCTGCGCGGGATTGTATTTGTTGGCATCCTCATGCCCACCGAGAATGTCGATCGCATTCCCACTCAGCCGCAGACGCGGCCCCGGAATAATGCCTTTGTTGATCGCCTCGCGAATCGCCGTATCCGCGGACCCCGCGCCTTCCGTCCCCATATCGCGCTCGGCAGTGTATCCCGCCATCACGTCGTCCTTCGCAGCCTGCTCGGCAAGGATGACGCGCCATGGCACCGACTCCTCCACCGTCTGCAAATCCTCCGCTCCGGGATGCAGAAACAGATGAATATGCGCGTCAATCAGCCCAGGCATCAGCGTCGCGCTGCCAAGGTCGATCACCTTCGCCCTCGCGGGATGCTCAACATTCGTTCCGACAGCCTTGATCCGATTCCCCTCAACTAGAACCTCTGCCGGCTGAATGACCGATCCTGAATCCACCTGCAGAAGCCGCGCCGCATGCAGCACGATTGGCCCCTCACTGGAAGCCGCCTGCTGTCCCATACCTGTGCTACCCACGACGGTCAGAACAGCGCCCACCACACCAACGCGCAGATTACAGCAACCACGAAAACGAATGGAGTTGAGCATAGCTAACACTATGCCCAACCCCGCCGCGCCTTGTCGATCATCCTGTTCGCGAATGCGCGTGAGACTAGTACGCTCCGTGCCCAGTGATGTGCTGCCCGAGAATCAGGGAGTGAATGTCGTGCGTACCCTCATAGGTCTTCACTGACTCGAGGTTCATCATGTGCCGCATGATCGGGTAATCCTCGGTGATTCCGTTGGCGCCGAGGATATCGCGCGAGATGCGTGCGCACTCCAGCGCCATCCAGACGTTGTTGCGCTTAGCCATTGAAATATGCTGATGGCCCACCGTCCCCGCATCCTTCAGCCGGCCAACCTGGAGGGAGAGCAACTGAGCCTTCGATATTTCTGTCACCATCCACACCAGCTTGTCCTGAACCAATTGATGGCTTGCGATGGGCTGATTGTGGAACTGCTTGCGAGCCTTCGCATACTGCAGGGCCGTGTCGTAGCAGGACATTGCCGCGCCGATTGCGCCCCAGCTGATCCCATACCGTGCCTGATTCAGGCACATCAGCGGGCTCTTCAATCCGCCGGTTCCAGGCAGCAGATTCGAAGACGGTACATGTACATCTTGTAGTGACAAACCGCTTGTCACAGACGCCCGCAGCGACCACTTGCCATGAACTTCATACGCTCGGAACCCCGGTCGGTCGGTCTCGACCAGGAAGCCGCGCACCTTGTTATCTTCGTCCTCTACCTTGGCCCACACGATCGCGATATCGGCGATATTGCCGGAGGTAATCCACATCTTTTCGCCGCTCAGGATGTACTCATCGCCGGACTTGCGAGCTACTGTAGTCATGCCTCCGGGGTTCGATCCAAATCCCGGCTCCGTCAACCCAAAGCACCCCAGCTTCTCGCCCGAAGCCATTGCAGGAAGCCAGGTGTTCTTCTGCTCATCCGAGCCAAAGGTGTAGATCGGATACATGCAAAGCGCCGACTGCACGCTGACAAAGCTGCGAAGGCCCGAGTCGCCGCGCTCCATCTCCTGCATGACCAGGCCATATTCGACGTTCGACATTCCTGCGCAGCCGTAGCCGTCGATCGTGGCGCCGAAGAAACCCAACTCGCCCATAACTGGCACAAGTTCGCGTGGAAACCGCTCTGTCCGGTAGCACTCCTCGATGATCGGGATTACGTTGTCTTCAATGAAGTCTCGCGCGGTTCGCCTGACCAGCAGTTCGTCTTCGCTGAAGGTCGCGTCGAGATGAAGAAAGTCAACGCCCTGGAATTTGAAACCCATGATTGCACCTTGCCATTTCTGTCCTGCTCAAACCTGCAAGGCTAGCAGACTCGGCTGGCGTACTTCCAGCGCTAGAGCTTTTCTGCAAGGGACCGGCAGGCAGCCTCTTCCATGTCTGCAATCTCCTTGAATCCTGCCGAAGCGATCTTGATCCGAGCATCGATGTTCTTCATTCCGACAGTGTCCTTGAAGAGCAGGCCCACTTCCGAAAAGCGCTCGCCGATCCTCGCGAACGCTTCCGCAGCGGAATATAAAACAGGTATTCTGGCGATCTTCGCGCTCTCCGCCAGAAATCTGGAGTACATGGGTCGGAAACATCCGCCTCCAGTGCCACCAATCTCGATGAAGATGTAGAGATTGAACAACTGCATCCGCAACTGTTGCTCGTTGAATTGTTCTGGCCATTTCATTAACTCGTTTGCAGTATGGCGCATTCCCCGTACACCGAAGTTCTTGATCGGCGGATTCAACTCCGTATCGACCATCTGTTTGATCGAAGCCACAATATCCTCCGGCCGGGGCTGATGGAATTCCGAGAAATCCAACTCCAGCCAGAGATTCTTCGGCGGAAATGGCTTGAACTGCGATCCCCTGGCCTTGCGCAGTTGCTCGCGCGAAATCGGAGCGAAGAACCCCTTCTTAACGCCGGAAGCCTTTTGCTCGATATCGGAGCACAGTACTGTATCGCGGCCATCGTATCCACAAGCAACAAACGTGTGCCCGCCGAAGTGATAGCCGGCCGGAAGGTCAAACCAGGGCAGCAATCCCATGTCGCCGCCCAGCATCACGGGCCGCTTGGCCCCCAGCGCCTTCAGTAGTTCCGTCTCAGCCTTTGCGGAGCTTGCTGTCTGCTTTTCTCCGATGGCCACGCCCGTGCGTCGGCCAAGATCCTGATAGAAATTCTTGAGATTCGCCCTTCCGCCAACAAACACGGAATCCTGATCGCCGAATTTCATCCGCCAGTAGACGAATCCCATTCCCGCACCGAGACCGAGAATCATCTCCTCTGAAATAGGGTGCCCGGCGTGATGGAAGATTCGGGCGAGGGAACTGCTGATGCAGTGACAGCCATCCAAGGCAGCAAACCTAGGCAGTGGTTCTATACCGGAAGCAGTAGCCAAACTCGCAGCCATGACACGACTCCTTCTCTATCTAGTCGCTCAAACGGAGAGCAGTGTACTCCTGTCGCAATCGATTGTCGGTGATCAAGTCTGCGGGTTACCTGCAGCCTGTCGGCTCCGTCTCAGCCTTGCCGATCGCCTCGACCTCGGCACTGTTCAGCGCTCGCCGGTAGACGCGTACCTCGCCCACGTCGCCGGTGAAGTACAGCCCATCATCCCGCTGAGCGCCAATCAGGATCGGCCCTCTACTCGATCCCCACGGCACCAGATCATCCCGGCTTTGGACTTCGCGCCCGTCCACATACATCCGTAGCTTACCGAGGGTTTGATCGAACACTGCTGCGGTATGCACCCACTTGTCGACTGCCAGACCGTCGCCATTCACCCAATAGTCCGTCCAACGTGTTCCAAACGTTGTCGCGCCCCACTGCGCGGTTGGGTTAGGTCCAAACCCTAGCCGCCATTGTGAGCCCCATCTTGGCCCCACCTGAGAAACCCATGCCGAATACGCTGCCGGCTTGTGCGGCTTCACCCAGGCAGTCACAGAGGTCGATCCGGCATTGTCGTAGTCAGCATTTTTCGGGAACTCAATATAGGCGCCAGATCCATTGAAGCTGTATGCCATACCTGCCCGGCCATGTCGATCCGGTGCTGTTGTCGCTCCATGAATGATCGCTTTCGCGTCAGGATGACAGACGTCTACAGCGGAGCCGTTCAGCGGAAGCAGTGCGACAAGTCCGGTGTTCAAGTCGACGTTGGAGCCGTAGGTGTTGAGCGGCCCTGCTTGTGCACCGAATCCAGGGATCGCTCGCAACCGCGCCACATCATCTTTACGGCCTGACGCCTGCAGCGATGCCATCAGATTCTGTCTTTCGACCGAGTCGAACCGGAAGTCGTCTGAATATTCCCCCTGAAGTCCGTTCCAGAATGCGGCGATATCAGTGTTGTTCCCATTCAGAGCATCGAGGATCGGTCGCGCGGCAGAATACTGCGGGAGCTTGTCGTCCGCATAAGCTGACCCAAACCGCCTCACCCATGCGTGGCGCCGTCGCTGCGCCTCAGTTAAATAGCGCGCTGGACCGTAGGATACGTGCGGATCCGGATCAGCAAGCAATTCCAGCCCGCGATAGAATGCACGCAGTCCGACTGTGCCGTGAGTCTCACCGGGAAAAACCTCGTAATGATATTCAATATCCGCATTCGGACTGCCTTCAAACGTCTTCGCAAACCGCAGGGCGCCCACCGAGATGTCAGCCTCCTCCTCCCCGCCCGCTCCGATGAACACGAACCTGGGGCGCGATGCAGGCTTCGCAATCGCCGCACTGAGGAGCGCGACGAACTTATCGTCAAGTCCATAGCTCGGGCTTATTGCAAGGTTCGCCTGAAACAGCTCGGGCCGCCGGATGAATGCGTATAGCGAGAACATCCCGGCATTCGAATGGCCTGCAAGGATGTGATACTTGCCGAGCGAATACTCAGACGTGAGCTGCGGAATCAACTCGTCCGCGAGAAATGTGAGGAACTTGTCCGAAGGGCCAGCAGTAAATTCGGAGCCTTCAAAGGCTGGCGAGAGATCGCGCCCGCGGTTCGTATTTACGACGCCAGCGACCACCATAGGAGGAAGCCGGCCATTCCCTGTCAGGTGATTGACCACAACCGCGACGTTGCCGAACGTCCATTCGCCGTCAAGTACGATCAGCAGCGGCATATTTGGTTTCGCCTGCTTCGGCACTGAGACAAGGATCTCGCGCTTTTCGCCCAGAATCTTGGATTGAATGCTCTCGCGCTTGCCGAGCGTTACGGTCGATTCCTGTGCCGGCACCAGCTTCGGAAAGGAAACAACGATGATCGCAAGCACAATACAGCAGTTGCGAAGTGAAATCATTCGACACTCCCGTTCTACTTGTCTTTCGAAACGGGAAGTATAGAACGAAGGGTGGCCTACTGGCTGTGAGGTCTCCCGGATAGATTAATGTCCGCCCCACGATCTCATAATCGTGGTCAGACCAGGTTCAGTTGTCCGTGCAACTCGATTTACGCCGCCGCCTTTAGCCGCCCTTCGAGCAGGAACATGAGTTGCACCTCTTCTTCGCGAAGGGAGTGCTGGGTTGCTCTCATCTTCTTCTCAGCCGCTTCCAGCGTCTTGATCAGTTCCCCGGTCATGTAAGTTTCCAGCACAGTTGGGTGAACGTAGCACTTGCGGCAAACCGCCGGAGTGTTTCCAAGCTGCTCGGCAACCTTCTTAATCGCTTCCACGACGTTCTTCTTCGCCTGCGTCTGCGTCTCACAGGCTTCGCATTCACGCAGCGCAAGGCAGGCCAGCACCGTGCCAGCCCAGGTGCGGAAGTCCTTCGCCGTAAAAGGCTGTTCCGTTATGTTCCGCAGGTATTCGTTCACATCTGAGGAGTCCACCGTGTGCAGCGAGCCGTCTTCGTCGATGTATTGGAATAGCTCATAACCCGGGAGATCGAGGCACTTCTTCACAATCCGTGCCAGCCGGCGGTCGCTTAGATCGATGACATGCTGTTTGCCGCTCTTGCCCTTGAATTTGAACCGAACAGTAGCGCCTTCCACGTCGACGTGTTTGTTCCGAAGTGTCGTGAGCCCGTATGACTTGTTCTCTTTCGCATATTCTTCGTTACCGATGCGAATGAAGGTCGTTTCCAGGAGGCGCACGATCGTTGCCAGCACCTTTTCCTTGGGCAAACCTGGAAGTCCCAGATCCTGCTCCACACGCTCCCGGATTACCGGCAGGGTTTCCCCGAAGAGCTTCATCCGTTCGTACTTCGTTTCGTCCCGCACTTCGCGCCAGCGCGGATGATACTTGCTCTGCTTCCGCCCCCTCGCATCGCGGCCCGTCGCCTGCAGATGCCCGTTGGCGCGCGTACATATCCATACGTCCGTCCATGCCGGTGGAATCACGAGTGACTTGATCCGAGCCAGGACCTCCTTATCCCGAACAGGCTTTCCTTCAGGATCGAAGTACTGGAAGCTCTTGCCCCTTCGGCGCCGCGTGATGCCCGGAGCGGAATCGGTGACGTAGCGTAGTCCGGCTAGTTTGGAAGACTCGACTGGATCTAAGACGATTTCGGTTGTCGACATGGGGGCCCTGCCCTGAACGAACTTACCTTCCGTTCCTGGCAGCTTGGATGCTGCAACTTCCAAATCCGTAGTTACGCACCCGAAACCATCTATTCGTCGCCTTCATCCGATCCAAAGTTCAGAAGCGGAGCCGGCCGAATACTGGTTGGCATTCCCGCGATTGTATTCAGGTCCGTGAGAACCTGTTTCCAATGGTCCGGATCACGCTTGGTCGTGATCGGCAGATCGAGATTGGAGTAGTACTTCTGGACGTCTTCCTTGATCCCGGGGGGAATCGGCTGCGTCGGATTTTGAACCAGTTTGTGCAGAAGGTCGGCGTAGGTTGAATCCGTTAGAGGATACCCGCCTGCACGCACCACCCTGCCCGTATCCAGGTCGCGGTTCGGCAGCGGATGATTCGGATCGCGGCGGCCAGTCTGGCCGGTATACGGCCGCGTCAGGCTGGCGAGGGGGCGAATGGGCCCTTTGAATCGCGCTGCTTCGGGCGTATATCGGGTTAGAATCCTGCGCATTGACGTGATCGAAACAGCCACGCTGTGCGCATAATCGGCCTCGGTCTGGATTGTCGGGCCTTTGACGTTCACCAATGCAAGCGGCCCGATCTTGGGAAGAATGAAAAGGAGCGCTGCAAGCAGATGTGTTCCAATCCCAGCCTTGCGCCGGTAGGCATCCCAGTCGTTCTCCTTCGCCACCGCTGCGGATTCCTTCTCAAGCTCAATGACTTCCGGCGTGTTCGGGTCGGGTGGTTCATGGCTGCGGTGCAATAGCGTCACTGCATAAGCGATCCGTGGTATAAAGGTCCGCGCCGCAAAGCGATAGTCGCGTACATTGATCCTCCGTCGGCCTTTGAAATTCTCCGTCAGTCCGTACGTCTGGTAGAAAGCCTGCGCAAGTTGCCGCATCGAGACCCGAAACCCGATATGCCGCAGGTATCGCAACGGCGCCACCCGATGATGTGCGATCTCGTTGATGTCGAAGGCAAACTCAGTCTGAACGTGTTCGTGTTTTCCCTCGGCGTAGCTCACTGAGTTGCCATACTTGGCACCGAGTTTCGGGAACTCGATTGGAACTGCCAGGTTTGTAGCTTCGGCGTGGCCAACGGAGTCGCCAATGTAATGAGAAAGCGCACCGATCGCGAACGCCAGCTCATTCGCATCGTGCGCATTGCGAAAGAGGTTGACAACGAAATCTCCGGAACGCACATAGTGTGTCAGATTGGAGAATGAGCGGTCGCCGAATGGGTAATATCCGATGTCCTGGATCACGCATCCGCCGTAGGCATAGGCTCGCGCCCTATCCAGGTCGGCCTTCGTCAGATTCGGGTACCGGCTCAGCAACAGCGGAACAATCGAATCCTGCCAGGTCAGATCAATCAGCTGCTCATGGGTCAATAGGGAGTAGGCATCAGCGAGGCGTGGGCAAAGCAGCATGAGCGTAAAGGCAATTGCTGCGAGAAATGCTGTTCGCCCGCGATTCATGCTTCTCCGTTTCCGATAACCAGATAAGGGTGATTGTATCCACACGATTGCTCCGGCCGTTGAAACCATCTCCGGCTGTCTACTCAATGAACTCGCGAACAAGGGGATTCTCGCTCGTCACCAGATCGTGAAGAGTTCCATCGAAGATCAGCCGTCCCTCTGACAACATCAGAAATGTCGTGTTGACATCGTATTGGCCTTTCGGCAGCGGCACCATACGATCCTCCGCCGGCTCGAACCGATGCGTGCACATCGTGAATGCGTCCTGCAGCCGGTGTGTGACCAGAACAGACGGCGTCCGGTACACATCGCGCTGCTTCACAATCAACTCGATGATCGTCGTCGAGGTGACAGGATCCAGGCCGCCAGTCGGCGAATCGTAGAGCAGCAGGTCCGGAGTATGGATCAGCGCTCGCGCAATGGCTACTCGACGCCGCATGCCGCCAGAGAGGCTGCCCGGATACAGGCTGAACGTCTGCTCGAGTCCGACAAACCGAAGTGATTCGCGCACGCGCACATCGATTTCGTCATCATCAACTTCTTCCTGGATCAACTGGTAGGCTACGTTATCGCGAACCGTCAGGGAATCGAACAGGGCCCCTTCCTGGAATACAAAGCCGGTACGCGTTCGAAGCGAGAACAGCTCTCTTTCCGGCATCTCAGAGATCTCGAGCCCAAACAGGTGAATGGACCCGCTATCCGGGACGAGCAGCCCGTTTGCCAACTTCAGCAGCACGCTCTTTCCAACGCCTGCCGGTCCCAGAAGCACGCGCGTCTCATTTGGAGCGACCTTGAAGCTCACGTCTTCCAGGACGGAGTTGCCGGGAAACGACAGGAACACGTCGCGGAACTCTAAGACTGCTTCTGCTACCGCTTCTGCCCGCCGGCTCGGATCAGCGGAGATGGAAGAAGCTGTCATCAGGGGACCACCGTCAGCATCACCTGCGTCAGGAGGAAGTCAACGAAGATGATCAGTACAGACGAAACAACCACGGCCTTGATGGTCGATCGCCCCACACCTTCTGTGCCGCCGGTAGTTCTCAGTCCATAGAAGCATCCGATGCTGGCGATAATGAACCCGGAGAAGAGCGGCTTGATCAGGCCCTGCATGATGTCACCCAGTCTCAGGTACTCGTAAGCCATCGAGAAATACTGAGTGCCGTTCTGGTGATTCATGAATACCGTTACGGCGGCCCCGCCCAGGATTCCGAAGAAGTTCGCCACAATCGTCAGGAAAAACAGCATCGTGACACACGCGAAGATGCGGGGAGTCACGAGCTTGCGCATTGGATCGACACCGAGCGCGCGCATGGCATCAATTTGCTCGGTCACAACCATTGACCCGAGTTCACTGGCCATTGACGAAGCGTTCCGGCCGGAGACCATGATGCCGGTGAGCACCGGGCCCAGTTCGCGGATCATGGAGGTGCTGACGAAACGTCCGGTTACGGAAGTAGCGCCAAACTGGGAGAGGGTAGCCGCCGATTGTAACGCCAGCACACCGCCGGTGAAGAAACCAGATAGCAGTACAATAGAGGCGGACCCTACGCCGATGATGTCGGCTTGGATCAGGAAATCGGGCCAATAGATGGGCGGGCGGAAGAGGTTAGTTGCTCCTCTCCAGGCGAACAGGGAATAATCCTGTACCGTGCCCACGATGTTCTTGGCGGTATTTTCGATCGATTGGAAGGCCATCTGATTGCCGCAGTGTAAGTTGCGGGATGTGGGCTACAATTACTCCCCGTCCTGCACAGAATAGCGCATCCCGCTGCACGGCTCAGTCCTGGGGAAACCGAACCCGTGCAACTTTCTTTCCAACCTGCGCAGACCGAGGACCCGCAGGGGCAGTGAAGAACGCGTAAGTTCCTCATCGAAAAAGGGCTTTCTTCGCTCAGCAACACAATACTCTGAGTTGATCTTCGGCATCTAAAGGTAAAGTGCCCGCCAAAGATTTCCCCAAGGGAGGCTGAATGCATTCGTTTCGCTTGCGACTGATCCTTGCATTGATTGCAGGCGTAACGATCGTGTCCCTTGCCTCCACCTACTTCGAAGTTCTTGAACATAAACACATTCTGCGCCAGGAACTCGAATGGCGATCCACCTGGATAGGCAACAGCCTCAAGCCTGGGATTCGGCAGGCTCTCATCCAGGGCGCTCAGGCTCAAGGCGACCAGGTGGGCCTGCTGTCGCTGGCGAGCCTGCAATCATCAGTCGCGGATGCCAAGAACCAGACGGGGGCCCTGGGGATCGGAATCTACGATCCAAAAGGTCACTTGATCACTGAGGCTGGAGCTCCCGAGGTCTTTCGCGCGCTGGAACATGCCCCGTTCGAGTCGCTGGCAAAAACGGGCGTACAGTCCCTATCGCGAACCCGCGTCGAGCAGGCTCTGCAAAAGGGAGCTCAGGTTAACGCGTTCGGTCATACCGGAAACGTCCAGTGGCTCGAAGAAGTTTTTCCCATCCACGATGGGAACAAGCTCCTCGGCGCGCTGGTAGTTCTCATCGACGCCGGATATATCCGCGATCAAAGCTACGACCTTTGGCGACGGAGCTTCTGGTGGATCGTAGCCACGGTTTTGCTGATCGTCAGCGTCACATTCCTCATGGTGCGCTGGCTCCTCATGCGTCCCCTGATGCGCGTTGCAGATCGTCTGCGCCGCCTGCGCATGGGGCATTTTGAAAAAGGTCTGAGCGGGGGCACGAACGAACTCAGCATGTTCAGCCCTCTTGCGCGCGAAGTGGAGACGATGGCTGAGAGCCTGATTGCCGCTCGTGCTGCCGCAGCAGCCGAGGCCCGCCTGCGCGACGCCGGGGAGCACTTCTGGACCCCCGAACGGCTCGCAGTTCACATGAGGAACAAGGCCAGCGGACGCATATTCGCTGTCTCCAATCGCGAGCCTTACATGCACGTCCGCGAGGGTCGCAAAACGGTTTGTGTTGTTCCTCCCAGCGGGTTGGTCACAGCCATCGAGCCTGTGCTCCAGGCATGCGACGGTGTCTGGGTCGCTACCGGAAACGGCAATGCAGACCGGGAGAACGTCGACGAGTTCGACCGCCTTCGCGTGCCGCCTGACGATCCGAAATACACTCTGCGACGTGTCTGGCTCTCGCCTGAAGAGGAGACCCGCTATTACGACGGTTTCGCGAACGAAGGTCTTTGGCCTCTCTGCCACATTGCGCATACCCGGCCGACGTTCCGCTCTGCGGATTGGGAAGCCTATCAGCGAGTAAACGAGAAGTTTGCTGCGGCCCTGCTGGACGAAATGAAGGACAGCGCTGAGCCGCTCGTCTTTGTGCAGGATTACCACTTCGCGCTCCTGCCAAGGTTGGTGAAGACAGCCCGGCCAGATGCCCGTGTCGCAATTTTCTGGCATATACCCTGGCCCAATCCTGAGGCTTTCGGGATTTGCCCATGGCAGACAGAATTGCTGGACGGACTGCTTGGCGCCGACCTCATCGGCTTCCATATTCCGCTACACTGCAACAACTTTCTCGATACGGTTGACCGGGCGCTCGAGTCACGCACTGACCGCGAGCACATGACTGTCCGCCGCGGCGGTCATACTACAGCAGTCAAGCCGTATCCGGTCAGCGTGGCCTTTAGCGGTGGAATCCCCAGCGCTCTTCAGGCCATTGTCACCGGAAGAGAAGACGATCGCGCCGAAGAACGTCGCGCTTTGCTTACAGAATTCGGAGTGCATGCCGAATCGATTGCGGTCGGTGTTGACCGGCTCGACTACACAAAGGGCATTGTCGAGCGCCTGCTTGCGATCGAGGAACTTCTCGTCGAACACCCATGGCACAAGGAACGGCTCACCATGGTGCAGATTGCCGCACCGAGCCGGACCCGCATTCCCAGCTATGCCGATTTACATGATCGAGTGGACGAAGAGGTTCGCCGTATCAATCACCGCTTCCAGACCTCACGCTGGAAGCCGATTGTGCTCATTGAACGCCAATGCAATCACGAAGAAGTGAATCGCTGGTATCGCATCGCCGACGTCTGTCTCGTCACTTCTCTGCATGATGGAATGAACCTTGTCGCCAAAGAATTTGCGGCGGCACGCGATGACGAAGATGGTGCATTGGTTCTAAGCAAATTCACAGGGGCTGCCGTGGAGCTCCGCGACGCGCTGATCGTGAACCCCTATGACACTGCGGAGGTCGCCGAAGCGATACATCGCGCACTCGACATGCCACGCGAAGAGCGTCGCGTTCGTATGCAGCAGATGCGCAAGCAGGTGATGGAGCACAACATCTATCGGTGGGCGGCGATGGTCCTTGGCGATCTGCGCGACGTGCGGCTTGAACTCTACGATTCAGACAATTACTCCGGGTCGCTCCCTGAGCCGATTCCCATCGACCCCTACCGTAAAATGGCATAGAAAGAGAGGAGTATTGAACCCGACCGAAGCAGAGCAGCTCGACAACTTCTTTTCTTCACTGCGAAGTGCTCAAGCACCACTACTGCTACTGGACTACGACGGCACTCTTGCTGACTTCCGGGTCGATCGCTTCACGGCTCGCCCGTGGTCTGGGATCAGGGAACTCCTCACAAAAATCCAGAACGACGGCCGGACAGAACTGCGCGTCATCACCGGCCGTCCCGCTAATGAGATCAACCCTCTTCTGCAGCTTCCATCACCGCTGGAGGTGTGGGGGCTTCATGGTGCTGAACGGTTGTTCACGGATGGTCGCCGTGAATTACAGGAAGCGCCACCCGAAGCACTCAGCAAACTCGATGAACTGCGCGTTCTTCTCCGCCAGAACGCGTTCGGCGGTCTCTTCGAGGACAAGCCAAACGCAGCTGTCATGCACTGGCGTGGACACTCTCCTCAACGCGCAAAGTCGATCGAACTGAAGACCCGTGCCCTGTTTGAGCTCGCAGCGCAGGTAAATGGGCTCTCGCTTCTGCCGTTTGAGTCTGGAATCGAATTGCGTGTTGGCCGGGATAAAGGCGGTGCAGTGCAGGCTGTTGTCGAACAGTTCGGCCCCGATGCGCCCGTCGCTTTCCTGGGTGACGATCTGACCGATGAATCTGCATTTCAAGCAATCAATAGCTTGGAGAATACGAATGTGAGCGTGCTTGTGCGGCGTGCGTTGCGTGACACCTCCGCCGCTATTTGGCTGAAACCACCGGAGGAGTTGCGATGGTTTCTGAAGCGGTGGCTGAGGGCCACCACAGGCGTGTGGTTTGATCAGCCAGGATCGGGACTTGAGGCTGTCCAGCCGCCCGCAGATCGCATTTCTAATCATGCTGCCCAGGGATAACCCCATCCCTGGCTTACACTCACTACATCATCCCGCTTCGGAGCTGAGTCATGAAGCATTCCCGCAGAGATGTTGTGAAGAGCCTTGCGGCGGGCGCAGTCATTCGAGCGGCACGCACCGGCAGTGCATCACGGATCGCACTTGATGCTGAACCTTTCCAGGCAAACTGGGATTCGTTAAGCCGCCACAAGTGCCCTGAGTGGTATCGCGACGCGAAATTCGGAATCTACTTTCATTGGGGACTCTACTCCGTACCAGCATTTGGAAACGAGTGGTATCCCCACTGGATGTACCTTCCGGGACGTCCTGAGTACGAACATCATCTGGCGACCTACGGCCCCCTCGACCGCTTCGGCTACAAAGATTTCGCCGCGCAATTTACGGCCGAGCACTTCGATGCCGACGCCTGGGTTACTCTTTTTCGCGATTGCGGAGCACGCTATGTTGGGCCTGTCGCCGAACATGCTGATGGCTTTTCCATGTGGAACAGCCGCGTTAATCGCTGGAATGCGGCGCGTCTCGGCCCGAAGCGGGACATAGTCGGTGAGTTGGAGCGAGCCGTCCGCCGCCAAGGGCTGAAGTTCTATTCAAGCTTCCACCACCAGTGGCTTTGGGGATGGTATTCGAGCCCCGTCGCAAATGCCGACATCTACGATCCGCGTTACGCGGGCCTCTACTGGCCTCAGAAGTACACATTGGGTTCGCCGCAAGAAGCAAAGAATTACGCAGTAGACCGCGCCGGAGCCTTCAACTACGCGCATCCCGATCCGCCACCCAGTCAGGCATTTTGCCGAATCTGGCGCGACAAGGTCATCGAGGTAATCGATCGATATCATCCCGATATCCTCTACTTCGATACACGGTGCTTCATCATTCCAGAGCGCTATCGCATCGAAATGCTGGCCCATTACTACAACACAAGCGCAACTCTGGGCCGTGAGACGATCATCACCTACAAGGAAAACGACTTTGTCAGTGGCACTGGTCTACCCGATCACGAAGCAGGGCAACTCGCCGACAAAGCCAGCTTCGCCTGGCAAACGGATGACGTGCTGGATTGGGACTCGTGGGGCTACCTGCGCAAGCCGAATTACAAAAGCGCGGGTCGCGTCATTCATCAGCTCATTGACGTGGTCTCCAAAAACGGCAACCTGCTTCTGGACATAGGCCCACGGCCCGACGGAACGATTCCCGATGAGGTTGTTGCGCGTCTGCGCACAATCGGTTCATGGCTGAAAGTGAACGGCGAAGCCATCTACACTACTCGGCCCTGGGAGCGATTCGGCGAGGGAGCAACCCGCGTCAAAGAGGGCATGTACGTCGCGGATCACAATGTCGACTTCACCGCGAAAGACCTGCGTTTCACTGCGCGCGGGAACGCTCTTTTCGTGCACGTCATGGGCGCTCCGGGAAAGACAGTTCTGGTATCTTCACTGAAACGAGACACCACTGTCCCGTTTGGCTCGTTGAAGCAAGCCCAACTGCTAGGCGAGGAGAAGCAAATTCGCTGGGAATGGTCACCGGATGGCCTGATACTGCACGTGCCCGATCAGCGGCCATCTGACGATGCCATAGTTTTCCGGCTCACCTGATCACAACTTCGATGCAATGTAGTAGCAGCTACTCCCTGTTACGCTTGCGGATCTCGATATTCAGGCGCTTGATCTTCTGGTTCAACGTCGAGAGCGGAATGTGGAACTGCTCAGCCGCATCCGTCTGGTTCCAGTTGCAGCGCTCGAGTTTCTCGATGATTATCCTGCGCTCAATATCCTCCAGAATGTCGAACAATGAGGCATTCGGATTGTGCTCCAGCAGTGCATCCTGGAAGCTTCGCCCGGTGATATGCCCCGGCAGCAATTCCGACCCAATCACCGGCCCCGACGAGAGCACGACTCCGCGCTCGATCGAGTTCTCCAATTCGCGCACATTGCCGGGCCATTCATAATCGATCAATGCGCGCAGAGCATCGGCTGAAAGTCGTCTGGGTGCGAGCGCATTCTCGTTGGCGTAGAAGTCCAGAAAGTGATTGACCAGCAGCGGAATGTCTTCGCGACGAGATCTCAGCGGCGGCAGATCGATCGTGATCACATTCAGCCGATAGAACAGATCCTCGCGAAAGCGCCCTTCCCTCACCGCTTGCCGAAGGTCGATGTTGGTCGCAGCGATGATTCGCACGTCGACCTGAATCTCTTGGATGCCGCCCAGATGCATGAACCGGCGATCCTGAAGAACACGCAGAATCTTGGCCTGGGTGTCCATTCCCATGGTTGCGATCTCATCGAGAAACAGCGTGCCGCCGTTCGCAACTTCGAACAGTCCCTTTTTCGACGCCACCGCCGATGTGAATGCGCCCTTCACGTGTCCGAAGAGCGTGGATTCCAGAAGTTCCGTTGGCATTGCGCCTGTATTGATCGGAACAAACGGCTTGTCCCGCCGCGGTGAGTTGGCGTGAATGGCTTTGGCGATCAGCTCCTTGCCGGTGCCGCTTTCACCCTGGATCAGAACGGTCGATCGGCTGGGAGCAACCTGTGCGACAAGATCGAACACGCGACGCATGATCTCGCTCTTGCCTACGATATTGGCGAAGTTGTAGCGCTGCTTGAGCGTCCTTTTGAGCTGCAGGTTCTCTTCTTCAGCCTTGTATCGTGCGACGGCCGAGCGAATATCGGCAAGCAGCTTCTCGTTATCCCACGGCTTCTGAACGAAGTTTTCCGCGCCCGCGCGAATTGCCTCAACCACGTTCTCGACTGTGCCGTAGGCCGTGATCATGATCACCGGCGTCTCCGGCTGTCTCTCCTTGATTTGCGGCAACAGGTCGAGACCGCTCTGGCCCGGCAATGCCAGGTCCAGCAGCACGAGGTCGAAATTCTCCATTTCGAGCGTACGAAGGCCTTGCTCGCCATCATTCGCCGTCTTTACAGCGTAGCCCTCGAGAGAAAGTAGCACCTCGAGCGACTCCCGGATGCCCGCCTCGTCATCAATTACGAGAATGCTTCCGCTTGCAGAGCTTGAGGAGAAAACTGAACCTGCGCCAGACAGGTTCAAAGACTGATCAACATCAGACATGTACCGACTTCCTTAATAGCGGGAATTCAAGGTGGAAGGTTGTGCCCGCACCAACGGCGCTTTCGACATGAATCTTGCCTGCGTGCTCCTGAATAATCCCGTAGGAAACGGAAAGTCCCAGCCCGGTGCCACGCCGTTCGCCGGGGCGAGGCGTAGTCTTTGTCGTGAAGAACGGATCGTAGATGCGTTTCAGATGTTCGGGCGCGATCCCGGATCCAGAATCCGCCACGATCGCTTCAACGTGCCCGTTTGCCAGAGTCGAGATACGCAGATGTCCACCACCCGGCATGGACTCCTTCGCGTTCAGCAGCAGATTGAGAAAGACCTGCTGCAGTTTGCCGGGATTCCCTTGGATGACCGGCAGATCGTCCGCGAGCTCCGTATCCACCACGACCTGCGCGGTCTTGAACTGATGCTCAAGCAGCGATAGCGTGTCGCGGATCACCTGATTCAGATTCGTCTCGCGAAATTCTGTCGTCGAAGTGCGCGAGAAGTTCAGCAGCCCGTTCGCGATCTCCGATGCCCTGAAACTCTGCTGGGTAATCTTCTCGAGCACCGGCCCCAGCCGTGGATCGGTCCGCATCTGCTTCTGCAGCATCTGCGCATAGGACGAGATCACCGCGAGCGGCGTATTAATCTCGTGCGCTACGCCCGCCGCAAGCAGGCCAATCGAGCTGAGTTTATCGGCTTGTGCAAGCTGAGTCTCCAGCGACACACGTTCCGTAATGTCGTCCACGAGGATGATGCGGCCCACGACAACGAAATCACGCGAGAGTAAGGGCGCAATCGCGACGTTCACTGTCCGTTGTTCGCCGGCTTTGGTCGTTAGCGGGAATTTGTACAGATTGTGAATGCCCGGCTCATCCCGGAAGCCCTCGAGCGCCGCAACGAAATCCTCAGGGAAAACTGAACTGAGCTTCTCCCCGATTGCTTCACCACGGCTTACGGCGTACATCGCCTCCATCTGGGCATTCCAGCTCTCGATGCGCCCTTCGAGATCGAGCGCCAGGATTCCCACATTGATGGATTCGACAATGTTTTCGTTGAATTCCTTCAGCCGTTCAAATTCTGAGATCTTCTCCTGCAGCCGCGAATACAGGCTTGCGTTCTGCAGCGCGATTCCGATATAACTCGCCAGCGATTCCAGCAACTCCACATCTTCGCTCGACAGGAAGTCTCCGCCTACCGTTCGTCCCAGTCCGATGACCGCAATGGTGCGTGTCGCCGTTCCATCCTGCACGCGGCAAGGCAGGTAATAATTCAGGTCCAGAAGAGCCGCCGTCAATTGCTGATCAGGAGGAAGGTGCAGCGCTTGCTGCGCATTCTCCAGGAAGATATGCGAGTGGTCGTGCGCAGCGCGATCGAAATCAAGAAAACCAAGCGCCAGTTTCCGTTCCGTCGCCGCCGAGAGCAGGCCGTGCGATGCTGCCAGTCGCAAGCCGCCCTTCGGCTGGGCCACAAACACAGCAACACGCGACACCAGCAGTGTCCGCGGCAACCGCTCCACAATTGAGTTCAGGAGTGCATCGAGATCCGTCTCGGAACTCAGGCCCCGGCCGAATTCTATGAGCGCCTTGCGGTAGTCGTACTTCTGCCTGTCGAACGCCTTATCCACCCAACTCTGGATTCGCCGCTTCAGTGGATCGAATACGGCCGCTGTTCCGAGGATTGCGACAATCAGCGCCCATTCTCGAATCGCTTCGCCCGAAGTCTTGTGAACGATTTCCGCGATTAGCGCGATCACTCCGAAGTACGCCCCGAGAATCAGACCAGTCGCAAGCGTGTAAGCCACGCCACGCTTGAAGATCAGGTCCGTGTCCATGAGCCGGTAGCGGATGATGGCCCAGCAGAACGTCAATGGCAGAAACACCAGCGACAAGGCCGCCAGCTTCGTGAAAATCGACCAGACACGAAAATCCAGAACAAACGGAATAGCGTAGAGCAGCGTGAACGGCAAAACAGCGACCAGCGTACCCCGCATCAGCCATTTCAGCTGCTGGCGCAGAAGAGGTGTGCTTGCACGACTGTAGGCGTAGACGAACAGAGCAGCCGCCAGCACATAGAAGGCAGCGATGTAGGCGTAGTTGACCTGTTCGAGCCGGTGTTTCAGAATGCCCGTTGCCTGCCAGCGTGTGATCGCAGTGATCCAAAGTGCGACAAGAGCAAAACCGGGACCGTAGATAAAAGGAAGTAGCCAGCGGCGGCCAGCTCCCTTCAGCCGCTCCTCAGGAAAGCTGATCGCGAAGTGCAGGAACAGCGCAGGTTGCAGTGTCCCCGCCACGATGTTGGCCCAGAACACAGTCTTATCGACGAAATTCCACTCGCCCGTGTATTTCAGGGCATTCAGAGCAAACGAGACCAGGCAGAACAGGAAGAAATGAGTTGCGCGAGGAGCCGTCCATCGCCGGAACAGAACATATAGCCCGATTCCCAGGTAAATCAGCCCGATCAGCCTGAGACCGAGATAACTGCTTCGATCGGGGGGTTCCGGGATGACCACCACGGCCGAATCCAACGGCACGCCAGCCCGGGTGATGGAATAGTTCGCCTTTACATAGACTCCGGTGCGAAACAAAGCTCGCTCAAAATCGGGCAGCCGAGCCACCGTCATGTCATTGACTGCCGTGAGCAGATCACCTTTGTGAATTCCCGCGAGTTCACCCGGACTGCTCGGGATCACCTTCGTAGCAACAAGCCCGCCATGTGCCTCTACCCACCACACGCCATCATCAGGCTGCTGAAATCGGGACTCTTGCCTGAAATTCAACACGGCAAGCAGCACCAGTCCCGCAGTCGCTAAGGCCAGCAGGGTCGCCTGTAACCGGGTGAAGACGCTCGTTTCCATACGGCTATATCTTGCTTCTATAGAGTGAATGCACGTGGCTTGCCACGAGCTTCATCAACCTTAGACACGGACCGTTCGTCTGCAAGTCCCAAAAATTCCGCAAGATACAGACGAACCCCATCGCGGAACGTCAACGATTTCGGGGAAGGAAATCCACTCGGAATGCAGAAAACAATAGGAGCTATACACGACGAGGTATCCCCTATTGAATTCAGTATCGCATTACTTATGCCGGAGTTGTATCCAACAGATGTCCAATTAGCTAAGGTTTTTCCGGCTTTGGACCTCGTTTATCGCTGCCCGTAAGTCGCTTTGGGGCCGTGTTTCCGCAAGTAGTGATGCTCGCTTATGTGGCCAGGTATGGGGCCTGCCGAGCTGTTCAGGAGCACTGTACGGAAGGCCAGCCGGGCAATGTACTCAAGCACATCCGCGTGCTCCACTGCATCTGCGGGGTCTTTCCCCCATGCGAAAGGAGCATGTCCCGCGACCAGCACCCCGGGAACGGCCACCGGATCCAGGTGCTCGGCGCGAAATCTCCTCACAATGACTGCGCCAGTGTTTCGGACATAGCCCGACAGAACCTCCTCCGCGGTCAAGGGCTCGGTCACGGGAACCACTCCATGGAAGTAGTCCGCATGAGTAGTTCCAAAGCACGGAATCGGACGTCCTGCCTGAGCCCATGAGGTTGCGAACTCCGAATGGGTATGAACCACGCCTCCAATCTGAGGAAACTCGCGATACAGAAGCGTATGTGTCTCGAGGTCGCTCGATGGACGCAGCCGCCCATCTACAATCTTCCCGTCCAGATCGGTTACCACCAGGTCCTCCGGCTCCAGCGTGGCGTAATCCACTCCGCTCGGCTTGATAACCACGAGCGCCCGGTCGCCGGAGCGGTCCACACCGCTCGCATTGCCAAATGTGTGAGGCGCTAGCCCCCTTCGCGCGATTTCCTGGTTCGCGGCCAGAACCTGTTTTCGGAGTGACTCGAGCAGCATTACTAATCTCCCGGAAAGCGTTTACGAGGCGAGTCTATCAGGTTGCATCCCTGCGTTTGACCTCGGGCCGACTGAAGCCGAGAATGAGGTCCACACTTGAATCCGGCTGGTAAACAAATGAGAATGGTTGATCGGCGTAGTTTCGTCAAAGCAATCTCCATCGCTCCTCTGATCCTTGGCGCACCGCCGTCATTGCAGGCTAAATCTGACGCGGCCGCTTCAACGCGCGAACACTCACTTCAGCTTGATGAGCGATTCAATCTCACGCTTGCTCGGGTGCTCGAGGGCGAATCTCCCAGATACTCTGACGACTTTTTGCTTGCCGACGTAAAACCCACGGCCGAGCGTCGATTCACTGAGTACAGTGGCGACCTCTCCGGCAGATACATCGGCGCTCTTGCGACCTCCGCAAGAGTCTACGGCACCGAAGTTCCGCGGCTCGATGCTTTGGTCGACAAGGTCATAGCCCTTCAAAAGCCGGAGGGGTACTTCGGCAGTGTATTCCATTTTCAAAGTCCCACGGACGCCGACATGGCCCTGCTCTGGGGCAACGGTCGTCTCCTCGTCGGCCTGTTGGAGTACAACCTCCACCACCCTTCAAAGCCCGTACTTGACGCAAGCAGGCGCATCGGTGATTTCCTCGTTCGCGTGAGCCCTCTTATGCTCTCAAAGGAGATTCGAGACGCTTTTGGCGCTCAGCACTTTGCCTCGAGCTACATCTGCTGGACGCAGCAGACCGAGGGGCTTGCGCTTCTCTACGGCGTTACAAGAGATGAACGCTATCGGCAATTGGCCGAATCCATTGCCGCCGTGGTCGAGCGCCGCCCCGGTGACCACGTGCACGGATACCTGACCAGTCTGCGAGGCGTCATGGAACTCCATGCCCTGACGCACGATCCCAAGCTTCTGAAACAATGCGAAGCTGCGTGGGACGAAATCACAGCCTCCCGCGACCTGCTGCTAGCAGGCGGAGTGCCCGAAGGTTGGAGCCCGAACAATCACCGTACCGAGGGATGCGGAGAGGCCGACTGGGTTCGCCTCAATCTCCAACTTTGGAACGCAACCAGCAACGAGAGATATCTCGCCTCAGCCGAGCGCGCCATCTTCAACGAACTGGCTTTCAATCAGTTCGCGACAGGCGATTTCGGACATCGCGTCTACACCGAAACCGGCTTGCCGGCCGCTGGAGCAGCACGGGCATGGTGGTGCTGCACTCTGCATGGGCTTCGCTGTTTCCCCGACATTCGCCAGAGCGCTTTCCGGACAGTTGAAGCGGGCCTGGCGTACGAAATCCCAGTGGATGGAAAGTTCGAATCTCCCGCATTGTCCGCAATCGGTGAGTCGAACCTGTCCCACAGCAGCACGGCGCGAATCCGCATTACGCAAGCGACCAAGGAGAAAGTCCGGCTCGCGATCAGAAAGCCCACGTGGGCCGATTCGGTGCAGTTGGGTCTAACCGGCCCAGGATCGATGTCATCACTTCAGCCCGGATACGTCGCCGCTGAAAAGGTCTGGGCTGCCGGCGAACTCATTGAAGTCAAATACAGCATCAAGCTCCGTTCGGAAAACAGCGGCAACGACCGCCAGTCATTCTGGTACGGCCCCTGGCTTCTTGGCGCATCCGCAGCCGACAACGCGGCTTACTTCAACGAACTCACCGTCGAAAACCGGCTTTTAGCGGCGCCCGCCTCCATCCGCAATTCGGGCGCCGAGCGGGTCTTCTCGGTTCCCATCGCCGCGAGCGAGACCGCATACTCCCAGGCTGAATACCCGGATCAACCCGGCCATGTCTCCCTTCGCGCTATTGCCGAACAGACCGGCCAGCCCACCACTTCATGGGAGCTGCGCTTTTTGATGCACAGGAACTCCTAACTCCTTCTCTACCCGAAAACGCGACAAACTCCTGCTAAATTGCGTCTGTACGAAATAGGTTATCCAAATCGCAGGGAAATGTTGTTGCCCTGTAAACCCGGATTTGGTGCGGGCGTCTACCAAAGTGATGGCGGCCTGCACAACACTGGAGCCAATGATCAACGCAACGGCAGAAGCCATTGCCGCGCAGGATTTCGACAGCGTTGTCGCCGAACATCGTGCGCAAATTTTCAGGTTTTTGCTCGCATCCACACGCGATGTGGACCTGGCCGAGACGCTGACCCAGGACTGCTTTCTAAAGGCACATCGAAATTGGTCGAGCTTCCGCGGAGAATCGAGCGTGCTGACCTGGTTGATGCGGATTGCCATCAACCTTCAGAAAGACCATTGGCGCAATCGACGCCTGCAGTTCTGGCGTCAGACGCGAACAAATGCAGTGGACCTCGACATAGCCAGCGATTGGCTGCCCAGCGGTGAGCGCACCGCCGAACAGCGTATGTTGGCCCGGGAACAGGTAGCGCACGTCTGGCGTGCGGTCGAAAATCTGAGCGAACGCCAACGCACAGTCTTTCTCCTCCGTTACGTAGACGAGCTGGACCTGAAAGAGATTGCACATGTAACCGGGATGAGCGAAGGCACAGTGAAGGCGCATCTGTCGCGCGCGCTTGCCAGAGTCCGCAAAGAATTGGGAGAGAAGCGATGAACCGCATGGATGAAAATCCAAAACTCGTTCAGGGAAACGATGATCTCGAACTCGAGCCCGAGCTGCGCGAGGCCATCGGCAACTTCAAGACGAGCCTTAGTGCGTGGACCGAGGAGGCGATCAGCCGCCCGCGCAAACTCACCTCCCGAGCTCGCGTGAATTGGGCACTCGCAACGAAGTGGGCACTTGGCTGCGCGGTGTTCATCGGCACGGTCTCAGGCGGTGTTTACGAGAACCACCACCAGCAGGTAGCCGCCAAGGCCGAAGCGGCACGGCTCGCCGAGCAGCAACGCGAGCTGACCGCGCAGAGAGCAAGAGAAGAAGCAGATTTGATGGCGAGAGTTGATAACGACATTGCGCGAGAAGTCCCAAGCGCGCTGGAGCCTCTGGCGTCGTTGATGGAAGAGAACCAGGGAACAGGGAATTGATTATTTGCTGATTCTAGGAATTCAGTTAAGGAGAACGAAAATGAAAGCAAGTCTGGCAGTCAGGTTGGCGATGGCGATCGCGGCTACTTTTGCCGCTGCAGTTGCAGGTGCGCAGGGTCCGGGCGGTCCAGGGGGACCTGGCTTCGGAATGCATCGTCCGCCCATGGAGCGGGCCATGCGATCGCATGGTGAATTCGGCCGCTGGTGGAATAACCCGAAGATCATTGAGAGGCTCAAGCTCACAGAAGATCAGCGGAAAGCCATGGATGACATTTTCCAGAAGCACCGCGAGAAACTTGTCGACCTTCGTGCGAACCTCGAAAAAGCCGAAATCGAAATGGAGCCGCTCGTAAAAGCCGATCAGCCCAACGAAACCGCAGTCATGAGCCAGATCGACAAGGTCGCTCAAAGTCGTGCTGAACTGGAAAAGGCCAATGCACGCTTCCTCTTTGCCCTGCGTGCCAAACTGACTCCTGAGCAATGGAAGCAGGTTCAGGACTTCCGCCAGAATCATGATGGGATGCGTCGCGAATGGCGCCATGACGGTCGTGGTCGGGGTGAAGGCTCGGGTGATCGCGACGATAAGGGCGCACCGCCTCCTCCCGGCCCGCAGGGCATGCTCGGTGACGGTCCACCGGAAGATAATTCTTCTTTGGCTGTAAACCAGTGAACGGAAATCTCCGTCAAGGGAAGTGTAAGCAGAGAGCAAATGCGGTTGTAGTCAACACCGGTGGCGGCAGAGGGCGATCCTTCTGCCGCCGATTTATTTAGGCAGAGAACAGACAGCAAAGACGCTCTGGCCGGCTCTTCACCATTCTCCGCTTACCAAAAACTCGTGAATCGACGATGCAGCTTTCCGTCCCGCGCCCATTGCCAGAATCACTGTCGCGCCGCCCGTCACGATGTCTCCACCTGCAAAGACCCCGCGCTTTGAAGTCCGCATCGTTTGCGCGTCGGTCACAATGTAGTTTCGTGAATTTGTAGCCAGATCCAGTGTAGTGCTTTGAATCAGCGGGTTTGCTGTCGTACCCGCTCCGATGATCGCCACGTCCACGTGCAGGACGAACTCCGAACCTTTGATCGGCACTGGAGATCTACGTCCACTGGCATCGGGCGCTCCTAGTTCCATCTGCATGCAACGCGCGCCCTTCAGCCATCCCCTCTCATCGCCCAGAAACGCAATTGGATCGGTGAGCATGCGGAACTCAATGCCCTCTTCTCGAGCATGCTTGACCTCTTCCGCCCGGGCCGGCATCTCTTTTTCTGACCTGCGATACATTAGAGTCGCCGTGCGCGCGCCCAGTCTCCGCGCGGTGCGCACCGCGTCCATTGCAGTATTGCCTCCGCCCACCACCACTACATTGCGACCGTGGCAGTCGTAGACCGGCTCGTCGTACTCCAGCGCGCGGTACGCCCGCATCAGGTTCACGCGTGTCAGGAATTCGTTCGCTGAATAGACCCCATTCAGATGCTCGCCCGGTATGCCCAGAAAACGCGGCAGTCCAGCACCAGTCGCAACAAACACCGCCTCGTAGCTTTCGTCTTGCATCAAGTCGTCGATCGTGACGCTCTTGCCGACCACGACGTTGGTCTCGAACTCTACGCCCATTCTCTGAAGGTTCTGAATTTCTGCGCGAACGATGGACTTTGGCAACCGGAACTCAGGGATGCCATACACCAGCACGCCTCCCAGCTCATGCAGAGCTTCGAAGACATGTACGCGATGTCCTTTCTGAACGAGGTCGCCCGCTGCGGACAATCCCGCCGGCCCACTGCCGACAATCGCGACCGACTTTCCGGTCGGCGGCGCAATCTGCGGCAGCCCCAATCTTCCGCTCTCGCGTTCGTAGTCTGCGACAAACCGCTCCAAGTATCCGATGGCAAGAGGCGCGCCTTTGCGCCCCAGAACGCATCCGCCCTCGCACTGGTTCTCCTGCGGACAGACGCGGCCGGTAATCGCAGGCAGCGCGTTGTCTTCGCGCAGCTTGGTCGCGGCGCCAAGGTAGTCGCCGGCATAAATCAATGCCACAACACGCTTCACGTCTACACCCACCGGACACTGCTCAATGCAGCCCGGCTTGGCGCACTCGATGCAGCGTGTTGCCTCGAGCATCGCATCGGCGGGAGGCAATCCACTGTTCACTTCCTCGAAGCTTCGGCTGCGCAGTGTGGCGTCAACCTCCGGCATATGCACGCGGGGAATTGCCATGCGCTGCTTCAGCGATAAGGTGTTCTTCTCAGCCATGGCACGCCTCGTGCACTGAACTCAACTCAGCAATGTCAGCTCGCAAATGCTCGAGCTCCACTTCTTTGGCCGACAGTTCCGCCCGCAACTGAGCCAGCTCCTCGTGCTTGTGCTCTTCAAATTGCTTCAGCGACTCGCATTCCTTCTCGCGATACATCGCATTCCGCTGCATCAGCACTTCGAAATTCACGAGTGACGCATCGAACTCCGGCCCATCCACACAGGCGAACTTGCTTTTATCGCCAAGTAGAACGCGGCATCCGCCACACATTCCCGTCCCATCCACCATGATCGAATTCAGACTCACAACGGTCTTGATCCCCAGCGGACACGTAATCTGCGAAACGGCCCGCATCATCGGTACAGGCCCCACCGCCAGCACCAAATCAATCCTGCGGCCCGAGGAGAGCAGTTCATTCAGCTTTGCTGTCACCAGGCCCTTTTCGCCGAAGGTGCCGTCGTCCGTCATGATGTAGCTCTGATTCGAGGCGCCGCGTATCTCGTCTTCAAACACCGCCATTTCGCGGCTTCGTGCTCCTTCAACGAAGATCACGGTATTGCCTGCCTCTTTAAGGGCCTTCGCTGTAGGCAGGGCCATCGCTGTGCCCACACTGCCTGCCAGAATCAGCACCGTCCCGAAGTTCTGGATCTCCGACGGCTTGCCAAGCGGCCCCACGATATCCAGCACTGAATCACCCGCCTCGAGGCAATTCAGCAGGCTAGTCGTCTTTCCCACGCCCTGCACCACGATGGTCACAGTGCCCGCAGGCGGATCAGCCGCCTTGATCGTAAGCGGGATTCGCTCACCCCTCTCATGAAGACGCAGAATCACGAATTGCCCCGGCTGCTGCTTGCGGGCGATGCGTGGAGCTTCAATCACGAACTGCTTGATGTTCAGCCCCACCTGCCGCGCTTCGATGATCCTGTACATGGCTCACGCACTCCAATTCGTGGCGTTCCGGTCCGCCCTGGGGAGAGCCCCAGAACACGCGAAGACGTCGCACATAGAAATGATTCAGCAATCGAAGCCGCCCAGCATGTGACATGGGTCACCGGGTGGAAGGGCGTGCGTCCGGCCCATCGAACCGTCGCCGAAACAAAAACGCGAGCAGATCCAGGATCTGCTCGCGCTCTTGTTGCGTGTACGGGACTATTTTGGAAGAGCCTTCGTGCCGTCCACAGTGAATCCGGCCTCAGATTTTGCCTGTGTCTCCTCCGGTTGGGCGCCGCCAAGGGTCACCGTGTATTTGCCTGCCAGGATCGAGCGATTGCCCTGATCATCGACGCTCGAAAGAGAGCGAGGATCGATCTTAATCGTCACTTCCTTGCTTCCGCCTGCTGGAATGTTTACTCGCTCGAATCCAACCAGCGCATGGATAGGTCCGTCCTGCTGCGGTGTCTTCACGTATGCTTCAACTACTTCGTCTCCTGCCATGCTTCCACCATTGCTGACGGTAACCGTAGCGGTGATCGGATCGCCAGCTTTCAGTGTGGATGCCGAAAGCTTCACTGGCCCGTACTTAAAGGACGAGTAGCTTAGCCCGTACCCAAAACCCCAAAGCGGTTTACCGCTGAAGTAGCGGTAGGTCCGGTCCTTGAACGAGTAGTTCGTGAACTCCGGCAGCCCTTCAAGCGATGAGTAGAAGGTCACAGGCAACCGTCCCGCAGGATTATTCAGTCCCGCCAGCGTCCGCGCGATTGCCGTTCCACCATCGACGCCCGGATACCATGCCTCCAGCACCGCCCCCGCATGCTCATTTGCCCAGTTCAATGCCACCGCACTACCGCTCTGCAGCACGACAATGATCGGTTTTCCCGTCGCCGCTACCGCTTCGAGCAGCTTCTGCTGTGGCGCTGGAAGATCCAGACTCGTCCGGTCGCCTCCGCTGAATCCTGGAATCTTGATCGGCATCTCCTCGCCCTCAAGCTGAGGCGAGAGTCCGACGAATGCGACTACGACGGATGCATCCTTCGCCTTCGCGACAGCCTCATCAAGCTGCGCCTGCGCCGGCGCCTCCCATTTCAGCGTCACGCCTCCTCCCGCTTGATCCGCCGAATGCGAGTACTCGAATTGAATTTCATGCGGTTTCGTGTCGCTAAAGTCCACCTCGATCTTTGGACTTTTCGCAAACGTCTCCACTGGTGGCGCTGTGGGCGATGCTCCCGGTGCAGGCTTGAAGCTGCCCATGACGGACATGTCATGTCCAGTTCGGATATTTCCTTCGCCCAGAGCCTTCCCATCCAACATGAATCGGAAGCTCTCTGACGGCGAGTATGGAAAGCTGTCAGCCACCTCTACCGTGAACACGTAATGTCCCGGAGCAGGCACCTCGATCGTGCCGCTCCAGCGCACGGAGTAGTTCTTCGTGTCCACTTCCGGCCGCGGCATCGCATTCTCCCAGTCCGCCTGGATCAGAGGCTCAGTCTCAGAGGCGACCGGTCGTCCCGTCCAATCCGACGTGGCGAAGAACTCCGTTTTCAGGCCTTTGCCAAAGGCGGAACGCGGCACCGGCACTCCCACGCCCTCAGCCAGCGTCGAACCCTGCGCATAAAGAATCGCAGAACCCTTGAATTGGTTCCTCATGCCGTCGAGCGGGGTGACAGGGTGCAGCGGCGTTCCCACATAGTTGCCAAGAATAGATGGAAGCGAGTCCGCAGTCGGCCCCACCACCGCGATCTTCCCTGGAGCCTTCAGTGGGAGAACGCCCTTGTTCTTCAGCAGCACAATGCTCTCCTCAGCGGCCTTGCGCGCAATCTGGCGGTGAGTGTCCGACGCGACTTCGGAGGATGCAATTCGATCCAGCGAGCTTCCCTGAGGATCAAAGAGCCCAAGCTGGAACCGTGCCGTGTACAGGCGCTCAGCAGCCTTTGTCACCAGGTCCTCAGACACCAACCCGTCCTTGACAGCCTTTGCCAGAGAGTTGAATCCCGGCGTCCAGATGCTGCACGAAAGATCTGTACCTGCCTCCAGCGACATCGCCGAAGCATGCTCAATATCCGCCGCTTTCTTGTGCCCTTGGAAAACGTCCACGATCGCCCCGCAGTCAGAGACGACGAAGCCCTTGAAGGACCATGCATTGCGCAAATGTTCCTGCAGAAGCATCTTGTTCGTGCATGCCGGGAACTCGTTGATCGAGTTGTAAGCGCACATCACCGACTGCACATGTCCTTCCGTGACCGTCGCCCGAAACGCCGGCAAATATGTCTCCTCGAGATCGCGCGGGCTTGGATCCACATTGGATCCGTGCCTCAATGACTCAGGCCCGCTGTGCACTGCGTAGTGCTTGCTCGTCGCGACCGCGCGCAGATGCTCCAGGTCGCTGCCTTGCACACCGCCGATGAATGCAATCCCCATGCGCCCCGTTAGGAACGGGTCTTCACCATAGGTCTCCTGCCCGCGTCCCCAGCGCGGATCGCGGAAGATATTGATGTTTGGCGACCAGAACGTCAGTCCATAGAAGATGCGGTGGTTGCCTTCGCGCTGCGCCTGGTTGTACTTGGCACGAGCTTCGGTCGACACCACATCGCCCATGCTATGAACAATCTTCGTGTCCCACGTGGCAGCCATGCCGATCGCCTGCGGGAACACCGTGGCGTAACCCGCGCGCGCCACGCCATGCAGGGCCTCGTTCCATGTCTGGTAATCAGGAACCCCAAGCCGCGGAATCGCTGTTGCCCAGTCTTCTAGCTGTGCAGCTTTTTCGTCGAGCGTCATGCGCCCAACCAGGTCATGCGCTCGTTCCTGAGCAGAGAGCTTGGTGTCAAGGTAAGCAGGTTGCTGCTGCGCCGGAGCAATCGGTGCGAGGCTGGCAGACACAAAAAGAGCAATCACGATAAAACGGCGAAGCGGCATAGTCGTTCCTCCCCAAAGGCAGCATTTTGGTCTATGGCCTGAGTCAACCAGCGTACCTGTCCCGGACAGAGCCGCGATGTTCGTTCCGTTGCCACTTGACAAAATGCAGCCTGAAGAAATGTACTAGCTCGGGCTGCGCATTGACCAGCTATATCGCTTTACTATTGATAGAAACTCAAACGGCAAAGCTTAAGCCTCATGTCCGGCCTTCCGCTCTGCCGCAGCTTCCATGCGTTCGAGCACCTTTTCCATTCTCACGACCTCTGGACGATCGCGAATGGGCTCGATTCTGGGATCCGCCAGCATCTGGAAAAGCCATGGACACCGCGCATCCGCTGCAGCCTGCAGCTCTGCTACGGCACAGTCAAGTTCTCCGAGTGCAAGACACACCGCCGCCGTAAAAGACGTCAGAACAAAACGCTCGCGGCTCAGCCACTGCAGGCGCTCCAGCATAGATCGAGCTTCCTGCTCGCGCCCCGCCTGAGCCACTGCGTACGCATAAAGCGCCGATCCTATGTCGAGATAGGGCGATTTTCGCACCAGATACTCCGCGACGGCGACCGCCCGCTCCGCCTTGCCATTGAAGGCGAGAATCATCGACCCGTAGGCGCTGGTGCCCTCGTGCTCTGGGAACAATTCGAGCGCGTGCTCTGCCTGCACTAAGCTCTTC
>Ga0207674_10001397_pt1 | contig 31130 bp, 33 predicted proteins | sample KBSCornC72_FD_184303 | JGI IMG/M metagenome (GOLD analysis project Ga0207674, IMG submission 184303) | Corn rhizosphere microbial communities from Kellogg Biological Station, Michigan, USA - KBS Corn C7-2 (SPAdes) (version 2) | ecosystem: Host-associated > Plants > Roots > Rhizosphere > Soil ...
TCATGCGATGGCCGCCGCCGGCGAACGTGCCGCAGTCGAATTCGGTGTCGAGGTCGGCGTCGGACAAGCCATGGAAGGGCAGGTCGAGGTCGGGCGCGGGACGCTTGGGCGCGATTGCCAGCGGATCGAGGTCGGCCGCAAGATGGCCGCGCGAACGGTATGCAGTCAGGAAACGCAACACCCCCGCCTGCTTGCGGGCGTGGGCATCATCCATCGGAACGCTGGCGCGACGGCCTTGCTGCTGCGCGGCGACGATGCGTGCGATCGCGTCGGCGTGGGAAACGTCGCCGGTGCCGCGCAGTCCCTGGAACCATGTGCGCCATTCCGGCGCAACCGACTGCGGATCGCGCAGCCAGTCCTCGTACAATTGATCGAGATAAGCGGCGTTGCCGCCGCCGAATTGCGAAGTTTCCGCCAACTGCTGCAACAAACTGCCGCCGTCACTCACGATGGTCACCACGGATTAGTTGATCGTTGTCGAAAGGTGCTGTCCCGCACTCTTCGACGTACCTGGTTCGGCGCAGGTCCGGGACAGGCATTGCGGGACCGAGCATGCAGCCGCTCGACCCGCGCCAACGGGCTTTCAACCCCGCCTGTCGACGGACACCGCGCGCGGTCACCAGCCGCCTCGCCGCGACCCAAAATTATAACGGTTTAATGCTGCAATGCGGGATTCGCGGCCGATCCGGGTTAGCTGCCGGTAAGGCCGCGATGCTTCAGATGCCCAGCGTGCGCAACTCGGGCCACGGTTCCGAACGGGCCCACACTTCCTCGAACATGCGCATCAGCTCCGCGTGCCGGCCCGGAGACCAGGTCGAGCCTTCCGATGCCATTTCGCTTTCCAGCGGCCGGAACAGATAGCCGCAGGTGTCCACGCACATGAAAGCCGAGCGATACGCGAGATCGGCAGGCTCCACCGGCCGGCGCATTTCGACGATGCTGGAGAGCCGTTGCGCCAGGTCCAGCAGGCGGGTGCCTTCCTGCAGGGCGCGGGACAGGTCCTGCGCCAGGATGCGAATCGACGCGCCCCGTCCCGAAATCGCCAATCGCCGCAGTTCGACCAGGCACGCGGTGTCGTTGAGGAGCTGCGGGTGCAGTTCGCGCACCCACACGCACATGCTGTGCCGCGCCCCCGACAGCAATTGCAGCGTGACGTCGATCAGCTCTTCGCGCGAGCTGGCATGCAGCGCCTTGGGCTCCGGCGGCGGGGGCGGCGGCGCGCGTTCGGGTTCCGGCAGCGGATCGAGTGCGCGGCGCATCCGCACGTGGGGAATGCCGGCTTCCTCGAATTCGTCGCCGACCACCGCGAAGCCGTAATCCAGATAGAACGCGACCGCGCCGCGTTGCGCATGCAGCACGACTTCGCCCATGCGGCGCGCGCGCGCCTGATCGAGCAGCGTGCGCAAAAGCATCGTGCCGACGCCGTTGCCGCGCCAGTCCACCATTACCGCCATGCGCCCGATCCGCCCGGTGGGCGTCAGCCTGCCGGTTCCGATGGGGGTGCCGTCGGGCGCGCGCGCCAGCACGTGCACGCTGCGCGGGTCGTCGTCATCGACTTCCAGTTCGCGCGGTACTCCTTGTTCCAGCACGAACACGATTTCGCGCACGCTCGCTAGCGCGTCGCGGTCAGCGGCGTTCGTCCAATGACAGACTTCGACATGAAAGCCGCTTCGGATCGGCATTCGGTCCCCCCTCCGGGTGGCCGGGTGCGTGGCCGCAGATTGTATGCCAGTTCAGTGCCGGCGCAATGTGAAATGGCCCGCGTCGATCAAAGCCGCGATCAGTGCAACGCCGCGATCCGTTTCCCGCAATCCGGAAAGCTGGCGTCCCTCGATGTTGCGCGTGCCCGAGGCCAATGCCTTGGCCCACCCAACCGGTGCATCGAACACGTTGCCGGCGACGAACAAGCGTGCGGCACGACCATGCCGGCGCCACGCGAAGCGGCTCCAGGGATCGCGCTCCAGCGACGCGTGCGGCAAGCGCGCGGCAAGCATCGCGCGATCGATGCGGCGCTTGCGCGGCGCGGCAACCTGCGCGATCCGGTAACGGGTGACGAATGCGCCGAACCAGTCCGCGAAAGCCTCGTCATCCAGCGAGGCGGCGATCGGACCGAGCGTCCGGCGTGCACGCAGCAACGCGGCATCGTCGATTTCACCGGCGTCGCCCACGGGCTTCAGGTCGGGGTCGGTGAAGCGTTGCGATTCCGGCAAGGTTTCCGCCAGGTGCGCCGCGAAATCGAACAGCAGTTCGCCCGCGGCCGGCGCGCGCATGCCGATCGAAAACGTCGAGCACGCGCCGATCGCCACGCCATCGTGCGGTACGCCCGGAGGCAGGTACAGCATGTCGCCGGGTTCGAGCGTCCACGTGTGCGTGGGTGAAAACGTTTCGAGCAGCTTCAGTTCGACATCCTCGCGGAACGCGGTCGGCGGATTCGGGCGCGTATCGATCGACCAGCGACGCCGGCCGAGTCCCTGCAGCAGGAATACGTCGTATTGATCCACGTGCGCACCGACGCCGCCGCCGTCCGTCGCGTAGCTGATCATCACGTCATCGATGCGCCAGCTCGGAATGAAACGGAAATGGTCGAGCAGGTCGGCGGTGTCGGTGTCCCATTTGTCGACGTCCTGCACCAGCAGCGTCCAGTCTGTTTCCGGCAGTTTCGCGAACGTGTCTTCTTCGAATGGGCCTGTGACAACCTTCCATTTGCCGTCATTCCCGCGAAAGCGGGACTGCGCAGGCAGAGCCTGTCCCGGACTTGATCCGGGAATGCCGGAGCGAACGTCGGCGGAACCGACGGCCCGGAGGGCGAGCCGCTGACGCGACGAGTGATCCAGTGCCTTTGCTTTTCCAAAACCACTGGATGCCGGATCACCGCTGCGCGGAATCCGGGATGACGCGGAGGTGGTGCGTGTATGCAGAACGATCCGCGCCAGCGCGCCATCCATGCACGCGAGGCCGGCCAGGTCGTCCGGCGACAGCGGTGGGGTGAAATCCGGAAAAGCGCCGCGGATCAGCAAAGGGCGCTTTTGCCAATACTCGCGCAGGAAGCGCGCGGGCGGCATGCCCAGATGGTGGCCGGGACCGGCAGTGACTTCGATGGGCGGGATACCGCGGCGGGTTTCGGGCATGCCGCATTGTAGCCAGCGCGGGTGGATTTCCCGCGCCGGCCGGTGTGCATCACTTCGGCAACGCGAAGGCGATGACGTAATCGCCGCGTTTCGTGCCCAGTCCGCCATGGCCGCCGGCAACGATCACGAGATATTGCCTGCCGTCGATCGCGTAGGTCATCGGCGTGGCCTGGGCGCCGGCGGGCAAATGGTATTGCCACAACAGCTTGCCGCTCGCCTCGTCGAAGGCGCGGATGTCGTCGTCCATGGTCGCGGCGACGAAGATCAGGCCGGAGGCGGTAATGACCGGCCCGCCGATGCCCGGTACGCCCAGGTTCCAGTGGTTCTTGATGGCATTGCCCAGTGGCACCCGCCACAGACGTTTGCCGCTGCGCATGTCGATCGCGGTCAGCTCGCCCCACGGCGGCTTGACGCAGGGCGTGCCCCATGACGACATGAAAGCCTTGCGGCGCATGCCGTAGGGCGTCCCCGTCATCTCGGAAAAATCCCAGTCCTTGTAGCGCTTGGACATTTCCTGCGCCATGAGCTGGTCGCGCGGCACCAGCGCGACCAGCATCGGCAAGTCGTTGGTGTTCACGATCGCAATCTGCCGGTGTGGATCGAACGCCAGGCCGCCCCATTCGACGCCGCCGGCGTAGCCCGGCTGCTCGACGCTGCCCTGCACGCTGGGCGGCGTGAAGATGCCTTCGGATTTGTATTGGTCGAGATGGCAGCCGAACGAGACATGCGCAAGGTCGTCCTTGGTCACGGGCCCCTGCCGCACCAGCGGTTCGGGTGCAGTGGGAAATGGTTGTGTCTTCGACAACACTTCGCCGGGCGCGCCGTCCTGCGGCACCGGTTTTTCGACGATCGGAAACACCGGCTTTCCGGTTTCACGATTGAAGGTGAACAGCATGCCGGTCTTGGTTGGCTGGATCACCGCGGGAATCGTGCGGCCATCGTGTTGCAGCGTCACCAGCGATGGCTGCGCGGCGCTGTCGTAATCCCACAGGTCGTGGTGCACGAGCTGGAAACCCCACACCAGCTTGCCGGTGTTGCCGTCGAGTGCCACCACCGAATTGGCCCAGCGGCCATCACCCGGCCGCAGCCCGCCGAAGAAATCCGGACTGGCCGAACCGGTGGGCACGAACACCAGATGACGTCGCGCGTCCACCGACAGCGGCGCCCAGGCGTTCGCCGCGCCAGTCACGGCTGCCGCCTTGGCGTTCCATTGCGCGTACACGGGATTGGACGGATCGCGTGGAATCGGGTCCCAGCCCCAGATGAACTTGCCGGTGCGCGCGTCGTAGGCACGCACCGTACCGCGCTCCAGTTCCACGCCACGGTTGTCGCCGACCGAGGAACCGAAAATCACCTTGCCATCCAGGATCACCGGTGGCGAGGTGACCAGATAGTTGCGCCACCTGTCGCCGGGTTTGTACGTGGAGTGGATGCCTTGCGACAGGTCCAGCACGCCGTGGTCGGCGAAGTCCCGGCAAAGCCTTCCGGTTTTCGCATCCAGCGCCAGCAGCCGGCTGTCCAGCGTCGGTGCGAAGATTCGCGCGTGGCAGGGTGCGTCCGCGGGCGATTGCGGATCGACCCACAGCGTGACGCCGCGCGACGCGGCGTCCGAGTACCAGAGCTTCGGCACGTGCGAATCGTGCCGCCAACGCAATTGGCCGGTGGCCGCGTCGACCGCCACCACGTCGGTTTCGCTGGTGGTGAAATACAGCGCGCCGTCGTGGAGGATCGGCGTGGCTTCCCAGGTCATGTGCGACTCCCACTCGTCGCCGGGGAAACCCGTGCCGTCCTCGCCGCTGCGGAAGGTCCAGGCGACTTGCAGGTGTTTCACGTTCGCGGGCGTGATCTGCGCGGCGGCCGAATAGCGCGTGCCTTCCGCATCGCCACCGAAATGGGCCCAGCCGGTGTCGGCTGCCGGCGGCGGGGCGGTGTAACCGCCGCCGCAACCGGCCAGCAAGCCGGTGAAACCGAGGACCATGCAGCAGCGGACTGACAAGCGCATCGCGCGGCTCCGTATGAGGAATGCGCGAAAGTTAGGTGCCGCACAGCGCGGCGGCAAGGCGAAAAGGGGCGAGCGGCGCAGGTCGGTGACGAACGGCGATGTCCGGGCCGCGAATCAGTTGAACAGTTGCGGCAACCGGCTGCGGTAGCGGCGGCTGAAGTTCACGTGGCTGCCGTCGGCGAGCACGATGCGGTAGTCGCCGCTGTCCCAGGGCTGGATTTCGCGGATGCGGTCCAGGTTCACGATGTGGCCGCGATGCACCCGCGCGAAGCGCTTCGAATCCAGCTTGCGTTCCAGCCCACTAAGCGATTCGCGCAGCGGCCAGGTCGCGCCCTGCGCGTGGATGGTGACGTAATTGCCGTCGGCGTCGATGCGATCGATGTCGGCGGTGTTGAGGATGAATTCGCGGTTGAGCTTTTTCACCACCAGGCGTTCCAGCGGCGCAGGCTCCGGCATCGGCGCGTCGCTGGTTGCGGGAGGCGCTTCGGCAGGAACGAGCGCCGCCGTGACCTGGCTTTCAAGCCATAACCGGTAGATCCGGAATGCCTGCAGCCCGGCCAGGATCAGCACATAGGCAACCAGATCCTTGCGGTATTCGTAGATCCAGTCCGGCCACCACGCACCGAAGTCGTAACGCGTGTGCATCAGGGCGTAACCGAGTTTGCGCAGCAGCACCATCCCGCCGACGTGGATCAACGAAAACACCGGCGTGACCGCAAGGTGCAACGGCAACGCCCAGCGCCAGGTGCGCGCGCTGATCGGTGCGCGCTGGTACAGCCGGGCCACGAACGGAATCAGCGCCCACAGCAGCAGTGCGCTGGAGAATTCCCACAGGGTCGGTTTCCACCACGCCAGAGGTGCGCCTTCGCGGGCATAGTTGGTCAGCGTGGTAAAGACATTCATCGTGCAGATGGCGGCGATGGCGCCGCCGAAGATCACGATCTGCCAGATCAGCACCCGGCGACGGATATCGGCTGCGGCGGGACGCTGCGCGGGTGCGGCCGTTGCCATCGTGCAGTCAGACGTCGCGTGCGAGATCGGCAGCCAAGCCGATGTAAGTGTCTGGCGTTAATGCCAGCAGGCGCTGCTTGTCGGCATCGGGGAGGGCAAGCGAGGCAATGAAAGTTTGCAGTGTCTCCCGGGCGATGCCCTTGCCGCGTGTCAATGCTTTCAATTGCTCGTAGGGTTCCGGCAGGCCATGACGGCGCATTACGGTCTGGATGGCTTCGGCCAGCACTTCCCATGCGTGATCGAGATCGACGGCGATCCGATCGGCGTTCACTTCCAGTTTGCCTAGGCCTCTCTCCAGCGAAGCGAAACCGATCAGTGCGTGCCCGAAGGCCTCGCCGAGCGCGCGCAAGGTGGTGGAGTCGGTAAGGTCGCGCTGCCAGCGGCTGATCGGCAGTTTTTCGCTGAAATGCCCGAACAGCGCGTTGGCGACCCCTAGGTTGCCCTCGGCATTCTCGAAGTCGATCGGGTTGACCTTGTGCGGCATGGTCGAGGAACCGACCTCGCCGGCTTTCAGCTTCTGCCGGAAATAGCCGAGCGAAATGTAGCCCCACACGTCGCGCGCAAGGTCGATCAGGATGGTGTCGATGCGGCGCTGTGCATCGCAAAGTTCCGCGACGCCGTCGTGCGGTTCGATTTGCGTGGTGTAGGCCTGCCATTGCAGGCCCAGCGATTCGACGAAGCGCCGCGAAAACGCGCGCCAGTCGATTTCCGGATAGCTGATGAGGTGCGCATTGAAGTTGCCGACCGCACCGTTGATCTTGCCGGGAATGTCGATGGCGGCGAGTTGCGCGCGCTGGCGTTCCAGGCGCGCGACCACGTTGGCCATTTCCTTGCCGAGCGTGGTGGGTGACGCGGTCTGGCCGTGGGTGCGCGAAAGCATCGGCAGATCCGCGTAGGCGTGCGCCAACTCGCGCAATCTTGCGATCGTCTTGTCGGCTTCGGGGAGCAGCACGTGTTCGCGCGCGTCGCGCAACATCACGGCATACGAAAGATTGTTGATGTCCTCGCTGGTGCAGGCGAAGTGCACGAATTCCTTCGCCTGGGTGAGGGCTGGGTCGTCGCCGATTCGTTCCTTGATGAAGTACTCGACCGCCTTGACGTCGTGGTTGGTAGTGGCCTCGATCTGCTTGATGCGGGTGGCGTCGGCGACCGAAAAACCATCGGCAATCTTTTGCAGGCTCGCGCGCGCCGCGGCGGCGAACGGCGGAAGTTCCGCAATGCCGGCCTCATCGGAAAGCGCGATCAGCCACGCGATCTCCACCACGACACGCCGGTGCATCAAGCCGTATTCGCTGAAGATTGGGCGCAGCGCATCGACCTTGGCGGCGTAGCGGCCGTCCAGTGGCGAGAGAGCGGTGAGGGAATCGAGTTGCATGCAGGCGTTCCGTGGCATCGCGACAGCGGCATTGTAATGGCGGCCGCTCGTTATAATGACCGGCTTTCCTGCATGGAATCTCTGCAATGCCGAACTTCCGCACCGAGCACGACAGCATGGGCGAACTCAAGGTACCCGCCGACGCGCTGTGGGGCGCGCAGACCCAGCGCGCCGTGGACAACTTCCCGATTTCGGGACTCACGCTGCCGCGCGGTTTCATCCGCGCGCTCGGGTTGATCAAGACCGCGGCGGCGGACGCCAACCTGAAGCTCGGCCATTTGAAGCCGACGCAAGCCGCGGCAATCCGCACGGCCGCGCAGCGGGTGGCGGCGGGCGAGTTCGACGCGCAGTTCCCGATCGACATTTTCCAGACGGGCTCGGGCACCTCTTCCAACATGAATGCGAACGAGGTGATTGCACATATCGCCACCCGCGACTCGAAGGCGAAAATCCACCCCAACGACCACGTCAATTACGGGCAGAGCTCCAACGACGTGATCCCGACCGCGATCCACGTCAGCGCGTCGCTTGTTGCCCGTGAGCAATTGCTGCCGGCGTTGAAGCACCTGCAGAAGACCATCGACAGGCGCGCGCGTGAATTGAAGAACGTCGCCAAGACCGGTCGCACGCATTTGATGGATGCGATGCCCGTGACCTTCGGCCAGGAACTGTCGGGTTGGTCGGCGCAGATCGCGTCCGGTATCGCGCGCGTCGAGGATGCGTTGGAGCGCATGCAGCGGCTGCCACAGGGCGGCACCGCGGTCGGCACCGGCATCAACGCCGATCCGAGATTCGCCAAGGCGTTCTGCGCCGAGTTGTCGAAGGCGACGAAGGTGAAGTTCGCCTCCATGGACAATTTCTTCGAAGGCATGGCGTCAATGGATGCCGCGGTGGAATTGTCGGGGCAGCTGAAAACGCTGGCGTGCTCGCTGATGAAGATTTCCAACGACCTGCGCTGGATGAATTCGGGGCCCTTGGCCGGCCTCGGCGAAATCGAACTCGTCGCCTTGCAGCCGGGTTCGTCGATCATGCCGGGCAAGGTCAATCCGGTGATTCCGGAAGCCATGACGATGGTCTGCGCGCAGGTCATCGGCAACGATGCCACCATCACCATCGGCGGCCAGGCCGGCAACTTCCAGTTGAACGTGATGCTGCCGGTGATTGCCTACAACCTGTTGCAGTCGATCGTGATCCTCGGCAACGCCTCGCGCCTCCTTGCCGACAAGGCGATCGCCGGATTCAAGGTCAACAAGCGGCGCGTGGACGAGGCGCTGGCGTTGAACCCGATCCTCGTGACCGCGCTGAACCCGGTGATCGGTTACGAGAAGGGCGCCGCGACCGCCAAGCAGGCCTACAAGCAGAAGCGTCCGATCATGGACGTGGCGTTGGAAACCACTGGTCTTCCAAAGGCGGAGTTGAAGAAGCTGCTCGATCCGGTCGCGCTCACGAAGGGCGGCATCCACGGCGGCAAGTGAAGGCGGGATGCCTTCGTCCCGTGCAGGGCGGGCCGCTGTGCCGGCGAGACGCGAATACTCATCTCGCGCAGCGGTGAGCGCCGCAGGCAGAATGCCGAGGCCTGCAGTTGCCCGAGGCATGGACGCCGAGGCTACTGGTGGATGGCCGCTGACACGGAATCCAGAATCGAAGTGTCATCATCTCGCGCAGGACAGCCGTACCCGGACAATCGGCTGCGTTGAGCCAGGATCAAGATTGCCTGGCGGCGGGCAAGACCTGCGTGGGTAGGTGCTCAGCATCTTTCCTTGGTGGCACGAGTATGAGCAGGATCAGGCCGATCGCTACCAGAACAGCGACGCCGACCAGTTCACTTCTCCCGACCATGCCGCGTATCGCCTGATAGCCCATAATCGCAGCATGCGCGAAGCTGGACCAGGCCGTGAACAGGATGAGACTGCGGTGTGCCGGCGGGTTGCGAACTGCAAGCAGCAGGAATACGCCGAGCGTGACGTAAAGGCTCAGCATCATCGACAACGCAGGCTCCTGCCGCATGAACAGCGCCATGGGATAGGCCAGAGCGAGGAAGAGCAGCCCCACGAATACCAGCACGATCTTCAAAGTCAGTTTGCGGTTCATGTCTTCCCTCCAAGGTGGTGGAAGTCTCGCATCTGGTCGCGTTACTGAAGCACGTTGCCCTCATGCGGCTGAGCAGCAGCGGAATCCGCGCTGCTCGCTATCCGTCCGATCCATCGTCTTTCAATACATCCTTGCGGCATTCATTGATCTTCACCGGCGTCAGCTCGGCGTAGGGCTTGAACGCGGGCAGCGCGGCGGCGAGTTTCTGCTGGCTCGCCATCAGTGCAGGCATGCGATCGCACAGCTTCGCGGCGGCTTCGCGGATGCCGGATACCCTGGCTTCGACGTGTTGACGAATTTCCTGTTCCGGTTTGCCCGAGAACGCGCCCGCAATGGCTTCGCTCGCTGCGTTCATGCCCAGAGCCGCACCTTGCTTGCCGATCGCGATGCCTCGCGCGCCGATCTCGATGAGCTGCTGGCGATAATCGAGCAGCATCTCGCGTTGCGCGGGCGTGACCGCGACGGGTTTGCCGCTGATCAACAGGTCACCCTCCGGCGTGATTTGCGCCTTGGGCAAACTGGGTGCGCGGTTGTCGCCCGAGTCCGTATTGGACAGGACGATGATGCCATCGTTGCCCGAAATCGTGATGTTCTGGGTGCGCAGCTTGGTCTCGGCGCGATCGAGCGCATGATCGATCACGCTGTCGATCATGGAGGGGGTCGATGACGCGCTGGCGCTCGCCGAAGCCGTCGACGCAGGCGCGTTGCCGGAACCGCACGCAGCCAGCATGGCGGCCGTGGACGCAACGCACAGCAGGGAAAGTTTGCGCATGATCATGGCTCGTTCGAAGTGGCAGCGTTGGATTCGCATCAGTCGTTGCGGCATTCGGAAACTTCGTGCGGTTCGATGGTGGCGTAGGGACTGAACGCAGGAACCGCCGTAGTGACCCGGCCCTGGGCCGCATACAAGCGGGCAAGATCCTGGCACACGGCCTGTGCCAAGGTATCGACCTTGCTGGCGCGGCTGTTGACTTCCGAATCGATAGAATCGGTATTGCCGCTCGCCAGACCCTTGGCCACGGCGCCGAGAGCATGCATGCCGGTCTCGACGCCAGCTTTCCCGGTGGCCATCGCATCCTTGCGCAGCGCCATCGCGTCGGCGTGATAGCTCTGCAGCAATGCGCGCTGCGCGGGCGTCACGGCGACGCTCTTCCCCTGGATGTCGAGATCGCCTGCGGCACTGATTCGCGCGCTGCTGCCGTCGCGGGCATGGGCAATGACATCGCCATGGTCCGTGACGGACAGGTGCTGGAATACGCTGGTAGTGCGATCGTGTCCATTGCCGTGACTGCACGCGGCAACGGTCGCCACGATCAGAACGAGGCCTGCGAGGGTCAGGATCCTTTTCATGGCGGTCTCTCGGTGAAGGATGTCAAGCTTCGTCGCGCCAGCGACGGAACCAGATCGCCGCGGCGATCAGGGCGATGCCCACCGCGGCGCCGATCCACATGTCCGGCAGGGTGAATGCGTGCGCCATCGACGAATAGCTGATTGCGGCCAGCTGGTCGCCGTTCACGAAATCCACGCCATGCATGCCGACCGAGTTGGGTGCGATCCAACCCGCCGGCACGATGCTGAGCAACGCGCGGCCGACCAGGTCGCCCCAGAAAAACCGGGTGTCGATGTTCGGCAAACCCAGCAGGCCGACCCAGAAGTTCAGCACGCCAGCGAGGATCGGAATCACCACCGCCCACAGGAACGGCTTGCTGCGCACCGCCGCGGACCACACCAGCAACCAGCCGACCGTGGGCAGCGCCCACACCGCGTTCACCGGCACCATCGCCAGCAGGTGCAGCCACAGCGAAAACGGCTCGATGTGCGCCCACAGCAGGCTGAACGGATTCACCCCGTGCGCCAGGAACCACACACTCATGATGATCTGCGCGCCGATGTAGCCGGCCAGCGTCACCACCGCCGCGATCAGCGGCGCGATGACCACGGCCGCGATCACCTTGGAGACGACGGTTGCCGTGTCCGAGACCGGCAGGGATTTCCAGAACAGGATGCTGCGGTCGCGGCGATCGTCGTACAACGCGCCGAGCAGGTAGAAGAACATCACGAAGAACAACACCACCGAGGCGATGAAGCCGAACAGCAGCAAGGTCATGTCCAGTGCCTTCACCAGCTGGCCGATGTCATGCGCGGTGGCGCTGCGCAACATTTCACTCAGGTTGGCGGCGCCCATGCGCACGGATCCGTCGATGCCCATGCGGGCGCGGAACACTTCGCCGGCGATGATGCCCAGGATCGTGATACCCAGGATCACCCCGGCCGTGGTCACCTGTGCCCACAGGAAGCCTCGTCGCGATTCCCAGTATTCGCGTTTCAGCAACCAGGCAAACGGCGATTTCAAAATCGCGTTCATGCGTAGGTCCCTTTCATGATGGCGACGAACAAGTCGGACACCGAGGGCCGCTTGACCTCGCCCAGTTGTGCCAGTTGTTCGGGGTCGGCGCTGTCGTACAGGAAGATGCTCTTTCCGAATACCGCACCCCGCTCGTCGATGGGCTTCAGTGCGCGGGCGGCCTCGATCTTGTCGGCATTCACCAGCACCTCGGCGAAGCGCGCGCCCATTTCTTCCATGGTGGCGCCGAGCGCGACCTTGCCGTCGCGGATGAACAACAGGTCGGTGAGGATGTGTTCCACTTCTTCCACCTGGTGGGTGGTGATGAGGATGGTCTTGTTCTCGTCGAAGTAGTCCTCCAGAAGGCTCTGGTAGAACTGCTTGCGATACAGGATATCCAGCCCCAGCGTGGGTTCGTCCAGTACCAGAAGTCGCGCATCGATGGCCATCACGATCGCAAGGTGCAACTGCACGATCATGCCCTTGGACATCTCGCGCACCTTCTGGTTGGCGTGCAGCTTGGTGCGGCTGAGGAAACGCTCGCACTTGGCGCGGTCGAAGCGGGGATGGACGCCGGCCACGAAATCGATCGCTTCGTGCACCCGAATCCAGCGGGGCAGGGTGGCGACGTCGGCGATGAAGCACACTTCGCGCATCAATTGCGGGCGCTGCTTGCGCGGGTCCATGCCCAGCACCTTCAGGTCGCCCTCGAAATCGGTCAGCCCGAGGATGGCCTTCAGTGCGGTGGTCTTGCCCGCGCCGTTGGGACCGATCAGGCCGACGATGCGGCCGTTGCCCACCTGGAAATCGGCACCGTCCAGCGCCACGGCATTCTTGTAGCGCTTGGTGAGTCCACGTGCTTGGACCACAGTCTCAGATCCGGCCGCCGGCGGGGTGGCGGGCCGTTCCGCGATGGCTTCGGCTGCTGCGTTCATCACGATTCCCTCTTGTGTGATTCTTGCGCTGGCGTGGCCAGCAACTTGTGGGTGTCCAGGCCCATGCGTTCGATGCGCGCGCGCAGGCGCGGCCATTCTTCACGCAGGAAATGTTCGCGCTCGCTCCGCAACAACGCATCTCGTGCGCCGTCGGTGACGAACATGCCCAGGCCGCGGCGTTTCTCCACCAGTTGCTCGTCCACCAGTTCCTGGTACGCCTTGGAAACGGTGAGCGGGTTGATCTGGTAGTCGGCCGCGACCTGGCGGACCGAGGGCAGGGCGTCGCCCTCGTTCAGCGCGCCGTCCAGGATCATCGCCACCACGCGTTCGCGGAGTTGGCGGTAGATCGGGACGTTGTCGTTCCAGGTTACGCTCATGGCTTCAATCCTGGCGGTGATGGTTCCGTCCCCGCATCATTCGCGGGACCCCTGCAGGATCGCATCACGCACCGGCTTCGCTGGACGCGAACGAGTAGTACGGCATGGTCGCGCTGGCCCGGGCAGAGGGGGCCGAAGCCGAGCCGCCCTTCTCGCCCTGTTTGTGCAGTTCGCGAAGCTGCGCGCTGGAAGGCGTGACCTCGATGGTGGGCAGCGTGGTGATCACGGTCGTGGCGGTGGCGTTGATCGCCGCCTGGGAAGCATCGGCGGCGGCATTGCTGTAATTGGCGATACCGGCCATCCCGGCGGCGGTGATCAGCATGGCAGCGGCGACGGCGATGGATTTGCGGGCGTTCATGGCGGGCCTCCTTTAGTGACCTCGTTGACCAGTGTTGTAGTGAACTATAACACTAATTTTCAGCCCGTCAATACCCCCTGCCATCAGTCATGGTTCAAGCCACGGCGCGACCGGAATCCCCGGGCGACAACGACCGGGTCTGCCGCGCAAGGGGGAATGCACGCGCACACTGCGCAAGCGCATGAATGAACCCTGTCGTCTCCTCATGGTCCATAGCGCTGCTCATTGCCATTCCGCAACGAAACACGCAGAATGGTGCGTTCACGATTGATGCATCACCGCGCCTCAGCGCGTCAGCCATCCAACATCAGAGGACAACACCGATGAAGCAGATCATGCGGCCGAGCCTGGCCGCCGTTGCCGTGATCGCCGCACTTGGCGTCGCAGGTATTTCGCAGGCACAAACCCAATCGACGGCGACGGTCGACAAGGCCAAGGCGAGTGAGATCGTCGGTTACGAACTCGCGGGCCGGTATCCGGACTGGGCGCGTGATCTGGTGAATCCGCAGCAGGTCGGCCAGGCCGTGACCCGCGCGCTGCAGGGCCAGAAGCCCAGCATGAGCGAAACCGAAGCGCAGAGCGTCGCCAAGGCGTTCGGCGAACAATTCGCGGCACGCGCCAAGCAGCATTACGACCAGGTCGCCGCGCAGAACAAGCAGGCGGGCGATGCCTTCCTCGCCAAGAACAAGTCGCAGCCAGGCGTGCACGTCACGTCCGATGGCTTGCAGTACCAGGTGATCACGCAGGGCACCGGCGCGAAGCCGAAGGCCACCGATACGGTGCAGGTGAACTACACCGGTTCGTTCGTCAATGGCCAGGAATTCGATTCCTCGGCCAAGCACGGCTCCGGCCCGGCCAAGCTCGACCTTTCCAACGTGTTCCCCGGCTTCAAGGAAGCATTGATGCTGATGCCGACCGGCAGCCACTACAAGTTCGTGATTCCGTCCGATCTCGCCTACGGTTCCGAACCCAAGAACGGCTTCCCGCCGAACGAAACGCTGATCTTCGACGTCACACTGGTGAAGATTGGCGCGCAGTGATTGCGGCGGCCTGATTGCATAAAAACGCGGCCCTCGGGCCGCGTTTTTTTATATGCAGGAGCGGCCCATGGCCGCGACCGTAGATGTGAGGTACGTCAAACCCGTGGTGTTGCCGCGCTTCGTGGCGCCCGTCGCGCGCAGGCGCGCTCCTGCAGCTTTGTGGCAGCGCCGACGCACCCAGGTTGCGTATGTAGCAGCGGCCCACGGCTGCGATCGACGTAGCGTTACCGCGCTTCGCGTTGCGATCACCCTTGCGCGATCGCCTCGACGCGCGCAGCGCAGATGAAATCGTTCATCGACAGGCCGCCGACGTCGTGCGTGGACCAATGCACCACGCAACGGTTGTAGCCGACTTCGAGGTCGGGATGGTGGTCCTGCCGATTGGCCATCCAGCCGATCGCGTTGACGAAACCGAGCGTCTCGTGGAAGTTGGCGAAGCGGAAGGTCTTCGCGATCGACTTGCCGTCGTCGGCCGCTTGCCATCCCGGCAGCAACGTCAGCAGTTCGCGTGTGCGCGACGCATCCACCGCGTCGCCCGGCCCCTTGCGGGGTTCGCAGCTCAGCGCGGCCAGTTCGTCACGGGTCATGGGTTGCGGTCAGTTGCCGCCCTGGATCTTGCCGTGCAGGTCGGACAACTTGCTCGGCAGGCTGGAGAAGTAGGCGGCCAGATCCTGGATGTCCTGATCGCTCAGCGGTGCGGCCATGCCATTCATGATGGCATTGGTGCGCTGGCCATCCTTGTACTCGTGCAGGACTTGCGCGAGGTAATCCTGATACTGGCCAGCGAGCGCGGGGTAGTTCGGCGCGATGCCGTTGCCGTCGGGACCGTGGCAGGCCGCGCAAGCCGCGGACTTGGTCTTGCCGTCGGCCGCATTGCCCTTGGCCGCCGAAGCTGTGCCGAAGCCGAGCGCCAGCGCCACGCCGACGAGGGAAACGAGAATGGTGCGTTGCTGCATGGTCGGTCCCCTCAATTCTGGTGCAGTTGCTTGGGCGCAAGGCTGGACAGATAAGCCGCGATGTCCTCGATCTGCTGTTCGGTCAGGCTGTGGGCCTGCGCGTTCATCGTCGGGAACTTGCGCGCGCCGCTCCTGTATTCATTGAGCGCATCAATGATGTATTGCTCGTTCTGTCCGGCGATGCGCGGCACGTGGTATTCGGGATTCATCGATTGGTACCCGGTGATGCCGTGACAGCCGTGACAGGTGTACACCTCGATCTTGCCCTTGGCGGGATCGCCCTTGGCAAAAGCGCTGGACGCGAAACATACGAAACCCGCCATCAGGACGACGGTCAGCATCGATCGGATCATGTTTCTATGGTTCCCTGCAGGCGGCTCGCGCCGCGTGGCAAAGCTGGAAGTATAGCTTGTGCCCCACGGTCGGGGGCAAGCCTGAGCGCGTCGTCAGGCCGGATGTGATGCTGCGTGCGCCTGCTGCATCGTATCGATCGCAAGCGCCGAATGCGCGTAGGCGCCGCCCGCGCGCATCTCTGCGGCAACCCAGATTGCTTCCATGATCTGCTGTTCGGTCGCGCCCGCTTTCAATGCGGCTTTGGTGTGGCCCTTGATGCAGTAGGGGCACTGCGTGGTGTGCGCCACCGCCACCGCGATCAACTGCTTGGTCACGCTTGGCAGCGCACCGTCCGCGAACACCGCGCGGCTGAAATTCTGGAACGCTTCGAGCGGAGCGGGCGCCAGTTCGTGGCGTTTGCGCGCGATGTCCACGGTGGATTCGGGATACATCGGATGATCCATGGCGGGTGTCCTCGCAATGCAAAACACGCACTCTACGCCGATCGCCGGTGCAAGCGTTGTCGGTGGTCAAGGCGCGGGGCCGGGAAGCGCGGATGATGGGCAGTTTGCCAAAGCGTGCGGGTAATGGTCTGATGGCGACATGAGGACGTGGCGCTCCATGCTGTGGGGTGTGATCGCGTTGCTGGTGACGGCGACCTGCGTGGCGGCGCCCCGATCGCCGATGGCACATCCGACCGCCGTGGTGCTGCGCGTCGATGGCCCGATCAGTCCGGCGAGTGCCGACTACGTGGTGCGCGGCATCGAGCAAGCCGATTCGATGCGCGCGGCGGCGGTCGTGCTGGAGCTCGACACGCCCGGCGGACTTTCCAGTTCCATGCGCGACGTCATCAAGGCGATCCTCGCCTCGCCGGTTCCCGTGATCGGCTACGTCGCGCCATCGGGCGCGCGCGCGGCCAGCGCCGGCACTTACATCCTGTACGCGTGCCACGTCGCGGCGATGGCGCCCGCCACCAACATCGGTGCAGCGACACCGGTTCCATTGACGGGAGGCGGCAGCATGCCCCTGCCGGCGTCCAGCAGCGGCAAGCCCGCCGCGTCCGGGGAAAGCACCGAGATGCGCAAGGTCACCAACGATGCCGTGGCCTACATCCGTGCGCTGGCCGAGCGCCGCGACCGCAACGCGGACTGGGCGGAAAAGGCGGTGCGCGACGCGGTGAGCGTGTCGGCTGACGAAGCGCTGAAACTGCACGTGATCGACCTGGTCGCGCCGGACATTCCGGCGCTGCTTGCCGATGTGGATGGACGCAAGGTCGAAACCGCGGCGGGCTCGCGTGTGCTGCAGACGCGTGGCGCGAGCCTTGAAACCGTCACACCAGGTGTGCGCAGCCAGTTCCTCGGCGTGATCGCCAATCCGTCGGTCGCCTACATCCTGTTGTTGCTCGGACTCGGCGGGCTGGTGATGGAAGGCATGCATCCGGGCGGCGTGCTGCCGGGCGTGGTCGGTGCGATCTGCCTGTTGCTGGCGTTGTACGCATTCCAGTTGCTGCCGGTGAACTTCGCCGGATTGGGGCTTATCGTGCTGGGCGTGATCCTGATCGTTTCCGAAGCCTTCGTGCCGGCGTACGGCGTACTCGGCACCGGCGGCGTGGTTTCGTTCGTGATCGGCTCGGTGATCCTGATGGACACGGGCGTGCCTGGCTACGGCATCGCATTGCCGGTGGTGGTTGGCATCGCGATCGCGGCCGCGGCCATCCTGGCAGGCATTGTGTGGATGGCGATGCGTTCGCACAAGCGCCCGGTGGTGAGCGGGCGCGAGGAAATGATCGGTGCGATCGGCGAAGTGGTGGCCGATTTCGAAGGCCGCGGCGCAGTGCACGTGCACGGCGAGCGCTGGCAGGCGCGTTCCGAGGTGCCGTTGCAGCGCGGCCAGGCCGTCGCGGTCACCGCCATGCATGGCCTCATTCTCGATGTGAAACCCTTGGCTGTCCCGAAGGAGGCAACCCCGTGAACATGTATCCCGTCATCGCGGTGATCGTCATCATCGTGCTGATCATCCTGCTGTCCTCGATCAAGATCCTGCGCGAATACGACCGCGGCGTCGTGTTCCTGTTCGGCCGGTTCCAGGCGGTGAAGGGGCCGGGCATCATCATCCTGATTCCGGTGATGCAGCAGATGGTGCGGGTGGACCTGCGCACTATGGTGGTGGAGGTGCCGCCGCAGGACGTGATCTCGCGCGACAACGTGCCGGTGAAGGTCAACGCGATGATCCTGTATCGCGTGATCGATCCGGAAAAGGCGGTGATCCAGGTGGAAGATGCACGCGAGGCCACCAGCCAACTCGCCCAGACCACGCTGCGCTCGGTGCTGGGCCGGCACGAACTGGACGAAATGTTGAGCGAGCGCGAAAAACTCAACGCCGACATCCAGGGCATCCTCGACCAGCACACCGATGCCTGGGGCATCAAGGTGTCCAACGTCGAGATCAAGCAGGTGGATCTCGAAGAAAGCATGTACCGCGCGATCTCGCGCCAGGCCGAGGCCGAGCGCCAGCGGCGCGCCAAGATCATCAACGCCGAGGGCGAACTGCAGGCATCGGAGAAGCTGATGCAGGCCGCGCAAACCCTCGTCGAGCAGCCCCAATCGATCCAGTTGCGCTACCTGCAGACACTGGTCGAAGTCGCGGGCGAGAAGACTTCCACGATCGTGTTTCCGCTGCCGCTGGATCTTTTGGAACCGCTGCTCGGCAAGCTGAAGAAATCCGCTGCGGAAACGCCGCCCGCGCCCTAATGCGCGGGCGGCGCGTTCAAATGCGCGCGGACTTCACCAGCAGGTGTTTCGCCAGCGCGCCGTGCACGTAACCGATCGCGCGCACCAGGTGCAGCATCCCGAACAGCAGGAAGAAACCGACCACGAACATTGCGATCGCATCGCCCCAGCCCGGGATGTGCGCGCCGAAGCCCCAATCTATCGTCACGTAGCCGTTGACGAAATCGCGGCCCCAGCCGAAGAAATTGAAGGCCATCGCGATCGGCGTGAACATCAGCGCCAGCGACACCGCCGACAGCGCCACCACGATCACGAAGTAGGCGATGCCGAGCGGCAGCATCAGGATCATGTAGAACAGAGTCGCCCAGGTGCGCGGATCGGTCAGCATCGCGACGATGCGTTCGCGCCACGGCCGCTCGCGTTCGGTGTAGGGCGGCCTTCGCGGCATCCGCACGCCCAGCATGCCTTCCACGATGCGGCTTTCCAGCAGCGACAGCCCGCGCACCGAAGCCATGAACAACAGGAAGAACGGCAGGCCGAAGATCATTACCGCGAATCCGGCCGACAGCGACAGGCCGGTGACCGCCCAGGTGAAATAGAAGATGCCGGTGGCAAGCGCCAGCAGCATGTAGAACAGTGCGCCATAAGTGTGCGGATCGGCGAGCACGCCGAAGAAGCGGCCGAGTGCCGAACGCCGCGGGCGCGGCGGTGGCGAGCGCAACGCGCGTGCCACGGTCTTCTCGGTGGTGCGGTAGATGTCCGCGACTTCTTCCGGCGCGCCATACGTGGTCGCGATCTTCGCGAGCAATTCGGCCTCGCTCATGCCGGGATTTTCCGCCAGCTCCGAGCGCAGGTGCTCCTCGGCGTCGTACAGCGCGTCCTGGATCATCGCCGGATCGGCGCCAGCAAGCGCCGCCCGCAGTTGCGCCAGGTATTGCTTGATGGTTTGCGGCGTGGTCATGGCTTTGGGCCTTCAATGATCGAATCGACGAAACTGCGGGTGGAAGTCCAGGCGCCCGTCCATTCGCGCAGGACTTTTCGGCCCAACGGGGTGATGCGGTAATAACGCCGCGGCGGTCCGGCTTCGGAAGGTTCGACGAAGGTATCCAGCAATTCCGCCGCGGAGAGGTTGCGCAACACCGGGTACAGCGCGCTCTGCTTGCCGACCAGCACGCCGCCGGCTTCGCGTTCCAGCCGCTTGGCGATCTGGTAGCCGTACAGCGGTTCGCGCGCCGCGGCCATGACGGCCAGCAGCACCAGCGACACCGTGCCGGCGGCCAGTTCCTTCTCGAATTTTTTCAGGTGGACGTCTGTTTCCGGCATCGCGAGCCGCTTGCACCGTGCGTATAGGCGAGTACACTATACCGCAGTTGACAATAGTGGCATGCGTCTGAAGTCATGGGTATGTCGTCATGGGTCGTGAGTCATGCTGCCCACGGTGCCGAAGCGGCGCATACTGGATGCGCCGGTTGCAGTGAACCGCCCTCAGGCGGCGAGGAGATCGAAATGTTCGAACTCGGAATTCTGGTGCTGGTGGTGGTCGGTGCGTGCTGGTTGTTCGGAGCGCTGATCGCCGGCCTGTTCAAGCTCACGTTCGGCCTGATCGGCGCGCTGTTCGGCGGATTGTTCGGATTGTTCTTCGTCGGTGTGGCCGCACTGCTGGTGGTGCCGATCGTGCTGCTCGCACTGCTGCCGCTGATGCTGCCGGCGTTGTGCATTGCCGCGCTGGTGTGGCTGATCGTGCGCGCGTCGCGGCCGCACGTCGAGCCGCCGCAGGCGGCACCGACCGCGCAGTGACGCAAGCGCGGCGTCCGCAATGGGTGCCGCGCGCGGTGAGGGCTGTGGCTCAGCCCTGGTCGAGATTGAATCGTACCGGCACCACGGCCCACGCCTCGATCGCGTGGCCGTCGCGCATTGCGGGGTGAAATCTCCAAGCCGCCAATACATGCTTGCGCGCTGCATCGTCCAGCGCCCGCGATCCGCTGCTGCGTTCGATCATCACCTGCACGGGCTTGCCGCTTAGGTCGACCAATACTTTCAACAGCACCGTGCCCTGGACGCCGGCACGCAGCGCCTGCACCGGATACGCAGGCGGCGTGGCGGTTTCGTAGGCGATGGTGGCGTTGCTGTCGGTGGCGGCCGGAGCCGTGTTCGTTCCCGTTGTCGGGATCGCGGTCGTCACCGGCGCGATCGGTGCGAGGGTTTGCAATGCAGGAACCACGATCGGAGCCGCGTGTGTCGTCGCGACATGGATGCTCGACGTCGCAACCTGCTTCACGACGCGCAGCGTCGGCACGGCGGGCGGCGACACCGGTGGAGACGGCTGCAACACCGCGAAAAGCGATTGCGGTGGCGGCGCGTGAATCGTGTACGGTGTGCTCGGCAGCAGCGCGAACAACACGATCGTCAGGTTCAGACTCAGGGTCAACGCCCACGCGAGGGAACGGGTCGCGCGCGGCGCGCATTCGAACGAACGGGAGACTGCGGTCGACGTCATGAGCCACCTCCTTGCAGTGAGGAACGTGGCCAGGGGCGCCGTGGGCGACGCCCCGGTCGGATTTCACGCTACGCCTTTGCAGTGGGGCAGACAAGTGCCGGCACCGGCGCGCGTGATGTTGTCCCGCATCGCCCTCGCCAATGCGCGGCAACGGTTACCATCGCGTTTCCCACGCCGCCGGAGCAAGCCAGATGCAGACGAACGACAACACCATGCGCCCAGCCCGGCGCCGTTTCCTGCAGACCTCGGCAATGGGCGCCGCGGCGTTGCCGATGGCAATGCTGGGCGGCAACGCATTGGCGGCCGAAGCTTCCGGGCGTGACCTCAAGCTGCCGAAGTCGATCCTGGCGTTGCAGCCGGTCGCATCGAAGATCGTTCCAATCAGCGACGACGAACGCCGCGCGCGGATGGCGCGGGCGCAGCAATTGATGGACAGGAACGGCATCGACGCGATCTTCGTCGACGCCGGCACCACGCTCGACTATTTCACCGGCCTGCGCTGGTGGAACAGCGAACGCACGACGGGGATGCTGCTGCCGAAATCAGGCGACCCGGTCTACATCGTGCCCGCGTTCGAGCGCAGCCGCACGCAAGGCCAGATCCGGATCGGCAGCGACGTGCGCACGTGGCAGGAGAACGAGAGCCCCTACGCGTTGATCGCAGGCGTGATGCGCGAACACCGCGCCGGCACCGGCGTGCTCGGCATCGAAGACCGCGTACCGTTTTACCGTGCCACGGAGATCGGCAAGGCGATGCCACAAGCGAGGCTGGTGGAAGCAGCGCCGGTGACGGCGGGGTGCCGCGCGATCAAAAGTCCGGCCGAACTCGCGCTGATGCAGCTCGCCTGCGACACCACGCTTTCCGTCTATCACGCAATCTGGGAAGGACTGGAGCCGGGCATGACCCAGCACCAGGTGTCGGCATGGATCGATGCCGCGTACCAGCGCGTGGGTTTGCGCGGTGAAGCCAGCATCAACGTCGGCAAGTACACCGCGCAGCCGCACGGTTCGACCCAGCCGCAACACATCGTGGAAGGCACGCCGGTGATGCTGGACGACGGTTGCTATGTCGAGGGTTACCAGAGCGATCTCACCCGCACCTTCACGCTCGGCAAGGCGAGCGACAAAATGAAGCGCGTGTTCGACATCGTGCGCAAGGCGCAAGCCGCGGCGCTCGCGGCCGCGCATCCGGGCGCGACGATGGAATCGGTGGACGCCGCCGCGCGCAAGGTGATCGTGGATGCCGGCTATGGCCCCGGCTACAAGTATTTCTCGCACCGGCTCGGCCACGGCATCGGCATGGACATGCACGAGTGGTATTACCTCGTGGGCGGCAACACGCGCAAGATCGAGGTCGGCATGACCTTCAGCGACGAGCCCGGTATCTACATCCCGGGCGAGTTCGGCGTGCGGCTGGAGGACGACATGCACGTCACCGCCGAAGGCGCGCGCTGGTTCACGCCGCAGAGTCCGTCGATCGAACAGCCGTTCGGCTGACGCGGCGTTTACGCGCAGGCCGGAGGTTTGATCAATCCGGCGACAATTTCGATCGAGTGCAACCGCGCCGCGTGATCGTGCATGTTGCTGGTGAGGATCAACTCGTCGGCGCCGGTCTGCTCGATGAATGCCTTGATCCGGTCCGCCACCGTGCCGGGCGAACCGATCGCGGAACACGACAGCACGTGTTCGAGCAGCTTCGTGGCCTGCGGAGGCAGCGATTCGACGTAGCCTTCAACAGGCGGCGGCAACCGGCCCGGATGGCCCGAGCGCAGGTTCACGAACGATTGCTGCCACGAACTCGCGAGGTAATGTGCCTCGTCGTCGCTGTCCGCGGCGAATACGTTGAACCCCAGCATCGCGTGCGGCCGTTGCAGGAATCGCGACGGCTTGAACTGCGCGCGATACACGGCGATCGCATCCATCATCTGTGCCGGCGCGAAATGCGAAGCGAACGCGTAGGGCAACCCGAGCATCGCGGCGAGCTGCGCGCCGAACAGGCTGGAACCCAGGATCCAGATCGGCACCTGCTGGCCATCGCCGGGCACGGCGCGCACCGGCGTGCGGCCTTCGAAATATGCGATCAACTCCAGCACGTCGCGCGGGAATGCATCGGGATCGGTATCGAGGTTGCGGCGCAACGCGCGTGCGGTGGCCTGGTCCGAACCAGGCGCACGCCCCAGACCGAGGTCGATGCGACCGGGATACAGCGCCTCCAGCGTGCCGAACTGTTCGGCGATCACCAGCGGCGAATGGTTCGGCAGCATGATGCCGCCCGCGCCCACGCGGATACGCGAGGTGGAGCCGGCCACGTGGCCGATCAATACTGCAGTGGCGGCGCTGGCGATGCCCGGCATGCCGTGGTGTTCGGCCATCCAGAAACGGTTGAAGCCCCAACGCTCGGCGTGTTGCGCGACATCCACCGTGTGCGCCAACGATTCGGCCACCGAACCACCTTCGGTGATCGGGCAGAGGTCGAGGAAAGAGAACGGGGTCATGGCAAGGGCAGTTGGTGCTGGTCACCCGAATAATCAAGGTGTCCATCCATCACGTGCGCCGCCGATGTGTACGGATGTTCCGGTGGGGATGCGGGCCCCATGATGTGCAGCACGCGCGTGCCGTTGAGCTTGAACAGGTCCGAGACCAGGCCGCGATGGCAGCGCCACCAGACCGCTTCGGAGCACATGATCGCGGTATGCTGCTTTGATGCCAAAGCCTTCAATCGTTCGATCCCGTCGCGAAATTCCTTCGTCTGCATGTAATCGGCGTAGCCGCGAAACGCGGGATGCCGCCACGCGGTGTTGGGCGAATCGGGTTGCACCTTGCGGCGGCCGCCGAGTTCGGTGAAGGCTTCGTAGCGAATACCGGCTTCCTGCAATACGTCTTGCAGCGGCTCCACGTTGAAGTGCGGATACTTGCGCGATCCGGGATAGTGGCGTACGTCGGCCAACACTTCGATGGCGTTGTCCTTCAGCAGCGCGAGGAATTCGTCGAGGCTGCGGGTGGAATGGCCGATGGTCCACAGCGTTTCAGGCCACGGTGTTTCCTCCGATTTTTTGCGGACACTCATGCAGTCAGCATACGCGCACGGACGGGAACGCACGCTGTCGCGTATCTATACTGACGCGATGAGCGAATACACCACTGCCAACACCGTCGACGAATTCCGCCAGCATCTTGCCGACGTGCACGCGCGCATCGCGGCCGCGTGTGCGAAGGTCGGCCGCGATCCCGCCAGCGTGCGCCTGTTGCCGGTCAGCAAGACCGTGCCGGAGGCCCGCATCCGCAATGCGTATGTCGCGGGTTGCCATACGTTGGGCGAAAACAAGGTGCAGGAAGCGCACGGCAAGTGGCAGGCGATGTCGGATCTGCCGGATTTGCGCTGGTCGATCATCGGCCATCTGCAAACCAACAAGGCGAAGCTGGTGGCCGAATTCGCCAGCGAATTCCAGGCGCTGGACAGTCTGCGGGTGGCCGAGGCGCTGGACAAGCGCTTGCAGGCGCTGGGGCGTTCGATCGACGTGCTGGTGCAGGTCAACACGTCGAACGAGGAAAGCAAGTTCGGACTGGCGCCGGGTGAAGTCGAGGCGTTCGTCAAACAACTACCCGTGTTTGCGTCGCTGCGCGTGCGCGGCCTGATGACGCTGGCGCTGTTCTCGGACGACGCGGCGAAGGTGCGGCCATGCTTCGTGCGCCTGCGTGAACTTCGTGACCGTCTGCGCCAATCCGCCCCGGACGGCGTCGCGATGGACGAGCTTTCGATGGGCATGTCCGGCGACTACGAACTCGCGATCGAGGAAGGTTCGACCACCGTGCGCGTGGGGCAGGCGATCTTCGGCGCGCGCAAGGTTGCCGACAGTGCCTACTGGCCCGAGCAGGGCGCGGGCCGGTGAGTGCGGCGGGAACCACCCGGCATGCAGTCGGCGACTCTGGTTGCCTCAAAGCAGCCGGCTGAAGATGCGGATGCCGGCAAGGTATTCGCCGGCAATGGTGCCGAGATTGGTGAGCAGGAACACGAGCAGGGTGCGCGCGACGCGGTTGCGCCACCAGCCGGAGGCGTGCAGCAGATCCTTGCGCAGCGACTGGAAATCGGCGACGCGCGGCTTGCGCAGCCATGCCTCGACCATCCCCGAGAACACGCCGGAAGACAGCCCCGGCGGCCGCAGCGGTTTCAACGGACCCATCACCGCCGCGGTGAGCACGGACAGCGGATGCCCGCCGGCGACGGCGGCACCGATGCCGCTCAGCACGGCGGTGTAGATCACCCAGTCGCGCAGCGCGTGCCAGCCCATCGTGGCATTGCGGTAGAACAAGAATCCGATCGCCGCGAAGATCGCCAGCATCACGCAGACCGCGAAATACTTCGGCCACTTCGGTGCCGGCAGTTTCGCGGCGAGCGGTTCGATCAGCGCGCGCGGCGGTTCGGTTTGCGCGCCGAGTTCGCGTTCAATGCCCGCAAGGTGTCCCGCGCCGATCACCACCAGCACGCGTTTCACGGCCGGCGCCATCGACGACTCCTCGCGCAGCCGTGCCGCCATGAAACGGTCGCGCTCGCCGATCAACGCCTCGTACAACGGTTTCGATTCGCGCGCGAATTCGCCGAAGGCGCCTTCCAGGATGTCGCCTTGCTTCAGCTTTTCGATCTCGGCTTCGTCGATTTCGTCGCTGGAGAACACGCTGGCGACCAGGCCGCCGATGATGCCCAGGCGGTCGCGGAAACGCACGCCGCGATAGGCGTGGTTGAGGGTGGTGCCGATCTCGCGATCGACCAGCCACAGCGGCAAACCGCGCGAATCGGCTTCGCGCATCGCCGTTTTCATTTCCGCACCGGGCTCGATGCCGTACTGTTCGGCGATGCGCTGCTGGAACGATGACAGCGCCAGCGACGCGAACACCATGCCGGCCTTGCCGGTGCGGATCACCTGGAACAGATCCATTTTCGCGAACGCCTCGGGATCACGAATGCCCCGCGCGCGCGATTCGCAAAGCTCCACGGCGATGGCGTCGAACGCCTCGCGTTCGACGACTGCCTTCACCGCTTCCACGGAAGCGCGAGAAACATGCGCGGTGCCCAGCAGCACGTACTCCACGCCGTCGCGTTCGACGCGTGCGAGTGGCTGGTCTTGCAATGGATCGGAAAGAGTCGAGCTTGGACGCGTGTTCAATGCAGGATCGTTCATCGGTGTTCCGTTCGCGTTGGGCGAAGCTCGCGCAGCGAGCGGAGTCGAAACGCCACCGTCCTTCGATTTCGGCCTTTTCGAGGCCTACGCTCGGGACGAGCGGCGCGTTGGGGACTGATCTTCAATCGCGGAAACGTTTGGTCAGGTCGCCGTAGGCGTCGATGCGGCGGTCGCGCAGGAATGGCCAGATGCGGCGCACGTTTTCGCTGCGGGCCATGTCGATGTCGGCGATCAGCAATTCGCGCCCGTCGTCACCCGCTTGCGCGAGGATTTCACCCTGCGGGCCGGCGACGAAACTGGAGCCCCAGAATTGCGCGCCGCGGCCGTCGTCGGGCGCCGGTTCGAAACCGACCCGGTTGCACGCGAGCAACGGCACGCCATTGGCGACCGCGTGACCGCGCTGCACCGTGATCCAGGCGTTGCGCTGGCGGTCCTTTTCGTCCTGCGGGTCGGCCGGATCCCAGCCGATCGCGGTGGGGTACAACAGCAGTTCCGCGCCGGCCAGCGCCATCAGGCGTGCGGCTTCCGGATACCACTGGTCCCAGCACACCAGCACGCCGAGTCTGCCGACCGATGTGTCGATGGGATGAAAACCCAGATCGCCCGGCGTGAAGTAGAACTTCTCGTAATAGGCTGGATCATCCGGAATGTGCATCTTGCGGTACTTGCCGGCGATTGCTTCCGAACGATCGAACACCACCGCGGTGTTGTGGTACAGCCCGGCGGTGCGGCGTTCGAACAGCGAGGCCACGACCACAAGTTTCAACTCGGCGGCGAGCTTGCCAATGCGCTCGGTCGATGGACCGGGGATCGGTTCGGCACGATCGAACTCCGCCACCGATTCGTGCTGGCAGAAGTACGGACCATTGTGGATTTCCTGCAACAACACCAGTTGCGCGCCAGCCTTGGCCGCCTCGCGCAGGCCGGCCTCGATCGCATCGAGATTGGCATTGACGCTGCCGCGATCGCGTTCTTGCAGAAGGGCGACTTTGAGGATTCCGGTATTCATGCAAACAGTGTAAGCGGAGCCGCGCCATTGTAGGAGTCTGCCTGCAGGCGAGAAACGCGCGCACGCGCGCTCCTACAATGCTCCGGCCGGAAGCTGCATCGTCATGCAATGCAGGCTGCCGTTCTGCCAGATCAACGGGCGGCAGGGAATCTGGATGACTTCACGGCCGGGATGCGCAAGCGCGATGGTTTGCGCGGCTGCGTCGTCCACCTCGTCGCCGTAGGCCGGCACCAGCACCGCGCCGTTGACGATCAGGTAGTTCGCGTACGACGCCGCGAGCCGGCGACCGCCATCCATGATCGGCTTGGGCCACGGCAGTGGAAACAACCGGTACGACTTCCCGTTGAGCGTGGACAGCGCTTCGAGTTCGCGTTGCATCGCGTCCAGCTCAGCGTAATGCAGATCGTCCGGATCGCTGCACGCCTGGAACACGACCGTGTCGTCGGGTGCGAAGCGGGCGAGGGTATCGACGTGCGCGTCGGTGTCGTCGCCCTCCAGATAGCCATGATCCAGCCACAGCACGCGTTGCGCCGACAGCGCATTGCGCAGGGTGAGCTCGATCGTTTCGCGCGATTGATCGGGATGACGTTGCTGCAGGCATTTCCAGGTGGTGAGGATTGTGCCGCGTCCGTCGGATTCGATCGCGCCGCCTTCCAGCGCCCAGTCCACGCGCTGGTGATGTGCGTCGCGGCCAACTGCACCGCGCTCGATCAATCCTGCGACCAGCGCATCGTCTTGCGATGCTTCGAATTTGCCGCCCCAACCGGTGAAGCGGAAATCGATCAGCACGAAGCGGCCGTTGTCCCGCAACGTGATCGGACCGGAGTCGCGCAGCCAGGTGTCGTCGTAGGGGATTTCGACGAAGCGTACGCGCTCGATGTCCGCGCCAGCCGCGTGCAGGCGTTCGTTTGCGCGCGCGCGGACGTCGGCATCGGACACGCAGACGATCGCGGTTTCGAAACGCGTGATGGCGGCGATCAGCGCGGCGCAGGTGGCTTCGACGCCGCCGAGCCGTTCGGCCCAGTCGGTGCCGGCGTGCGGCCATGCCAGCAACACCGCTGACTGCGGCTCCCATTCGGCTGGCAGCCGCAACTGAGATTGGATCATGGCGAATTGAAAAAGACTGTCAGCCTCGGTCGTCATTCCCGCGCAAGCGGGAATCCAGTGCCGCCCTGACCTGATGCGGGAAGTCACTGGGTCCCGGATACCGCTGCGCGATTCCGGAATGACGAAGCGGAACCAGTTTTATTCCGGAGCGGCTGTTGTGAAAAGTCGGGGCAGGGATGCCCGTTCTGGTGGTCGAGATCTCGTGATGAATGTACCCGCTGGATCGTTGATCGAGGAAGCGATCAGGGACGATCGCACTCACAAACTGTGTGGGCCTGGCGTCCGCAGCACCGAATGGATCACATGGCTGTATTCGAAATACACGATGTACTTCGGATATTCCCAGCGATGGATCGGCGGTTGATGTTTGGAGCTGCCGCCGCGGGTCGCCAAGACTTTCTCTGGCGCGCCGTATTCGCGCTTCACCTGGTCCATCGTCATGCCGCGCTTGGGCAGGTTGTAGCGCTGTTCCTTCTGCACCTTCACGCGCAGCGGGACCGAGTGCACCGTCTGCGTCTGCAGCGTGTCGGCCCGCACGGGCGCCGACAGCAGCAGCGGGGCGACGCCCAAGGCGAGCGATGCGGCGATCAAGCTGGTTGCGATGCGGTTCATGGCGATGGCTTCCCCGGGCGCGCGGCGCCGATGTGCCTTTTTAGCAAAACCGGAAGGGCTACGCCAGCGAAGGGCATCACGAAAAAGGCCGCTCGAAGCGGCCTTTCCGTTACCTTTGCGCAAGCCGTCGAGGCCCCGCGGCTTTTCTGGCGTTACCGCTGCCGAGCCTTGAAGCGCGGATTGCTCTTGCAAATCACGAACACCTTGCCGCGCCGGCGCACGACCTTGCAATCGCGGTGCCGCTGCTTGGCGGACTTGAGGGAAGAAAGCACCTTCACGGCGGACTCCTGACAGACGATCTGGCGGAAACAAAGCGGGAAATTGTAGCGCGCATAAATACTTGCCGCAAGCATGCGGACAGTCAGGCGGCGGGCCGGTATCCTAATGGATTCCGCCTTCCACTATCCGGAGTTTGCACCGTGGCAGCCGATCTCGACCAGACTTGCGTGAACGCCATCCGCTTCCTGTCGGTGGACATGGTGCAGAAGGCCAACAGTGGCCATCCCGGCCTGCCGCTGGGCGCGGCGCCGATGGCTTACGTGCTGTGGACCAAGTTCCTGAAACACCACCCCGAGAATCCGCACTGGGCCGATCGCGACCGCTTCGTGCTGTCGGCGGGGCACGGTTCGGCGCTGCTGTACAGCCTGCTTTATCTCACGGGTTACGACCTGTCGCTGGACGACATCAAGCAGTTCCGCCAGTGGGGCAGCAAGACGCCCGGCCACCCGGAACGCGGCCACACGGCGGGCGTCGAGGTCACCACCGGTCCGCTGGGGCAGGGCATGGCCAACGCGGTGGGGATGGCGATGGCGGAGGCCCAGCTTGCCGCGCGCTACAACCGCGACGGGCACAAGATCGTCGATCACCACACCTACGCGATCGTCAGCGATGGTGATTTGATGGAGGGCGTCACTTCGGAAGCGGCGTCGCTGGCCGGGCATCTGAAGCTCGGCAAGCTGATCTGCCTGTACGACGACAACTACGTGACGCTCGCCGCCGGCACCGACATCACCTTCACCGAGAACCGCGCCGCGCGTTTCAAGGCTTACGGCTGGCACGTGCAGACGGTCGACAACGGCAATGATCTCGATGCCATCGAAAAGGCGATCAAGCGCGCCAAGGGCAAGAAGGACCAGCCGTCGATGATCCTGGTGCGTACGCACATCGGCTTCGGCTCGCCGCTGCAGGACAGCTACAAGGCGCACGGCTCGCCGCTGGGTGCCGACAACGTCATCAAGACCAAGCAAAAGCTCGGCTGGCCCGAGCAGCCGGCGTTCCTGGTGCCGGAAGAAGCGCTGGCGCATTTCCGCGAGGCCCAGAAAAAAGGCAAGGGCGCCGAAACGGGCTGGAAGCGCCGCTGGAACAAGTATGCCAAGGCATATCCTGAGCTTGCGGCGGAATTGCAAGGTTCTCTCGACGGCAAATTGCCGGACGGATGGGACGCCGACGTGCCGGTGTTCCCGGCCGACGCCAAGGGTCTTGCGACCCGTGTCGCGGGCGGCAAGGTGCTGTCGGCGATCGCGCCGAAATTGCCGGCCATCAGTGGCGGTTCGGCCGATCTCGATCCTTCCACCCATACCGCGGTGAAGGGCTCGGGCGTGTTCTCGCCCGGCAAGGAACCCGACGAGCAGAGTTGCGAAGAAGAGGTATGGAGCTACGCCGGCCGCAACCTCCATTTCGGCGTGCGCGAGCACGCGATGGGCGCGATCGCCAACGGCCTCGCGGCGCATGGCGGATTCATCCCGTACACCGCGACCTTCATGGTGTTCTCCGATTACATGCGCCCGCCGATGCGCCTTGCCGCGATCATGGGCTTGCAGGTCGTCAACGTGTTCACCCACGATTCGATTGCGGTGGGCGAGGACGGCCCGACCCACGAGCCTATCGAACAATTGGCGGGCTTGCGCTCGGTGCCGAATCTCAACGTGATCCGTCCGGGCGATGCGAATGAAACCGCCGTCGCGTGGAAAGTCGCGATCGAAACCCAGAATCGTCCGACCGCGCTGATCCTGTCGCGCCAGAACGTGCCGACGCTGGACCGCAACAAGTT
>Ga0207674_10001403_pt1 | contig 31095 bp, 20 predicted proteins | sample KBSCornC72_FD_184303 | JGI IMG/M metagenome (GOLD analysis project Ga0207674, IMG submission 184303) | Corn rhizosphere microbial communities from Kellogg Biological Station, Michigan, USA - KBS Corn C7-2 (SPAdes) (version 2) | ecosystem: Host-associated > Plants > Roots > Rhizosphere > Soil ...
TTGGGCTGCCGTTTCTCGGCGAACGCCTTCGGCCCCTCGATCCGGTCCTGCGACTTCATCAGCGCGTCGACCGCCGGATAACTGTACTGTTCCGCAATGGCCTGCTCCAGAGTCACTGAAAGGCCCTTGTACACAGCCTCCTTGGAAGCGCGAACCGACATCGGGCTGTTTTTGCAGATCGTCTCGGCCCACCGCTCGGCGCCGGCCAAGGCCTGACCAGCGGGCACGACCTCGTTGACAAAACCGAGTTCAAAACCTTCGCGTGCGGTCACATGGCGGCCAGTCAAAATCATCCCCAGCGCGTGCTTCAAGCTGATTTGGCGCGGCAGCCGGTGTAGCCCGCCCGCCAATGCAGCGAGACCGACGCGCGGCTCGGAAAGGGCGAAGGTGGCATTTTCCGAGGCGATGATCAGGTCGCAAGCCAGAGCAATTTCAAATCCGCCGCCGATGGCAAAGCCATTGACAGCAGCGATAATCGGCTTGTTGCAGTCGTAGCGGCTGGTCAGTCCGCCGAATCCGGTGGACGGTCGCTCAACCTTGCCTCCCTCCGCCTGCCACTTCAGGTCATTGCCAGTGCAGAACGACTTGTCGCCGGCGCCGGTGACGATCGCCACCCACTGATCCGGATCAGTGGCGAAATCGTTGAATACCCTGTTCACCTCGTCATGCGAATGGATGTGCAGCGCGTTGTAGCGCTCGGGCCGCGACAGCGTCACGATGGTGATCGGTCCCTTCCGCGTGACCTTGCAATATTCGAGATCCATGTGTCCTCCCATTCAGTTTGTGCTCATGGCGTAGAATAGCGAAACCTTGTGCCAACAGTCATGCGAATAGCGATTGGAATCCGCAAGCCTTTGCATGCGTCGCGCTGTTCTTGAAGCAGTGGATAGGGGCCGCTCACTGGCGATTGGCGCGGTCCTTATCATTTTGCGCCCGAATGGCCTCGCGCGCCTGAATCCAGTCGGCATCCGACCATTGGCGTAAATTGTAGAAGTTGCCGCCCATGGCAAGCGCCTGCGCTCCGTCCATGGCGATCGTCTCGCCATTGATCCAGTCGCACCCGCCGGAGATCAGGAATACTGCGAGGTTTTGCAACTCTTCGATCTTGCCGATGCGCCCCATCGGATTCATGGCAATGGTATGGACCCCGGCCTCGTCACCGGGCTTGATACGCTTGCTCATGCCTTCAGTGGGGATTTCGCCGGGAGCGATGGTGTTGAGGCGTATACCGTGGCGGCCCCATTCCATCGCCAGCGACATGGTCATGGCATGAATGGCCGATTTGCTCATCGCCGACGGCACAACATAAGGGCTGCCATTGCGCACCCAGGTCACCGTGATCGAAACCACGTTGCCGGGAAGCTTGCGCGCAATCCAGCGGCGCCCGACCGCGTGGGTGACGTAGAACGTCCCATGCATCACGATGTTGGCGACAGCATCGAAACCTTTCGGCGTCAGATCCTCCGTCCGGGAGATGAAGTTGCCGGCGGCATTGTTGATGAGATCGGTCAGGGGGCCTTCGGAAAAAATCTGTTCGATCATGTTGTCGACCGCCTGGGCGTCGCGGATGTCGACGCCATGGCTGACTACGCGCCCGCCATACTGGTCCATCAATTCGGTGGCTGTCTCGTCGCAAACGCTTTTACGGCGACCACAGATATGGACCTCGGCGCCGAGGCTGAGAAAGCGCTCGGCCATTCCCTTGCCCAAACCGGTGCCGCCACCCGTCACCAAAATTCGCCTGCCGGAGAGAAGCTTGTCGCTGAACATGGTTGTTTCCGTTTCTGAACGATCTCTGCTAGTTGATCGCTTAATTAGGCCGGACGCAATCCGCCTTTCTTTAAAGTGTGCTTGGCGAACCGTTGGAGGCTTCCTTGGAAAACCGCGTATCCATCACGGTTACGGCCGGCGTGGCGGAGGTTCGCCTCACCCGGGCTGACAAGATGAACGCTCTCGATCCCGCGATGTTTGCCGCGCTGGTGGATGCGAGCGAGCGCCTGTCGCGCGAGAAGGGCATTCGAGCCGTCGTGTTGTCAGGCGAGGGGCGGGCATTCTGTGCCGGCCTCGACATGCAGCAGTTTTCGGCGATGAGCGAAACGGGCGCCATCACGTCGGCCACTGGCAAAAAACATGATCTTGTTCCTCGCACCCACGGGCCGGCCAATTTGCCTCAACAGGTAGTATGGGGCTGGCGTCAATTGCCCGTTCCGGTGATTGCCGCCATCCATGGAGTGGCCTTCGGCGGGGGCTTCCAACTCGCGCTCGGCGCCGACCTGCGCTTTGTCAGCCCCGATACCCGGATGTCGATCATGGAGATCAAATGGGGGTTGGTGCCGGACATGGCGGGAACGCTCATTCTGGCGCGCCTCGTTCGGGACGATATCTTGCGCGACTTGACCTTCACGGGCCGAGTTTTTTCGGCTCAGGAAGCGCTCCATTATGGGCTTGCCACCCGCATCTGCGACGACCCCAGGGCTGCGGCGCTTGAAGCCGCGCGCGAGATCGCCGACAAGAGTCCAGATGCGATCCGCGCCGCGAAGCGGTTGCTCAACAACCTCGCTGTCGACCCAGTCCCGGCGCTGCTCGCCGAATCCATCGAGCAGGCCAAGCTGATGGGACAGGCCAACCAGATTGAAGCCGTGCGCGCCAATATCGAAAAGCGCGCGCCACGGTTCGTGGACAAGTGACAAGGTGGAATCGATGCCAACATCAGCTTCCGATCCGTTTCTCGGCATAATCAGCGGCAAGCAGCGGCGTGACCACGCCGAGATTGCGGACCGCATTGCGCGCATCACCAGCGGGCTAAGCAAGATCGGATTGAAGCGGGGAGACAGCGTCTGCATCCTGATGCGTAACGACATCGCCTTTATCGAGGTATCCCATGCCATCATGCGACTTGGAGCCTATGCCGTCCCCGTCAATTGGCACCTCAAGCCGGACGAGATCGCCTACATCCTGCAGGATTCCTCGGCTCGAGCCTTGGTCGGCCATACCGACTTGTTGCATCCCCTCCGCGATGTGATCCCCGCTGGCGTAGTCGTTCTGAGTGTGCCGACCCCACCAGAAGCGGTTGCAAGCTACAAGCTCGATCGGGCGCATCTTGCTCGACCGGATTTCGCAGAAGACTTGGATGCGTGGTTGCAGCAGCAACTGCCCTATGATGGGCCGACGGTGCCGGGGCCACAGGGCATGATCTATACGTCCGGTACGACCGGTTTTCCGAAAGGCGTCCGACGCAACGCGCCAACCCCGGAGCAGGTCGCCACCACGATTGAAATGCGCGCGACCATGTATGGCCTCAAGCCGGGCTTTCGCGGGCTATTACCCGGTCCGCTCTACCATTCGGCGCCGAATTCGTTTTCGGTTGGCTCCCTGCGACTGGGCGGACTTTTGGTAATGATGCCGCGCTTCGAGGCGGAGGAGTTTCTGCGGCTGATTCAGGAACATGACATCAACACCATCGTGATGGTGCCAACGATGTTCATGCGGCTGCTCAAATTGCCTGAAGAGGTGCGCAGGAAATACGATCTTTCCTCGCTAACGCACGTGGTCCATGGCGCCGCCCCCTGTCCATCCGACGTCAAGCGAGCCATGATTGATTGGTTCGGCCCGGTAATCTACGAGTATTATGGAAGTACCGAAGCCAGCGCGCTGACCCTTGCGACCTCCGAAGATGCCTTGAAACGCCCCGGCACCGTCGGTCGGATCATGAAGGGGGTAGAATTGCGTTTCCTGGATGAAAACGACCGAGACGTTCCTAAAGGGGAAGTCGGCGAGATCTATTCGCGATATCTCGGCAATCCCGATTTCACCTATCAGAACAAGCCGGAGAAGCGCGCGGAAATCGACCGCGATGGTTTCATCACCTCTGGCGACGTCGGCTATGTCGATGAGGATGGCTATGTCTTCCTGTGCGATCGCAAGCGCGACATGGTGATTTCGGGCGGGGTGAACATTTATCCAGCCGAGATCGAGGGTGTCCTGCACGCGCTTCCCGGCGTTCACGATTGCGCGGTATTCGGCGTTCCCGATGACGAATTTGGCGAAAGCCTGATGGCCGTGGTGGAGCCGCAGGCCGGCGCCGTTCTGGATCCCGCAACTATCCGTACCCAACTGAAGGCCTCGCTGGCGGATTTTAAGGTGCCGAAGCGGATCGAAATCCAGCATGACCTGCCGCGGGAGGATTCCGGCAAGATCTTCAAGCGCCGGCTTCGCGATCCCTTCTGGGAGCGTGCCGGGCGCCAGATCTGAACAATACGGGCGAGAGAAAAGGGCGGACCCCCGCCGCCTTTTTCTTGATCTTGCGTCACTGACGAAAACTTGCGACTGGAAGCTGCAGGGCCATTTCTGGAAGCTTCGCCATGTCCTCGCAGACTTTGTCTTCCCAGACGTCACTTTTAAACCGCGCTGACGAGACGCTTGCGCTCGACGAAGATGCTCAGCTGCGGACGGACATCAGGCTGTTGGGGCGCATTCTCGGCGACACCGTCCGCGATCAGGAAGGCGCCGACATCTTCGATCTGGTCGAACGCATCCGTCAGACATCGATTCGTTTCCATCGTGACGAGGACAAACTCGCGCGGGGGGAACTGGAACAAATCCTCGACAGCATGTCGATTGCCGACACGGTCCGGATCGTGCGGGCCTTCAGTTATTTTTCGCATCTGGCCAATATCGCCGAGGACCAGAACAATATTCGCCGGATGCGGGCCCAGGGTGCGGGGACCGACGGAACACTGGCGCAGACCTTGTCCCACGCGCGGGCGGCGGGTTTTAAGGCCGCCGACCTTCGCCGGTTCTTTGCCGAAGCTCTGGTCAGTCCGGTATTGACGGCCCATCCGACGGAAGTTCGCCGCAAGAGCACCATCGATCGAGAAATGGAGATTGCGGCATTGCTGGACCGTCGCGAGCGGGTGCAACTGACCGCAGACGAAACGGCCGCCAGCGATGAGCAGCTGCGCCGCGCCGTGCTGACGCTTTGGCAGACCAATCTGCTGCGCCGAACCAAACTGACGGTGCTGGACGAGGTCGCCAATGGTTTGTCGTTCTATGAATACACCTTGCTGCACGAGGTCCCCCGGCTGCATTCTGCGCTGGAGGATCGGCTAGGCGAGGACGACGAAAGCGGCGAGGAGATCGCATCGTTCCTCCGCATGGGAAGCTGGATCGGGGGCGATCGCGACGGCAACCCGTTCGTGACGGCCGACGTGTTGCGCGGCACGCTGCGCATGCAGTCCAGCGGTGCGATCCGTTTCTATCTGAACGAATTGCACGCGCTGGGCGCCGAGCTCTCCATTGCGGCCCATCTGGCGGACGTCTCCGAAGAGCTTAGGACCCTGGCGCAACGGTCGCCCGATACTTCGCCTCACCGCAGCGGTGAACCCTATCGGCTTGCGGTGTCCGGAATCTATGCGCGCTTGACCGCGACTGCTGCAAGGCTTGAGGTCGAGACCACCCGCGCTGCGGTCGGCGAGGCCGAGCCATACGCCAGCGCGGGGGAATTCCATGCCGATTTGGATGTGCTCAACCGCTCGCTGATTGCCAACAATTCCGGGGTCATCGCCCGCGGGCGGCTTCGCCTGCTGCGAAGGGCGGTCGATTGTTTCGGTTTCTATCTGGCGCGGCTCGATATCCGGCAAAATTCGGCTGTGCACGAGCGAACGGTGGCGGAGTTGATCGACGCTGCCATGCCGGGCATGTCCTATCTGGCCTTAAGCGAGGAAGCGCGGATCCAATTGCTTTCCGTGGAATTGCGCAGTTCGCGTCCGCTGGTTTCCCCCTTCGTCAAATACAGCGAGGAGACCATCGGCGAGCTCGAGGTGTTCCGTGCGGCCGCCGAAGCCCATGCCCGGTTTGGATCGGACGTCATTTCCCAATGCATCATCTCGATGTGCAAGGGGATTTCGGACATGCTGGAAGCCGCCATCCTGCTGAAGGAGGTAGGCCTGGTCGATCCTTCCGGGCGAAGTGCGCTCAATATCGTGCCGCTGTTCGAGACGATCGAGGATCTGCAGGCTTCCTCGGCCATTATGGATCGCCTCCTATCGCTCCATGAATACCGCAAGCTGGTCGACAGCCGCGGCGCCGTGCAGGAGGTCATGCTCGGCTATTCGGACAGCAACAAGGACGGCGGCTTCGTCACGTCGGGATGGGAGCTCTACAAGGCGGAAATCGGCCTGGTCGACGTGTTCCAGCGCCATCACGTGCGGCTTCGGCTGTTCCACGGCCGTGGCGGATCGGTCGGTCGCGGCGGCGGCCCAAGCTATGACGCGATCCTCGCACAACCCGGCGGAGCCGTAGATGGACAGATCCGCATCACCGAGCAGGGCGAAATCATCTCCAGCAAATATTCCAACGCCGAAGTGGGCCGCAACAATCTGGAAGTGCTGGCTGCGGCGACCCTGGAAGCGAGCCTGCTGCAGCCCAGGCAAAGTGCGCCTTCCGCCGACTATCTAAAGGCGATGGAGGGGATTTCGGCGCTGGCCTTCAAGGCCTACCGTGGGCTGGTCTTTGAGACCGAGGGGTTTGCGGATTATTTCTGGGGTTCCACCGTCATCAATGAGATCGCCACGCTGAACATCGGCAGTCGCCCGGCTTCGCGCAAGAAGACTCGGGAGATCGAGGATTTGCGGGCGATACCCTGGGTGTTCAGCTGGGCGCAATGCCGCCTGATGCTGCCGGGCTGGTATGGTTTCGGCAGCGCGGTGGAGAGCTGGGTCGCCGAAAACCCGGACAAGGGCATGGCTTTCCTCAAAGAACTCTACCGTGAATGGCCGTTCTTCCGGACGCTGCTCTCCAACATGGACATGGTGCTGGCCAAGAGTTCGATTGCGATTGCCTCGCGCTATGCCGAACTGGTGCCGGACGTTGCTTTGCGCGAAAGCATTTTCGGCCGAATTCGTCGCGAGTGGCACCTCTCGATCGAAAGCTTGCTCGATATCACAGGCCAGGATCGGCTGCTGCAGGGCAATCCGCTGCTGGAGCGTTCGATACGCAACCGCTTTCCTTATCTCGATCCGCTAAATCATGTGCAGGTCGAACTCTTGAAGGAACACCGCGCGCAGAACCCCGATGAGCAGGTGCTGCGCGGTATTCAGATCACGATCAACGGCATTTCCGCCGGACTTCGAAACAGCGGCTGACTAGATCGGGTCCCAGCTGAAAATGTCCGCCGAGCGATCGAGCTTGTAGAACGACGGCTTGAGCGCCGGCAGGCCCTATTCGGAGATACCTTGCGGCGTCCATCCTTCCGGGCGGTGAACGGAACGTAATGGGCGCGATTGTCCGATCAGAGGTGCAGCCCAGTTTCAACCGCGGTCGGACATGACCTAGAATTCACGGCAAACAGCCGCCTCGTGAAACGGGAAGCAACCATGTCGAATGGACCGACCCTGGAGCAATTGGCCGCCGATCTGGCATCGGGCCGGACCACGGCCCGCCAGCTCACCGAAGATTGCCTGGCAAAAATCGCCGATCCGGCCGGAGAGGGCGCGCGGGTTTTCATCCGGGTCGAGCGGGAGGCGGCCATCGAGGCGGCCAGCGCCATGGACGGTCTGCGCAAAGCAGGGGCCGCGCCCTCGCGCTTTGCCGGCATTCCGATCTCGATCAAGGATCTGTTCGATATCAAGGGCCAGGTGACGCGGGCCGGCTCCCGCGCGCTGGAAGACTCGCCGCCGGCGGAGGCCGACGCGGTGGCGGTGGCGCGGTTGCGGCGAGCCGGGTTTGTCGTCATTGGCCGCAGCAACATGACCGAGTTCGCCTATTCCGGAATCGGAATCAATCCACACTTCGGAACCCCGAAGAACATCTGGCGGCGTGACATCGGCTATGTGCCGGGCGGCTCCTCGTCCGGCGCTGCGGTTTCGGTAATCGATGGAATGGCCCATGTGGGGCTTGGCACCGATACCGGCGGCTCCTGCCGGATACCGGCCGCCTATAACGGCCTGGTCGGCTTCAAGCCGACCCAGCGCCGGGTGTCGCTCGCCGGTACCGTGCCGCTTTCCCCGACGCTCGACAGTATTGGGCCGCTCGCCCGTTCCGTTCAGTGTTGTGCGATTGTTGATTCAGTGCTGGCGGATGAGCCGATTGTTCCGCTGCTGCCCCGTCCGGCGAGCAGGATGCGGCTTGCGCTGCCGACCACCGTGGTGCTGGACGATCTCGATCCCGCCGTGGCTGCGACGTTTGAGCGCGCCGTTGCGGCGCTGGTGCGAGAGGGGGCTTCGGTTGAGCGGATATCCGTGCCGGAATTTCTCGATATCGGCGTAATCAATGCCAAGGGCGGATTTGCGGCAGCCGAAAGTTATGGCTGGCATCGCTTTCTGCTCACCAGCAAGGGCGATGTTTATGACCCCCGCGTCGCCGCGCGGATTCTGCGCGGCGAAAGTCAGAGCGCGGCCGACTATATTGATCTGATCGCGGCCCGCCGATCACTGATCATGCGGATGGCCGAGCGGCTCGCTCCGTTTGATGCGATGGTGTTGCCAACGACCGCCAATGCGCCACCACGGATTCAGGATCTCGCGGATGACCGGGCGTTCAACCATGCCAATCTGTTGTCCCTACGCAATTGCTCTTTGATCAACATGATCGACGGCTGCGCTATTTCGCTACCGGCGCATCGAGAGGGCGAGATTCCCGTGGGATTGATGCTGGCGGCCGTTGGGGGATCGGACCGCACCCTATTTGCACTTGCCGCCGGCATCGAAAATGTCCTTCGGCGTTGAGGGGATCGGAAATCGGGTGTCCCTCAGCAAGCCAGGTGAGCTAGATGGGAACCATGGTTCGGGAAAAAACCGAAAGCGCGACCTCCGATATTGCCAATCGGCTTGAAGCTATTGATTGGGAGGCGGCCAATCACGAGCTTGATCGCAACGGCTGCGCCGTCTTGCAGCGGCTGTTGTCCGCCAGGGAATGCCAGGCGATGGCGGAGCTTTATCCGCAAGAGGCGCTTTTTCGCAGCCGGGTCGTGATGGGCCGCCACGGATTTGGGCGCGGCGAATACAAATATTTCGCCTATCCGCTGCCGCCATTGATCTCGGCGTTGCGTCCGGCGCTCTATGCCCGAATCCAGGGCCTCGCCAATCGCTGGAACGAGGCGATGGGACTTGATCTTTGGTACCCGCCGGATCATGCAGCCTTTCTCGCGAGATGCCATGCTTCCGGTCAATTGCGACCGACGCCGTTGCTGCTGCAATACGGGAGCGGCGACTATAATTGTCTCCACCAGGACCTCTATGGCGAGCACGTGTTTCCGATCCAGGTGGCAATCCTGCTCTCGCAGCCCGGCGTGGATTTTACCGGCGGCGAATTCGTACTTACCGAGCAGCGGCCCCGCATGCAGTCGCGCGCCGAGGTGGTCCCGCTTCAACAGGGAGATGGAGTGGCCTTTGCGGTGCATCAGCGCCCGGTACGGGGGACCCGCGGTTTTTACCGGGTGACTATGCGCCACGGTGTCAGTCGGATCCGAAGCGGCCACCGCCATACCCTCGGCCTGATCTTTCATGACGCGAAGTGAGCCGATCGTTTGACCGCAGATCTGTTCGATGACACCGCCGACCAGCCCTCATCAGTTGAGCCGATTACGGAGGGGGCTGTGTTGTTACGCCGTATGGCCCGGCCGTTCGAGAGTGAATTGATCGAAGCATTGGACGAGATCGTGGCTGCGGCACCTTTCCGTCATATGGTGACACCGGGCGGACATACGATGTCGGTGGCAATGACCAATTGCGGTCCGCTTGGCTGGGTGACCGATCGGCGCGGGTATCGCTACGATCCGCTCGATCCTCAGTCCGGCCAGCCTTGGCCGGCGATGCCCGAAGCCTTTCGCGAACTCGCCGGCCGGGCGGCAGAGATGGCGGGCTTTTCGCGCTTTTCGCCCGATGCCTGCCTGGTCAACCAATATCTGCCGGGTGCACGGATGTCGCTGCACCAGGATAAGGACGAACTCGATCTCGCGGCACCGATCGTCTCGGTATCGCTTGGGTTGCCGGCGGTTTTCCTGTTTGGTGGCTTGCGGCGCAGCGACCGGCCGCGCCGGTTCCGGCTGGCGCATGGCGATGTCGCAGTCTGGGGCGGACCAGCCCGGCTTTACTTTCACGGCATAGCCCCGCTCGCCGAGGGCGAGCATCCCCAGATCGGCCGGCAACGCATCAATCTCACATTTCGAAAGGTGCGCTAGTGCCAACTTTCCGAAGTTCGTGAACCATCGCTGAGGCTTCTCACACGAACATCGGAAAGTCATCCGCGTTAGCAACTTTATGAATCCAGTACCGCTCGCATTTGACGCGCATGAAAGAAATCGCGGCAGCTGGTGCAGGCTCGTCAAATAGGCGGTACCAGGCCCCTGCTGCGAGCTCCTTTCTCTGCTAAGGTCGGAGAAATCAAAACCGCACCGGGAGCGAGACGGCCGTGAAGAATCACATCAAGACAATCTGGGCCTCCGGCAAGGCGGTCGTGAACGGCTGGCTTACGATTCCCTCGGGCTTTTCCGCCGAGGTCATGGCGCAATGCGGGTTCGACAGCATCACCGTTGATATGCAGCATGGCGTCCAGGACTATCAGTCGATGGTCCATTGCTTCCAGGCGATGCAGGCCCATCCGGTGACGCCGATGGTACGGATTCCCTGGAACGAGCCGGGCATCATTGGCAAGGTGCTCGACGCGGGCGCCTATGGCGTGATCTGCCCGATGATCAATACCGCAGAGGAAGCGAAAAATTTTGTCGCCGCCTGCAAATATCCGCCCCGCGGCAACCGCAGCAATGGCCCGATACGCGTCGGCTTGTATGGCGAATCCGGCAGCTATCAGAAGACCGCCAACGACGATACGCTATGCCTTCCGATGCTCGAAACCCGTGCGGCGATCGAGAACATGGAATCAATTCTGGATGTCGAGGGCATCGCCGGCGTCTATGTCGGCCCATCGGACCTCGGCTTTTCCTACGGCTATGTCCCGAAATTGGATCGTGACGAGCCGGAGATTTTGCGCATCTATGAAAAGCTGGTTCGCGAATGTGGCCGGCGTGGGCTCCATGCCGGAATTCACTGCAGCGGAGCGGCGCGCGCCGCCAAGGCGATCGAAATAGGCTTCCGGCTGGTGACGCTCGCAACCGACAGCAGCCTCCTGGCGACTTATGCACGAATGCAGGTGACCCAGGCCCGTGCCGAGGCCGGCGGCCTTGCCTAGCGGGTTGCTGGAACAGCCACGCTGGTCATGCCGGGCACCGCGCAGCGGTGGTCACACCGCCGTTCGTGTGGGCAGCCATTGCCCTTTGTTAATGCTTGATCCACACAGGAACCGGTGTTCTGCTCAAAAAAGCTGCTGGAGTTGAACATCCGTGTCGGTCTTTGTCGCGCTGCATCACGTTACGCATTACCGATATGATCGGCCGATTGACCTTGGCCCGCAAACCATCCGATTGCGGCCGGCACCGCATACCAGAACGCCGGTCTTAAGCTACTCGCTTAAGGTCACGCCATCGAACCATTTTGTGAACTGGCAGCAGGACCCGCAAGGCAACTGGCTCGCGCGTTTTGTCTTCCCTGAAAAAAGCACGGAATTAAAGATCGAGGTGGATTTCACGGCACAGATGACCGTGATCAATCCGTTTGATTTCTTCGTTGAACCCTATGCCGAGGCTTTTCCATTCGTCTATACCGCAGACCTCAAAGTCGAGCTGGCGCCTTATCTGGCAACGACCGAGCCGGGACCCTTGTTCGCAAAATATCTCGCCGAAATACCGCGCGAGGAGAGCGGCACGGTCAATTTCCTGGTCGATCTCAACGCCAGATTGCGCGACAGGATCCGCTACATCATCCGCATGGAACCGGGCGTGCAGACGCCCGAGGAAACGCTGGCGTCAAGCGCGGGATCGTGCCGCGATTCAGCCTGGCTTTTGATCCAGACCTTGCGGCATCTGGGACTCGCGGCGCGCTTTGTCTCCGGTTACCTCATCCAGCTTCGTCCCGATATCGACCCGATCGAGGGGCCGCCCGAGGTCGAGAACGATTTCACGGATCTGCATGCCTGGGCCGAAGTCTATCTGCCCGGTGCGGGATGGATCGGGCTTGACGTGACCTCGGGCATGTTGACGGGCGAGGGACACATTCCGGTGGCGGCGACGCCGCATTACCGGTCAGCCGCGCCGATCAGCGGCGCCGTCGGGTTCGCTGAAGTCACGTTCGAATTCGACATGAGTGTCCGGCGCATTCGCGAGGCGCCGCGCATCACCAAGCCGTTCTCCGATGAATCCTGGGCGCGCCTCGACCAGTTGGGCGAGCAGGTCGATGCCGATTTGCAGGCCGATGATGTCAGGTTGACGATGGGGGGTGAGCCCACCTTTGTGTCGGTGGACGATCTGGAAGCGCCGGAGTGGAATACGGCCGCGGTCGGCCCGACCAAGCGGGCATTGGCCGATGATCTCATTCGTAAACTGCGGACACGGTTCGCGCCCGGGGGACTACTACATTACGGGCAAGGCAAATGGTACCCCGGTGAAACCCTGCCACGGTGGGCCTTTGGGCTCTACTGGCGTAAGGACGGTATCCCAATTTGGAAGAATCCCGACCTGATCGCCACGGTGGAGAGATCGCCGAAGATCGATATCGCCACCGCCGAACGCTTCGCGGAAGGTACTGCCAACAAGCTTGGCATCGACACCGATTTCATCCTTCCTGCGTTTGAAGACCCGGTTTACTGGAAAGAGCGCGAGGCAAGCCTTCCGGTCAATGTCGTTCCCGCCCATTCGCGGTTGCCCGATGCGGAGGCGCGCGCGCGAATCGCGCGGGTTTTCGAACATGGATTTGATACGCCCTGGGGGTTCGTGCTGCCGATCCAACGCTGGAATGCCGACGCAGGCCGCTGGCGCAGCGAACGGTGGAAGCTACGGCGAGGCAATTTGTTTCTCAGTCCAGGCGATTCCCCCCTTGGTCTTCGTTTGCCGATCGCCTCGCTGCCGCACATTCCGGAGCGGGATTATCCCTATGTCGTCGAGCAGGACCCGATGGAGCCGCGCGGCGCCATGCCGGTATTCGATCGTTCGCCCTCGGCGGAAATGCCTGCTCAGAATTGGCAGGAGCAGAAATTGCAGACGGGCGGCGTGCGCACCGCGATCTCGGTCGAGATTCGCGATGGCGTACTCTGCGCTTTCATGCCGCCTGTTGAGCGATTCGAAGATTATCTTGAGCTGATCACCGCCGTTGAGGCCACTGCCGAGGAATTGCAGGTTCCGGTTCACGTTGAAGGCTATCCACCTCCGTTCGACCCGCGCGTGGAAGTGATTAAGGTGACCCCGGACCCCGGCGTGATCGAGGTCAACATCCAGCCGGCAAAGAACTGGAAGGAAGCGGTCGATATCACGACGGGATTATACGAAGACGCCGCGCGGGTGCGGCTTGGCGCCAACCGCTTTCTGGTCGACGGCCGCCATACCGGAACCGGCGGGGGCAATCACGTCGTGGTGGGGGGCAGTTCGCCCGCCGATTCACCGTTCCTGCGGCGCCCTGATTTGCTCAAGAGCCTGGTGCTCTATTGGCAGCGGCACCCGTCGCTGTCTTATCTGTTCTCCGGGATGTTTATCGGCCCGACCAGTCAGGCGCCGCGGATCGACGAAGCCCGGCACGACAGCCTCTATGAACTGGAAATCGCGCTCGCCCATGTTCCGTCACCCGGCGCTCAAGGCCCGCTCTGGCTGGTCGACCGCCTGTTCCGCAATATCCTGGTCGATATCACCGGTAACACCCATCGCGCGGAAATCTGCATCGATAAACTCTATTCGCCGGATGGGCCGACCGGCCGTCTCGGGCTTGTTGAGTTTCGCGCGCTGGAAATGCCGCCGGATCCGCGCATGAGCCTTGCCCAGCAATTACTGATCCGCGCGCTGATCGCCAAGTTCTGGCGCGAACCCCAGCAGGGCCAGTTTGTCCGCTGGGGGACCACCTTGCAGGATCGATTCATGCTGCCGCACTTTCTCTGGGAAGATTTCCTTGGGGTGCTCGCTGATCTCAGGCAGTCCGGCTACGATTTCTCGCCAGAGTGGTATGAGGCGCAGCTTGAATTTCGTTTTCCCGCCTTCGGGCGGGTCCATCATGGCGGCGTCGCGCTCGAGCTGCGCCAGGCGCTTGAGCCTTGGCACGTGCTTGGCGAGGAGAGCTCGGCCGGCGGCACGGTGCGCTATGTGGATTCCTCGGTCGAACGTCTCCAGGTTAAAACAGAAGGGTTCGTGGAAGGCCGCCATATTGTGACCTGCAACGGGCGGCGTCTGCCCATGACCTCAACCGGCCGATCCGGTGAAGCGGTCGCCGCCGTCCGCTTCAAGGCCTGGCAACCGCCCTCCGGATTGCACCCGACCATACCGGTGCACGCGCCGTTGACCTTCGATCTGATCGACACCTGGAACATGCGATCTCTGGGAGGTTGCGTCTATCATGTCGCGCATCCCGGCGGGCGCAATTACGAGACCAAACCGGTCAATACCTATGAGGCGGAAGCTCGTCGGCTGGCCCGCTTTCAGGATCACGGCCACACGCCGGGGCGGATCGAGGTGCCGCGCGAGGAGCGCACAATTGAATTTCCATTGACTCTCGACTTGAGGACGCTGCTCCTGCATTGAAGACGGGGGCAGGAGAGTCTGACATGGCGCAGCAGGCTGGCCAGAACGATGGCCAGGGCACCGGGCAAGGCAACGGGCAGGGTAGAGTTCGTCAGAGCAATCGTCGCGTCGAGCGGTGGATGCAGGGTTATACGCGCCTGCAAGGCATCCCGGACGAATTTATCGGGCAGGACGGCCGTCCGCGCGCGGTCTGGACGCGCTTTTTCGAAGCGTTCGGGGCGCTGCCCGCAGATGAGATCGAGCGACGCTTCGGGTCTGCCGACCGCCATCTTCGTGAAGCCGGCGTCACCTATCGGGCACCCGGGGAAGTGGCCGAGCGGCCCTGGCCCCTCAGTCATCTGCCGCTTCTGATCGACGAGGCGGAATGGCAGCAGCTGACGAGCGGAATCATCCAGCGCGCGCAGCTGCTCGAACAGGTGCTCCGTGACATTTATGGCGAGGGCAGGTTGGTGGCTGAGGGGGCCATTCCGGCGGCCGCGATCGCCGGAAGCGCCGAATTCCTGAGACCTATCTACGGCGTCAAACCACCCGGCGGGCGTTATCTCAGCCTTTATGCGGCCGATGTCGGCCGCGGTCCGGATGGCCGGTGGTGGGTATTAAGTGATCGAACCCAGGCGCCCTCAGGGGCGGGCTATGCGCTGGAAAATCGTCTTGTCCTGTCGCGCGCCTTCAGCTCGCTCTACAAGTCGATGAGAGTCGAGCGTGTGGCGCCGTTTTTCGAAGCATTTCGCGATAGTCTGCGCGCGAGTGCCGACCGCGACGAGCCGAGAATCGGCCTGCTGACACCCGGGGCGTTCAGCGAGACCTATTTCGAGCACGCCACACTTGCCCGCTATCTCGGGTTTTTGCTGGTCGAGGGCGAGGATCTGGCGGTCAGTGGGGACCGCATCCACATCCGCACCGTTGCCGGGCTCAAGCGCCTTGATGTGCTTTTGCGGCGAGTCGATTCCAATTCGCTCGATCCGCTTGAACTCGACGCCTCGTCTCAGCTCGGCGTTCCCGGACTGATTGATGTGCTGCGCAAGAATGGCGTGGTGGTCGCCAACATGCCGGGCTCCGGCGTGCTGGAAGCAAGGGCGTTGCTCGGCTTTTTACCAAGCCTCAGCCGGCGGCTGCTCGGCGAAGAGCTGAAAATGCCCCACATCGCGACCTGGTGGTGCGGCCAGAGCGCCGCTCGCGAGGAGGTGTTGTCGCGGCTCGACAGTATGGCGATCGAGGGCGCCTATGGTGTAGGCGTGCCCGGCTTTGCCAACGCCGGGTCGGTGCTCGCCAGCGAATTGACTTCGAGCGAACGCGAACGGCTGAAAAGCGCCATCGTAAATCGTGGAATCGATTACGTCGGTCAGGAGATGGTTCGGCTTTCCACCACGCCGGCGTGGGACAATGGGCAGATCGTCCCCCGTCCGTTCGTGCTTCGGGTGTTTGCCGCAGCGACACCTGACGGCTGGACCATCATGCCCGGAGGATTTTGCCGGATCGCCGAACAGCCGGACGCACGCGCGATCTCGATGGACGGCGGAGCGCGCGCGGCCGACGTCTGGGTTGTATCGGAGAAGGCGGTCTCTCCTGCGACCTTGCTGCCGACGAATGATACCGTGCGCATCCGCCGCATTGCCGGCTGGGTGCCGAGCCGGGCTGCCGACAATCTCTTCTGGCTCGGTCGCTATCTCGAACGCGCCGAAGCCACGCTGCGGCTGGTGCGGGCCCTCGGCGCGGCGCTGCGTGATCCCGGCAAGGGATCGCAGACATTTCAGCAATCGATCGAACGGATCCAACGGCTCTTGGTGACGTGGGGCGCGGTTTCGCAGGTCGCGCGTACTCAGCCGGCCCGGATTCTCGGCGAGGCCCTGCAGGATGAAACGCGCTTCGGTTCGGCGCTGTCGCTATTACGATCGGCGCAGCGGACGGCCACCTCGCTGCGGGAGCGGCTATCACCCGATGCCTGGCAGGTAATCACGGAGATGACGGAGCGCCTTGCCTACGAGGTGGACGATGACGATGGCGTCGTCAGCGCGGCCGAACTGACGTTGCAGGAATTGGCGAGTTTTGCCGGCCTCGCCCAGGAAAACATGAACCGGGCCGCGGGCTGGCGTTTCCTTGACATGGGCCGTCGCGCCGAGCGGGCCATCAACACCATGCGGTTTGCCCGGCAATTCGCCTATGACGAGGCGACCGGAGAAGATCTCGATATTCTTCTGACGCTGGTGGATTGTCAGATCACTTACCGGTCGCGCTATCTGGTCGGCCCGCTATTGGCGCCGGTTCGGGATCTCGTGGTGCTCGATCCCTATAATCCGAGGTCAGCGGCCTTTCAGATCGCCGCGCTGAATGAGCATATCGCGGGCCTTCCGGCGTTAAAGGAAAACGGTTTGATTGAACGACCGCAGCGGCTGGCGGTTGCCCTTCAGGCCACGCTGACCACCTCGGAAGCCGACGCGCTCGATGCCAAGTCGCTGTTTGCCCTGGAGCAGGATCTGCTGATGCTGGCCGATGCCATCGGATTGCATTACTTCCCTCATGGCCCTAACGCGAGCCGGCCGGAAAAGCTGACGGGGCTTGCGTGATCTACGATATCCGTCATGTCACGACTTACAGCTATGAAAGTCCGGTGGGGTTTGCACGCTGCATGTTGCGTCTGGAGCCGAGCACCCTTGCAGGGCAGCAGCTTGTCTCGCACACGGTCGACATCCGACCGCGGCCGGCATCGCGGGCGCTGCGGCGGGATTTTTTTGGCATCAAGACCGAAAGTATCGTGATCGAACAACCGCACCGCCATCTCCGGATCGACTCGCGATCCAGGGTGTCAATCGCCCGCATCGCTCCAACACGCGACAGCCTCAGCCCGGCTTGGGAAGAAGTTCGCGACGGGATCTTCCAATCGAGGGGCCTCAGCGCGATGTCACCTGTCCACTATGTCTATGAAAGTCCACTCGTGCCGATACTGCCAGAGGTGACCGAATTTGCCCGGCAAAGCTTTGGCTTTGGCCAGGGCGTCTTCGCCGGCGCGCTCGACCTAACGCGACGCATCTGGACGGACTTCAAATACGATCCCAAGGCGACCGACATCACGACGCCGCTTCTCGAGGTGTTCGAACGACGCCACGGCGTTTGCCAGGATTTTGCCCATGTCATGATCGCGGGCCTGCGCGGGCTCGGGCTGGCATCGGCCTATGTCAGTGGTTATTTGCGCACGATCCCTCCCAAGGGCCAGCCACGCCTGCAGGGCGCCGATGCTTCCCACGCCTGGGTCTCCGTTTGGTGTGGCGCAGAGCTCGGTTGGGTCGATTTCGATCCCACCAACAATCTTCTTGTTGCCCAGGATCACATCGCGCTCGCCATGGGCCGCGACTTTTCGGACGTGTCGCCGGTCGATGGCATCATTATCGGAGCGCGACGTCAGAAGCTCGCCGTTGCCGTTGACGTGGTAGTGGTTGAGTGAAGGCCTGAACGTGGGCAGAGATTTCTGGGCAACGATGCTGGCTGCACAAATGCCTGTGAGCTGCTAGGTTTGGCCACTTTCCTGCTGAGACGTCGGCTGGAGTCCTTATGGTCTATCGTCACGCGGTCGGCGCGACCCGCTATATCTTCGATGATTTGCGCGATCTTCTTGCGAAGGCCACGCCGACACGGGCCGGCGACCGCCTGGCGGGGATCGCCGCCGAAAGCGCCGAGCAGATGATTGCCGCCCGCATGGCGCTCGCCGACGTTCCCCTGCGGCAATTCCTCCATGAAATGGTAATTCCCTATGAGCAGGACGAGGTCACCCGGCTGATTGTCGACCAGCACGACCCCGGGGCTTTCGCGGAGCTTTCCACTCTGACGGTCGGCGGCTTTCGCGACTGGCTGTTGTCCGATCGCGCTAATGGCGAGAGCCTTGCCAGGGTCGCCTCCGGCATCACGCCGGAAATGGCCGCAGCCGTCTCGAAGCTGATGCGGAATCAGGATCTCATACGAATTGCCCAGAAGTGCCGGGTGACGTCCCGGTTCCGCAATACGATCGGTCTTCCGGGTCGGATGAGCGTTCGATTGCAGCCTAATCATCCCCTCGACGATCCCCGCGGCATCGCTGCCTCGATTTTGGACGGCCTGATTCTCGGAGCAGGGGACGCCTGCATTGGCGTCAATCCGGCGGGCGATGATCCCGATCTGATCGCTCGCTTGCTACGTCTACTGGATGACCTGATCGCGACGCTGCGGATTCCGACGCAAGCTTGCGTGCTGACGCATGTGACGACCACGATCAGGCTGATCGAAGCGGGAGTTCCAGTCGACCTGGTTTTCCAATCCATTGCTGGGACGGAGGCCGCCAACCGAAGTTTCGGCGTCGATTTGTCAATCCTCGGTGAGGCCCATCAGGCTGGACTGTCACTCCAGCGCGGCACGATGGGGCAGAATGTGATGTATTTCGAAACTGGCCAAGGCTCGGCGCTCTCTGCGGGCGCCGATCACGGGGTTGACCAGCAGACCTGTGAAGCCCGCGCCTACGGGCTGGCCCGGGCATTCAATCCGCTCCTCGTCAACAGCGTGGTGGGGTTTATCGGTCCCGAATATCTCTATGACGGCAAGGAAATCATCCGCGCCGGCCTGGAGGATCATTTTTGTGGCAAGCTGCTTGGGCTGCCGCTCGGCGTCGATATTTGTTACACCAATCATGCCGAAGCCGACCAGGATGACATGGATAATCTTCTGACCCTGCTCGCCGCCGCAGGTGTGTCGTTTATCATGGGGGTACCCGGGGCGGACGATGTGATGTTGAATTATCAGTCCACCTCCTATCATGATGCCCTTTATGTCCGTGATCTCTTGGGGCTCAAGCGCGCGCCTGAATTTGACGACTGGCTACATCGCATGGGGCTTGTCGATGCCGCGTTTCGCCCCCTCGAGGGCGCAAGGGTGCTTTCCGACCTGACCTCCCACTTGGCTTCCCATTTGGCTTCCTAACTGATCAGTTGAGAGGCAGGACGGCCTTTGAGACAAATTCGTTTCTGGATCTTGCAACCTTGCTGGTCGCCCGGGGTTGCCCCTCTGCCACAATCTTGAGGAATTTCTGTCCCAGCGTCACCCTCCGTGATTAAATGATATGATTGAGGCTTGCGGCCGAGAAGAGGATTGAATGAGAGCTGAGAGGGTTGAGACGGCGCGGCGCATCCTGTGCATTTTTCCGCGTTACACGTCGTCTTTCGGCACTTTCGAATATGCCTATCCGCTGACCGACGGCGTGAAGGCTTTCATGCCGCCGCAGGGGCTGTTGCTGATTGCGGCCTACCTGCCGGAGAACTGGTCGGTTCGCTTCATCGACGAGAATATCCGCGCGGCCGCGGCGGAGGATTTCGAATGGGCCGAGGCGGTATTTGTCAGCGGAATGCACATCCAGCGCCAGCAGATGAATGACATCTGCCGCCGCGCGCATTCTTTCGATCTCGCGGTCGCCATCGGCGGTCCTTCGGTGAGCGCCTGTCCGGAATATTATCCGTCGTTTGACTACCTCCATATCGGGGAATTGGGCGACGCCACCAATCAGCTGATATCCCTTCTGGCGCGCGATCCCTCGCGGCCCGAACGACAGGTCGTCCTGAGGACCGCGGACCGGCTCGACATGACCGAGTTTCCAATTCCGGCCTATGAACTTGCCGATGTCCGACGCTATTTTCTCGGCAGCATCCAGTATTCCAGCGGCTGTCCGTACCAATGCGAATTCTGCGACATTCCCGGGCTGTATGGACGCAATCCCCGTTTGAAGACGCCACAGCAGATCATTGCCGAATTGGACCGGCTCCTGGAATGCGGCGTGACGGGCTCGGTGTATTTCGTCGATGATAATTTCATCGGTAACCGCAAGGCTGCGCTCGATCTCCTGCCGCACCTGATCGAATGGCAGAAGAAGACGGGCTACGTGATGCGGCTCGCCTGTGAAGCGACCCTCAACATCGCCAAGCGCCCTGAAATTTTGGAAAAGATGCGCGAAGCGTTCTTTGTTACCATTTTCTGTGGCATCGAAACGCCTGATCCCGAGGCCCTGAAGGCGATGCACAAGGATCACAATATGATGGTGCCGATCCTCGAGGGAATTCGGACCATCAATGAATACGGGATGGAGGTCGTCTCCGGCATCATCATGGGGCTGGACACCGACAAGCCGGAAACCGGCGAGGCGCTGCTGGCATTTGTGGAGGAGTCGCGCATTCCGCTCCTCACCATCAACCTGCTGCAGGCGCTTCCCATGACACCCTTATGGGATCGACTTGAGCGAGAAAATCGCCTGATCGAAGACGACAGCCGCGACTCCAACGTCGATTTCCTGCTGCCCTATGATCATGTCGTCAGTTCCTGGCGCAAATGCATGGAGGAGGCCTATATGCCGGAGAAGCTCTATGCGCGTTATCAGCATCAGGTCGACTTCACCTATGCCCGTCGCATCAAGGTGCCGGTATCGCCGCAGCAAAAGAGCTGGCCCAACGTCAAGCGCGGCCTGATCATGCTCCGGAACATCTTCTGGAAGGTCGGCGTGCTCGGCAACTACCGCAAGGTATTCTGGAAGTTCGCGCTGTCGCGGCTGCGCAAGGGCGACATCGAAGGACTGATTGCCTCGACCATGATCGCTCATCACCTGATCATGTTCGCCCGGGCGGCTTCCGGCGGCGAGCAGAATGCGTCGAACTACTCGATAAAGCTGCGTGAAGCGCAGGTGGCGGCCGAGTAAAGCCATGAAACCTCCCACGAACGGGAGCGAGATATCTAACCATCTTCGTAGCTTGACGCCAGCGCGCATCCTGCTCGGCAGGGCTGGATCCGGGCTGCCCACGACTCCCATGCTTGAATTTGCGATGGATCATGCGCGTGCGCGCGATGCCGTGCATGCAGCATTGGATGTCGATCACATCCGGACCGGCCTGGCGGCGATCGGCTTGCAGTCAACAGTGGTATCAAGTCTGGCAGTCGACCGGAAAACCTATCTCGCTCGACCTGATCTTGGTCGCCGCCTAGATCCGGCATCACACGATCAGATGCTGGGCCGGGACGCAGGAGGCCGGCTTGCGGTCGTACTTGCCGACGGATTGTCGCCGGTAGCCGTCAACACTCATGGTGTCGAACTGGTCAGCCGATTGATGCGCCAACTCGCAGCCGAGGGGACGTCGCTCGATCGCGTGCTGATTGCGCAGGGTGCACGCGTTGCGCTTGGCGACGAGATCGGCGAGCTCATCGGAGCAAGAATGCTCGTGATGCTGATCGGAGAGCGGCCGGGCCTGTCGGCGCCGCACAGTCTCGGCGCGTATCTGACCTTCGCGCCAAAGCCCGGCCGCACCGATGCGGAACGGAATTGCGTCTCCAATATCCATCATCGTGGCATGGACTATGACGAAGCGGCATTCAGGGTCGCATGGCTGATCCGGGAAGGACTGCAGCGGCAGGTCACCGGGGTGATGTTGAAGGATGACAGCCGCGCCCAAATGCCGCCGTCTCGCGACATTCTGGCTCCCTGACCCGATCGCAATCTGCACCTGCGTCGTTCTGCAGCCGGCCTGCGCTTGCGAGGGGCAGGGGAGACCTGCTAAACCAGCGGCGCAATTTGACGCATGATTTCAACGGTTAGTGCCGATTCCACGACAGTATTCGAATCCGCCGCCCTCATGTGAGAACTGGACCAGGCATGCTCGACAAGAACGACGACCGCGAAGTGCATGTCGAGAAGATCGAGCAGCATCCGATGGGCAGTATCGCCTTTGGGTTGGAGCGGATCGGCCTGTTGGCGGTAAAGGTGCCAATCCTTTCCTGCCTCGTTCTCGCGGCGCTGATCGTCGGCGCCATTTTCGGCATTCAGCGGATCAAGATCGACGATTCGCTTAGCCAGCTGTTTCGTTCCGATTCCAAGGAATACCGGCAGTACGAAGCCGAAACCAAGCGTTTCCCCGCGACCGAGTTCGACGTTCTGGTGGTCGTCGAAGGCAAGACCCTGCTGGCACGGGAAAACCTGGAAAAGCTTCGGGATCTGGTGACCGACCTGCAACTCGTCGATGGCACCCGCGGCCTGATCTCGCTGTTTTCGGCGCGCCAGGCGCCAGCGCCGGGTCGATTACCGGCGGCGTTGTTTCCCTCCGAGCTTCCCGAGGGCGCCGCTTATGACCAGTTCGTCGAGACGGTGAAAAACAACGAGATCATTCGTGGCAAGCTATTGTCCGAGGACGGCACGCTGGCCCTGATCGTGCTGTCGCTTGAGCCTGACGTGGTTGCCAGCAGCAAACTTAGCACGACCGTGGGTGACATCCGTAAATTGATGGCCCAGGATTTGAGTGGCAGCGGGTTGAACGCCGAACTGTCCGGCGTGCCGGTAATGCAGCTTGAAATCCGCAACGCGGTTGAGCGCGACGGGCTCACCTATAACATCCTGGGCATCCTCGCCGGATGTGTGATCGCGATTATTTTCTTCCGCAAGATTTCCTTCATGGTGATTGCGGCATTCCCGCCGATGATCGCGATCCTGCTGGCCCTTGGCGCGCTCGGCTGGGCTAATTTCAACTTGAACATGTTTCTGAATGTGATGACCCCTCTGATCATGGTCATCAGCTTTTCCGATTCAATGCAGCTGACGTTTGCCGCCCGCGATCGGCTGATTGCAGGGCAGGACAAATACACCGCCTTCCGCAACGCCGTTCTCGTCGTGGGGCCAGCCTGCGTTCTGACCCATGCCACGGCGGGAATCTCGTTCATCGCCCTGCAGTTCTCGGATTCCGACCTGATCCGGAAATTTGGTGAAGCAGGGCTGGCGGCTACCATCATCGCGCTGATCGCCGTGCTGTCGCTGGTGCCGGTATTCGGCGTGCTGCTGGTTCGCAACGAAAAGATGTTTGCCGTCAAGTTCCGCACCGCCGATGCGGGTGTCCAGACGCTGCGTAATTTCTGCTACTGGATTGCGGTTCGCATGGTGAGCCGGCCGGGATTGTTCAGCCTGATCGCCGTGCTCTTTGTTGGCGGCCTCGCGGTGATCTATGCCAACCTCGAGCCCCGCTACCGGCTGGCCGATCAGGTGCCCGACAAACGGCAGGCGGTGGCGGCCAGTGGCCGGCTCGATGCCAAGCTCACCGGCGCCAATCCGATCGATATTCTGATCGAATTCCCCAAGGGAGCGTCCCTCTACGCGCCCGACACGCTGCAGACTATCGCTGATGTGCACGCGCTGGTCGAAAAGCAGGCCGGCGTTGGCAATGTCTGGTCGCTGGAAACGCTCCGCCGCTGGCTGGCCGAGAAGGCCGGCAGCAGCGATGTGGCGACGTTGAAGGAATATGTCGACGTTATTCCCGAACATCTGGTTCGTCGCTTCATATCCGCGGAGCAGGATGCCGTGGTGGTTTCGGGGCGGGTGCCCGACCTCGATTCGAGCGCCATACTTCCCGTGGTGGAAAAGCTCGATCACTCGCTGGATGCGGTTCGAAAGGCTCATCCCGGCTATGAGATCGCCGTCACCGGGCTTTCGGCGATCGCTGCCCGCAATAGCGCCAGCATGATCGAGAAGCTCAATCGCGGCTTGACGATTGAATTCGCGCTGGTGGCGATTTTCATCGGGCTGGCGTTCCGCTCCGTCGTGGTGATGCTGTCCTGCATCTTGCCCGGAATTTTTCCGGTGGTGCTATCGGGTACCATTCTCTGGGCGCTCGGCGAGGGTTTGCAATTCGCCAGCGTGGTGGCCTTGACCGTGTCGTTTGGTCTTGGATTGAGCGCCACCATTCATTTCCTCAATCGGCTGCGATTGGAAACAGAACCGGGTGTCAGCGCCGAGACGGCTGTTGAGCGCGCCACGGTTCTGGTCGGCCCAGCACTGATTTTGACGACCGTGGTGCTTGCCTGCGGGTTGGTCGTAACGGTGTTTTCTGATCTGCCGTCGCTGCGGTTGTTTGGCTGGCTCAGCGCCTTTGCCATGGTGGCGGCGTTGATCGCCGATCTCTTTATCCTGCGGCCGACAGCGATGTTTCTGATCCAGTTGGAACGACGCATCCGCCGCGCACTTTCGGGCAACAAGAGCGCGAGTTTGGACGGGGAGCGGGTCTAAAATCCCGCCGGGAATATCTTCGAAAAAAAGCCCCGCTGAAGCGGGGCTTTTTGGATTCCAGTCAAGATCATCTCGGGCTCAGCTTTTCACCAGGGTGATGTTGACGCCGCGGATTTCGCCTTTGGAGCTTATCTGGACCGTCTGACGGCTGCCGTTGGTTCGCAGCGTCAAGCTAGCGGCAAAGCCCGCCGCTTCGACAAACACATCGATCTGACCGCCGCCTGCCGTTCCCTGCAGGCTGCCATTGACGTTGCGGCTCGCTTCGCTCCAGTAGCCCGAAATGCGGTTGCCCTGGCTGGTGACATCGCTACTCAGGTCAAACCTGTAGCTGTCGCTGGCGCAGCGGAGAGTCTGCTTTAGACCAAGGCCGCTGCCGTCGACCTTATAGTCGGCCCTGCAGCGGATGCGCTCCGTCGTGCCGTCGGAAAGCGCCACCGTTCCGTTGCCGGACCAGGCGCCGTTAAACCCGGCGAAGGGACCGGATTGGGCCTGACTGGCGGATGCCGACAATACCCATATCGCGACAAGTGCGGCTGCCTTAATGGAGGGAGAGCGCAAGGCAAATTCAAAAAAGCTCATTGAGTTTTCCTGTCAAAATGACGCTGTCAGCAAGATACGTTCGGTCGGATCAAAGTTTTAGTGCCTCCATGCCCCGGCAGGTTCAACAGGAGTTGCTCTCGGCCACCCCGAAAATTTGTGGCCATTGATAATGAAAGGTTGGAGTAAGCCCGCAGAATACACAAGGGGACCAATCTCATCTGCTCGGGACTTGATGAACGGCCGTTTGCAAGAGTGACTGCGGCAGGCCAGCAACAGGCCGCTGCAAAATCGTTGATCCTGGAACTTTTCTTGGAAATATCGATTGAATATCAGGTGGTTACATAAGATATTGGCGCCGCTTCAAAATGCCCTCCTGGCTCAGATACGGCCACTGCAAATTGGCCGTATTTGCCAGCGCCTTTGCTCTTCCGTTGCTGCGGTTCGCGGCGTTCTCCGAAATTCGGCCCCATCACGCCAAGCTTGGTTTGGGACAGGAATTTCTGCCCTTTGAAGGAATAAGATGCACAAGTTTCTCTCAGCCCTGATCCTGTCATCCAGCCTGCTTGCCACCAGCGCCGTTGCCCAGCAGCGAAGCGGCACGCCCGATGAGCAAAAGGCCTGCTCGCGCGATGTTCAGCGTTTTTGCCGGTCTTTGATGGACCAGGGGGACCTGACGATTCTGGCCTGCCTGCAGCAAAATCGGCCAAAATTGACATCGGCCTGCAATCAGGTTCTGAAAAACCACGGCCAATAATAGAGGGTAAGGGGACGGCAGGTCCGGCCGGCGTCATCTCGCGGTAACGCCCGGTCCCTGTCGGGCTTCCGATAGAATTGGTTTTGGCGGCGTATTCCCCTATATGGGAGCGCGACCCGTCCCGCTTGGCTGGACGAACCCCCAAAACATCGGCAGTTCGTAGATTAAGTTGATGGCCACCGCGAGCACACTGAGATCGGGTAAAACCCACCGCGACGAGAACTTCCCCGTCGCCTCGCGGATCATCCATCCGCGGCACCGCGGGTTGATCCTGGCGTTCTACAATTTCGTCCGGACCGCGGATGACATTGCCGATCACGCCACGTTGAAGCCCCAGGAAAAGCTCGACTATCTGGATCTGCTCGAAACCGAGCTTCTGGGAACTGGCGATAGCCAGCCCGAGGCCGCGCGGTTACGCCAGGCGCTTGCCGAGCGCGGCATGGCTCCGCACCATGCGCTCGACCTCCTGGTGGCGTTCCGTATGGACGTAACCAAGCTCCGATACGAGAACTGGGACGAGGTCATCCATTATTGCCGATATTCGGCCATGCCAGTCGGTCGCTTCATGCTCGACGTTCACGGCGAGGATGTTTCGACCTGGGCTGCGTCGGACGCGCTTTGTGCCGGCTTGCAGATCAATAATCACCTGCAGGATTGCGGCAAAGATTATCGCAGCCTCAATCGGGTCTATCTTCCCCGCGATGCGTTATCGGCAGCCGGCGCGTCCGTCGAAATGCTGGGAGCGGAACGGTCGCCGGAGCCGCTTCGACGCTGTCTGCAGGCGCTCGCAGCGAAAACGGCGGTTCTCTTGGATCAGGGCCGTTCGCTCTGCGCCAATGTGAGGGATGTCAGGCTTGGACTCGAGGTTTCCGTAATTCAGCGGTTTGCCGACAGGATCGTTCACCTGCTTCAGGTGCATGATCCGCTGAGCGAGAAGGTCCATCTCGGAGGCGCCGAGCTTATGCTCCACAGTCTGGGCGGTGTTGCGAGCGAGTTGACGCGCCGCGCGATCGGCCGACATCCGATGAACTCGGCGGCCGGCGCATGACGCTCGATATGGCCGCATCCAATCCAAGCTACGGAGCGGCTGCCTCAGGCAGTTCGTTCTACGCGGCGATGCGCATCTTGCCGCGCGCGCAACGCGAGGCGATGTTTCAGATCTACAGCTTCTGCCGGCAGGTCGATGACATCGCCGATTCCGATGGCCCACGGCCGGCGCGGCTGGCGGCATTGCAGCAGTGGCGCGATGATATCGACGCGCTCTATGCGGGACAGCCACCGGAACGGTTGCGCGACTACACGGCCTCAATCCGCAAATTCGACCTGCAGCGGGACGATTTCATCGCCATCATCGATGGGATGGAAATGGACGTGCCTCAGGACATCCGCGGGCCAGACCTTGCAACCCTCGATCTCTATTGTGACCGCGTTGCCAGCGCAGTGGGTCGGCTATCGGTCCGGGTTTTCGGGATGCCGCGGGAAGACGGCATTCAGCTTGCCCATCATCTCGGTCGGGCCCTGCAGCTGACCAACATCCTCCGCGATATCGATGAAGATGCGGCGATCGGCCGGCTTTATCTGCCGCTCGAAGGTCTGCTGCACGCCGGCATCACCAATGTTGATCCTGCGAAGGTGGTCGTCGACCCGGCACTAGCACGGGTTTGTCTCCCGTTAGCCGAACGCGCCCGAATGCATTTCCGCCAGGCCGATGAGATCATGGCGCGCAACCCGAGGCGCGCGGTGCGCGCGCCAAAGATCATGTCGAGATATTATCACGCCATCCTCGATCTGCTTCTTGCGCGAGGCTTCGCCCCGCCGCGCCATCCTGTGCGCCTTGGTAAATGGGCTCGCCTCGCTATCGTCCTCCGTTACGCTTTCATCTGATGTCAAAAACAGTTCACATTATCGGCGCTGGAATCTCCGGGCTGTCGGCGGCAGTTCGCCTGGCCAATGCGGGGTTCAAGATTCATCTTCACGAGGCGACGCAGCAGGCCGGCGGCCGTTGTCGCTCGTATTTCGACGGGGCTACCAATCTCACCATCGACAATGGCAACCATCTCTTGCTCTCCGGCAATCGTCACGCCAGAGCCTATGCGAGGTCGATCGGTACAGAAGATGGCCTGGTCGGACCTGCACGCGCACAATTTCCTTTTGTCGATCTGGCCACCGGTCGCAGATGGCAGCTTGACCTTGGCGACGGCCGTCTGCCGTTGTGGCTGTTTGACGCCACGCGCCGGGTGCCAGATACCGGTTTGCTCGATTATCTCGCGTTGATGCCTCTTGCCTGGGCATCGCCGCAAAAAGCCGTCGGCGCTACCATCCCCTGCCGAGGCATTTTGTATGATCGTCTGGTGCAGCCCCTCTTGCTCGCCGCGCTGAATGTCGATCCGCCCGAGGGCTCAGCCGGGCTCGCCGGCGCCATTGTTCGCGAGACGCTGCTGGCAGGCGGACAGGCGTGCAGGCCGCTGATCGCCCGGGACGGCCTGAGCGCCGTGCTGGTCGAACCCGCCATCGAACTGCTGCGTAACAAGGGCGCCGACATTCGCTTCGGCCACGAGTTGCGGGAGTTTGGTGCGGTGGAGGAGCGTGTCAGCGAGCTTCGATTTGGTTCGGATACGATCGCTCTTTCGCCGGCTGACGCTGTGATCCTGGCCGTTCCGCCGCGTGCTGCCGCGGCTCTGCTGCCGGGCCTTAAAACCCCGACGCGATTTCGCGCCATTCTTAACGCGCATTTCCGGTTCGATCCGCCCGCTGGGCAGCCGGCGCTGCTCGGTGTGGTCGGCGGCTTGGTGGAATGGCTGTTTGCGTTTCCGCAGCGGCTTTCGGTCACCATCAGCAACGGCGATCGGCTGGTCGACCGGCCGCGCGAGGAAGTCGCCCGCGAGATATGGGCCGACATCTGCAAGGCGACGGGTATTCAGGCTGATCTGCCGCCCTGGCAGATCGTACGCGAGCGCCGGGCGACGTTTGAGGCCACGCCGGAACAAAATGCGCTGCGGCCGGGACCGGTCACGGCGCGGAAAAACCTGTTTCTTGCCGGCGACTGGACTGATACGGGGTTGCCCGCAACCATCGAGGGATCGGTCCGCTCGGGTGATCGCGCCGCCGATCTCGTGCTGTCGGCGCGGTAACGACAAGCCGGTAGGTGCTCGCCTCGAGGGCATCTTTCGAACGTGGAGAAGGACGACAGGCAAGATGCAGGCTGGCTCTCAAATCGCTGAAAGGGTTCTCCGCCCCGCGCTGGAGAATAGCATTTCGGCGGCCACGGCCGCGATGCTCGATTGCCGCAGGACCGACGGCCATTGGGTGTTTGAGCTTGAAGCCGACTGTACCATTCCGTCCGAATATGTGCTGTTGCGGCATTATCTCGGCGAGCCCGTCGACTCCAAACTCGAAGCCAAGATCGCCAATTACCTGCGCCGCGTTCAAGGCGCGCATGGTGGTTGGCCGTTGGTCCATGACGGCGATTTCGACATGAGTGCCAGCGTGAAGGGATACTTCGCGCTGAAAATGATCGGCGATTCCGTCGATGCGCCGCATATGGTGCGGGCTCGCGAAGCGATCCTGGCGCGCGGCGGCGCCATCAACAGCAACGTGTTCACGCGATTTTTGTTGACAATGTTCGGCGTGTTGACCTGGCGCAGCGTGCCGGTTCTTCCGGTCGAGATCATGCTGCTGCCGATGTGGTCGCCGTTTCATCTCAACAAGATCTCGTATTGGGCACGCACCACCATCGTGCCCCTGATGGTGCTTGCTGCGCTCAAGCCGCGCGCCAGAAATCCCAAAGGGATTGGCGTCGATGAATTGTTCCTGCAGGCGCCGCATTTGATTGGCTTGACGGCCAAGGCGCCGCACCAGAGTTGGGGCTGGTTTCTGCTGTTTCGCGGGCTCGACAATTTGTTGCGCCTGATCGAGCCGCTGTTTCCGACGCGGTGGCGCAAGCGCGCGATCGAGGCTGCCGTCGCCTTCGTGGAGGAACGGCTGAACGGCGAGGACGGTATTGGCGCGATTTTCCCGCCGATGGCCAACACGGTCATGATGTACGAGGCACTCGGCAAGCCGGAGGACTATCCGCCAAGGGCCATCACCCGCCGCGGCGTCGACAAACTCCTCGTGATTAGCGAGGAGGAGGCCTACTGCCAGCCCTGCGTGTCGCCGGTTTGGGACACGGCTTTAGCCTGCCACGCCATGCTTGAATCCGGCGGGGAGGCCGCCGTCAAGGCGGCCCGGCAAGGACTGGACTGGCTACTGCCGCGGCAGGTTCTCGACATCAAGGGCGATTGGGCGGCCAAAGCGCCGGATGTTCGTCCGGGTGGGTGGGCGTTTCAGTACAATAATGCGCACTATCCGGATCTCGACGATACCGCCGTGGTCGTCATGGCGCTCGATCGTGATCGGCGGGACGGACCACGCCCGGGCTATGGGACCGCGATTGCGCGGGGACGGGAATGGATCGAGGGCATGCAGAGCCGGGATGGCGGCTGGGCGGCTTTCGACGTCAACAACCTCGAATATTATCTGAATAACATTCCATTTTCCGACCACGGTGCCTTGCTCGACCCGCCGACGGAGGACGTAACGGCGCGCTGTGTTTCGATGCTGGCCCAGCTTGGACAGAATGTGGAAAACAGCCCGACGATGGCGGCCGGCATCGCCTATCTCCGGCGAACTCAGCTCGCCGAGGGCTCCTGGTATGGGCGCTGGGGCCTAAACTACATCTACGGCACGTGGTCGGTTCTCTGCGCTTTGAATGCCGCAGGCGTTGATCACAAGGACACGGTTTTCCGCAAGGCGGTGAATTGGTTGTTGTCGATCCAGAACCCGGACGGCGGCTGGGGCGAGGACGCGGTCAGCTATCGGTTGGATTATGCCGGCTACCAAAAAGCGCCCAGCACCGCGTCGCAAACGGCATGGGCTTTGCTTGCACTAATGGCTGCGGGCGAGGTCGATCATCCAGCCGTGGCCCGCGGCGTCAGTTACCTGATGACCACGCAAACCCAAAAAGGCCTGTGGGATGAAGAGCGTTACACAGCGACGGGATTTCCCAGGGTGTTTTATCTGCGCTATCATGGGTACCCGAAGTTCTTTCCGCTCTGGGCGTTGGCGCGGTATCGGAATTTGACGAACACCAACAGCAAGGTGGTAGGGGTC
>Ga0207674_10001406_pt1 | contig 31055 bp, 24 predicted proteins | sample KBSCornC72_FD_184303 | JGI IMG/M metagenome (GOLD analysis project Ga0207674, IMG submission 184303) | Corn rhizosphere microbial communities from Kellogg Biological Station, Michigan, USA - KBS Corn C7-2 (SPAdes) (version 2) | ecosystem: Host-associated > Plants > Roots > Rhizosphere > Soil ...
GGGAATCGAACCCCTGACCTCTGCAGTGCGATTGCAGCGCTCTCCCATCTGAGCTACAGCCCCGCGCCTCCAGCCAGGAAGCGGGCCCGATGGGCTCGGGCCGCCTGGGAAGCGGCTCCCTAGCCGCTTGTCCGCACCCATGCAATCGCCTGTCCCACCAGGGCTTCGGACTGCCGATTTGGGCAGCTTCAAATCGCGATTCAACCGGAACGGCGGCGAGCGCCCGTTCGTTTAATTCGCGGTATCCGGCCGGTGCCTGACCGGCCTCTTCCTGCTGGGAGGACTTATATGGCTTACGACCGCTACGACACGCGGGATGCGCCGCGTGATGAACGTTCCCGATGGTCCGACGACGACAGTTGGCGCAGCGACCGCAACCGCTCCCGCTCGTCGAGCGACTGGCGCCCGAGCGACCGAGGACGTCCTGACGACCGCGGCTTCTGGGACCGCGCGAGCGACGAGGTCGCCTCATGGTTCGGCGATGACGACGCCGAACGGCGGCGGCGCGAGGACCAGATGCGCGAACGGCGCGAGCAAGGCTCGACCGGCCGCAGTCCGGACCGCGACTATGACCGCGGCTACGGACGTGACTTCGACCGCGACCGCGGCTCGGGGCCGGGACGCTCCGGCGACTGGAACGAGAACCGCGGGGCGTTTGCGCGCGGCGGCTCGAGCGAACGCGACTACAACCGCGGCTGGCGCAATGAGCTGTCCGGTCGCGACGACCAGGACCGTTTCCGCGACCGCGGCCGCGACTATCGGCCGATGGCCGGCGACTATGGCCGCGCGGGCAATGAATCCGACCAGTTTTTCGCCGCCAGCGGCTATGGCCGGAACGACTATGGCCGCGACTTAGGCCGTGACTACGAACGCTCGCAAAGCCCATGGGGCCGCGACGAGTACCGCCGGACCGAATATGCGGGCTCGGGCTATTCGGGCTCGCGCGAGCGCGACGTCGACCCGCATTATCGCAGCTGGCGCGACCGCCACATCAGCGATCTCGACCGCGATTATGACGAGTACCGGCGCGAGCATCAGTCGAAGTTCGAGAGCGACTTCGGCAGCTGGCGCGAGCGGCGGATGCGCAAGCGCGAGCTGCTCGGCCGCGTCCGCGAGCATATGGAAGTGGTCGGAAGCGACGACCAGCATGTCGGCACTGTCGACAAGGTCGCGGGCGACCGCATCATCCTCACCAAGTCCGATCCGGAAAGCGGCGGCGTCCATCATTCGCTGAGCTGCTCGGATCTCGACCGCATCGAGGGCGACAAGGTCATTCTCGACTGCACCGCGGACCAGGCGCGCCAGCGCTGGCGGGACGAAAGCCGCTCGCGCGCGTTGTTCGAGCGCGAGGACCAGGGCGAAGCCGGCCCGCGCGTGCTCGATCGCAGCTTCGAGGGCACCTACCGCTAGGCGGTAGCAAGCTGAGCCTCCAGCGCATGGGAGGCTGACACGAGGCCCGGCGGTGTCGTCCCCTTCACCGCCGGGCCTCTTTCTTAACTTCGTCACCCCGGACTTGATCCGGGGTCCACCTTTCTATCTAGCGGACTCGAGAACAAGCGGATCCCGGCTCAAGGGCCGGGATGACGGAGAAAGCCAATGCCCCGCGCCTGGCACCTCAAGAGCCGCCCCAGCGGCATGCCCACCGAGGATAATTTCGAGCTCAAGCCGGTCGAGCTCCCGCCGCTCGCCGACGGGCAGGTGCGGGTGAAGAACCTGTGGCTCTCGGTCGACCCGTACATGCGCGGGCGGATGAACGACGTGAAAAGCTACGTGCCTTCGTTCCAGGTCGGCGAACCGATGGACGGCGGCGCGATCGGCGAGGTGATCGAAAGCAAGGCCGAGGGATTCCAGCCCGGCGATCTCGTCCAGCACATGAGCGGCTGGCGCGACGAAGCTGTGGTGCCGGCGCGGATTGCCCAGAAGCTGCCGGACTTCGGCGCGCCGCCCGAGCTGTTCCTCGGCATCCTCGGCGTGACCGGCGTGACCGCCTATTTCGGCCTGCTCGACGTGGCGAGCGCCAAGGCGGGTGACGTGGTGTTCGTCTCGGCGGCCGCCGGCGCAGTCGGCTCCGCCGTCGTGCAGATTGCGAAGGCCAAGGGCTTGAGCGTCATCGGATCGGCCGGCGGTGCTGAAAAATGCGAGTTCGTCCGTTCAATCGGGGCCGACCAGGTGATCGACTACAAGGCCGGATCGATCCTCAAGGGGCTGGCCGCGGCCGCGCCCGATGGGATCGACGTTTATTTCGATAATGTTGGCGGCGACCATCTCGATGCGGCCTTCGCGGTGGCGCGCAACAACGCCCGCTTCGCCATCTGCGGCATGATCGAGGGCTATAATGCGAAGGAGCCGATGAGCTTCCGCTTCATCCCGCGGATCATCGCCGCGCGCATCCAGCTCAAGGGCTTCATCATCTTCGATTATTTCCCTCGCATGAGCGAGTTCTTCGGCGAAATGGCTCCGTGGGTCGCGAACGGCACCGTCAAGTCGCGCGAGACCGTCGTCGAGGGCCTCGCGAATATGCCGGGCGCGTTCCTCGGACTATTCAAAGGCGAGAACGTCGGAAAGATGCTGGTCAAGCTCTAGAGCGACTTGCACGCATCGACGCTGCCCGATTGAAAACCGGTGCGCAGCGCGTTCATCCGCTGCGCCGAGGTGCCGTGGGTGAAGCTGTCGGGCACGACGCGGCCCTGCGTCTCGCGCTGCAGCGTGTCGTCGCCAATCGCCTCGGCCGCGCGCATGCCCTCCTCGAAATCGCCCTGCTCCATCACCGACTGGCCTTCGGGGTTTTTTGCGTTCGCCGCCCACACACCGGCGTAGCAGTCGGCCTGCAGCTCGATCCTGACCTGGATCGCATTGCCTTCGGTCCGGCTCGCGCGCGCCTGGAGCTGCTCGGCCTGGCCGAGTGTGCCCATCAGGTCCTGGACATGATGGCCGACCTCGTGGGCGATCACATAAGCTTCGGCGAAGTCGCCGGGCGCCTGGAAGCGCTGCGACAGTTCGTTGAAGAACTGCGTGTCGAGATAGATGCGCTTGTCGTCGGGGCAGTAGAACGGGCCCATCGCCGACTGGGCGGCGCCGCAGCCGGACTGATCAGATTCCGAATAGAAAACGAGCTGCGTCGGCGTGTAGCTGATGCCCTTGGGCTGCAGCAGCTTGCCCCAGACGTCCTCGGTGCTCGCGAGCACCTGCAGCGTGAAATGCTTGATGGTCGGGTCGAGAGTGCTTCGCCCGCTCGGCGCGCCGACCTGCTGCGAGCCGGGGGCGATTCCGCCGCCTCCACCGCCGAGCCCACCGAGCGAGTTCAACAGGAAATAGCCGATCAGCAGGATGACCACGCCGCCGATGCCGAAGCGGCTGGCGATGAGCGGCAGCAGGCAGCCGAGCCCGCCTCCGCCGAACCCTCCGCCACCCAGGCCGCCGCGGCCCGTATCGTCTACGAAATTGCCGCTTTCGCGTTCGTCGCCCAGCCGCATCGAGTTCCTCCTGCAACGGCCCAATGCGCGGCCCATAGCAGCGGTTGCATTTGCCAGCGCTGCCCGCGAGGAACGGCGAGGGAGATTCGGACATGATCCTTGAAGGCAAAGTCGCGCTGGTGACCGGCTCCACGTCGGGCATTGGCCTCGCGATCGCCAGGACGCTCGCCGCCGAGAGCGCGAAGCTGATGATCAACGGTTTCGGCGAGCCGGCAGAGATCGAGCGCGCGTGCGCGGAACTCGGCGCGATTCACGACGGCGCCGATATGTCGAAGCCGGCCGAGATCGAGCGGATGATGAAGCGCTGTGCGGACGAGCTCGGCGGACCCGACATCCTCGTCAACAATGCCGGCATCCAGCACGTGTCGCCGGTCGAGGACTTTCCGCCCGAGAAGTGGGACGCGATCATCGCGATCAATCTCTCGTCGGCGTTCCACACGACGCGCCTCGCGGTCCCAGCGATGAAGCGGAAGAAGTGGGGCCGGATCATCAACACCGCGAGCGCGCACAGCCTCGTCGCCTCGCCCAACAAGAGCGCTTATGTCGCCGCCAAGCACGGCGTCGCCGGCTTCACCAAGACCGTGGCGCTCGAAACCGCACGCGACGGCATTACCGTCAACTGCATCTCCCCCGGTTACGTATGGACGCCGCTGGTGGAGAAGCAGATCCCCGACACGATGCGGACCCGCGGCCTCACGCGCGAGCAGGTGATGAATGACGTCCTCCTCGCTGCGCAGCCGACCAAGCGCTTCGTGACTCCCGAAGAAGTGGCGGCGCTGGCGCTGTTCCTCTGCCGCGACGAAGCTCAATCGATTACGGGAGCGAACCTCAGCATGGACGGCGGCTGGACTGCCGCTTAGGCTCGACAGATGCGCTTAGCTTTCCTGCTTCTTGCCGCGCTTGTCTGCTCGTCGTGCGAGGTGATCGAGCAGCCGTCGGGGCTCATCCCCCGCTGGACGACCGCGTACAGGGAAGTGATCAGCGAGAACGATCGCGTGCGGCTGCGCGACTGGCGCAAGACGTTCGTGGATGCGCTCGCCGAAGCGCGCAAGGCGGGCCACGGAGCCGAGATCGACCGTGAAGGCGCGCTGCTCGACCCCGATGCGGCGCTTGCCGCACCGGCGATCCCGAACGGCATGTATCGCTGCCGCGTGATCAAGCTCGGCGCCAAGGATGCCGGCAATCTCGAGTTCGTGTCCTATCCGGGCTTCACCTGCCGCGTGCACGCCGAGCGCCAGCTGCAGCGGCTGGGCAAATTGAGCGGCTCCCAGCGCTATGTCGGCCTGATCTTCCCCGGCGACGCGATCCGCAACGTCTTCCTCGGCACGCTCGTGCTCGGCGACGAGCGGCGGGCGCTGCAATACGGCCAGGACGAGCAGCGCGATGTCGCCGGTTATGTCGAACGCATCGGGCCGAGCCGCTGGCGGCTGCTGATGCCGCAGCCGCATTTCGAATCCAGGTTCGACGTCATGGAACTGGTGCCCCAAGGAGCAACGCCTTGAACAAAATGTTATGGCTGGCGACAGCCCTTATGACCGCTTCGACGCCAGCCACCGCGGCCGCTTTGTCGGACTCGATCCGAGCCGACATGCCGATGCTGCTCGCGCTGTATCGCGACATCCACGCGCATCCCGAGCTGTCGATGGAGGAAGTCCGGACCCCCGCGCTGCTCGCCCCAAAGATGCGTGAGCTTGGCTTCGAGGTGACCGAGCATGTCGGGAAAACGGGCGTCGTGGCAGTGATGAAAAACGGCCCCGGTCCCGTCCTGCTGCTCCGGGCCGACATGGATGCGCTCCCGGTCAAGGAGCAGACGGGACTGCCGTTTGCATCGCAGGTCACCGGCAAGCTTCCCGACGGCACGGAAACGCCGGTGATGCACGCCTGCGGCCACGACACTCACATCGCGACGTGGCTCGGCACCGCGCGGCGCCTCGCGGCGATGAAGGACCAATGGTCCGGCACGCTCGTGATGGTCCTGCAGCCCGGTGAAGAGCGAGTGATCGGCGCTCAGGCGATGCTCAAGGACGGGCTGTTCACGCGCTTCCCGAAGCCCGACTATCTCCTCGCGTTCCACGACAGCGCGTCGCTCCCCGCAGGAGTCATCGGCATCAAGTCCGGCTACATGCTGGCGAACGTCGACACCGTGAACATCGACGTGAAGGGCGTCGGCGGCCATGGCGCTTATCCGCAGAACACCAAGGACCCCATCGTCCTCGCCTCACGGATCGTCACGGCGCTGCAAACCCTCGTCAGCCGCGAGAACAATCCGCTCCAGCCGGCGGTCGTCACTGTCGGCAGCTTCCATGCGGGGACCAAGAGCAACATCATCCCCGACGATGCGAAGCTCGCGCTGACCGTCAGGAGCTACACGCCGGAGACGCGCAAACTGCTGCTCGACGGGATTCGCCGGATCGTACGCGGCGAGGCAATCGCCGCCGGAATGCCCGAGGATCGCATGCCAACCGTGGACATCGAGCAGCCCTCAGCCGACGCGACGTTCAACACGGACGAGCTCGCCGGCAGGCTTGAAAATCTCTTCGCCAGCCATTTCGGCAAGGACCGCGTGGTCGAGCCGCAACCCGTCATGGCTGCCGAGGACTTCAGCCGCTACTGGCTTGCCGACAAGTCGAAGCAGAGCGTGATCTTCTGGGTCGGCGGCGTGCCGCAGGCGAAGTGGGACGCGGTCAAGGGCGACACGCTGAAACTGCCGGCGCTGCACAGCTCACTGTGGGCGCCCGACGCCGACGCGGTGATCTCGACCGCCACCGAAGCGATGACCGTCGCCGCGCTGGACATTTTGAAGAAATAACCCTCTCCCCCGGAGGGAGAGGGTGCCGAGCTTAGCGAGGCGGGTGAGGGGGCGTGGACGAAATTCGCCGCCGCCTCACCCTCCCACTGCTTCGCGGCGGGCCCCTCCCTCTCCCGCCAAGGGGAGAGGGGATTCACCACTTCTTTGTAAAGTTTAGCGACACCCTCTGCCCATGTCGGCTGGGTTGACATTGGGCGCCTCATGGACGCGCTGATCGGTTTCTGGAGCCACGCGCTCGCGGCGGCACTGTTCGCGGCGCTGACGCTGTGGCGCGCCGCCGATGCAGCGCGCGATCCGTCGCAGCGCCTGATCGCCGGCGCTTTCGCGCTCACCGCCTGCTGGGCGTGGCTCGCCGCCGTCGCGCCGGAGGCGCCCGTCCTCGGATTTGCCGAAAGCGCGCGCAATCTCTTGTGGGTCAGCCTGCTGTACAGCGTCTCCGCCGCTTCGGGCGAAGAGCGTCAGCACGGGCTCAAGCTCGTCTATGCCGCGGTTGCCGCGGTGATCGGCCTGCAGCTGATCGGCGCGACGCTGCAGCTCTTTTCGCCTAGCGACACGATCGCCCAGACCGCGCTCGTGCTGCGAATCACGACGGCCGCCGGCGCGCTGGTCCTGGTCCACAACGTCTATGGCCAGGCAGCGCCGGCGAGCCGCTCGCACATTCGGCTGGCGATGCTCGGGCTCGCGCTGATCTGGATTTACGACCTCAACCTCTACACGAGCCTCTATGTCGGATCGGCAAGCCGGTCGCGGCTCGTCGAGTGGCGCGGCCTTGCGGTCGCGCTCGCCGCGCCGCTGTTCGCCCTTTCGACGCGCAAGGACGGCGGCTGGCGAATCCGGCTGTCGCGGGCGGCAACCTTCCAGTCGCTCTCGCTGCTCGCGATCTGCGCCTACTTCGCCCTGATGGCGATCCTCGCCACGGCGCTGCGCGGCACCGGCGTGGACTGGTCGTCGGCGCTGATGATCGGCGCGCTCGCGGTGATGACCGTGGGCGCGATGGTGCTGCTTCCGAGCGCGCGCGCGCGCGGCTGGATGAAGGTCAAGCTCGCCAAGCATTTGTTCGAGCATCGCTACGACTATCGCACCGAATGGCTGCGCTTCACCGAGACTCTCGGACGCGCGGCCGCCGACGCCCCGCCGCTCAGCGAGCGCATCGTCAAAGCCTTCGCGGACATCGTCGAAGCGCCCGGCGGGCTGCTCCTCGTCGGCGACGGCGGGCGTGGCCTCGCTGTAGCGGCGAGCGTCAACTGGCCGGGCGGCAATCCCGGGCCCGACGCGCTCGACGATACCGGTGAATTCTGGACCAGGCTCGAGACGAGTGGCCGCGTGCTCGAGCTCGAGGCGCTTCGCAGCGGCTGGGGGCCCTCGACCGACCGGGGGCTTCAACCGCCGCAGTGGCTCCTTGACGAGAGCGCAGGCTGGGTCGGCATTCCCCTGCTCCACCAGCAGCGGCTGGTCGGCTTGGTCGTGCTCGCCGCGCCGGAATACCGCCGCCAACTCGACTGGGAGGATTTCGACCTGCTGCGGACCGCCGGCAACCAGGCTGCCAGCTCGCTTGCCGAGGCGCTGAGCCAGGAAGCGCTCAGCCACGCCCAGCGGTTTGAGGAATTCAACCGCCGCTTCGCCTTCATCCTCCACGACATCAAGAACCTGGTCAGCCAGCTGTCGCTCCTCGCCCGCAACGCCGAGCGCCATGCCGACAATCCCGAGTTCCGTACCGACATGGTCGCGACGCTGCAGTCGTCGGTGGGCAAGATGAACGACCTGCTCGCGCGCCTGGCCCCGCATTCGCCTTCGCGGGTCCAACGCATCGAAGCCCAGCCGCTGCGGCCGATCCTGATGGGCGCAATCGCGACCAGGCGGCGCGACCGCGACGTCCAGCTGCTCGGGGACGCGAGCATTCCAGCGCTGGCCGATGCGACGGCGCTCGAGCAGGCGGTTGGCCATCTGCTCCAGAACGCGCTCGACGCGAGCAGCGGCGAACCCGTCATCCTGCGCGTTGGAAGGCATGGCGGGGACGTGTCGATAGCCATCGCCGACAAGGGCGTGGGGATGGACGGCGACTTCATCCGCAACCGCCTGTTCCAGCCGTTCGCCTCGACCAAGCCCGGCGGCTTCGGCATTGGCGCATTCGAGGCGCGGTCGCTGATCACCGCGATGGGCGGACGGCTCGCCGTCGATAGCCGGCCCGGCCAGGGCACCACCTTCACCATCCTTCTCCCCGCCGCCGAGGCGGCGGGCGAACCGCTGAGGAAAAGCGCATGACGCAAGCAAGCGAACCCAAAGTGCTCCTCGTCGTCGAGGACGACGAAGGCCTGCAGCGCCAGCTCAAATGGGCGTACGACGGCTACCAGGTCGTTTGCGCCGGCGACCGCGCCGCCGCGATCGAGGCGTTGCGTGCGCACGAGCCCGCCGTCGTGACGCTCGACCTCGGCCTTCCGCCCGACCCGGACGGCACCGACGAAGGTTTCGCCACGCTGGCCGAGATCCTGCGCCTCAAACCCGACACAAAGGTGATTGTCGCGACCGGGCATGGTGCGCGCGAAAGCGCGACCCGCGCCGTCGCAATGGGCGCGTATGACTTCTACAAGAAGCCGGTCGACATCGACGAGCTCGGATTCATCGTCGCCCGCGCCTTCCATTTGCACGAGATCGAGGAAGAGAACCGCCGGCTCGAATCCGGCGCATCCGCGAACGTGCTCGGCGCTATTATCACCGCCGCGCCCGAAATGATGAAGGTCGGCAAGACGATTGAGCGCGTCGCTTCGGCCGACGTGTCGGTGATGCTGCTCGGCGCCAGCGGCACCGGCAAGGAGCTGCTCGCCCGCGCCGTCCACGACAAGAGCGGCCGCAAGGGCGAGTTCGTTGCGATCAACTGCGCGGCAATCCCGGAAAACCTGCTCGAAGCTGAGCTGTTCGGCTACGAGCGCGGGGCGTTCACGGGTGCGGTGAAGTCCAACGTCGGCAAGATCGAGCTCGCGCAGAACGGCACGCTGTTCCTCGACGAGGTCGGCGACATTCCGCTGCCGCTGCAGGTCAAGCTGCTGCGCTTCCTGCAAGAGCGCGTGATCGAGCGCATCGGCGGCCGGCAGGCCATCGCCGTCGACACGCGCATCGTCTGCGCGACGCACCAGGATTTGGAAGCGATGATCGCCGACGGCCGCTTCCGCGAGGACCTCTATTACCGCCTAGCGGAAATCGTAGTGAAGATCCCCTCCCTCGCGGAACGCTCGGGCGACGCGGTGCTTCTCGCGCGCCACTTCGTCAACCGCTTCAGCCGCGATCTCAAAGCCGGCGTGCAGGCGCTCAGTCCTGACGCTATCGACGCGATCGCCGCCTATGGCTGGCCGGGCAACGTTCGCGAGCTCGAGAACCGGATCAAACGGGCGGTCATCATGGCCGACAGCAAAAGCATCACGGCGGCGGATCTGGACCTCGCGGCAGAGACGGCGGAAGGGGCGCCGGCGATCAACCTTCGCGCGGTGCGCGAGATCGCCGACAGGAAAGCGATCCGCCAGGCGATGAGCCGCACCGACAATAATATCTCGGGCGCTGCAAAGCTGCTCGGAATCAGCCGGCCCACGCTCTACGACCTGCTGAAGCAGTACCGGCTGAGCGCTTAGCGCCCGAGCGCCTCGGCCATCTCTGCGACCTCAATCCAGCGCAGCTCCATCGCCTCGATCTCGGCGCGATTACCCGCCACGCGCTCGGTGAGGTCGGCAAACCGCGCCTGGTCGCGCGTGTAGAGGTCGGGGTCGGAGAGTGCTGCCTCGTCCGCCGCGACCTCCGCTTGCAGCCGCTCGATCTCGCCCGGCAGGCGGTCGTAATCGCGCTGGTCTTTGTAGGTGAGCTTGTGCCCCGTCGAAGGACGGGGTCCAGGAGCGTCGGAAGGCGCTGCTTTCGCACCGCCCTGGGCCCCGGCCTTCGCCGGGGCACGATGCGCCTCGTACCGCTGCCGCACCCAGTCCTCGTAGCCGCCGGCGACGATGTCGACCTTGCCCGAGCCGTCGAGGCCAAGCGTGATCGTCACCGTCCGGTCGAGGAAGTCGCGGTCGTGGCTGACGATCAGTACGGTGCCCTCATAATCGGCGATCACCTCCTGCAGCAGGTCGAGCGTTTCGAGATCGAGGTCGTTGGTCGGCTCGTCTAGCACCAGCAGGTTCGCCTCGCGCGCGAACTCGCGGGCGAGCAGCAGCCGCGACCGCTCGCCGCCCGACAAGGAGCCGATCGGCGCATCAGCGATCGCCGGATCGAACAGGAATTCCTTCAGATAGCCCTTGATGTGCTTCTTCGTCCCGCGGACCTCGATCCAGTCGCCGCCGTTCGCCAGCACGTCCTTCACCCGCCGCTGCGGCTCCATCAGCTTGCGCTGCTGGTCGATGACGATGCCGCTCAGCGTCCGCGCTTGCGTGACCTTCCCAGAGCCGGGTTGCAGCTCGCCCGTCAGCAGCTTGAGAAGCGTGGTCTTGCCCGCGCCGTTGGGCCCGACGATGCCGATCCGGTCGCCGCGTTGGACGCGAAGCGAGAAGTCGCGGATGATCGGCCGGTCGCCGAACGACTTGCTCACGTGATCGGCCTCGATCACCGTCTTGGTGCGCACGTCATCCTTCGCCAGCGCGAGCCTGGCGGTGCCGGCGGCGCCGAGCATCGCCGCCCGTTGTGCGCGCATCTCGTGCAGCTTCGCGAGCCGCCCCTGGTTGCGGCGGCGGCGCGCCGTGACGCCGCGCTGCAGCCAGTGAAGCTCGATCTTGAGCTTGGCGTCGAGTTTCTCCGCCGCGCGCGCTTCCTCCTCGTAGACGCGCTCCGTCCACGCCTCGAAGCCGCCGAACCCGATCTCCGCGCGGCGAAGTTCACCCCGGTCGAGCCACAGGCAGGTGCGCGTCAGCCGCGTCAGGAAGGTGCGATCGTGGCTGATGACGATGAACGCGCCCTTGAACCGCTTCAGCCACTCCTCGAGCCATTCGATCGCGCCGAGGTCGAGATGGTTGGTCGGCTCGTCGAGCAGGAGCACGTCGGGCCCGGCGGCAAGCGCCCGCGCAATGGCCGCGCGCCGCCGTTCCCCGCCGCTCGCCGTCGCGGTCGGTCGCGACAGGTCGATGCCGAGCTGGTCGGCGATCGCCGCGGCTTCGTGCGGCTGGGGAGCATCGGCACCGTGCAGCACCCAATCGAGCAGCGTGTCGAAGCCGTCCATGCTCGGGTCCTGCTCGAGCAACACGACATTGGTGCCGGGCACGATGGTCCTTTTGCCGCGATCGGGGTCGATCAGTCCGGCGAGGCACTTGAGCAATGTCGTCTTGCCGGCGCCGTTGCGGCCGATGAGCGCGAGGCGGTCGCGCTCGCCGATGTACAGGTCGAGGTTCTGGAACAGCCAGCCTTCGCCCTGGATCAGCCCAAGGTCTTCATAGGAGAGGATCGGCGCCGCCATTGCGGCGCCCTAGCCAAGCTTTGCGCCGCGCTGAACCCTGAACGGCGCCGTGCAGGCGCATTCATAGCTTATTCAATGCACAGTGATAGAAAGCGTCACTAACAAAAGAGTCGGCTATGAGACTGTTGCGTACCCTTCTGCTTGCCGCCGCTCTCGCGGGTGGCGTGACCAGCGCTCCGGCGCTGGCCGATGGGCCGCACGGTCGCGGGCGGCCGCCCGAGGCCGCACCTTTCATGCGCGAGCAGGAGCGCGCGTTCGAAGCGACCCGCGAAGGCCGCTCGATGCCGCTTCCCCAGCTTGAGCGCCGCGTCATGCCGATGATGGGCGGCGCCGACTATCTCGGCCCCGAGCTGAACGGCGACACCTACCGCTTCAAATTCATGCAGAACGGCCGCGTGATCTGGGTCGACGTTGATGGCCAGGGCCGGATCATCCGCCGCTCGCACGACCGTTGATTCGCTGCCCGATTGACTTTTGACGCTCACATCCCAGTTGTTCCGGTAAAGCAACCTCTCGCCGCAACGCGGGTTGACGGCGCGAAGATGAACGGCTCCGGGGAGCATTCAATGCGCGTTCTGATCGTCGAAGACGAACCCAATCTCGGGCGGCAGCTGCGCTCGACGCTCGAGGGCGCCGGCTATGCCGTCGACCTCGCGACCGACGGCGAGGACGGCCATTATCTCGGCTCGACCGAAAGCTATGACGCGGTGATTCTCGATCTCGGCCTGCCCGAAGTCGACGGCCTCACCGTGCTCGACCGCTGGCGCAAGGAAGGCCGAAAGATGCCGGTCCTCGTCCTCACCGCCCGCGACAGCTGGTCGGACAAGGTCGCCGGGCTCGACGCCGGCGCCGACGATTATCTCGCCAAACCGTTCCAGACCGAGGAGCTGATCGCCCGCCTGCGCGCGCTGATCCGCCGGTCGTCGGGTAACGCGAGCAGCGAGCTCACCGCTGGCGACATCCGCCTAGACACCAGGTCGGGCAAGGTGACCAAGAACGGCGAGCCGGTGAAGCTCACCGCGCAGGAGTACAAGCTCCTGTCCTATCTCATGCACCACAAGGGCAAGGTGGTCAGCCGCACCGAGCTCATCGAGCATATCTACGACCAGGACTTCGACCGCGATTCGAACACCATCGAGGTGTTCGTCACGCGGATCCGCAAGAAACTCGGGCCCGACGTGATCACGACCATCCGCGGCCTCGGCTACAGTCTCGAGGAACCGGTTAGTTGAACCTCGAAGCCCCCGCGGCTCCCGCCGCGGCGGCGGACGAGCGCGTTGCTCGCAAGCTGAAGCAGGGGCAGCGCTCCGGCTCGCTCAGCCGGCGCATGATCGGCGTCGCGGCGGTGTGGATCGTCGCGCTGCTGCTGATCGGCGGCTACGCGCTCGACCGGGTGCTGACGCGCTCGATCGTCGACAGCTTCGACAACCAGATCGTGTTCGTGTTGAATTCGATGATCGCCTCGTCCGAGATCGGCCCGGACGGCGAAGTCCGCTTCAATCGCCCGCCGGCAGACCAGCGCTTCGTCGAGCCTTATTCGGGCGCCTATTTCCAGATCAGCGGCGCCGGGGCCGAGACCTTCCCTTCGCGTTCGCTATGGGACCGGCGCCTGCGCGTCAGCCACGCTCACGCCGATTTGAAGCCGCATCTCTACGACAGCGACGAATTCTCGACGCACGATCATGCCGAGCCGCTGCGTATCGCCGAGCGCGACGCGATCTTGCCCGGTTCCCCGGTCCGCTGGCGGTTCCAGGTCGCCGAATCGCGCGAGCCGATCAACCAGCAGATCCACCGGCTGCGGCTGATCCTCATCTGGAGCTTCAGCGCGCTCGGCGTCGGCCTCCTCCTGCTCGCCGCGCTTCAGACGTTCTACGGGCTGTGGCCGTTGCGCCGGGTGCGCGAGGAGGTCGCGGCGATCCGCTCGGGAGATCGAACCCGGATCAGCGAGGACTTCCCGGCCGAGATCAAGCCGATGACCGAAGAGATCAACCAGCTGCTCGCGCACAGCGAAGCGCAGGCCGAGGAAGCAAGGCGCCACGCCGGCAACCTCGCTCATGCGCTGAAGACTCCGCTGACGGTGATCACCAACGCCGCAACCGCGCACTCGCCCGATCTTGCCGACACCGTCTGCCGCGAAGCGCTGGTGATGCGCCGCCAGGTCGACCACCATCTCGCCCGTGCGCGGGCAATCGGCCGCCGCTCCGCGGCGCAGTCGCGGTCATCGGTGTGGGAGAGCCTCGAGGCCGTGCAGCGCGCGGTCGACCGGCTCTACGAAAATGTCACTGTGGATATCGCTGGCGATCACCAGGCGCAGGTGCGGGTCGAGCGGCAGGACCTCGACGAGATGCTGGGCAATCTGATCGAGAACGCGGCCAAATATGGCGGCGGGCGCGTATTCGTGACGGTCGAGCCGAAAGGCGATTACGTCGACATCCTCATCGAGGACGACGGCCCCGGCATTCCCGAGGAGCGGCGCGGCGAGCTGTTCACGCGCGGCGCCAGGCTCGACACGACGGGCAAGCCCGGCACCGGACTGGGCCTCGCCATCGTGCGCGACGTGGCCGAGATCTACGGCGGCAAGATCCATCTCGAGGAAAGCGAGGACCTCGGCGGCCTTCTTGCCCGCCTCAGCCTGCCTTCGGGCTGACCCGGCCGCCGCTTCGTCGAGCGGCTTTTGACGAATCGGGTGCGGTTGGGGCATGGAGGCCGCACTTCCGGGAGGGACTTAATCGATGAAATTCAAAGTGTTGGTGCTTGCCGCTGCAAGCCTGCTCGCATTTGCGCCAGTGGCCGCGGGCGCGGCCAAGCCGACCTATGGCGCCTGGGGCTACGACGCGACGGCGATGGACAGGTCGGTGAAGCCCGGCGACGACTTCTTCGCCTACGTCAACGGCGCCTGGTACAAGCGCACCCCGATCGCCGAGGACCGGACCTTCGTCGGCATCGATTCGGTGCTCAACGACCAGATCGACCGCGACGTCCGTTCGGTCATCGAAGATTCGGCCAAGGACGCGGCGCGATACGGCAAGCTCGGCCAGCAGATCGGCGACTTCTACGCAAGCTGGATGGACGCGCCCGCGATCGAGGCTCGCGGCCTCGCTCCGGCAAAGCCCTATCTCGACCGTATCGCTGCCGTCCGCAGCCGCGGCCAACTGATCGATCTGTTCGGGACGGTCGGTTACGAATCGCCGGTCGGCATCTACATCCAGTCCGACCCGAAGATTCCCTCGCGCTATGCGGTGTTCGCAGGCCAGAGCGGCCTCGGCATGCCCGGGCGCGATTATTATCTGCTGCCCGGCGCCAAATATGATGCCTTCCGCAGCGCCTACCGCAACTACATCACCAAGATGCTGACGCTCGCGGGTGACCAGGATGCGAGCGCCAAGGCCGATCGCATCCTCGCGCTCGAGACGGCGCTGGCGAAGGCGCACTGGACGCCCGAGCGCAGCCGCGACGTCAAGGCGACCTACAATCCCAAGACCCGCGCTCAGCTCGCCAAGTTCGCCCCGCAGCTCGAGTGGGACCGCTTGCTCAAGCAGGCGGGCCTCGGGTCGGCGAAGACGGTGATCATCGGCGAGACCACCGCCATCCGCGACACCGGCAAGCTGGTTGCGAGCGAGCCGCTGCAGGCGTGGAAGGATTATCTCACCTTTCATTTCCTGAGCGACCACGCGCAGTTCCTGCCCAAGGCGTTCGACGACGCGCGGTTCGACTTTTACGGCAAGACCCTCGCGGACGTGCCCGCCCAGCGCGACCGCTGGAAGCGCGGCGTTGCGCTGGTCAACAATGCGCTCGGCGAGGCCGTCGGGCAGATCTACGTCCAACGCCACTATCCGCCCGAGAGCGACCGCCAGGTCCACGAGCTGGTCGATGACATCCTCGCCGCGCTCAAGGACAAGATCGAGCACAACAGCTGGATGGACGCACCTACGCGCAAGGCCGCGCTGGCCAAGCTGGCGAGCTTCGACCCGCGGCTCGGCCATCCGAAGAAGTACATCGATTATTCTTCGCTGGTGGTGAATCGCGACGACCTGTTCGGCAATGCGATCCGCTCCGAGCAGTTCGACTGGAACCTGCAGCTCAAGCGCTATCCCAAGCCCGTCGACCGCGGCCTGTGGGACATGCTGCCGCAGACCAACAACGCTTATTACGACCCGTCGAAGAACCAGATCACCTTCCCGGCCGCGATCCTTCAGCCGCCTTATTTCGACCCGAACGCCGATCCGGCGTCCAACTACGGCAGCATCGGCGCGACCATCGGCCACGAGATCGGGCACGGGTTCGACGACCAGGGGCGGCTGTTCGATCCGATCGGCAAGCTGCGCGACTGGTGGACCCCGGCAAGCGCCAAGGCCTACACCACGCGCACCGCCGAGCTGGTCAAGCAGTATGACGCTTACGAGCCGATTCCCGGCGTGCACATCAAGGGGCAGCTGACTCTCGGCGAAAATCTCGGCGATCTCGGCGGCCTCGAAGTCGCCTACGCTGCGTACCGGCGCTACGTCGCCAAGCATGGCGAGCCGCCGGTGATCGACGGGCTGACGGGCGACCAGCGCTTCTTCATCGCCTACGGGTACAGCTGGGAGACCAAGCAGCGCGAGGGCTCGCTTCGCTCGCAATTGCTGAGCAACCCGCACTCGCCGGCTGCCTACCGCGTCAACGGCGTCGTTCGGAACCTCGACGCCTGGTACAAGGCGTTCAACGTCCAGCCCGGCGACAAGCTCTACCTGCCGCCCGAGCAAAGGGTGCATATCTGGGGATAGAGCACCGCGGAGTGCACCCGTCGTCCGCAGTCACACCTTCGTCGAAAATCCTTGCCAAGCGCGGCCCGTCTGAGGCAATGCGAGATGTTCCACCGGAGGGGTGAATTTCCATGCGTTTCAAGATGTTGGTGCTCGCCACGGCGAGCCTTGCGGCAGTTGCGGCTCCCGTTTCAGCGGCCAAGCCGGTCTACGGCGACTGGGGCTACGACGCCGCAGCGATGGACAAGTCGGTCAAGCCCGGCGACGATTTCTGGGCCTATGTGAACGGCACCTGGGACAAGACTCACCAGATCGCCGCCGACCGCGCTTCCGCAGGTCCGTTCGTGACGCTCGCCGACGGCGCCGAGAAGGACGTCCGGCAGATTGTCGAGCAGCTCGCGAGCAACCCCAACGGCGATCATCTCAGCCAGCAGATCGGCGATTATTACGCCAGCTTCATGGATACGGCCGCGATCGAAGCGGCCGGCACCGCGCCGCTGAAGCCCTACCTTGCCGAGATCGACGCGGCGAAGACGCGCCAGCAGCTCCTGGCGCTGTTCATCAAGCCGGGGTTCGCGGCGCCGATCGACCTCGGCCCCGCGCCCAACTTCAAGAACCCCGACGTCTACGCCGTCTTCACCGGCCAGGCGACGCTCGGTCTTCCGAGCCGCGAATATTATCTCGAAGACAATGCGAAGATGAAGGCACACCGCGCCGCCTATCGCGACTATATCGTCACCATCGAGAAGCTCGCCGGCCTGCCGGGCGGCGAGGCGGCGGCCGATCGCATCATCGCGCTCGAGACGGAGCTGTCGAAGGTGCAGTGGCCGGCCGCCGAGCGCCGCGACATCGACAAGATCTACAACCCGATGACGGTCGCGCAGCTCCAAAAGCTGGCGCCGCAGTTCAATTGGGCGTCGACGCTGGCGAAGTCAGGCCTCGGCAACCCGAAGACCGTGATCGTCACCGAGCCTTCGGCGGTTGCCGGCGCGGGCAAGATCCTCGCATCGACGCCACTGTCGACGTGGAAGGAATGGCTCGCGTTCCGCTTCGTTTCGGATCACGCCAGCGTGCTTCCCAAGGCGATCGACGATGCTCGCTTCGCCTTTTATTCGAAGGAACTGAACGGGGTTCAGCAGCAGCGCGAGCGCTGGAAGCGCGGCGTTGCGGCCGTCAACGGAGCGCTCGGCGAGGGCGTCGGGCAGATCTACGTCAAGACTCACTTTCCGCCCTCTTCCGAAGCGCAGATGAAGGAGCTGATCGGCAATCTCGAGGACGCCTATCGCGAGCGGATCAGCAGCAACCAGTGGATGGATGAGGCGACGCGCAAGGCGGCGCTCGAGAAGCTCGCCGCCTTCGAGCCGCGGATCGGCCATCCGGTGAAGTATATCGACTATTCGTCGATGGACGTCGTGAAGGGCAACCCGCTGGCCAACGCGATGGCCGCGGCGGACTTCAGCTGGAAGCTGGCGCTCAAGCGCTATCCGAAGCCGGTCGATCGGACGCTCTGGGGCATGTTCCCGCAGACGATCAACGCCTATTACAACCCGCTGGCGAACCAGATCACCTTCCCGGCCGCGATCCTGCAGCCGCCCTTCTTCGATCCGAATGCCGACCCCGCGGCGAACTACGGCGCGATCGGCGCGGTGATCGGCCACGAGATGGGCCACGGCTTCGACAATGAAGGCCGCAAGTTCGACCCGAAGGGCAAGCTGCGCGACTGGTGGACTCCGCAAAGCGGCAAGGCCTTCACCGAGAAGACGGACGCGCTCGTTGCACAGTACAACAGCTTCAAGCCGTTCCCCGACCTTGCGCTCAACGGCAAGCTGACGCTCGGCGAGAATATCGGCGACCTCTCGGGCGTCGAGGCGGCCTATGCGGCGTTCAAGAAGTACGAGGCGAAGCACGGGCAATCGCCAGTGATCGACGGGCTGACCGGCGACCAGCGCTTCTTCATCGCCTACGCGCAGGCGTGGCAGGAAAAGCAGCGTGAGGACGCCGAGCGCCAGCAGGTCATCACCAACGAGCACAGCCCCGGCAAGTATCGGGTGAACGGCGTCGTCCGGAACGTCGACGCCTGGTACAAGGCGTTCAACGTGCAGCCCGGCGACAAGCTCTACCTGCCGCCGGAGCAGCGCGTCCACATCTGGTAAGCGGCTTTGAAATCGGCGCCGTCCCGGCTAGGGGCGGCGCCGTGACCGCGACGATCCTTCCGCTCAAGAGCCAGCGCTCGCCGTCGCTCGACGGCCTGATCGCGCTCGTCGCTGCCGACATGAACGGCGTCAACGCGGTCATCCTCGAGCGCATGCAGAGCAAGGTCGCGCTCATACCCGAGCTTGCCGGCCATCTCATCGCCGGCGGCGGCAAGCGCATGCGCCCGATGCTGACCCTCGGCAGCGCCGCGCTGCTCGGCTACCCGGGCACGCGGCACCACAAGCTCGCCGCGGCGGTCGAGTTCATCCATACCGCGACCCTGCTCCACGACGACGTGGTCGACGGCTCGGGCATGCGCCGGGGCAAGCGCACAGCGAACCTCATCTGGGGCAATCCGGCGAGTGTGCTGGTCGGCGATTTCCTCTTTTCGCGCGCGTTCGAGCTGATGGTCGAGGACGGCAGCCTCAAGGTCCTGCGCATCCTCAGCCACGCCTCGGCGGTGATCGCCGAGGGCGAGGTCAACCAGCTGACCGCACAACGGCAGATCGACACCGACGAGGATCATTATCTCGAGATCATCAGCGCCAAGACGGCCGCCCTGTTCGCCGCCGCATGCCGGGTGTCGCCGGTCGTCGCGGAGGCGAGCGAGGAGGCCGAGCTCGCGCTGGAATGCTACGGCCGGAATCTCGGGATCGCGTTCCAGCTTAGCGACGACGTGATCGACTATGCGTCGGATGAGGAGACGATGGGCAAGGGCGTCGGCGACGACTTCCGCGACGGCAAGATGACGCTGCCCGTCATCCTCGCTTACGCGCGTGGCAGCACGGACGAGCGCGCGTTCTGGAGGGCGGCGATCGGCGGCGAGCGGACCTCCGATGCGGATCTCGCCCATGCGATGGCGCTGCTCCGGAAGAGCGACGCCCTGTCTGACACGATCGAGCGGGCGCGCCTCTATGCGCGCCGGGCGGTCGACGCGCTGGCGATGTTCCCCGCAAGCAAGGCCAAGGCCGCGCTGCTTGAGGCCGCCGAGTTCGCCGTCGCGCGAGCCTATTAGTCGCGCTACGGCCGCAGGCCTGATGCGCCTGCCAATCGATCATGTCCTGCCGGAACTGCTTTCCGCTTTGCGGGAGCAGACGCGAGCACTGCTGATCGCTCCGCCTGGCGCGGGCAAGACGACCAGGGTCGCCCCGGCGCTGCTCGGGGAGGCATGGTGCAGCGGGGAGGTGCTCCTGCTCGTGCCGCGGCGTCTCGCTGCGCGCGCCGCCGCGGAGTTCATGGCCGCCGAGTTTGGCGAAAAGCCGGGCGAGACGATTGGCTATGCGACGCGCCTCGACAGCAAGATCGGCAGGCGCACGCGCGTCGTCGCCATGACGCACGGCGTGTTCCTCTCGCGCATCCAGTCCGATCCCGAGCTCGCCGGCGTATCCGCGGTGCTGTTCGATGAGGTCCACGAGCGCAGCCTGGACAATGACCTTGCATTAGCACTGGCGCTCGATGCCGCCGCAGCGCTGCGGCCAGACCTCTGCCTCCTCGCCATGTCGGCGACTCTCGACGTCGAGCGATTCCGACCGCTGCTCGGTAATCCGCCGACCATCGTCAGTGAAGGCAAGAGCTACCCGCTCGAGATCCGCTACGTCGGACGCGACGCAAATGCGCGGATCGAACCGCAGATGGCATCTGCGGTTCGGTCGGCGCTTGCCGAGCATGAGGGTTCGCTGCTCGCATTCCTGCCTGGCGTCGCGGAGATCGAGCGGACGGCGGACGCGCTTGGAAACCTTCCGGCTGATGTCGAATTGCACAAGCTCCATGGCGGCATCGAGCCAGCGGCGCAGCGAAAAGCGCTGGCGATTCCGCCAGCAGGCAAGCGCAAGCTCGTGCTCGCGACGAGCATCGCCGAGACCAGCGTCACGCTCGAGGACGTGCGCACCGTAGTCGACAGCGGCCTTGCCCGCCGGCCGCGCTACGACCGCGGTGCCGGGCTCACGCGGCTAGTAACGGAGCGGGCGAGCCGTGCGGCGGTAACGCAGCGAGCGGGCCGGGCGGCGCGGCAGGCGCCGGGCATCGCGATCCGGCTGTGGGAAGAAGCTGCGACGGCTTCGCTTCCGGCCCACGATCCGCCCGAGATCCTCGAAGCCGACCTGTCGAGCCTCGTGCTCACGTCGCTGCTCTGGGGCGAGTCCGACCCACGCCGCTTGCCCTTCCTCGATCCGCCCCCCGCCTCGGCGATCGACGAGGCAAAGCGGCGGCTGGCGAGCCTCGGCGCGATCGATGCGGAAGGGCGCATCACCGATCATGGCCGGACCATTGCCGGCCTGCCGCTCGAGCCGCGGCTCGCCCACATGCTGATCGAGGCGCGCGAGCAGGGATTCGGCGCTGCGGCGGCGGACGTTGCGGTGTTGATCACCGAACGGGGCCTTGGCGGCAACGATCCGGACCTCGAGGTCCGCTGGCGGCGCTGGCGCTCCGACAAGTCACCGAGAGCGGAGGCGGCAAGAAAAATGGCATCCGGCTGGCGACGCGGGCTCAACGTGAACGACGCGCAAATGGGCGGGCACTATCTGGCCAACGCCCTCGCGATCGCTTTTCCGGATCGCGTGTCCCGCCGCCGCGACGCATCCGGCGAAACATGGCAGTCGGTCGGCGGCCGCGGATTCCGCCTCGATTCGAGCTCGTCGCTCGCCGGAGCAAAGTGGCTCGCTGTCGGGGAGGTCGCGGGCCACGCCTCCGGCGCTCGAATCCTTTCCGCTGCGGCCATCGACGAGCAGGCGGTGCTGGATCTCTTCGCGCATCGCATCGAGACCCGGCACGACGGCGACTTCGATCCGGCGACCGGCTCCGTCACACCAACGCGAAGCCGCCGGCTCGGCGCGATTCGCCTGGCGAGCGGGCCTGACCCGAACCCTGACCCGGCAGCCATCGAGCAGGCACTGCTCGAAGGCGTCCAAGAGCATGGTCTCGACCTGCTGCCGTGGGACGAACGCGGACACCAACTGCGGCTCCGCCTCGCCCTCGCGCACTGCTTCGACACCAGCATTCCCGCGCTTGACGACGAGGCGTTGCTCGACCGCGCCGACGAATGGCTTGCGCCGCTGCTTTCGGGCAAGCGTCGGCTCGGCGACGTCGCGTCGGGCGCGCTCTCAGGCGCACTCCAAGCGCTCATCGGCTATGACGCCGGTCGCCGCCTCGACCGCCTCGCGCCGGCCGAGTTCGTCAGCCCGGCCGGAAGCCGTCACCCGATCGACTATTCAGCCCCGGCGGGACCAACGGTCGAAGTCCGAGCGCAGGCGCTTTTCGGCCTTGCACAGCATCCCGCGATCGCAAACGGCCAGGTTCCGCTGACCCTTGCCATCACCTCGCCTGCCGGGCGGCCGATCCAGACCACGAAGGACCTGCCCGGCTTCTGGACGGGGAGCTGGCGCGATGTCGCCAAGGACATGCGCGGGCGCTACCCAAAGCACGCGTGGCCTGACGACCCGGCCAGCGCCGCGCCGACTTTAAAGACCAAGCGCGCGAGCTAGGCTTTGCAAGCCGGCCTTGATTCCATCGCCACACTTTGCCACCCCGGCGCGCGATGACCGTCGCCCGCATTTCCGAGCTCGAGCGCAAGACGACGCAGTCGGGGAAGGCCAATACCGGCCGCTGGCTGCTCGAGTTCGAGCGACAGCAGGCGCTGCGCCCCGACCCGCTGACCGGCTGGAACGGATCGGGCGACACAAACCCGCAGGTGCGACTCACCTTTCCGACCAGGGAAGCTGCGATCGCATATTGCGACAGGCACGGCCTTGCTTATCACGTCGTGCCGGCTGCTCCTGTGCGGCTGAAGATCCAGGCCTACGCCGACAATTTCCGTTGAGCTTCCGCACTAGCGAAGGCAGAGTGGCCCCGCCGAGCTAGGGGGAAGGCTGCGTTTCGCCGACATCAGGCTGGTCATCGGCACCAGGCCTGAAGCAATCAAATTGAGGCCGGTTGCGCTTGCGCTGCTCGCGCGAGGCGTGACCCCGTCGCTGATTTTCACGGGCCAGCATGTTGGATTGAAGCCAGGCGACTTCGGCCTCGACGGCTTCCCGGCGGTCCGCCTCGACTGTCCGGGCCGCGAAGATCCGCACGATCATGTCCGCGCGATCACCCTCGCCATGCTTCCGCAGCTCGGGAACGCGCCCGACCTCGTTCTCGTCCAGGGCGACACGTCGAGCGCGCTCGGCGCAGCGCTGGCGTCCTTCACTGCGGGCGTTCCGGTCGCCCATGTTGAGGCCGGCCTGAGGACGCACGACCCGATGCTGCCGTGGCCCGAGGAGGAATATCGGACCGCGATCGACGCCGACGCCGACCTGTTGTTCGCGCCGACTGAGCTCGCAGCCGCGAACCTCCGCGGCGAACAGGTCCCGGGCGAAATTCACGTCACGGGAAATACCGGCATCGACGCCGTGCTCGATGCGATGTCGCGGCAGCCCCCAACCAGGAGGACCGGTACAGGGCCGCGGATCCTCGTCACCTGTCATCGTCGCGAGAGCTGGGGTGAGGGCTTGAGCTCAATCGCCGCCGCAGTGAAGGAACTGGCCGCAAGCGGCGTCGCGGCTGATGTCGTCCTCCACCCCAACGCGTTTGTCGCCGCGAACATGCGCCGGCTGCTTGAAGGCGCGTCGAAGGTGACCCTCGTCGCCCCGTGCAGCCATGACCAGCTGCTGCTGCGCATGCGCGATTGCGACCTGATCCTCAGCGATTCCGGCGGAATCCAGGAGGAGGCGCCGGCGCTCGGCATTCCCTTGCTGGTGCTCCGCGACAAGACCGAGCGGCCGGAAGGGATTGCCGCCGGTACGGCGATTCTCGTCGGTACCCGCGGCGCGCGGATCGTTGCCGAGGCGCGCCGCATCCTGGACGATGCAAAGACGCGAGCAGCGATGGCGCGGCAGGTATTCCCGTTCGGCGATGGCAAAGCCGGAGAGCGGATTGCGGCGATTGTCGAGCGGTGGCTTTTCGAGAAGGGAACAAGCCGGCGATTGGCCTAGTGCCGAGCCAGGACCGCGCGATAGAGGTCAACTGTCTCCCGCGCGATGCGATCGGGCGAGAGCCAATCCGCGGCGCGGGCGTAAGCGCGCTCCCCCATGTGGGTGAGTCGGTCGGGATTGCTCGCCATCGTCAGCATTGCGCCGGCCATGGCGTCGACGTCACCAACGGGCACGACGCAGCCGTCGAGACCGTCCCTGATCATCTCCGCGCCGCCGAACGTGCCCGACGACAGTACGGGCATGCCGACCGCCATGGCTTCGGCGATGCTGTACGGAAAATTCTCGAATCGTGACGCAACGACGGCGAACGCCGACCGCAGCCGAAGCTCTGTTATCTGTCCCGGCTGCTGAAGGCCGAGAAAGCGGATGCGCGAACGCGCGTCCGGCGGCACCGCGCCCGTCACGAAGTCTTCGAAGTGGACCACTCGTCCAGCCGCCTCTGTCAAACCGATGTCCGGGCCGGCGATGATCAGTTTCAGCGATGGCCGACGCTTGAGCGCGGCGGCGAAGGCGAGGATCGCGATGTCGGCGCCCTTGCATCGATCGAAGCGGCCCACGAACAGGATCTGATCCTGATCGGCGTCTTCCAGCCGCCACCGCGCGGCAGGCGGCACAACGGCTATCGGGTTGGGAATGGCGCGGGCGACCGGCGGCTGCGATCCGTAGAGCCGCACCAACTCTCGCAGCAGACGCTCCGTCGGACTGGTTACCGCGTCCACCGTCGCAAAGGCCGCCTGCTCGGCTCGTTCGCGAAAGGCGCTCTGCCTCGCCTGTGCCGGCGTCTGGAACTCGTCCTTGACGAACACATGCGGTCCATGCAGCCGCTCGACAATGGGTATTCCGCGACCTGCGAGCCGCCGGGCCCAGCCGAAGCTTTCTTCGATCTCGAACAATTGCGCGCCGGCACACCGCGCCGCGCGGAAGGCATCGATGACCCGCACTCGTGCCGAGACGTGCGTGCCATCCTGTCCGTGCAACGCTTCAAGTGACCAACGCACGCGCCCGCCGATACCCGTTGCCTGAGAAAGCGGGAGGATGCGTCCGTCGGCATGCTGTATCTGCTCACCGGTGACGATCGTAACCGAATGACCGAGCGCGCGCAGCGCCTCGGACATGATGCGGCTGTAGGTCACGATCCCGTTGCTCGCGCCACTGGCGGGAAGCGCGGGCGAATAGAAGGCGATGTGCAACGCTGGCTCGCTCCCCCGCCCCGATACTTCCTTTTTCGATCCGCTACTCACTCGGTTGCCGCAACCCGCCAATCGCTTTTGGTTAGCGATCCCTGTGATATGAAGATGGAGATGCTTGCAACCCTTCGTGGCGGCCGTCTCGCCCAGCGCCTGCGAATTAGCGGAAGTTCGGCTCTCGCGCTGAGCACCGTGCTCCAGAATGGAGTGCGGATCATCAGCACGATGGTCCTGACGCGGCTGCTCTCGCCCGACGTCTACGGTCTCACCGGCATGATCATGTCGGTGTTCTTCGTCATAAACATGCTGAGCGATGTCGGATTCCAGGCCTACATCGTCCGCCACCACCGATCGGACGATCCGGACTTCTTAAGTGCGGTGTGGACCATCCATGCGGTCCGAGGCGTCGTTTTGACGATCATTGCAATGCTGCTCGCCTGGCCCGTGTCGCAATTGCTTGCGCGGCCCGAGCTCGCGGGACCCCTCGCCGTTTCGTCCTTGATCTTCGCCATTGATGGCCAGGCGTCGCTGCACCAGTTCCGGGCATTGCGTGATGGTCGCGTGCAGCGGACCGCGCTGCTCAGTCTCTGCGTCGGGGTTAGCCAGACGGTCGCGGCTATCCTTCTGGCGTTTTTCACTCGCAATATCTGGGCGATCGTCGGTTCGATGCTGATTGCGAGCATGGTTCGAGTGTGGATGAGCCGCACGCTGTTCCCGGGTGGCCACATCTACCGGCGAGACCGCGACGTCGCGTCAGACCTCTGGCGCTTCTCGCGTGTAATTGCCGCATCAAGCGCACTGACTCTGGTCATCACCCAGGTCGACAAGCTCGCGCTGAGCCGGATCCTGCCGCTCAGTCAGTTCGGCACTTATGTGATCGCCTCCACCTTGGCTGCGGTTCCAACCGGTTTCGTCGCCGGATATTCGAACGGAATCGTCTATCCGACCGTCGCGGCCGCCTGGCGCGAGGGCCGACCAATCAAGGATACCTATTATCGCTGCTGGGGCCGCTTCTTTTATCTCTATGCGCTCGCCGCCGGCGGGCTGATCGGGGGTGCGGACCTGCTGATCCGCTTCTTGTACGACCCGCGCTACTTGCCCGCCGCTTTTTATCTGATGATACTCGCGATCGGGACAGCCTTATTCATGCTGACGAGCTCGATGGAGGCAATGCTCGTGGGCTGCGGGCGCACTCGCACCGGGCTGGAGGCCAATGTGGTGCGGCTGATCTGGCTTATTGGAGGGGGTCTCCTCGCACTGGTCCGCAATGAGCCGATCTTTTTGGTGCTGACGATCGGCCTGATCGAGATTCCGGCCTACGTCTACGTGGCTTCGCGAATGCAGCGGCTACACCTCATCAGCTGGACACGCGAGCTCACCGTTCCGCTCACGATTGCTGCCGGCGTGTGCGTCGGAGGCGCATTAAGCTATGCCGGACGAATCCTTTTGCCGAACCTCTAGCTTTCGACGCCTCGAAGTCACCGAATCAGGCGATAAGCAATCCGCTGCAGTTTTGGCGGAACCCAGTCGTTGATGAAGTGTTGCCGACGAATCCGCCAGTCGGGCTTGTCGCCGCTGCCCGGTCGCGTCTGGAAATTGGTCGTCCGCTTCGGAAGCGCCGCAAAGCCTTCCTCAGGCGCGGCGTAGTAATAAGTCGCTATCGAGCGGCGCGAGCGCTCGGGGGGGCAGTTGAGCGCGTCCGGGTGTCCATGGAAGCTGTCCAGCGCCGTGCTGAAGATGACGGCGCGTCCGAAAACCGGCTTCACGCGAACGGCGCACGCCTTCATCTCTCTGTCCCAAAGCTCCAGCTGCCCGCCATATTCGTCGTTCCAATCGTCGTTAAGATAGATGAGCAGGTTCAGCTTGCGCTCGAGCTTCAGCTTGGGATGAGCATTGAAGTCGGCATGGACGCCAAGGTGGCCGCCGCGCTTGGTCTCGTGCAGCCCCCCGCCCTCGAAATAAGGGTCGGCGATCAGCCCATCGATGCCCGTCAGCTCTTCGAGAAAACCGATGAATGCCTCGCTGTTGAGCTCCGCAAACAGGTTGCGGATCAATCCCGACTGGACTTCCTGCGGACTGAATTGAAACTTGAGCCGCTCCTGATCCCGGTCGAAATATCTCTTGTCCTCGCTCGAAGGAAACCCCGCCAGTACGCCCCGAAGAATTTCCGGATCGAGAAAGTCGTCAATGACGACATGCGGAAAAGGGGACGCGTTTTGATAGCGTTCGGCAAGCGACCGCCCTGCAGCTCGGCACTCGTCGGGCTCGAGCGCGAAATAACCGTTCAGTTTGGCGAGGTGCAACATGCCCGCTATTCTACAAGGGCGGTCCAGCAAGCCAAGCCGCGTGGTGCAAGCGCCGATGGATTCGCTTGCATTCGTTCGATTACGGGACATGCATCATTTGACGCTGGCAGGCCCCCTAGATGCGCGGCAGTGAGAGCGCCATTGCGCAAGTCGCCAGACGCACTCATTCCTGAACAGGCACGATGACGAGCAGCGCCACCATCTCCGGCGAAGACCGGCAGTCCCAAGCCACAACGCCTGAACAGGCCTCCGTGGCCGTTGTCACTGTCAATTACCGCACGGCCGAGCTGACGAAAGCTTGCCTCGCTTCTCTTCGGCCGGAGAAAGCGGCGCTCCCGAAGCTTGAGGTCGTGGTGGTCGACGCCGCGTCCGCCGATGGGTCCGCCGACGAGCTCGCCGCCGCAATCGGCCGCGAAGAGTATCGTGACTGGGTTTCGTTCCTCCCGCTGCCGGTCAACGGAGGCTTCGGCTGGGCGAACAACCGGGCAATTCTTCACCTCATGAGCCGATCGCGGCCGAATTTTGTTCATCTGCTGAATCCGGACAGCGAGGTCGAGGCTGGAGCCGTACGCTTCCTCATCGAATATCTGCTCGCGCATCCTCGTACCGCGGCGGTGGGCAGCCAGTTGCTCGAGCCCGACGGTTCCGTCACGGGCAGCGCCTTCAGCTTTCCGACGATCCGCGGCGAATTGGCTCGCGGCGCGCGCACTGCGCTGGTCGACCGGCTCGTAGGAGCGCCGCCAATCTCGATCGCGTCAGACGAACCGATCGAAGTGGATTGGGCGACCGGAGCGAGCGTAATGTTTCGGGTCGACGCGCTGCGTGAGGCTGGGCTCTTCGACGAGGGCTTCTTCCTTTACCATGAAGAGATCGAGCTGATGTGGCGATTGCGAAAAAAGGGATGGACTGTCGCGTTCGAACCCCGCAGCCGAGTGCGCCACGTCGGCGGTGCGGCGACCGGGGTGCACAGCCGCCAAACGCCGGAGCGGCTCCGCCCGCGCAAGCCCGCATACTGGTATCGTTCGCGGTCCCGTTTCTTCGCTTTGACGAGGGGAAAGCTGACGGCCGCTATTGCGTTTTTTTCCTGGCTCGTCGGCCACGGGATTTGGAGCATCAGGCGCGCGGCCGGCATTGCGGCGAATTCTAAGCCGGTCGACCACCAGCTACGCGATCACTTGCGCAACGCCTTCCCGAGGGGCCACGATTCGGCGCGTGCGGCTGCCTCGCTGGATGCATTGCCTTCTGAAAAGCCGGCATGGATGGAGCGCGCATGGCTCTAAACTGCGAGGAGGTCGGTGCGGTGATCATCGGCCGCAACGAGGGCTCGCGCCTTGCGACCTGCCTGCACTCCGTTTGCGCGCAGCTGAGCTCGGTCGTTTACGTCGACTCAGGTTCGACGGACGACAGTCTCAAGATCGCACAGAGCTTGGGGGTCGAAGTCGTCAACCTGCCGCCAAGTCCGCCCTTCACGGCGGCGCGCGCACGGAACGCCGGCGTGCGTCAGCTGCGCGAGACTGCACCCAACGTGCAGCTAGTCCAGTTTCTCGATGGTGATTGCGAACTTCAACCCGAATGGCTCGAGGAGGCTCTCTCATTTCTTGCTGAACATCCGGATGCTGCCGTGGTCTGCGGCCGGCGGCGGGAGCGATTTCCCGATGCAACTCCCTACAACAGGCTTTGCGACCTCGAATGGGATTCGCCGGTGGGTCCGGCGCTCGCCTGCGGCGGCGATTCACTGATGCGGCTGAGCGCGTTCGAGCAAGCCAACGGCTTTACCGACGCGCTGATCGCCGGCGAGGAGCCCGACCTTTGCTTTCGCCTCCGCCAGCTCGGCTGGACCGTCCATCGTCTGCCAGTCGAGATGACGCTGCACGACGCGAATATGACGCGCGCAAGTCAATGGTGGCAGCGAATGGTTCGCAGCGGCTATGCCGTTGCGGAGGCATATAAGCGAAGGGGTGCTTACGAGCCCGACATCCGCCGGCAGTTGGTCAGCAACGTCGTGTGGGCGCTCCCGCCCGCGTGGCTCTTTTGGCCCTTGCTGTGGATACGCGTTTCGCAAAGAAGAGGGGCGCTTTATGCGTCCCACATCGTCCTTGGAAAGCTCCCGCATCTGGTTGGACAGGTCACGTTCTGGTGGCGCGATTGGCGGCAAAAGCCGGCAAAGCTGATCGAATATAAGTGATGCGCTTTTCCCAACTCACCGAGCTGATCCGCGAAGACCTGGCGTCGCATGGCGGGGACTGGACCAGCCCCGGTTTCAAGGCCCTCGCAGTGTACCGCTTCGGCGTGTGGCGAATGAGCATCGGCACAAAGCTGCTGCGGGCTCCGCTCAGTGTCCTATATCGGCATTGTTACCGGCGTGTCCGCAACCATTACGGCATCGAACTTCCATACTCCGCGAAAGTCGGACGCCGCGTGGTGATCGAACATCAATCGGGCATCGTGATCCACGGCGCCAGCATCATCGGCGACGAGTGCATCATCCGCCAGAATTGCACGCTCGGAATCCGGCGGGTGGAAGAGGCAACCAAAGCTCCGGTCCTCGGACGGGGTGTCGACGTCGGTGCCGGCGCGGTGATCCTCGGTGATGTGACAATAGGCGATTTCGCGAAGATCGGCGCGAACGCAGTCGTCCTATGCGATGTGCCGCCGCATGCACTGGCGGTCGGCGTACCTGCAACCGTCAGGAGCTTGACGGATCACGCCTAGTCAAAGCACTCGCCACACACTCGCTTATCTGCTGGGCTGCCAGCTTCGCGTCGTGTAGCCGGTGAACGCGTTCGCGCCCGATTGCGCCTTTCTTGGATAGCTCTTCGACTGGCGCGTGGAGTACCGCCTTCATTGCATCGACCAGCGCTTCCACGGAGCCGGCCGGAACGAGCCAGCCGCACTCGCTGTCGACGAGCTCGGGAATACCGGCGATCAATGTCGTCACCACGGGCCGTGAGAGGGCAAAGGCTTCCATGATCGTCATCGGAAGTCCCTCGGCGAAGCTCGGCAAGACGAACGCGCGCCCTTCGCGAAGTTTCTGATGCATGTCGTTGGTCGACAGGGCTCCGGCCAGCGTAACCACCTGCCCGAGCTTGTTGCGCTCGATGAGCTGCTCGAGCGGCTGTCGAAGCTCCCCTCCGCCGACAATCGTCACAGAGAATTTTTCGCCCTGCGAATGAAGGCCTTCGCAGGCCTCAATCAGGAGCGGCAGGCCTTTTTGCGCCGATAGGCGCGCAACGCACACGAACTCCGTCGAATTTGACGGGACAGGCTCGGCGGGCGCATTGAGCAGATCGTCATCCAGGCCGCAGCGGATGAGCTTGATCTTGCCCCAGTGCTCAGGTGCGCTCCAGCGCATCAACTGCGCGCGGCAGTAGCTGGTAATCGCCACGACGAACGCCGCAGCCTCGATCTTGCGGCCGAGCGACAAGGTGATGGGGGCGTCGAACTCGTCCGGTCCGTGTACGGTGAAGCTGAAGGGCGGACCGCCCCAGGCGCGGACGATAGCCCCCACCGCCGCAGGGTTTGTCCCAAAGTGCGCGTGAACGTGTTCGATGCGTAGCTTCTCCAGCCGGCGAACCAGCCATGCCGCCTCAAGCCAATAGGCGAAGTGCCGGAACTTCTGGTTGGCCCCTGGCCCGCTCAGGCTCCGCGCGGCGGCGGCAGCGCGAAATGTAGCGGCCGGTCGCGAAAGGCTGAGCAGAAGAGCGGCAAGAAGGAGACGGAAAGCGCCCTGGCGAAGCACCACTTCGGTGCGCGCCGCTTCCTCAAGATCCGTTTGGTCCTTCAGATCATTGCGCGGCGGTCGAAGTGAGAAACGCCGAACCTCATGCCCGCATCGTTCAATCCCCTCGATCTCGCGCCGGACGAACGAATGGCTGACCGCCGGATAGAGGTTGCACAGATAGGCGAGGCGCACGCTCCCTCCACTGCGGCTGTTGCCGCTATCGGCCATAGCAAAG
>Ga0207674_10001407_pt1 | contig 31049 bp, 30 predicted proteins | sample KBSCornC72_FD_184303 | JGI IMG/M metagenome (GOLD analysis project Ga0207674, IMG submission 184303) | Corn rhizosphere microbial communities from Kellogg Biological Station, Michigan, USA - KBS Corn C7-2 (SPAdes) (version 2) | ecosystem: Host-associated > Plants > Roots > Rhizosphere > Soil ...
CGCGCGGGGCGACGACGAGTACAACGCTTACCTGCGCGGAATCTGCCGTCTGAATTCGGTTGCGACGCTGATCATTCCGAGCAGAAAGGCGGCAGAGGAACCGTTCGTTGCAGAGACGATCAGCCACGCGGCAGCGATCTTCATAGCCGGCGGAGACCAGGCGAACTACATCAACTTCTGGATGAACACTCCGGTGCAAAATGCGCTGAACGAAGCCATAAGCCGCGGAGTGCCGATTGGCGGAACGAGCGCAGGGCTCGCGGTTCTGGGCGAGTATGCCTACTCGGCGCAAGGCGATAAGCCGGATGATCCCAATCTTGACAGCAAGACGGCCCTGGCTGATCCCTTTGGCCCACGGATAAGTACGGCACGCGCGTTTCTTGAGATTCCAATCCTGAAAGGGATCATCACGGATACGCACTTCGCGCGGCGCGATCGGATGGGGCGCCTGCTGGTTTTTCTGGCGCGATTGAATGAGGGATCAGGGAAAGGCGAGTCCACCAGTCCACAACATGTGCGTGGGATTGGCGTTCAGGAGCGAGCAGCGGTTCTGCTGGAGCCGGATGGAAAGGCGCACGTGGTGGGATACGGGCCTGCGTATTTTATCGAAGCGGACCGTGCTTCCGGAGTGGTGCAGAAAGGCAAGCCTCTCACCTACGGTCCGTTCGTGGTGCAGAAGGCGGCACCGGGCGCGGAGTTCTACATCAAGTCGTGGGCGGGGGATGCGATCAGCTACAAGCTGAGCGTGGAGAATGGAAAGATTCGGTCGTCGCAGACGGCGAATGAGATCTATTGAGCATCGGACGGACCGACATCGGAGCGGACCGAAGCAGCGCCTCAGTCCTCTCCCAGCGAGCTAAGCCCAGTGCAGTGTCTGCACGGAGTTCGATGGTAGTTCGATCGTAAGAGCCTGGTCCGCCATGAGCAACTGCACTGGCCGCTCCGCGCCTTTGTTCGCCACAACGACAACGTAGCTACCATCTGGATTGCGGAAACCCGCATGCGAGACTGCAGAGCCGGCGCCGGTGTCGCCGAGCGCATTCGTTGCGAAGACGCGAGCGCCGCGCTTGATGTGCTGCGAGTAGTGCGCGAAGGCCCAGTACTGTCCACTCTTCGTGATCTTGTGCGATGAGTTGTCGATGGTGATGACCCCGCCGCATGGGAACGGGCCGATGTTCGGCTTGCCCTTTTCATCGAGCGCGACGTTCCAGGCGGTAATGGAGCGCGCCCAGTTATTGAGAATTCCGTTGAACTGGTCGGCCCACTTCGCGTAGTCGGTTTGATAGTCGGGCTGAGTGATGTCTGGACCGCCTTCTGTCCAGTACGCGTTCTTATCGGGAAAGGCGTCGTGCACACGAGTCATTGCCGATGCCCCGCCGACGTAACCGTGCCAGGCAACGCCGTCGACCGCGTTGTAAACATCGGGATCGCTGAGCTCGTCGATGGCGCGGCCCCAGAGACTGTAGTTGTGATCGAGAATCCAGATCTTGGCGTTGAGATTGGCCTTCTTGATTGCGGGAGAGAGGAATTTCACGGCGAACTCCATCTCTTGTTCCTGGGCCCACAGGCACGCGGGCATGCGACCTTCCTGCTCGGCGTCGGTCTCGTTCTGGACCGTGACAGCGTTGACTTCGACGCCGTCGGCCTTGTAGCCCTCAAGGAACTTGACGAAGTAGCGTGCGTAGGGATCGAAGCTCTGCTTGCGCATTGCGCCGCCCAGCATGGAATTGTTTGGCTTCATCCATCCGGGCGGGCTCCATGGTGATGAGAAGAGGAAGAGGTCGGGGTTGGCTTTGCGCGCCTCACGCAGCATCGGAAGGTAGTACTGCTTGTCATGATCGAGCGAAAACTTCTTGAGTTCGGGATCGGGCTCTGGGCTCTCGTCGTAGCTGTACAGTTTGGTGGCGTAGTCGCTGGCGCCGATACAGGTGCGGCAGACGTTGAGGTTCATGGCGTCGGCCGCGAAGAGATCGTGCATCACGGGTGCGCGTTCGGTATCGCTGAGCCGGCTCAGCACGTAGGCGGAGGCTTCGGTGATGGCGGCGCCGAATCCGAGGATCTCCTGACGTTGCGCGGTGGTGTCGAGTTGAATGGCTTCAGCGGAGATCTCGCTGGGCTTCTTCCATGCGAGGGGAGCGAGAGGAGCATGACGCTTATCGCGGAAGCTGCCCCAGACTTTGACTTCGCCGTGTGCCTCCGGCGCGTTGGCTGCTCGTGTTGCGCGCGAGATGGCCAGAGCTGCGGCTGAGGTCGAGGCGATCTTGATGAATTCCCTGCGCGATCGTGCTTTCATTTCGTGCTCCCGATTGAAGGCGGTTATCAATCGCCGGAATGATAGCAGGGGCGGAAGGTGTGGTAAACCGATTGAGCGGACTACTTCTTCGATTCGAGTTCGGTGAGGATCTGCGGACCAAGCTGGCTCACGCTCCCGGCGCCGAGGGTCATGATGATGTCGCCTTCACGCGCAGCAGAGACAGCAGCCGATACTGCGGATGTGAAGTCGGGGACGAATTCGGCTTGAGGCTTCGCGATCTTCGAGGTGAGCAGTTCGGCGGTAATGCCGGGGAGCGGTTCTTCGCTGGCGGCATAGATGGGCAGAACGAAGACGCGATTGGCGTCGCCGAATGCGCTGCCGAATTCGTCGAGGAGGTCGCGGGTTCGCGTGTAGCGATGGGGCTGAAAGATCACGTGAATGCGTGCCTTACAGTACTCGCGCGCGGCGGCAAGAGTGGCGCGAATCTCGGTAGGATGATGTCCATAATCGTCGACGACGGTGACGCCGTGCGCTCTTCCCCGGATCTGGAAGCGGCGATCGACTCCGCGAAAGCTGGAGATACCCGCGGCGATCTGCTCAGGCTGAACTTCGAGCTGATGCGCGATGGCGACGGCGGCGGTTGCGTTCAATGCATTGTGGCGGCCGGGAACGTGAAGTTCAAAGGGACCCAGGACTCCGCCAGGAGAATGAACGTGAAAGCATGAAAAGCAGCCTGAGCCTGGCGTGGCTTTATGCGGATCGAGGAACTCCAGCCGGTACTCTGCTTCGGCGTCAGTTCCATAGCGGAAAACGCGCCGGTGCGCGCGAGGCAGGATCGCGGCGAGCGCCGGATTGTCGGCGCACGCCGTGACAGCGCCGTAGAACGGAACCTTGTCCATGAAGGCGAGGTAGGCGTTTTCGACATCGGCCATGTCGCGATAGCAGTCCATGTGCTCGCGATCGAGGTTCGTGACGACGGCGAGGATGGGAGGAAGTTTGAGGAAGGAGCGATCGCTCTCGTCGGCTTCGGCGACGAGATACTGCGTGGTGCCGAGTTTAGCGTTGGAGCCGAGCGCATCGACGCGTCCGCCGACCACAACAGTGGGATCGAGGCCTCCAGCGGCGAGCACCGTAGCGACCATGGACGTGGTCGTCGTCTTGCCGTGCATGCCCGCGATGGCGATACCGTATTTCAACCTCATCAGTTCTGCCAGCATCTCGGCACGCTGAATGACAGGAATTTTCTGTGCGCGAGCTTCGACGACTTCGGGGTTGGTGGGCAGGACGGCGGAACTGGTCACCACAACGGTGGAGCCGGCGACGTTCTCGGCTTTGTGGCCCTCATATATAGTCGCGCCTAGCTGGGCGAGACGGTCTGTGGCGGGACTGCGGCGGAGGTCGGAGCCGGAGACTTTGAAGCCCATGTTGAGGAGGATTTCGGCGATGCCGCTCATGCCGATGCCGCCAATGCCGATGAAGTGCGCGTGCTGTGAGGTTACGAACATGGAGGACGAAGGTTCAGGTTAGCACCTAGGAGGTCGGCGATTGAATGATGGAACCCCAGCCATCGTATTCGACCTGAAACAACCTGCTTAGGCAAAGCATGAATCCCGATACGCAGAAAACTAGATCCTCCGTAATAGGCATCTCTATCCTGGAGATTACCCAGAAGAGCTGTTCATCCCCCCTCACATGGGCCTTCCCGAAATTCTTGCCATTAATGTATTCGCAAAGGTCATCGGCCGTCTCTCTCTGTCCTTGACCTTGAATCCGAAATCTACCGTTCGTGCCTTCGCGAAATCATCTCCGCGAGCATCGCAGTTCAGCAGCAGGTCGAGGTCTGCGGTCGCATTCTCGTGCAGCAGATCGAAGATCGTTCTGTTCACAGCCCTGCCCGCGTTTCTTCGGCCATATAGTCGACAACGGCTTTGAGATCGCCTTTGGTTTCTTCGAAGACCTTGAGCTGGCGGTCAGCCCCCGTCCCCGTCTTCATGATCTTGCGAATTCCATCGATTGCTTCCCTGCTGCCGAGTTCGTCGACCACCGGATCGATCATAGCGAGATACTCCTCGATTAGATCGCGCTCGGGAACCTCCTGCTGCTTGCCGAAATCGATGAGGCTGCCGTCCAGCCCGTAACGGACGGCGCGGAATTTGTTTTCCATTAGCAACGGCCGCGCGTAGTGGCGGAAGTCCTGGTTGGCTTCGTGCAGCCTGCACAGATAAGCAGCGGTGGCTTGGATGAGCGCCGCAATGGCGATGGTCTCCTCGGCGCGGAGCGGAATGTCGCAGGCTCGCACCTCTACCGTATTGAAAAACGGATGCGGGCGTATGTCCCACCAGATCTTCTTGGCGTTGTCGATGCAGTTGGTGCGGACCAGAAGGCTGACGTAGTTCTCGAATTCGGAGTAGCTGGAAAAGGCGTCGGGAATGCCTGTCCGTGGGAAATTCTCGAAGACCTTGGCGCGGTATCCTTTGTATCCGGTGTTGAGGCCAAGCCAGAAGGGCGAGTTCGTCGCCAGCGCCATGATGTGCGGCAGAAAGTAGCGCATAGCGTTCATGACGCGGATGGCTTCTTCGCGATCTTCGATACCAACATGCACATGGAGTCCGAAAATGAGATTGGCGCGCGCGACGAGCTGAAGATCTTTCACCACCTGGTGGTATCGCGGATCGGGATAGATCTCCTGGGTGCGCCAGTCGGCAAAAGGGTGCGTGGCTCCGGCGACGAGTTCGAGGTTGTGTTCGCGTGCCAGCTTGATCATCTCGCGGCGCAGTTCGTAGACGTCCTCGCGAGCCTCGTCGATGTTACGGCAGATACGGGTGCCCACCTCGACCACCGACGTGTGCATCTCCGCCTTCACGCGCTCCTGGAGGCGCATCTTTCCCTGGGCGAGCATCTCGGTCTGGATGTGGGAGCGCAAGTCGCGCGTAGCTGGGTCGATGGTCTGGTATTCCTCTTCAATACCCAGGGAGAAGGATGGCCGCATTCGGATGACCTCGGTGAAGCTTGGGCACATTGTAGACGAGTGTTCGTCGGGGGCAGCTAAACGGGCTTACAATCCTGCGCGTGAGAGAACGGCGGTTGCACATGTTCGCAGACCGATATGAGGCAGGGCGGATTGTCGGCGAGATGATCGCGGAGTTGCCGGATATCGCCGATGGCGTGGTTCTAGGGCTCGTGCGAGGCGGCGTGCCGGTCGCGTATGAAGTCGCAAAGGCTTGCTCACTGCCGCTGGACATCCTGCTGGTACGGAAATTGGGAGTACCCTGGCAGCCGGAACTTGCCATGGGTGCGATCGCAAGCGGGGATGCGATGGTTCTGAATGAGGACTTGCTGCGGTCGTGCCACATCTCTGGAACACAGCTAGATCAGGTGATCCAGCGGGAGCGGGCGGAACTGCATCGGCGAGAAGCACTGTACCGACAGGGGCATCCCGGGGTGCCAATCGACGGCAGAGCGGTGATCCTGGTAGATGACGGCTTGGCAACCGGAGCCAGTATGCGGGTAGCGATCAGGGCAGTTCGGGGCGAGGCGCGCCGGGTGATCGTGGCTGTGCCTGTAGGGGCGAAGAGCACGTGCGAAGACCTGAAGACGATGGCCGACGAAGTAGTGTGCGCCCTCATCCCCGAGCCCCTCGAAGCCGTCGGCCAGTTCTACCGCGACTTCAACCCCACCTCCGACCAGGAAGTGCGCGACCTGCTCAGGCAAAGCTCGCAGACTCAGGCTTGAGCTCCCAACGCCTTGCAGACCGCACGATCCGGTACCCGCTGATTAAGCCTCATCGCGAAAGCCATCCCAGCTCCCATTCAGCTCGGCAGTCCGTCAAGAGTGGATTCCAAAGAGCGCTGCGAAGCGGTATAGCCCCCACGCAAGTACGGCGGCGCCGGGAATAGTGAAAACCCAGGCCCATGCGATGCTGAGTGTCGTATTCCAGCGCACAGCGGAGACGCGACTCACGGCCCGGGTGCCGGAGATGGCGCCGGTGATCACGTGGGTCGTGCTGACAGGGATGCCGAGCAAGGTGGAAAGAAAGATGCTGGCAGCGCTCGCAAGTTCGGCGCAGAAACCATCCAGCGATCGAAGTTTCGCAATGCCATGGCCCATCGTCTTCATGATCCTCCATCCTCCGAAAAGCGTCCCCAGCCCCATTGCGCCGTAAGCCGAAAGAACAACCCACAACGGGATGCGGAATGAGGGGATTAGCTTTGCGGAAAAGAGAAGACCAGTGATGATGCCCATCGTTTTCTGCGCGTCATTTCCCCCGTGTCCAAGGCTGTAGGCTGCCGCAGAAAGCAGGCGAACGCGCTTCAGCCACGGGGCGACGCGTGATGGCGATGACTTTCCCCATTCAAGAATCCAACTCGCGATGACGAGCAGAAGACCGCCCAACAAGAACCCGATGAGCGGCGCAAGCACGATGAACAGAAGGGTCTTGGTCCAGCCGGCGGGGAGGAGAATGCCGAACCCCGCTTTGGCGACCGCCGCCCCAGCGTACGCGCCGATGATGGCATGAGACGAACTGGTCGGGATTCCGAGCGAGAGTGTAAAGATATTCCACCCGATTGCGCCCAGAAGCCCGGCAAGCACCACAAACGGGGTTACGGTATGAACGTCGATCATGCCGCTGCCGATGGTCTTCGCAACCTCGGTCCCGAACAGAAAAAAAGCGGCGATGTTCCAGAACGCCGCCCAGATAACCGCCTGGATCGGCGTGAGCACCCGCGTGGCCACAATAGTTGCAACAGAGTTCGCACTATCATGCATGCCATTCGTGAAGTCGAAGCCGAGAGCGACGGCCACGATAATACCAACAAACAATATCTGATGGCTCATGCGTCAGTTCCATTTAATGGCAATGCCCTCGATCCGGTTCGCTGCCACCTGGAACGCGTCGACGATCTTCTCGAGATTGGTCATGAAGCGGTTTGTTGCAAGGATCTTCAGCGTGATCACAGAATCGGAATTATCTCGAAACAAAGTACCGAGGCGCTCCCGATCGCTTGTGAACAGCGCGTGGACGCTTTCTTTATAAAGAACGTCCGCCTGATGTTCGATGCCGCGAATCTTCTCCACCGCGTGCGCCAGTTCCGCAACGTACTTGCGCCGCTCGAAGACCGTGAGCAGCTGCTCAAGCTCTCCTGCGGCTCCGCGCATCAGCGAGACAAACGCGTCCATGATCGCCGGCTTTTCCGTGATCCCGTAAAGATAGGTATCCTGGACAGCCCGGTTGATCAGGTTCACGATCCTATCGAGGTCCAGCATGAGAGGATGAATATCCTCGCGGTCGAGCGGCGTGTTGAACGCTTCCGCCAGCTCATAGGTGAGTTTCCGGACAACAGCGTCTCCTTCCCGCTCGAGTGCTTTCGAACGGGCACTATACGAGTCAAAATCGCTGAACCTGTCCGCAAATTCCGCGAACAAATCCGTGGCCTTCTTGATCACTGTTCCCTGAGCCCGGAAAAGTTCAAAGAATGTGCTTTTCCTGGGCAACAACGAAACCATTGATCCTCCTCGTGCTCACTTTGAGATTCGAGAGTCCTGAGACCTATCCTTTGTAACGCATTTCGCATGATCTTACTGGAGCACCACCTGGACAGAATATTCCAAGCCGATGGTTCCACTCGTCAGATCGGGCCCTCCGTGGAAAGTTGACCCGCAAAGCACCGAACCTTTTTCTTCGACCCCCTAAATTGAGCAAAATTATATTCGCCTTTTATTCGCCTTCGGCGTAATATGTACTCATGGGTGCGATGAATCTCTTTTCCCAGCTTGCGGCGGAGCCGACGCATGAGGAGATCTACCCTGGCGCGGTCCTCATGCGGGGACTGGCACTGGAGCAGGATGTCGAGTTCTTTGCGGCGGTAGAGCGAATACTGGCGGCGGCGCCTTTGCGCCACGCGACAACCCCGAGCGGCCTGCCGATGCAGGTGATGGTTTCGGATTGCGGCACTCCAGAGGCGTTCCGGCGCCGCTGGGCTGCCCGGCAACAGATCTACACGCGGGGCGAGGAATTTCCCAACCCGCAGATGGCTTCTGCCCCAGCGCGGCAAACACCGCAACTGGCACCTGCGGACCGGCGGATATGGCCGCCCATTCCGCGGGTGCTGGCGGACTTTGCGATTCGCTGTGCTGTGAGGGCGGGTTTTCCGCAGTTCCGGCCGGATGCCTGCCACATCAATCGATACCAGGCGGGGACGAAGCTCGGCATCCACCAGGATCGCTCCGAGTTCGACCTGTTCGCGCCGATCGTGTCGATATCGTTGGGGCTGGAGTGCATCTTCCTGCTGGGCGGGTTCCAGCGGACCGATCCAACGCGAAGGATTCTGCTCGAGCACGGAGACGTGATCGTCTGGGGCGGACCATCGCGGATGCGATTCCATGGAGTGCTGCCCGTTAAGCCTGGCCATCATCCGATCACTGGTCCGTACCGGTACAACCTGACGTTCCGAAAGATCGCGTGAGCGAACCGAAGCGATTCTGCCTGAACCACTTTCGAAGCGATCCGATTCCTGGACCTGCCTTACGTGTTCAGGGTCACGGCGGCGCGGATGAGATCTTCGAAAGCTCTCTCATCGATCGTGGTCGATTCATCAATGTCAATAGCGCGGCGAACGTTGCCATCGAGGCTCGAGTTGAAGAGTCCGGCAAGGTCCTTGATCGATGCGCCCTTGGCAAAGGTCAGCTTGACCGAGTTTTTGTAGATCTCGAGTGTGCAGACGATCCCGTTGTGCGAGAAGACGGGAACGCCATCGGGGTTGGTGGCCTTTGCCCACTTCTGCTCTTCGACGATGGCGGGGTCGGCCTGGTGAATGAGAGCACGCACGCGGGCCATCGTTTTGCCGCGCCAATCGCCGAGTGCGTTGAGCTCGTGAATTCTGGCATCAAGGACGACGGATGTTTTCGACGAAGCTGCAGTCTTCATGAACAACTCCTGATTATTCGGCGGCGCTGCTTTTCGCCGGGAAGATAGTTCCAAGCGTGCGGCTCGGCGGACGCAGCGCCCAAGAGGCCACCATGAAGCCGGTGATGATGAGCGGCGCGATCACATGGAATCCATATGCTCCGTAGCCGCCGCTCATCGCATTCGAGGCGGCCGCGCCCGTAAGGTCGAAGAAGATGCCGGCGTAGGCCCATTCCTTGAGCCGCGGGAAGCCCGGCACGAGAATGGTGAGAGCTCCGAAGAATTTCCAGAAGCCGAGGATGGCGAAGAAATACATCGGATAGCCGAGGACTGGGACGACCGCGTGTGGACTGGCGAAGTACTGCATCAGTTGCGCGATGCCGCCGCTCCCAATGAAGAAGGCTACGAGACCGGTCATGATCCAGTAGGTAATTGTTCTGGTTTTGCTGCCGCTGTTTGCGGCAACGAGTGTTGGGTTGTGCAGAGCGGATTCCATTGAGTTCTGACCTCCTGGGCTGAATGATTTATTTGCCGGGGAACTTGGGCGCGGTGACGCCGAATTGTTTTGCGTATTCGTCGACCAGGCGCTGCCAATCGTACTTCAATGCGTCGGGTCCAACGGCGCGGCCGATGGGATCTCCGGCAAGGAAGCGATCGAGAACATCGAAGCAAATGTGCCAGCCTGCCGCGCCCCAGGCAATGAAGCCGCGATCGATATTGTGCCAGAGCGTGAGGCGAGTGCCATCGCCGAGAGAATCCAACTCCCAGCGCAGATTCTTGTCGCCCCAGTTGTACTCGAGAACTCTGGGGCGGTCGGCTCGGGTCACGGTGGTTTCGGAGATCATGGGCCTGGGCGCGTTAGCAACGGAGAGTTGCACGGTAGCGCCGGCGTGGCCGAGGTTTCCGTCGACGTCGAAGGGGGCCCACTCACGGAGATGCTGTGGATCGGTGAGCGCTTCCCACACGCGTTCGCGCGGGTGGTTCAGTTCGCGGACGAGGATGAGGGTCCAGTTGTTTCCGTCCTTTTCGATCTGCGCACCGGTTGCGGGTCCGGGGATATAGTGCACGGCCATGATTAGCTCCTTTTGCTCCTGGTCTTCTGTTTTTTGATTCCAGTGCGCTTGGGCTTTGCAGCTTTGCGGCGCGTGGCGGATGCTTTCCTGGTGGATTCGGCGAGCTTCATGCGATCCAGGTGGCGTTCGAGAGCGTCGATGTAGGGGGTCCAGAAGCGGCGATACTCTTCGATCCAGCCCGCGGCTTCTTTGAGCGGGGAGGCATTGAGTCGGCACGGACGCCACTGGGCCTCGCGGCCGCGAGCGATGAGGCCGGCGCGCTCCAGTACCTTTAGGTGCTTGGAGACCGCCGGCATCGACATGGCGAAGGGCTCCGCGAGCTCCGAAACGTTGGTTTCGCCGAGAGCCAGACGGGCGAGGATGGCGCGACGAGTAGGATCGGCGAGCGCGGCGAAAGTAGTACTGAGGTGGTCCTGCATAGGTTATGAACCCTTTGGTTATTTAACCGACTGGTTTAATGTACGATGAATTGGCATGATATGTCAAGAGGCGGCTGCAGACACGGCCGTCACTCAAGGTTGAAGAAGATTCCGGCTCTGTTTGAATCGCACATACACGATCTGCGTACTCGGTTTAGAATTGGCACGCCTCAAATCGGGAAAGGGTTGCGGGATTTCTGCAGATTGCGATGAAAGCTCAGAGAAGGATTTCTTCAGGATTATTGTTTACCGCATTGCTGATGGGTACATGCGTGTTCACCGTGACAGCTGGCGCGCAAGAGAACACGGGTGCAAACGCGGCGGCTCCGCGTTACAAAGATGCAAGTCTTCCGATTGTCGATCGCGTCGCAGATTTGTTGCCGCGGATGACGCTGGAAGAGAAGGTGGAGCAGCTTAGCTGGTCGTGGCTGCGCACCTTGCAGGTGGTCGATCCCACAGGGACCTTTACGACGGAAACCGCACGCCAAGCGGTGGCTGCCGAGTGGAGCCCGGATCTGATGCTCACGCCTCGCAATGCGGCAATCCTGAGAAATGCGGTTCAGCGGTACCAGGTGGAGAAAACTCGGCTGGGGATCCCGATCATTTTCCCGGGAGAGGCGCTGCACGGATATATGGAGTACGGCAGCACGAGCTTTCCGCAGGCGCTGGGGCTGGCTGCGACCTGGGATCCGAAGCTTGTGAAAAGGATCTTTACCGAGATTGGAGATGAGGCGGGCTCGCGGGGAGCAAGCCAGGTGTTCTCGCCGGTGCTGGATCTGGCGCGTGATCCGCGTTGGGGACGAACTGAGGAGACATACGGAGAGGATCCGTTTCTGGTGAGCCGGATGGGAGTCGCGGCGATCGAGGGATTGCAGGGCGATTCGTCTTTGATCGATCGGCACCATGTAATGGCGACGGCGAAGCACTTTGCAGTGCATGGAGTTCCGGAGGGCGGAACGAATACCGCGCCGGGGAACATTTCAGAGCGCGTGATTCGTGATAACTACTTTCCGCCATTCGAGGCTGCCGTGAAGGAGGCGCACGTGGGAAGCGTGATGGCCTCGTATAACGAAATCGATGGAGTGCCTTCACATGCGAACCGCTGGCTTCTCGATAAGGTGCTGCGGCAGGAATGGCATTTTGACGGGTACATCAGCTCGGATGACAACGGACTGCAGATGCTGATGTCGACACATCATGTTGCGCGCGACATGGCCGATGCTGCGCGGCAGGGACTGGCGGCAGGCGTAGATTTCGATATTTCGGACGCGCCGATCTATCCGGATCTTGTGCAGCAGGTGAAGCTGGGGCTCGTGAGTGAAAGTGAGGTGGACCGGGCCGCGGCGCGGATTTTGACGACGAAGTTCAGGTTGGGGCTTTTCGATCATCCTTATGTCGATCCGGATTACGCGGAAAAGATCAACAACAGCGCGGAGCATAAGAAGCTTGCGACGGAGGCGGCGCGCAAGGCAATAGTGCTGCTGAAGAATGAGAAGAGCTTGCTGCCGCTGGATTTGGCGAAGGTGAAGTCGGTTGCGGTGATCGGGCCGAATGCGGCGGACGTGCATCTGGGCGGGTACAGCAGCGATCCGGGGTATGGCGTGAGCGTGCTGGATGGAATAAAGGCCAAGGCCGGCGCGAAGGTGAAGATTCTGTACGCAGAGGGTTGCAAGATCACGACGGCTCCACAGGGTTATCGCGGATGGTGGGCGGACAACGTGGAATTGGTGGATGCGAAGACGCAGACCGCGTCGATTCAGGCGGCGGTCGATGTAGCGAAAAAGGCTGACGTATCACTTGTTGTTGTGGGCGAGAACGAGAGCACGAATCGTGAGGCGTGGGCCGAAGGTCACCGCGGAGATCGGGATTCGCTGGACTTGCTCGGCGCGCAGAACGACCTGGTGAGTGCGGTAGCGGATACCGGCAAGCCGGTGATTGTGCTGCTGCTGAATGGGCGGCCGTTGTCAGTGAACTACATCGCGGAAAAGGCATCGGCGATTCTGGAAGGTTTCTATCTCGGCGAGGAAGGCGGAACGGCGGTTGCGGATGTGGTATTCGGTGATGCGAACCCGGGCGGGAAGTTGCCGATTACGTTTCCGCGGACTGTCGGAGCGCTGCCGGACTACTACAATCACAAGCCATCGGCAAATCGGAGTTACGAATTCTCGACGCGGCAGCCGCTGTTTCCGTTTGGATTCGGGCTGAGCTATACGACGTTCAAGTTCGACAACCTGAAGGTTGAGCCGCAGGAGATCAGGCAGGAAGGGACGGCGAAGGTCACGGTGGACGTGACGAATACGGGAACGCGCGAGGGAGATGAAGTCGCACAGTTGTACATCCATCAGCGCGTTGCTTCGGTGACGCAGCCGGTTATGGCGCTCAAGGGATTCGAGCGGCTCACGTTGAAGCCGGGCGAGAAACGCACAGTGAGCTTCGCGGTCACACCAGAGATGCTCGCGATCTGGAACATCGATATGCAGCGCGTGGTTGAGCCGGGAGTGTTCGATCTGATGGTTGGGGCTAGTTCGGACAAGACGAGCGCGGAAAAGCTGACGGTGACCGGGTTGAACGGAGATTCGGCAAAACCGGTCGCAACGGCTCCTGTGCCGGCCGGGTCCGAAAAGAACTTGGTGAGCAATTTCGACGAAGGCAAAACGTCGGCGGCTTACGGGATGTGGTTGGCGGCGAACGACACGATGAACGGCGGTAAGTCGAACTCAAAGATCTCGATCGTCGAGCCAGGTGCTGCGGGAACTAAGGGTGCGATGCAGGTGACGGGCGAGGTAATCCCGGGAGGGCCTTTCATCTTTGCGGGTGCGCTGTATTCGCCAGGAGCTGGGCCGATGCAGCCGGCGAATCTATCAAAGAAAAGCTCGATCAGTTTCTGGGCAAAGGGCGATGGAAACACGTACACGCTGCTTGTGCTGACGGCGGCGCGCAATGGGCAGAACGGCGAGGCTCCGGCGATGACGAACTTTGTGGCGGGTCCGGAATGGAAGCAGTACACATTTCCCTTTACTACATTTGAGACGGACGGAAGCGACCTGAGCGGCATCGGATTCATCCGCCCACAGGAGCCTGGGAAATTTCAGTTTGAGCTCGACGAGCTGGAGATCAAGTAGCTCAGGGCTGGAGCAAAGAGATAGGTGTGGCTAGCGCAGTCCTCTTCGGCTGAGAGCAACTTTGGCAGCGCGGTAGCCACACATTCCGTGAACGCCTCCGCCAGGAGGCGTAGATGAGGAGCAGAGGAAGAGGTTGGGCGCGCTGGTTTCGTAGGTGAGAGCGCTGGGGCGGAGGAGGAATTGCTTCATAGTCATGGCCCCGCCGCTGATGTCGCCGCCGATGAGATTGGCATCCATGCGCTCGAGGATTGCAGGCGTTGAGACGTAGCGCGTCATGATGCAGTCGCGAAAGCCGGGGGCGAAGCGCTCGATCTGAGACTCGATGCGATCGGTCATGTCTTCAGTAGATCCATTGGGCACGTGACAGTAGGCCCACAGTGTGTGTTTGCTGTCGGGTGCGCGCGTGTGGTCGAAGATGGATGGCTGCGCGACGAGGACGAAGGGGCGCTCAGCATGTTTGCCCTCGGTGACGAGACGTTCTGATTCGGCGATCTCTTCGAGGGTTCCGCCGAGGTGGAGGGTGATGGCGCGGCGGCAGTCGCGCGCACGCCATGGGACGGGACGGGAAAGCGCGTAGTCGATTTTGAAGGAACCGGGGCCGCGCTTGAAGTGCGTCATAAGTTTGCGGAAGTTGGAGGTCAGGCAGTCTCCGGCAATTTCGAGGAGCTGGCGGGGAGAGGTGTCGAAGAGAGTAACGACCTCTGGGGAATTCCAGGAGCGGAACGCAGCGGCGTCGATGCGGATGCCCGTGTGGAGCTTGCCACCGAGGCTCTCGAAGGTGCGGAGGAGGGCCTGCGTAATCGATTGCGAGCCGCCGCGCGGGATGGGCCATCCGACTTTGGGTGTGACTGCAGCGAAGACGAGCGCGATGGCTGAGGTGAGCGTGTCGTCGAGGCTAAGAAAAGAGTGCGCGGCGAGTCCGGCGAAAAGAGCGCGCGTTCGTGGATGTTTGAAATGGCGTGTCGCAAGACGCCGAGCAGACTGAAATGCAGCGACACCGAACCGGGCCATCATTACGGGGTGACGCGGAATGCGGAGGGCGGGGCCAAGTGCTTCCTCGGCGAAGAGTTCCCAATTGTCGACGAGGGGTTGGATAAGGCTGCGCCAGGCTTTGGCGTCGGGCCCGAGTTCCCTGTCTTGATCGTTGAGGTCGCGATGGAGCAAGACGGCGGTGCCATCGTCCAGAGGATGCGCCAGTGGGAAATCACCGTGGATCCACTCAAGACCGTGATCGGCGAGCGGTAGCGTTGCGAAGAAGGGAGAGCCGGCAGCCATGGGGTGCACAGCGGAGCCGAAGTCGTGCATGAAACCCGGCAGCGTAAGCGGAAGCGTGCGCGCGCCCCCGCCGGGAATATTCTCTGCCTCAAAGACTTCCACGGGGACGCCGGTCTGCGCTAGAACAATGGCGGCGGAGAGGCCGTTCGGCCCTGAGCCGATGACGCGGGCGCGCTTCATGAGTTCATTGTCCCAGATCTGGTGAGGCTCTTCGGCCTTGTGTGACGATTCGAGTTTCAATCGTGAACGGGAAGTGGTTCCGGCCATTCGACGACGGCTGGCTGTCCTTCTTGGGTTTTGGTGAGTTCGGGTGCGTACATACCGAGCAACTCGCGACGCCACCAGTTCCCAGTTGCTCGCTTCTCTTCGCGGGTGGTGAACCAGTATTGCCAAAGCATCGCGCGTATGTATCGAGGGGGCGTTTGGGGAAACGGGTTGCTTCGGAACAGTCCGAGCACGTCTTTGTCGTTCTCGAGGAGGCGCTCTTCGGTGATTGGAACGATTTCGTTCTGGTGCCAGTCGCCCAATGAGGCAAACCAGAGGTTCCAGTCGAACCGCGGCTGATAGGGCGCGTAGATGCGCGGGGCCTCGTTGAGGAGTTGGGGTTTGTGGCGGAAGAGATAGGGAGTCCAATTCTGGCCGTCGTTGGAGCCCTGGAACTCGATCTCGTAGCGGCCGTTGGTCATGACTGCGAAAAGTCCGTACTGGTTGGCGATGCGGAATGGATCAAGAAGTGCAATGGGTTTTGTGGGCAGGGGGAGAGAGCGGAATGGGATGAGGATCATCTCGGCGGAAGTGTTGTAGAAGATCCAAGTGAGCATGACCGTGGAGATGGCGAGGCCGAGTGCGCTGAGATGGTTCTCGATTCGGTGGAATCTGAAGCGCGGCATTGAATGGCTGGCTTCCAACTCGGATTCATCGGCGATCGGTACTGGCGGCGATTGCATCTGGTGAGTTGGCGAGTTTGGGTCCAGAGCGAGACCTGATTTGTGGAGGTCGGGGAAGAATTGCCCCAGAAAGCGGTCGTCGAGCAGAAGAAATCCGAGCGAGAGAACAAGGTAGTTGAGGAAGGTGTAGTTGGCCGTAAGGATGACGCCTATCTCCCATGGAGTAACGATGAAGAAGCAGACGATGCGAACGCGGCGCGGAAGAAAAAGCATCCAGACGACGCCGAGCTCGAGGATGAGTGTGCCGGCGGCGCTGGCGGCATGGAACCAGTGCGGCAGATGCTGCGTGTACCAGCCGATCCATGTGGGGAGAGGACCCGTCTCGTAGTAATGGTCCATGGCGGTGAGAGTGCGCCACTGGCGGTCGCCGCTGATGAGCTTGACAAGCCCGGACTCGAAGTAGATGCGGAACCATTCCCACTGGAGAAGAAAGAGGCTGGCACGCGAGGGAGGTGTTGCAGCGCCCAAGCCGGGACGGAGACCGCGCGGAACAAAGAATAGCGCGATGAATCCGGCTTCGAGGAGCATGCCGTCGGACTGGTAATTGGAGAAGTCCTGCGCAGCAGAGACGAAGGAGAGAAAGCAGACGAAGCAGACAAGAAAACTCAGGCGCGGCCAGAGATTGAGGAACGCGGCGATCGAGGCGATGAGGCCAATGGAAGTGACAACTATCAGCACGTGCGAAGTTGAAGAGATCCAGAAGAGCGTAGGGGCGAACCAGTACTTCGCGACCGGAAAGGCGCGAGCGATGGCGGGGAGATAGTTGTGAACTGGGAGAATTCCCTGCGGACCGATGAGGCCTTTGATCTGAAAGAGGAGCGAGTAGAAGGCTGAGAAGTAGATAGCAGCGAGAGCACGTAGAAAAATCCAGCGAGGCGCGAGGCGGCCGGGCGCGCCGTGTGTTGAGTCGAAGAGCCAATGAATGATGTTGCGGGTACTGCGGTTTCCGCGATCGAGGCCCGCCGGAAGGAACTCGGGGGTGCGCTCAGGCATATGCAAGGATAGCGAGCGAGTGACTCTGTGTCATACATCCTTCTCAGACAGCCGTCTCGGGCTGAAGACGCCAGAGGCGAGTGAGAGGTCCGCCGGCGCCGCTGAGCGGATCGGATGCGGGGAATGGCAAGGTGCGCATCCGGTCGCGTTCGGCTTGCGAGGGAGCACTGCGGCAGATGTCCCACGACTGCTTCGGAGGATAAGCGCCAACGACGAGAAAGTCGGTTGAGGCCTGCAGACGGCAATGGCCAGTGCCGGTAGGAAGCACGACGATGTCGCCGGCGTTGAGAGTGAGTTCGTGACCGCCGGGACCGCCAAGGACTACTCGCCCCTTACCGGCTGCGATGCCGAGTACTTCATGTGCTGTCGAATGGTAGTGATGGAAGTCGTAGATCCCGTTTCGCCATTGCGGTGGCCAGCCATTGCGATCGAAGGCCTCTTCGAATCTTGCAGCGGGATCAGGACCGTCGAGGTCGAATGCACCGTGATAGAGAATGACTGGAAGGCGATCGTTGTTTGGGACCCATTCGTTGCGGGAAAGCTTAATCGTCTCGGGATCTTTGGCGCCGGCCAGAAGAGACCGTGACGAGATACCCGTAGCAGCGAGCAAGGCGGTGAAGTGCCGGCGATCGATTGCAGATGCAAGGTCTTTTGAGATCATTGGCAACTCCTCCAGCACTCGCTGAGCGGAATTCAACGCCGGTGGGATGCTTTCGGAACAAGAAAGTATGGCTCTGAGAGTCTCAGCATACTTCGAGTGATTTTGCTTGTCTGCCACTCATTTCGCAAGACGCAATGTCCTAATGTAAAAGCGAAGAAGGCGGGGACTGAAAAGGCCTGTGACTAGGCTTTTGGGGTGCTTCTCTGTTAGAATCAAGGTTCTGAGTCCATCAGCAGGAAGAAGCTATGTCCATCCATCCAGTAATGCAGCGCCTGGCAGAAAAGCTGAAGCGCACCGATCTCCCCGATTTCGTGCCCGGCGACCAGGTTCGCGTGCAAGTGAAGATTAAAGAAGGCGATAAGGAACGTCTGCAGGCGTTTGAAGGCCTTGTGATTTCGGTAAACCGGGGGCCCCAGGGCACCTTTACCGTGCGGAAAATGAGCTTTGGGCAGGGCGTGGAGCGCATCTTCCCGTTCAACTCCAAGGTTGTGGATAAGGTTGAGAAGGTTCGCAGCTACAAGGTTCGCCGTTCGAAGCTGTTCTACATCCGCGGACTGCGTGGCAAGGCTGCCCGTCTGAAGGAAGTGGAGCGTACAACCGCCAAGGCATAGGCGGTGTGCATCGGAATTGAAAAACCCCGGCTCAACAGGCCGGGGTTTTTAGTTGGGGTGAGACCGGGAAACAGATCAGTCTTCCCGGGTGTTTTTGTTTAGTCGCTTTGCGTCCCCGGTTTCTTTGTCTTCATCGAGGCCCGTGGAGTCAGCGATGTCCACCGATCCGAGGGAGTCATTTACAACGCCGTCATCTGGTTCGACATTTGGATCTTGAAGTCCGCCGGGCTGCTCGTGTGTAGGCTTCACTTTCGTGGTCATTGCTCCTCCTGAGTTGTTGGATGCACAGGGGCCGTATATGACCATGCGGATGCGTGAAGGGGTGTTTGGACCCTATCGCATGTTGAACGAGTCTCGGGGCAGGCAAAGCGAAGGGCAGCAAAGCACTCTAATCTGTCACTGTGAGGGAGCGTGAAATGAAGCGTCGATTTCCCTGGTTTGAGATTGTGATTCTGGTAGGCCTTGCGGTCATCTTCAGCTTGACGTACTGGCAGTACAAGGGCGCGCAAAGAGATCTTCAGAAGCACGACGACGATCTAAAGCAGCAGTATCAGCCGAAACAATGATGGCCGGAAGTTCAACCTGGCAGGGCGGGAACGAACAAGACCCGGACGGTTGGGGAGACCGTCCGGGCAGGGTCACGATTCCGCGGATGGTTTTCAGCGGAGCCGCGAAGACGGATTGACAGTGTGGTGGCCAAGTGCCTTTCGAAGTCGTGCGAGATGGTGCCAGCTATGCCGGACTGCGTGATCCTCAAGGACGAATTGAGCGGTCATGGGAGCACCGAAGCTGAGGGAAAAGGGAGCGGCGCGATCGAGTTCCTCATCGCTGAGGGCGCGAACTGCATCCGCGGCTTCCCCGCTGTTTTTGAGCAGGAGTTGGATAGTTTCGTCGCGGCTGGCGTTAGCACTTTCCGCGGCATGTTTGGCGTTGATGTCGGCTACGACTTCCCAGCTGACATCAGTGATGCTTTTGCCGGAGGCGACGGCCTGCGCGATGCTCGTTTCAATGGGATACATACTGGCGACATGATGGACGATGATGCCGGCTGGACGGCCCTGTTTGCCAGCTTCAGTTGTTGGAGTTGACCACTCGGCGTCAGTGAGGCGGCCCGCGAAGTCGGCGAGGCGGGCGGCGCCTTCTTCGATGCGATCAGCGAGGAGTTCGGCGCGGCGGTTCGTCTTTTTGTCCTTCATAGGCATCGAGTGAATGAATGGAAGCTCGGGATCCCGGTCACCGCGGATTGCGATGACCTCGAGGTATTCCGAGTCGACAAGGGTCGCGTTGCCGATGCCGCGGTTGTTTGCTGTCCACAGAGCGACGAGATCGGCTTTGAGCTGCGCCTGACCTTCGGCGTCGAGAGCTCCAAATGCGCGCGTCATGGGGCCGTAGTGCTCCCGGAAGAATTCAACCACAACATCGGGCGGGAACGGGTATTCAAATTGGTAGTGACGATAGGTGCAGCGGAGGTCGAGAACGCCTTCGCGGAGGCGTTCATGAACTGTCGCCTGATCGCCCCACAGAACGGGGGAGGGCATTCCGTTAGGCGCGATGTAGCGGGCGATGATCTTGAACATCTGACCGACGAAGCCCTGGGGCGTCCAATTGGCCATGGCGATCTTCCCGCCGGGCTTGCAGACGCGGATGAGTTCGGATGCGACGAGGTCCGGACGAGGCGCAAACATGGCGCCGACAAGGCTGGTGACCACGTCGAATTGGGCGTCGGCGTAGGGCAGAGCTTCGGCGTCACCCTCGTCGAAGGTGGCTTTGAGCTGCTCCTGTGAAGCGCGGACGCGAGCGCGCTCGAGGGAGTTGGTCGCAATATCGCAGCCTGTTACGTCGGCTCCGGCGCGGGCGGCGATGAGGGCGAGCTGACCTGTTCCGCACCCGACGTCGAGGACCTTCTGTCCGGGCTCGACTCGGATGCGCCGGAAGAAGAGATGGGCATCCGGCTCGAGATAGCGAGAGAAGACGTCGTAGTCTCCGGTCATCCAGGTGGCCTTGAGGCGCGCTTTCAGCTGGTGAATTTCATGATGGAGATTGCTGTGGGTCGGGGAAACCGCGGCTCCGGTACTCATGTTTTGAATCTTCCTCTGCGGGGATTTGATCAAGTAAGATCAAGCTCTACTTTGCGGGAAATCGGACTTCCCTACTTGACTGAACCGCCCGCATGGTTAGCCCAAACGCCCATTTTTGGGAAAGTGTGCAAGTGCAATGGACGTTCTGTCAGAGGTATTAAGCGCCGTCCGGCTGAATGGCGCGTTGTTCTTCAACGCGGAGTTCAGTGCGCCGTGGTGCATTATGTCGTCGGGTGCGGCGGGGATAGAGCCGCATCTGCCATTCAAGAATGCGCACCTGATCATGTTCCACTTCCTGACGGAGGGGCGGGCATACGCGCTGCTGGGTGATGAGCGGGTAGAGCTTAGCGCCGGGGACATCGTCGTATTGCCCGGCGGAGATTCGCATTACCTCGGCAATGGTCCGCGACGTGGAGAGCCTGTTGATTCGTTCCGGGAGTTTGCGGGCAGTCTGGCCGACGGGCTGAAGCCTGTGCAATTCGGAGGCGGCGGCGAGAAGACCAGATTTGTTTGCGGGTATATGGCTTGCGATCCAAGGCTATGCGATGTATTTCTGTCCGGACTGCCGAGGATTCTTCGGGTGCCGGTTGCCTCAGGGCCTTCGGGCAAGTGGATTGAGAACTCGATTCGCTTCTCGGTGGATGCATCCACCGGTTCGAATGCCGGCAGTTCGCTGGTTGTCGGGAAGCTTTCGGAAGTCCTTTTCGTTGAGACGCTGCGCTCGTATATCTCCACTCTGCCGGAGGAGCAGACCGGTTGGCTGGCTGGACTTAAAGACCCCAACCTTGCGAAAGCGCTGGCTCTGATGCATCGTGATCCGGCGCGGGAGTGGACGGTAGAGGGGCTGGCGAAGGATGTCGGGCTCTCGCGTACGCGGCTAGCGGAGCGGTTCCGGCATTTCCTGGGAATGTCGCCGATTGCATACCTTACGGATTGGCGAATGAGGATTGCAGCCGAAGCTCTGGAGAAGACCGATAAGACCGTGGTTGAGGTGGCAATGGATGTGGGCTATAACTCCGAGGCCGCATTCAACCGGGCGTTCAAGCGAACATACAATGCGCCGCCGGCACAGTTCAGGCAGAGGAAGAAGAGCGGGAGGGTGATCGACCTGAAGGCTGAGGCGGCGATGGCTGTGTGACTTGTCAGTTTCATTGACGGGTTTTCCGCAGACGTACACAGTTTCGCGGATGCAATTCGTTCTTATACTGGGTGCATGGCGAAAGCCCCCGTGTGTGGATGGAAGCTGGAGAAGGCTGCGGCAAAGTGCGGCTTTCTGCGGATTGCCGGGTGCGATGAGGTGGGGCGCGGGCCGATGTTCGGGCCCGTGGTCGCCGCTGCTGCCATATTGCCGCTGGGATGCCGGATCCCGGGGCTGAATGATTCGAAGCAGCTATCGGAAGCAAAGCGGAATGAGCTCGATGTCATCATCCGGGAAAAAGCGCTAGCCTTTGCGATTGCGGCCATCGACGTGGAGACGATCGATCGAATCAATATCCGAAACGCTTCCCTTCTCGCCATGCGTACTGCCGTGCAACAGCTTGGGATGGAGCCGGATTATCTGCTTATCGATGGATGCGACACGATCGACTGGCCGTGCCCGCAGGAGTCAGTGATCCACGGCGATGGAACGAGCTACTCGATCGCAGCGGCGAGCGTGCTGGCCAAGGTCTATCGCGACCGGATGCTGGTGGAGTTGGACGCAGTGTATCCCGGTTATGGGCTGGCGAAGCACAAGGGTTATTGTTCGCGCGAGCATCGCGCGGCGCTGGATCGGCTTGGTCCCACTCCCCTGCACCGGAAAAACTGGAGTCCGGTGATGCAGACGATGCTGGAGTTCAGCGAAGTGATGGAAATTGCAGTCGACTAGCGCTGCTTCATCACGGAAATTTTGCAGTCTTCGAGCGTAAGCTAACCTCGATTCATTTAAAGAGCTGACACGGAGGCTGAAGATGGCGCGTCTGCATCTGCTCTGGGTCGTGGCGATAGTGTTGGTCGTCGCAGGATGCGAGAAGCGATCGAACAAGCCAGATCCAACCAAGGGTGTTGTCAGCGGCGTGGTGATTTGCGCCGATACGGCAAAGCCGGCACGATTCGCAATGGTGAATCTGACGCCGATTCCCAAGACGCATACAGAACCGAATGATGATCCTCCTCTAGCGCCTGTGGCGACGATCCAGACGGGGCTCGAGGGGCGCTTCCGGATGGAGGCCGTGCCGCCGGGCGAGTACTACGCGTTTGGAACGCTGGACGGGTATTTGGACCCGATGCGAGGAATCGACTTCGGGCAGATCAGCGAGAAGGGCACGACAACCGAACAGGAACTAGCGGCTGTCAAGCAATGGAAAGAGAACCTGGTGACGGTGAAGGTTGCCGTACGGCGCGTTTCGGAGATCACGATCGAGTTGCGTCGCGCGGCGGAGATCGATGGGAATGTCAGCTTCGACGATGGCAGTCCCGCGATCGGAATGCACTTTCAGCTCTTCAGAAAGAACGAGAAGAAGGAGTGGAACTCGGTTGGATTGCCGCTCTTCAACAACTGGGCAATCACTTCAACGAGCGACAGCCACGGGCGCTATGCGGTGGAGAATCTTTCGGCTGGGGAGTATGTGGTTTGCGCATTGATGCCAATTGATTCAGAAGATATCGCTCCCCGCGTGTGCCTGGGGAATGTACTACGCAGAAAAGCTGCAAGTTCGATCAAGGTAAGTGAGGGCGAGGTGGCGCATGGAGCCGACATCGTGATTCCGATTTCGGGGCTGCGGAGCGTCGGCGGCCGCGTGGAAGCCGTTGAAGACGGCCATGCTCCTTCGCATGCGACGGTGACGCTGCTTTACGCGGATGATCGCGAACAGGCGAGGAAAGCTTCAATCGATAGTGATGGGAGTTTCCGATTCGAATATGTCTCAGAGGATAGCTACATCCTGCGGGTGAGCGAAGCGAAGGACGAGGCTGAGGGAGAAGGACGCGAACGGCTGTACTCGGAGAAGGAATTGCCTCTGCACGTGCGCAGTGATCGAAACGACGTGAATGTATTGCTCACACGCGCAACAACTCGCATGTAGCGCCTAGGTCGCTTTGACCGTGGCAGGACGCACTCTTCGTGCGTGGATCCACGAGAGGATGGGCCGTGCGAGCAGCAGGACCGTGAGCGTGATGGTGAGGTTCATAGGGCTGAGGACGCCGGGTTTGACCTGCCACCAGTAGTGGATGATTCCGGCGATTGCAGCGAAATAGACGAGCTTGTGCAGGCGGTTCCACTGCTTGCCGCCGAGTTTGCGGATGGCCCACGTGGTGGATGTAGCCGCGAGCGGAACCAGAAGAGAGTAGGCGGCGAATCCGGCGATGATGAAGCGGCGCTTCGTGATGTCGGTCTTGAAGACGTTCCAATCGAAGTTGAGGTAGAGGACAAGGTATGTTGCGAGGTGAATACTCGCATAGAAGAAGGCGAAGAGGCCGAGGAGACGGCGGAACTTGATGAGCCAGGAGAGTCGCGACGAGAGTAGACGCAGCGGCGTTATAGCTAGCGAGAGGATCAGTAACAGGAGGGCGTTGTAGCCGGTGGTCAGCGCAATGGTTGACGTCGGGTCTGGTCCGAGAGTGTTGGTGACGGCCTGGTAGACGAGCTGGGCGAACGGGCCGAGGCAGGCGATCCAGGTGAGCGTCTTGAGCGTGATCAGGGTCTTGCGAGTCATTGATTGAGCGGCGTTCCGCGCCTGTTAGCGGTGCTTCGCACCATTAGAGAGTCAGCGGAGTTATCAGAAGAAACTTCCTGACTCAGCTAACACGTTTGCCGAAGGCGGACGGCTCTCGCCGCTGCCTCCGCTTCAGTAGTACTTATCAAGATTCATGCCGTTGTAGAGTGACGCGACCTGATCGGCGTAGCCATTGAACATGAGTGTGGTGCGGCGCTGTGCGTAGAACGGCAGGCCGATGCGGCGTTCTGTTTTCTGACTCCAGCGCGGGTGATCGTGATTGGGGTTTACGTTGGAGTAGAAGCCGTATTCGCTCGGGTTCTGCTGGTACCAGGTGGTCTCGGGCATCTTTTCAACGAAGCGCATGGTGACAATCGACTTCGCCGATTTGAAGCCGTACTTCCAGGGCACGACGATGCGAACGGGAGCGCCATCCTGATTGGGCAGGACCTGGCCATAGAGGCCAAAGGTGAGCAACGTGAGCGGATGCATGGCTTCATCCATGCGCAGGCCTTCGCTGTAAGGCCAAAAGATGCTTGATTCGCCCGTCCACTTCTCTACCTTCTTGTCGTAATAGGAGAGGAACTGGACGTATTTTGCGCTGGGTAGCGGATCGCATTGCTTGATGAATTCAGAGAGAGAGTAGCCGATCCAGGGCACGACCATGCTCCAGGCCTCGACGCAGCGATGGCGGTAGACACGATCTTCGAGCGGGCGGAGCTTGAGCAGAGCTTCAATGTCGAAGGTTTTTGGCTGCTTGACTCGGCCTTCGACCTTTACCGTCCATGGACGGGTGGGGAGAACACCGGCGTTCTTGGCGGGGTCGCCCTTCTGTACGCCGAACTCATAGTAGTTGTTGTAGTGGGTAATGTCTTCAAGGCTGGTGAGTTGCTCGCCGGAGGTGGAAAGCGGGCTCTTCACGGTCTGGAGCTTTGTAGCGTCGGCGAGGACGGTTGTGTCGGGAGAGAGCAGGTCAGCGATGCGTTCCGCTCCAATGATGGCGCCTCCTGCCGCGGCTGCACCGGAGATGGCAGTTCGCAGAAAGCGGCGGCGGCTCAGGAAATCTTTGTAGTTCGCCTCAGATGTGATCTCCGATGAGGGAATGTCGGAGGGTTTGCGGATAAGCATGGATGACCTCGCTGGGGAATCCCCTACAGCAGTATTAGACACCCGAGGACAGTCACAAGTTACAGAGCGGCTGGAAGGAGTTCGATGAGAGGAAAAAGAGGAGTTTAGGCTTTTGCCGCGGCTCGACGGGGCGTAGGACGCGTTTTGGCTAGCGCTGGAAGGCTCCCACGCGGAAACGATGTGGACTGGCGAACGACGAGGTGGGTAGGGATGAACCACTCTGTCTGCTGGGTCTGGGGCAGCCCCGGCTCGATCCCGGCTCGAAGAGCCTGAATGGCTGCAGAGGCAAGGTGCTTGCAGGACATTTGGACGGTGGTGAGCGGCGGAAGCACGAATTGGGTGAGATGGATATCGTCGAAGCCGATTACCGACACGTCGTCGGGGACCTCGTGCGTGGTGCGGTGGAGGCCATGAAGGACGCCGATGGCCGTCATATCGTTGGAACAGACGATGGCGGTGGGCATCTCCCCGAGTTGGAGGAGGTTCTCAGTCGCCTTGATGCCGCCTTCCATGCTGTGGGTGCCCTCAATGATGTGTTCGCCAGGAACAGTGAGGCCGAGTTCGGACATCGATTTGAGGAAGGCATCTCGTCGGGCAACGGCGGAACGCATTTGCAGAGGGCCGCTGATGAAGGCGATCCTGCGATGGCCGAGCGCGGCAAGGTGCTGGACGGCTTCGCGGATTCCTTCTCCGTAGTCGACTTTGAGCACGCGAATGTTGGGCATGTCGGGACCGGAGTCGACAAAGACCATGGGAAAGGCGCGGTCGACAAGCTTCTGGATTAGCTCCTGCTCGATGCCGAACGTCATGATGGCAACACCGTCGACGCTACGCTGGAGCATGCGGCGGACGAGCGACTCAGTGCGAACAGGATCGTAGTTTGTCGATCCGATGAAGACCTCGTAGCCCTGCTCGACAGCCAGGTTCTCGAATTCCTGAACGAGTTCTGGGAAGAAGGGATTTGTGATCTCGGAGACTACGAGGCCGAGGAGTCGGCTTCGTCCAGAGACGAGGGCGCGGGCCTGGGTGTTGGGAACGTAGCCGACTTCGCGGATAGCCTGCCAAACGCGTTCAGCGAGCTCAGGGGCGACGGTGGAGATGCTGTTGACCGTACGGGAGACGGTGGCAATGGAGACACCGGCACGCTGGGCCACGTCGCGGATACTGGCGCTGGGCGCGCGAAGGCGATTCGTATTTTTTCTGGGGCCGCCCACGGATGCAACGATTCTACGTCATTTTCTCGTGTTTCACGAACTGGTTTTTCATCGCTGGCCCAGCCGCGACTCGAAGAGCGAGAGGGAGTTAGGGACTGGTGCGAGCGTCTGCCGGGAGTAACTTGATCTGCGCAAGATCTTGCAATGGGCAAACGTTTCCGCTTCTTCGGCCCGGTTCTCAGGGGTGGCTCTGGCCTCCGCCGGCGACCTCAATGGCGTGATTCAGAAGCGGAATGATCGAGGAGAGACTTTCTTCGGCGCCCCGCTTGCTGCCGGGGAGGTTGACGATGAGCGTGCTGCCGCGCAGGCCGGCGATGCCGCGCGAAAGCCAGGCGAATTGATTCTTCTCAGAGCCGAGAGCGCGCATGGCTTCCGCGATCCCTGGGACGAGGCGATCGAGAATGCGAACAGTGGCTTCGGGGGTGCGATCGCGCGGGCTCAGGCCGGTGCCGCCTACCGTGAGAATGAGAGATGCACGCATGCTGGACCACTCGAGGAGGCGCGCGATGATTTCGTCTTCTTTGTCGGGGACGAGCGCGTTGGCAATGCGGGCGGTGGGCCAGTGCTGACGAAGGAGGTCGGCAACGGCAGGACCTGCGGTGTCGGTCATCAGGCCTTGCGAGCAGCGGTCGGAGACGGTGAGGACGCAGAGCAGCATGTTAGGTCTCACTGCTACTTGGTGGATTCGGGCAACACTTTGATTGACTCCAGCCAGATCTGAGCCAACCGGGTCCAGTGAGTTACAGGGAGTTTGGTTTCGCGGAGACCATAGCCGTGTCCACCTTCGGCGTAGATATGCAGTTCCGCCGGAACCTTGGCCGCTTTGAGCTGCAGGAAGTAGTTGGTTGCGTTCTCGACGTGGACGGGATCGTCTTCGGCCTGCACGATGAATGAGGGCGGCGTCTGGGCCGTTGGTTTGATCTCGGGGTTGGTGGACATGTTCTGCTCGGCGAGGGCGAGATAGCCTGGATAGATTATGAATGCGAAGTCAGGGCGGCAGCTCTGATCGTCCGCTGCGTCGATCCGGTCGTAGAGCCGCTTATCGAAGTGAGTGCTGAGCGCGGCGGATAGGTGTGCTCCGGCGGAGAATCCCAGGACGCCGATCTTGCCGGGATCGATGTTCCATTCCTTTGCATGTTGGCGAGCCATGCCGAGAGCGCGCTGCGCATCCTGCAGGGCTGCAGGCGATTTCGGATAAGGACCGGTGTTGGGTACGCGGTACTTCACAAGCAGACAGGCGACGCCGATGTTGTTGAGCCAGTCGCAGACTTCAGTGCCTTCGAGATCGATGGCAAGGATGGTGTAACCGCCGCCGGGAAAGACGACTACAGCGGGTGCGGGACTTTGTATCGCCGACTTTGGAGCGTAGTACGTCATCGTCGGGCTGGAGACCTTGCCGAGGCGGATGAGAGGACGGCCGGCGATGAGGTTGTCCGTGGGCTTCGTCATGTCCCTTTCGGAAGGAGCATCGGACGATGCGCCGGGAGCGCCATTGGGCCAGAGGGGCAACGTGATGTGTCCGGGAGCGGGCTGCCATGCGGGCGTTTGCGCGATGGCGCTGAGAGTGGTTGCGGTGAGAGTCGCGCAGAGTACGAGTGCTGATGTCTTCATTGCTTGGCCTCGACTGCTTTTTTGGTCGAAGCGATGATTGCAGGAGGCGGGCTATTGAAGCAAATCGAAGCGGCTCCCTTGTTTAAGGCCTGGCGCCGGGAGGGACGAGCAATGTCAGCTTTTCACGGGCGAGTTCGATGCGGGCGGGAAGGGCGCCAAGGACTTCTCCATCGGCTTCGACAAAGACGCTGGATTTGGATCCGTTAAGGGGGCGGCACTCGACGGAGTCGGCGTCGATGAGTTCGATGGTGCGGGAAAAGGTCTGGCGGCCGAAGATGGTGGCGACCAGGAAGCGCATATAGGCGATTCGGCTCTGTGTTTTGAAGGCGACCACGCTCAGATTGTTCTTATGCAGCGTGGCTCCGGGCGCGAGGACGCCAAGCGCTCCACCGAAGGAACGGATGCGGACGGCAAGGAGCTGCGAAACCTGTTCGACGCGTGCAGCGGCGTTTCCATTGCCGTTTCCACTTCCGGAGAAGCGGGCGTCGAAGAGGGGGAAAGGGTTCGTAGCCCAGATCCTGGCGGCTTCGAGGATGTATAGCGCATAACCGTAGCGGCGTTTCAGCTCGGGGTCCATGCTGGACATGAGGAGAGCGTCGGCGCCGATTCCGGCGGCGACGGTGAAGTAGCGCCAGCCTTCGAGGCCGTTGGGTTCCTGGAAGAAGATGCGGCCGACGGGGACTTGAATGGGTCTTGCGCTCAAGAGAGCCTGGACAGCTTTGACGGGATTGCGGCCGAGGCCGAGGTTCTGTGCCAGAGCGTTGGCGGTGCCGAGGGGAACGACGCCGAGCGCGACGTCCGTTCCCACGAGGCCTTGCAGGACTTCGTGCACAGTGCCGTCGCCGCCGCAGGCGAGAACGGCGTCGTGACCCTGACGGACGGCCGCAACAGCGAGAGCTTTCGCGCTGCCCGGCGCGTGGGTCTCGAGCGAGTCGGCTTCAACGCCAGCCTTGCGCAATACTGCCTTGACGTTCTCGATGTTCGAGGCACGCCGCGACGAGTGCTGGCCGGAGGCTGGGTTATAGATGAGCGCGACGCGGCGCATGGAAACAGTCAACCTTCGTCCTATTCCCTCAAAAGCTGGAGGATGTTCTTCATTCTACAGACCGATGAGTTAGATGCAGGTCCGCAAGGAACAGGATCAGCGGCCGGGCCGAGGGAGGCTTCAGGAGCTTGTAGCCGGTTGGTGGGCGTTGACGGGAGGAGAAGGCTCAATGAACCTGAAGCCCCATCGAGCAGGCACTCGATGGGGGTCTCAATTAGAGGGATACGTCTTTACTTGTTGTTGTCGACGTTGGCGGTGATGTTGGCTGTGCCGACGTCGAAGCCCGGTGTGAACTGCGAGACGCCATAGACCTTGTTGAGCATAGCCGACATCGAGGAGTTGAGAGTCAGCTTCGCGCCTTTCAGCATGAGCGTGTTGCCAGTGGGCTTGAGTGGGAGAGTTGTTCCTGCGGGCAGGGTGATATCGAAGACATTGTAACGACCCCAGACCGAATTGTTGACGACCAGCACGGCGGAGAGCACGGGTGGTTTGGAGGCGGTGCTGATGACGAAGGCCTGCAGACGGACCTTTGTAGCGTCGGACTCGGCATCAAAGGTCAGCGCACCGGAGTGGAGGAGGCTGCCCGCGCTGGTTTTGAGATCGATGACGCCAGTGACGACCGGGAACGTGGCAGTCGTGCCGGAGAGCATGGCGGGGTGATCGTATCCTACCTTGACGCCGAGAGATGAAAGCGAACTGAGCAAGGTGCCGGACAGGGTCACGTCGGTTGCGCCGCTGTAAGCAGTGACTGCGCCCTGGGCCGTGGCGTGGAGGGTAGACAGCGCGAAGATAGCCGCTGCGCAGAGAGAGAGAATTCTCAGATTCATGATCTGGTCTCCTGTTGTTGCAAATGGGGAGCGAAGGCAGGTGTGCCGACGATTCCGAGGAGAGAGATGCCGAGGCCTGGAGGAGAGTGGGATACGAGATGAGTTGACTTTGATGAGAAGCGAAAAAGACACGCAACATTTCAGCTCTGAGCTGTTGGGTGTTAGCCGTTACCTACTAGCTCCTTCTCTTGTTCCTAGGTTCACTGTTTGGGCTGAGCCGGCGGAGCTAGGGGGTGTACCCCTATTCTGGCGGTAAGATCTCTGAAATCATCAACTTCGGAAAGTGGTTGGCGGGCAACCACTGCCAAATCATCAGCTTGGCGCCAGAATCTAGAAGGAAAAGAACTTAGCGGTTGAGGCTGCGGATTGACTGCCCGCTTTGATCTAATGCTGATTCCAGTATGACGAATTGCGCGAAATAGTCTGCAAATCTGCGGGACTATTTTTCTGGTGAGTTTGAGGTGAAGTGATGGCTCGAAAGAAAGTCTTCGCGAAGGGTGATGCTCTGGTCGAGGTGGTGCGGAGTTTTGCGGTGAATGAGGAGATCAACCAGTTGCTGATGGAGCGGCTGGACCCCAGAGCGTGGCTTGTGAACCCAGGTCCCCAAGTGCGAGGAACGTGGGGCAAAGCGACATCTCTCCCCGGTCCCCAAAAGCGAGGGACCGGGGGCACCCAGGCAAGGACGCGGACGATTGCGGCGATCTTTGCGCACATGCATCATGTGCGGCGGAAGTGGGTGCGGCTTTCGGCGCCGCATCTTCCCTTGCCTGCTGAACTGAATCTCGATTGCACGCAGGCACAGGCGCGGAAGGCGCTGGCTGCGAGCGGCGCGCGCTGCATGCAGATGATCGAATATCTGCTGACTTCAGCGCCGGAGCTGAGTTCATCTCCAGTGAAGGAGACGAAGTTTTTGCGGGATGGATGGGCGCGGGCGTGGCCCGCAGGACCGATGATGGTGGCCTACATGATCACGCACGAGGCGCACCACCGCGGACAGGTTTGCATGCTGGCGAATCAGTTGGGATTCAAGTTGCCGGGCGCGGTGACTTCGGGGATGTGGAGGTGGGAGGGTCTAGCTCCTAGCCGCTAGCTTTGCCAGCTCTCGCGTCGGAATCTTCAGGCAGCTTTGGAAGTCTTGCGCTTCGGGGCGGGATGAACCTCAATCCGGCTTCGGAGCATCAAGCGATCAGCGTAG
>Ga0207674_10001410_pt1 | contig 31017 bp, 27 predicted proteins | sample KBSCornC72_FD_184303 | JGI IMG/M metagenome (GOLD analysis project Ga0207674, IMG submission 184303) | Corn rhizosphere microbial communities from Kellogg Biological Station, Michigan, USA - KBS Corn C7-2 (SPAdes) (version 2) | ecosystem: Host-associated > Plants > Roots > Rhizosphere > Soil ...
ACACCAAAGGTCAGAAGGTCCCCATCGGCTAGGCTGAAGGCGAATCCACAGATCGGATCTCCTGCAATCGGTACCTCGATCTTCGGAGCCCCAGTGGATCTCTTCTGGAGAATGGCTTCGAAGTTCGGCATAAAATTGTCGAAACTTTCGGCGAAGATGACCGCACCGCCTGCCTTTTCCGCCATAGCGGCCAGCAGTTGACGATCGGCATAGTAGCCGTACTCGACGAAGGTAGCGCTCGCCACCTTGCCCCCCACAGTCTCGACCGCCTTGAGGATATCAGCCCGTCCCCATTGATTGTCGCAACCATCCGACATGAAGGCGAGCGAGAAGATGCTGCTAGAAGACTTCTGGCTGATTCGATCGACAACCTTCGAAGCCTCTTCGAGCGGTTCTTTGAACCCGGTGAGCCCCATGGGCTTCAGCCAACGATCGATCGCCTGTTCGACCGCTTTCAGGTCCGCTAGTGTGGCGACGGGCTCAGCCTCCAGGAGTGTGCCGAACTGACCCCAGCCGCTGAACCAAATCAGGCTCAGGGTGTCCTTCTCTTTGAGCAACTTAGGCAGCTTCTTCTTGAGCTGCTCACGCAAGCGTGGCAAATCGCCGTACATGCTGCCCGAGCAGTCGATGATGGCGATGTGGTTGGTCGGGATGTCGGTGACAACCGTGGGAGCGGCCTGACTCACCGTCTGCTGGACGAGGAAAAGGGAGTCGGAAATCTTGAAACTGTGGGTCATTGGTGGTTCCTTTGAAGGTGGATCACTGCATACACAAGCGACGATTGCGTTGTGACACGTTCCGCAAAAGGGCATGCCGTCATCGTACATACGGGATTACTACACCACCCGCTAGACTGGCTAGGTCATATTATGTCACAGCGCGTAGACTGTGACCGATATGCCTTTTAGCGTCTTTTCGAGTAGCGGCTCTATCCTGGCCCAACTACCGCCCGAGAGACCTGTACCTATCTTGGGCATATGAATGGACGCGCCTAGCTTCTTGGCCTCAACCGCCAATGCGTCCAAGCATTTCTCCAGCGCATCGTACTGAAGGGGAGTGGGATTGTTGGCTGATCTGTAGCCCCGCTGAGCGATCATGTTGGCGACCCACAAATCAGGCTCGACCTCAATCACTTGGATGGCACCCAAATGGAAGCCATCCTTAGTGGAATGCCATGCCTTGTAGTACCGCTTGGGTTCGGGCCAGCGGGCCTCAATAGCGAGGACGAAGCCCTTACCAAAACCACCACGATCATTGACGATGTGGGCTATGATTTTGGCGCCCGTTCCTTGGGGCTGGGTCGCGTCGCCTTTGGTATACGTGATCATCTAGCCGTACTAGACACCAACACGTAGGCTTGCGTGAGGTCGTATTGCTCACATTCTTTCTGAGTCAATGCACGCATCTTGCCGTCTTCAATTAGCTCTTCGAACAGCCGCTCTGTCTTCTCGAGCGTCCAGTAGTAACCTAGGTGCATCGAAGCGGCGCCGATGATTAGTGGCCTCGAGCTTTTCTTGAAGAGACTCAGGATCTCTGACTTCGCTTCTTCCTTGGCCAGATGGCGCTTTGGAGGAGGAACCGACTCAGGGCTCTTCTTCATGGTAGTGCCCTGATAGTGCGCTTGAGTTCTCGGATAGGAGTAGGTCATTCGTCGCTATCTTTTGGTGGTCGTCGAGCCGATGATGGCTACGAACTTCTACACCTTCATCCTTCAATTGCTGGATGAAATCTTCGAGATTTTCCACCACAACCGTGAACACGTTTACACCCGTGTCCAGTTGCACCATAGGATCGATCAAACCTGTTGGCTGAGGAGCCCATACAACGAATGAATAGTAGCCCATATCTGGGCCGATCTATCAAAGGACTTGTGATTCGAAGGCTTCCCCATGCACAGTAACAGGCTTCAACGCCTTGGGGTCGTACCAGATCTCGTACTCTACTTCGCTAGCAGCTTCCCAGCGGTCAAAGAACTCGAAGCTCTTGGCTTTGAAGGTGTCGGGAACCAAGATGTATCCAGCGGGGCCGGTAAATACAGTAGCGTGAGAATGCTCTACCGGCATTGCGCTTATTTGCCGATTGAGGCGCCGGAAGGGAAGCACAGACTCTGGTGGCAATACCCACAGCTCACCCTCGAGTTTGGCTAGGGCATCCATCGAAACCTTCAGCGCATTCTCGGTCTTGGCATCCTGAGTGATGATACGGGCCAATTCTCGTACCCACCCCTGCACTAGAGCGCCTTGGATGGTGGCGGCCCGATTGTGGTGGAGATTGACGGTCGTTTGGTCCTGAATCCCCATAATGGACTTCGAGCCCACCTTACCCTTTAGGTGGACGAGCCCTGTGGTATCGAGCGGAACTTCCCCCACCAACTTAAAGTGGCTCAGGAAGGCAGCCGAGGTGCCGCTGGCCGCCTCTAGAAGGACTTTGGGATCGAACCGACCCAGCGAGTCAACGATGTGCTTTCGGCCTCTCTTAGTGGCAACCAAGAGGCGGGGATCGTTCATTTCCTTGAGGAGGACTGTTTTGCTTCCCCTCTCAGCCAGCTTGGCTACGATCTCTTTTTCGCGCTCAGTGTCGTGCAGCCAAGTGACGACGGCCGCTTCCAGGTCTGGTCGGATCCGCTTCAGCGGGGTGGCCATCGAGCCATTTTCCCTAGGGACGAGAGCAGGCTGATAGATATCCGCCTCCTTCAGCGTCGTGAGGACCCGACCTGTTTCCTTACAGACAAGGTGGATGCCCTCGCCCAATTGACGAAATTCATCCACCAAGTACTGCACAGCCTCAGAGGGATCATCTTCCCCCCAGCTAGGTTGGAGAGCCGCCGCTACTTGGGCTGCTAATTCCTCATCGGTCCAATCGTTGGCCAATTGCTGCAGGAACATCTCCTTGACAGCCTCATTGTTCTGAACGTCAACCCTAGCTCGAAGCAATGCCTCGGAGCTAGGATCGGCCAGCGTCGCGATGGTGGGGTTGATACGGCTATTTAGGTCAATCATGGGTTCCCTGTCTCAGCATACTGAGCAAAAGGAACCTTAGCGATTCCGAAAGGATTCTCCACGTTTCGCAGAGGCAAACCTGGCTCTAATGCCTTCGTCAGTATCGGCATCGTAACCAACCCAGTCAAGCAGTTCTTTGATGTCTTCACCCATGGTTTTGAAGATCCTGGGCTTGGTTTTGAGGGCCTGGGCGAGGATTTCCGGATCCAGGTTTTCCTTATTGGCGTGGAAGCTGTCAATCATGGCGGCCGCGATGGATTGCCCGATTTCACGTCCAACCATGTTCTTGGCGTAATCTGAGAGGTCCGCCAGTTGGAACTTGGAGGTGTCTTGGCCGAACGCCTTCAAGTGGATCTTGAGGATGTCGATCCGCTCTTCATCATTCGGGAGGTCAAAGAAGAACCTCTCATCCATACGGTTGATGAACTCCGTAGGAATGCCCCTGAGCGAGTTGGCCGTCATGGCCCAGCAGACTTCGGACTTGGTCTCCTCAATCCAAGTTGAGAAGATGCCCAACATACGGCTGGTTGTACCCGAATCGCTCATGGCAGATGAAGCGGCGCCAGCCAAGGACTTTTCAGCCTCATCCAGCCACACGATGCAGGGCGCTTGGGCTTCGATCAAATTGATGACCTTGTAGGCGTTGGCCTCTGAGTCACCCACACCACTGTTGCGCAATTTGCCCATCTCAAGCTGGATGACGGGCAGCTTCCACTCGGCACCCAAGGCCTTGACCGAGATGCTCTTACCGCACCCCCAGACACCTACGAGCATGACGCCTTTTGGAGGTCTGAGGCCGAAGCGTTGGCCTTCCTCAGTCCAAGAGTTCTTGGTTTTGGCGGCCCATGCCTTGAAGTGTTCAGCACCACCAACTTTGTCGAAAGAGGAATCGGCAGTGTCGACGTAGGACAGAAGATCTGACTTCTTCAACATCTTCCGTTTGTAGTGGCGGATGTACTTCTCTTCGATTCGCTTGTCCTCTGCGCCCTTGTTGTTTCGGCGATAGGCCACAATCGACTGTGCGATAGCGGCATCGATTTCGAAGTGTGTCAACCCTCGAAACAGGCTCGGGCTGTTTCTGGGTGGATTCGTTTTGAGGAGACCGCTGATCTCACCTACCGCTCTGGAGATCTCGTCATCATTCAGACCCGGGTCGTGCACCACTTCGATGTAACGCTGGAGCTTCGGCGGGATGACCGCTCGCTGCCCGACGAAAATCATCACCTTGATGTTTTTTTCGTCATTGTGCAGCTGCTGAGCGATGTTGAGGATTCGGCGCTGCACATTGGCTTCCGCCAAAAAACGCTCGGCATCCGTAATGATGTAGTAGTTCTGCTTGTCACGAGGATCGTCTTTGTAGACGCGCATCAAGGCTTCGTTGATAGGCATCGATGCTTGATCCTCGGGGTGCTTCCGAAGCTTCCAATCATCGATCCAATTCTTGAGAGGCACCAAGCCTGCGGCTGAATTGTAGAGGTAAACCTGATCGATGAATTTGTCGAAGGTGCTTCGCAGCTTCAGAAGCAAGCGATCCTCTTCGTCGGTGACGTAGAAGATGAATCGGGACAGGGCTCGTAGATGAAAGTGCAGATCGTCCATGTGATCCTTGTGTACACCAAAAAGAACGGGCCCCAGTCCAAAAAGGAAAGGGGCCCGCATTTGCCAGATGGCGGTACGATTGATCAGCCGGTGCAGACGAGCTTGATGGAGCCATTCTTCAGAATCTGACGACTCTGAATGGTGACGCCCTCACGCAAAGCCATGCGACGGAATTCGGCCTCGGAGTAGTGCTGGCGCAAGATGCCCAGCTGCTCCTTGGTGTGGTAGTCCGAATCGCTCGTGATTTCGCCCGTCGTAACGTTGATGGTGGCGCGAGCGAGCGGTCCGCTCGAGATGTACAAGCTGTCGCCGTTCTCTTGGAACGAGCACTTGTAAGCCTCGAGGGCTGACTTGATCAAGCCGACATCTTTGAATTCTGACTTGAATGTTACCTTATGGGACATGTGGTTTCCTTTCCTACTATGCTGGAACTGAGGTCGACCCTCAGTAGATCAGCTCTGAACTTCTTCGACTTTGTCGCAGTCCGGGCCGGTGCGCTCGTCCGACACCATGGTGCCTGCGTTGAATTGAGTGATGCGCTCGCAGTTTTCACCAACATCGCGCTTGGTGACCTCGTGCAATCGCGTACCGTCTTTTGAAATGGTGACTTCGAATTCCATGATAGCTCCTATAGAGTAGCTCCGGTTTGTCGACCGGCCAATTTTAACCACCAAATTTGATCTTAGCGCCAGGTTGGACAACCCGGTCGTTAGGGTCAGCAGGTGGTTTGGGTGCCCAGGGATCTAACACCGGTTGAGCTGGTTTTGGCAACCCGCCACCGATCATTTGTGGTCCCCGATTGGGTGTATTCTGTAAACTGGAGGTGGGCAATGGCGGAAGTTTAGCAGTTTCCACCACTTTTTCAGGCATAGCGGAAACTGTCGGAGGAGCGGGAGTAGGCGGGGCGGGGGCGGGCTCCACCTGTTTCTTTTCCACTTCCTGAACATCCAACCATTCCGATTGGCCGGAGGGTGCCTCCGAGCCGACGATCGTAAGGAACTTCTTGGCGCTCATTTCTGCGAACCGGGGGTCCGAAGGATCCATCCGCGGAACCTCTTCGAACAGTTGCTTTTCCCAATTCTGAGCCCGCTTTTCGAACGCACTCTTCCCCCATTGGCTTCGAGTGCACTCTTTCTGCGAGCATCTATCGCAGAAAAAGCTGATAAAGTCGTTGAAGGGGACCCGCTTGTCATTGCATAGGTCCAGCCAGTCCTTGCGATCAGCCATACGTTCCTCAGTATACCTTATCCCAAAGGTTCTTCCTTATAGAAGTAGTCGCCTGACCCCAAATTTTTGTCCTGTAGCTTGTGTTTGAGTGTATCGGGGATGATAGGTATGCGCCGTTTCATAGGGTCAATCAGCACATTCCCCCCGCTGTCCTTCAGACAGAGGTAGATCCTAGAGTCGGCGTCTAGGCTTGCCGCCACACATTCGAAGGCCAACTTCACCGATCTAGCCGTCAGGTATTCATCGGAGAGCATGAAGATCGCCACCGCCAACGTGCCTTTTGTAGGTGTTCGGGGGATGAGCGATACCGGCTTGGCATCAGTCGTGTCGTAGGTAGGAGCGGGCGGCGGATCATCACTGATCACTTTCTCCCCAACAGGAGCTTCCTTCTTTGTCTTCAGGATGCCCACAAGCCAATCTGGCACGGGCTTCTCGCCTTCGAGAACCGCAATCCAATCGACCTTGGCTTCCCAAGTCAAGCTGATCAAGGGTTCCACAATGAGTGGGACCTTCCAATTGACCATCTTCGACGGAAATTCCATGACATCAATCAGCAAAGGAACGGCTTCATTCAGCCGCTCATGCTTGACTTCGAACACGATTTCATCGTGTACCGTCATCAGCATTCGGACGCTATCATCCCCACCATTGCGCAGCCATCCCCTCTTAGTCAGCTCTTTCACCAACTTGACCATGGAGATCTTCATGATGTCCGCGCCCGTCCCCTGAATGGGGTAGTTGGTGGACTTGCGTTCGCAAGATGCCTGAATTTTACGGACATCTTGCTCGATCAGGATATTGCCTTGAGAGTCTTTGGCCCCTGCTTTGATATCGGCGTCCGGAATAGCGATGAACCGCTTGAAAGCCGTCTGCACTCCCTTGTCCCGCTTCACTATTTGGTGCTGGTTCTTCACCCATGAAGCGAAAGTCGGAACGGATTTATCGAAGTTGGTCTTACGACGGGCCGCCTCGACTTTATCGCACTTGGTGGCCCGCATGATCGCTTGGGTGCCACCACCGTAGATCAGCGAGAAGTTTGCGATCTTACCTGCGTTACGCTCGACCTTGTGGTCCTTCGTGACGTGAGAGCCGAAAAACGCCTGAGCGGTGATGGTGTGGAGGTCACCGCTTCCGTGGATAAATTCGTTGATCCACACGGGTTCGTTGGAAAGATTGGCCACCACCCGGAGTTCCTGGCCGGCATAGTCGATCTTGACCAGCGTGTATCCCGTTCGAGCAATGAAGGCTCGGCGTAAGGAATGAGCCACAACTGGCTTTTTCGGATCCGATCGGGCTGGAATGCCGTGAATTGGAATGCCTGAATAGCCCTGAGCAGGATCACCTGCTGAAGCGGTGAAGCGGCCCGTTGCAGCGCCCGTCTGATTGAAACCAAACCGGAGTTCATCGTTCTTGTCACAGTTAGTGGACATACTTGCCAAGTAGGTCCCGATGATCTTGTCGATTTGACGGTACTTCACGATCCAATTGAGGACCTCTGGAGCATCGTCGCCCTCAGCCATCTTCTCAAGAGTGGCCGCGTCGGTCTTGTATTGTCCCGAAGCCTCGTTTTTTTCAGGCTTAGGGCTGATGTCCAAGCCCTTATCGGTGAAGAGAAAGTCCGAGAGTTGCTTGGAACTTCCAGGGTTGAAGTCCACAAACCCCTTCTTTTCGGCAAGAGAGGCTATGAGGCCGCTGTACTTCTTCCGCTCATCCTCAGCCACGGCGAGCAATTCCACTATCGCCTTCTTGTCGATACGAACTCGAGGCCGCTCCATAATCCGTACGGCGCACCCTGTCTGCTTCTCCAGACGATAGGTGAACGTGAAACGGGTACCGATGACGGCCGACAACACCTCTTTGTAGCTAACCGTTACGTTCTTTTGCGTAAGCTCCCATTGCCCCTTGGTTTCGCAAAGGGCCTCGGTGCAGATTGCGTCCGAGCAGCCGTACATGACGACTGGAGCACCCTCCTCAGGGTAAAGGTCCTCAAAATGACAATCTCGTCCGGGGGTCTTTTCAGAGAACAAGTCCTTGAACTTGATCATCTCATAGCGGTAGATCTGATTGCCGTCCCTGATCGACAGGCGTTCGAACGCTTTATCCTTCAGACCCAAAGAAGGGTCATCGGAGTATGCTGAATAGGCCGCCAGCATACCGTCTTCGAAACTTGAAGGGTGCCAGAAGTCGATCCCTGTGACGGGATATAGGAACTCCTGATCAAACTTGGCATTCCAAAAGTACAGCAGTACCTTGCCCGGCTCCACTATTTTGTTGGAGCCACAGGGGTCCTCAGCCAAGTCCTCGGGTGCAATCACAGGCTGAGATGCCAAGCACAGGCGCCGTATTTCCTGATCCACCGCTTCAGGATTGACGTTCGGGTTGGGTTCCCCGTACAGAGCGTTGAATTTGTGCCTGAGTGGAATGTAGTAGCCTACCCCTTTTACGGAAAGGCAATAGCCCACTATTTTGTGGACCGTGTAGGGCTTGTCGTCTGCATCGTAATAGATGCGGTTGTCAAGACCTTGGGTTTCCAAATCGATCGCAGCCCGTCCATGGGCTAGAATCTTGTCTACGATAACACGTACTTCTTCGACCGACTTGACCAGGTTGAAGGAGTGGTACTTCATCCAAGGCTTAATCAGGTCTTGCGCCGCCACCACCTCTTCTTGCTGAAGACCCGAGGACTCGATGAAGTCCGAAAGCGCGTCTCCAGCGGTCTTGGTGGGGGCGTGCTGAGCCAGATTGCTAAGGGGTCGAGGGTCCTCCGTAGTGGGCATGAACTGAGAGATGTCGTCTGCGTCCTCGAAACCGACAGAGTCATTTACTTCTGGCATATTTCCTCATTCTGGATCACGACCAAATGCACGTGATCTCGCCATTCAGTCAAAGCTTGAGTGGCCGTCAATCGCACAACCTCCTCAGATACACCTGTGGGCTCAAAGCACCACGGCATATTCTTAGCTAAAGGGTGGCAATTCTTCTCGATGTACAGCTGACAGCTCTTCTTCCGATAGCACTCACTAGAGACTGGCAGCACCTTCCGAATGGCCCCGTCTGGCGGAATGCCTAGCGCTTGAGCTAAAGGCTTTGACCAGCGATGAAGGGCGTGATCTAGGACTTCTTTCGAAATCCTAGAGAACTGATCTCCGAAAATAGTACCTCGAAGGGGCTCCCACTCGGGCTCCCACTTCCCGTCTATTTCGTCGATCAACACTAGTTTGATTTCACCCATTTCACGGGTGGGCAGCTTGATTCTCCTGGACACGTATACGGCCTCCTATCTTGTCGATCAACTGACGAAGAAGCTCGTTAGCCTTTGGATAGGTGAGTTGGCCCACACTGGTTTTCGAGTAGATCTTGTCCAGCATTGATCCGGCTATCAAGTAGCCATTGCTGTCGTTCTTTGCGACGTAGACCTCTCGAGCGTCTTTCAGGCGGCTCTCACAGAGTTCGTATAGCGTATCAAATCTGGCCTTAGCAGTGTCGTCAGCAGAAGGAGCGTCAATCAGACCGCCTTCTGGAATAGGGGGTGGGACAATGTTGTAGGCCTTCTCGATCTCAGACAGGATCTGGTGGAATTTCTTTTCTTCCCCAGAGTATTTCTTCCACAAGCCAATGGCGTCCCACCGCTCACGACACACGAAGCACCAAACGTGAGATGGGCTTTGTGGGGTAGAGGGGAACGCCCTTGCAGAGGGCTTCTCGTCCTTGCCGTGGAATGGACAAGAGAACTGCTCTTCTCGATCAGCTACATGGCGAAATGAGACTCCGTTGCGCTTGAGAATGTCGTGGACCGTGACCCTGTCATGGATCGCTTTCTTTCGCAGACCAAACCAAGCATTCAAATTTGAATTTGCCATGTATAATCCTTCACTCGCAATAGGGTGGGAACCTTAACTCATACGTATTGTGCCAACTCGTCTTGGCTCACTTCACCACCGAAACCAGTGGCAGCGGGGTCCCAATTACGAATCCTGTGACAGCTCATATCGACACCGATGCGGGTATGGTCGAAGAGCATATTGTCGCGATTTTTCATGTTATCGATGATGCCGAAGCCCTGTTCCTTCATCTCCTTGGTGGCATATGAGGTGGTGATGTAATCCGCACTACGCTCGACTTGGTTTGCATAAGCGAGGTGGCGCATAGAGTACCTACCCTCAGCTTCTGCCTTGCCTTTGCCCTTTTCGGCAGTGCTCATACCATCGCGGTTAATTTGATGTAGGTCCACCACTGGCACCCCTGCGCCACCATTGTAGTGCAGAGCCATCATCTTCAAGTCGCGCATGACCGAGTTACGCTCGACAATGTAGTCTCGGTAGGTCTTATTGGGCTTGACCAACTCGTCCTGATCGATGACCAGCAATCCTAGGTCCATGCTCTTGTTGAGCTGCTCCGCGTAGACCCGTATGTCTTGGACGCTGATGTCCTTGTCGGGCGCCCATACCTTCAGGCGGCAGTACTCGGGATTGTTCTCGAGGTCGTGGAGAGCCATCTGATAGAACGCTTCTTCATCGGGCGTTAGCTCTCCGTCACGTATTTTGCGATAATCGAGTGAGTTATAACCCTGACGCTTGAAGATGCCGTTCGAAGTGTGGATGGCACACAGGATCTTGCGTAAGTGTTCATACTTCATTTCCAAGCTCACGTAGAGCACGTTAGCTCGGTAACGAGTGATGGCGTTGTAGGCCCAATTCAACGCAAACGTCGTTTTGAGGCCACCTGGCTCCGCCGCATGGACCCACAGTTCACCCCGTTTGATGCCGTGGCAAACCGTATCTACATGATCTATTCCAGTAGGGACACCATACACGTTGGCCTTGCTGACCTTGGCCAGTTTGTAGGCTTCCCATTCCAAAGGGGCGTCTTGGGTCACATCGCCATCGGTGATGGCGCTTGAATCCGGAGGGATCAGCTCGTGAGCTTTTTCGCTTAAGTACTGAATGGAGGCTCGGACCCCCTTCACCACTTCCTTATCAATGATCCGGCCCTTAATGGCGATCTCTTCAGCATCCTTGAGCAGAACCCGCAGTTGGTTCTGACTCTGGTCATCCTGAAGATTGTCCAGAAGCGTGTAGTAGTCCTTGCTCTTATAGACAATCGCTGCTTCGATGTCCTTGAGCTTTTCTAGGACCGACAGCTCATTGTCCCCTACGCGCTCAAAGAAGTCGCGGATCGTCGCCGCGCTTGGCGGCTCAAGGTGCTCGTTGGTGAACGCCTTGATGAAGTTGAAGATCTTTCGCTCGTCAGGATGGTTCCATTCGTATCTGGAACGACTGAGAGCCTTGTAATTCCTTGCAATATGAGCTTCGGAGAGCTTGTTGTCCCCGAAATCAATGATACCTCGAAGTAAACGTCTGGGCATTTAGCGGCCCCATTTCTTCTTGAACTTCTTGGGTCTCCCAGCACCAGGCAAATCGAAATCTCCGCCCGAGGGAGGCTCAGGTTCATCGTGCTCTGGAGCACGGTTGAAGTCTGGTTGTTCTGTAAGGCGGTTGTCGGTTGTGTCCTCATCTACAACAATGAGGCCCTCTTCGGGCTCATCCGCGGCAGACGCTTGCAAACGGACCGTCTTGTACTTTTCATCTACATAGAGTTCTATGGTTGAATCCTTCGAATGCTCCCAGCTCTCAAAGGGATCCGTCGATTCGAACAGCCACGTGGACTTGCCCGCCGCTTCTCGGAGCATGAGAGCCTCGAGAAGCACAGAGGCCGCCGCCACGTTCTTGTATCGCAGAAATCCTAGGCGCATGATAACCAGGTCCTGGTCCTCGCCCATGAGGTCTGCGATGATGTTGTTGTTCTCTTTGGACGCACGCTGCTGTTCCGTGCGATTCCGCCAGCTCTCCCCGCCCACGAACACGTCCTTCAACCGGCGGTCATCGACGACCTTATACGTGAACTTAGGGTCCCTAGCGCAGCAGCACGTCATGGCGACACGAAGGTGTGGCAAGAATCCAGACCAAGTGACGCCCTGGATGCGGATGTTACTCTTCGTCAGGTCCTTCTCAGGAGGTTGATTTGAAATCTTGGATGGCGTGAATATAGGGCTCTCCAAGATAATCCTTGCTTTCAAGAGGTCTGGGGTCAGACGACTCTTGACGTTTTCGATCCGTAGTCGACGAAGATGGTTCGGACAGGTGTCGACGTTCTCTGCGTCGGTACCAATATTTTGGATTACGGTGCCAGTACCTCGGCAGCCCTCTTTAGGGGCGAAGCCGCACCGTTGACAAAGGTCACTCATGTGTTTCCTTGCATCGATCGAATGAGGTCCTTTAGAGAGGTCCCGCCTCCCTCAAACTTGAGAGCGCCAACGGCGGCCTCTCCCAGGACCTTGTCGATCAGATTTTTCTTCTTCCTGAGCAGGCTCAGGACATGGTGGTCAATCGTTTTTCGAAGCTTGCCTAGCCCAGGTAACTCAGCGAGGAGGTGGTAGGTCATGACGCCCTTGTGGGGGCTGCCTATGCGAATCATTCGTCCCAAGATTTGAACGTAATCGCCCCAGGACCACGGCATGTCATAGAAGATCGTGGCGGCGGCGGCCTGAAGATTGATGGCTTCCGACCCAGCATTGGTAATGAACACCACCCTCACATCAGACTTTAGGTCCTGGAACGCTTTCTGTGCCTCAGCACGCTGATCGGCTTTCTCTTTCCCAGTGATCCGGACACTCTTGATACCGTTCTTCTTCAGCATTTCAACGAGGCGGCCCACCAAGCTTTCGAAGCGGGTGTAGACGATGACCTTTTCACCATCCAATTCCTCCTGCAGTAGATCAAGGAGCGCCTGTTCCTTGCTGAATAGCGTACCTATACGGTGGTCTGTCAGCTCGTAGGCTATCCCGGCCAGCACATCACCTTCCTTGAATTTGAGCATGGCGAGGGAGTCCACTATTTGCTGGCAATAGATGAGGCTCGTGAGCGCCTTCGTCTCTTCGAACTCCCGTATTTCGCCGTCCCCCAACTCCAGCACACCTGACAAGGCCTCTTCGTATTTGGCCACTTCAGGAGGACTCAACTCACACGTAACTTCACGGGTCGTAAGGGTAGGCAGCTCATCCGATACAGCATGCTTCGGTCGACCCAAGTAGTTCAGCTCGATCACTTCCTTGAAATGATCGAGGTTCTTGTACCCCTTGATGACGGGTATTTTGGCTCCTCGTGAGACCTGCTTCAGTTCATAGAAGCAGTAGTCCTCGAGGAACTTCGTCTTTGGGCCGAACAGCTTCGGCAAAATGGCCTTGTAGATGCTGTACCCTTCATCCAGATTATTCTTGAGAAGGGTGGCGGTTAGCCCATAGACGCGATTTGAGCGATCCGACAGAAAGCGAGCTATTTCCCAAGTCTTGGTGCGCATGGACTTGAACGCAGTCGCTTCATCGAAGATGACTGTGAGATTTTCTGCAGCCTTCTTGGTGTGGGCGTCCAGAAGCCCTGGGAGGACTGATTGTTTGGGGTCTGGTCTGCCGTTCGGCAGAAGAGGTTGGATGCCTCCGTAGTTCCAATCCCGCACCAATAGGGCGTAATTCAGGATCAAAACAGACTTGCCAGGACTATCGGCCCACTCCTTGTAGACCCTTTGACGAGTCTCCAAAGACGTTTCACCCTTTATTTTCGCCGTTGCCAGATGAACATCCACCCCCACAGTGAAACGTCGTATTTCGTCGGCCCACTGATTGATAGCACTCTTCGGCGCCATCACGATGACCTTGGTCTCGGGCCTCTTTTCCCAAACGTAGCAGAGGGAAGTGATGGTCTCGACCGTTTTACCAAGTCCCGTTCCGTCACCCAGCACCATCCGCTTCAAACGAAGCATATGGTAGACCCCCTGTACTTGGTAATACCGAAGATTGAATGGGTGAAGCTGGCCGTCCAGCCCGATTATTTCTTGCCGGAGGATCGGTGACGGAGGCAGCTTGACATCTTTTCGCTCTCGAACTTTTCGTAGTTCGACTAGCAATTCTTGCTCAGCTGGCGTGCGTTTGATCTCTTGCGGCATCGTACTCCTACTACACCGGGAGACGCTGCCTAAAAGGCGAAAAACGCTTATGATTTACGACCCTACCGATTGGGCACTACCCAGTTGGGCAACCCTAATCAACAGCTAATCTTCTACTGCAGCCGACTTCACCAGAAAGAAAACCAGAGGGCAGCCTCAGGATTGCTTCTGAAACCGTCCCAAGTGACGGCATAGCCTGCATAGGCTCCGAAGCTACGAAAGATGTCCAGACCAATCCCCGCGCCTACGGCTCGAAAGCCAACGTGCATATCGAGGTTGACGAACTTGTAGTAGAACGGATCCAGCATCAGACCCGCATCCACCATGCTACGAGCATTGTTGCCCGAGTGGAACGGCTCGAGGGGCAATACGCCCATGTAGGCTTTTGGCCTGAAGTGGAAGCCCCAGTCGGGCGGCTCTTGCACCGCCGCCACCACATTGACCTTCCCAGTAGCGGTAGCCTCGTAGTTGCACCAGGTCATCCTGAGGCTGTAAGGTTGTGGAGCCGCACCCGAGAAAAAGATCCGGCCTTCCTTGTCAATCACTAGGTTGACTGGGTCAAGTTCGAACGATGGCTTGGTTTTCAATAGGCACTGCTTCTCCTTGAGAATGGCCACCATTGCCTTCAGGTCGTCAGCGGAAACGCAAGTGCTACCGGGAGCACAGACCGGGGCGTCTTGAGCAAAGGCCGCCTCAGGAATGAACAGCAGTGCGGCCAAAATACCAAGTATTGCGAATTTCATAGTTCAGCCACCGTACTTTTTGATCAGGTCGTCTACGTGCTGAGCCGTGACAGGAGATGAGTCCTTCACAGTGACCGCGTACACCTCTGGCTTCACGATAACGACCTTGTCCACATCGCTAGACTTTACACCAGTTGGCAGATTGATCACGACGGGCGCGCTATTGGGTGGGGTGATGGTGACAGTTGATGGATCAGAGAACAGCCCTGTTGGCTTGATCGGCACAACGATCGCCTGAGTTTGACCCGTAGCATCTGGTGTCCCTACGGGGATCAGATTGCCCTTTGAATCAACACGGCCAGCAGGGATGGTATTGGCCGTGTCTACTGCAGTCTTGTTGCCCTCGCCGGTCTTGCCGAAGAGCTTACCCAAGATGCCGCCGATCTGAACGTTCTTTACCCCCAACACTACAAGGAAGATGGCCCCCGCCATTATGAGCAATGCGGGCAGCGGGGCGGCGATGGTGTGGAATGCCTTCTTGGTCCAGGTCCAAGCGGCTGTTTTGAATTTGGACCAAGCGGTCGGTTGGGAGTCGGTCATTTCAGCTGCCCTTATCTACACCGCCACCCAAGACTGAAGGAGCGGGGCCGGGCGGCGTTTCCACAACTGGCGCAGCTGGAGGTGTTGTGGAGGCTTCTGGTGTCGTCACGGTTACCGTTGTGACGGATGCAGCGGGTGTGTTTTGAGAAGAGTCCTTGTGCATCACCACCACTTCAGTAGTGGTGGCCAAGTCACTGGCGCTAGGCAAGGTCACACCTGTGCTCTTGTACAAGATCTTCTGAATCACTTCGTACAGGAAGTCTGCGAACCAACCTACGACCGCAGCGTAGAACACGTGCCCAGAGGTGGTCTTGATGGATGCGTCGAACAATCCACTGAGCCCCTTCACTAGGCCCAAGTTGGCGCCAATCATCACAGGTAGTGCGTATAGGCCAATCTCGTTCCACCACATGGCGCCGCGATTCGCATACATCGCCTTCTTGTCCATGGTGCCAGCCAATGGTTTGAAGTCAGGTCGAACGAGTTCGACAGTCCTACGGATGAAAAAGTTGATGATCACCACAAGCACTGCGAGCACGAATGTGCCTTTGCTCAGAAATTCTAGTACTGCCTGATCCATTGTCAGCCTTCTTCCTCAGGGGCATTCGAAGCCCACTTCTCCAAGTCAACTAAGCGTCCCCGCAGCAATTCGACCTGTTCTGGCGTGATATTGGGGTCACACAGACGGCGATGAAGGGTCATCCCAGCCTTAACTGCAGCTATCCTTCGCTTCGCTACAGGTATGTCTAGGTAAGTCAAACTTTCAATTGCCATGGGGTTTCTCTCATGAGGGACCATAAAGAGAAGGGCAATGTCCTAGCGCGACAGGAAACGTCCTATCGGAACCCTTAATTTTGGAACCGGCCGTCCGTACTTATTCTCAAGGTATGAAACCATGAAAAACATCTCGACATTCTGTTTGCTACTGTTGACTTTTGGTTGTAGCGGAAATGCATTTTCCGCCGCAGACGAGCCGATTCTGGGCGGATCCGCAGGCATAGCCGGAATCCCTTCGACCGGAGGGTCCTCTCAATCGACTGGCGGCACGGACGGAGGTGCGGCCTCGGCTGGCACTGCGTCGGCAGGAGAAGCTGGCAGTGACCCTGTTGGTGGAGCTGGTATGGCCACTGCAGGAGGCTCTGGCGGGGCTCCCCAAGCAGGGACAGGCGGAGCCTCTCAAGCAGGCTCAGGAGGCGCTTTGGGAGGCTCTGGTGGAACCTCGACCGGAGGTGCTTCGACTGGCGGAGTTACAGCGGGAGGCTCTGGTGGGGCGCTCGCTGGGACTGGTGGAGTTGCCCAAGGTGGATCGGGAAGCAGCTCTGGGATGGGCGGGACTGGCTCCGGAGGAAAGGGCGGTTCTGGAGGCACGGGTGGCGCTCTTGGCGGCTCCGGCGGCATCGGTGGTGCGGGAGGCTCTGGCGGCAGCTTCGCCGGTTCTGGAGGCAGTACGGGAGGCTCTGGTGGTGGCCCCGACAAATGTGTGGGCAAGTTGATCTGTGATAATTTCGATACCTACACCGTAGGTGCTAGGCCCGCTACTGGTCCTTGGGTTGCCAATCCCGATTGTACTGTGCCTTCGGCCTACCAGATCGGAGTGAGTAACGTTCAGAGCTTTTCTCAACCAAAGTCTCTGTTCAGCCAAACTCCCACTGACAACACGCCCTGCGAATTGAATGGCGATCTAGGAACGAACATCCCGAGTGATCTCTACGTTCGGGTCAAAGTTCGCTTTGCAAAAGCCACCTTCCCCAAGACTGACAGCACTCAATTCGACCACAACAACATCAGTTTCGCTTCCCTCAGTTCGGCCACAGGAAGTGACGCGGGGATCCGTTTCTCCGTAATGGGGTCGAATCTGTGCCCAGCGGCTGGATTTGCTATTCATTACGCAGACCAGGATATTCGTGGCTGCACCAGCGTCGTGCCAGCAGCGGATCAATGGTACTGCATCGAAGCGCATGTCCAATCGACCGCTACCGCCGTCACCACCACCCTGTCGATCGATGGTATCGTTCAGGCGGAGTACGACCCTCAAACCATGAAGGCGTCGACAACCTACACCCACTTGGGTGCCATGAGCCTTCGGTACTTGAATGTGGGTATTCGTTCATACAGCACCGCCTACACGACAGCGCTGTATGAAGACGATGTGGCCGTAAGCACGGCCCCCATCGGGTGTGAATGATCAGGTCAGGAGATCAGACGGCGCTGCAAGCTTGAGCGTCGTCGGGTCCAACACTTCACGAGAAGCGTCGTTGGTGATGGGATGACCACTGATGCGGTAGAGGTCGACGGCTGAGTAACCCTCGCCGGTACCAGACGTGCTGACCTGAACCGTATTGATCGTACCAGCTGAACCTTGAGCCCTGGCCGTTGTTGCGATGAGCAACATCAGCTCGTCTCCCGCCGATACTTCCGTCGCTCCCACACTGGTCACATTGTTGCGAACCAACATAGCGATACCTGAGAGGATGCCTCCCGAAGTCGACGCGGTGGAAGAGGCCGGAAGGAGTGCACCCACATCGCCTCCTGCGAATCCAGAAGCTGTAAAGGCAGAGCCGCCACGATTCGTACGGAAGTTGGTGAGGATGTTGTAGTTGCCCGATTCTCCGTCCACATGAACAACGACCTCACCCGCATTGCCTGATGCGATCGAAGCGGTGTGGGCTGGAACAACGGAGTACTCCAGGTTTTCAGAAGGAGCCAAGCTCGCTCCCATGATGCCAGGTGCCGAGAAGCCCATCGAAAAGGGGCCCGTCATCTGACCCAGAGTGTTTCCGGTACCGCTGACGAAGTTGCCTCGGAAGTCCTTGTCCCGGAAGAGCGCACCCAAAGGTAGCCGCTCCGTGCAACCCAAATACTCAGTGCCTAGAGTAAACGGACGTTCCGTTGACGCCAAGGCACCAGGATTTATTTGAGGGCGAGCCGATACTGGACTGGTGGGCAAAGGCAGCCAAGACTCGTAGCCAACATTGCGGAAATCCGCATTAGTTGATGGAATCGAGCCCGACATGCGTCCCGTTCCTAAAGTCGTAACGAAATGCGTCGAAGCCAGAACTTCGACCGCCTTTTGATTCGGCCTCGAGAGAGCGGTTTGGGTCAAGTCCGTGTTGAGCAGTTGGTACCGCACCGAGGTGGTCAACGGACCCGGCTTGTAGCCAATGTCCGATTGAGCTTGCTGAGAACCCCACGCATCTCCTTGATAAGGAGTACGGGAGTAGTTGATGGCAATCTCGTCGCCAATTTCGGGAGCGCCCGGGAGGATGAAGGCTGGGTTGGTGAGGATACTGCCCGCCGTCAAACCTTCCGCTCGACCTCGAGCTAGGACGAGTTGACAATCCTTCGTGAGGTCGAAGCTTCCACGGTTGAAGCCGATGATCGAAGCTTCAATGACGTAATTGCCTGCACCGAAGGAAGCGATGGCGTTTGGACTCTTGGTGATGTCGATCGCGTCCGCGTTCAAGATGAACGTCGGGTCCCCATCAACGTCAGACTCAATCCAGAAGGTTGGGCCATCGATATTCTGACGAAGCAAGTTCGTTGCTCGACCAGGAGAAGGATCGGGATTCTTGGTTGTGGGATCGAAAGACGAGCCGTTGGCCTTGTAGTCCTGAGCCTCGTAGACCGCAAACAGGCGAGCGATACCGTAGAAGGGAGGAAGCTCGAGGCCCTGACGATTCAGGCCACGAGTATCCGTAAAGAACCGCATTCCTGCGATGAGGTTTCCGAAGGTGAACGCCGTGTTGTATCCGACGGGTGTGTTGGTGTTCAGATTTTGGGTCGAGAACACGCCGTAAGTCGCCGAACCACCACCGCTGGTCTGAGGGACATAGTTCGCTACAGAAGCGCCTACAGAGCCCTTCGGAGCAAAGACACCGAAGTTTATGCCCTGGTTCAGGTTACCGGAGTCGCCATATAGGATTGGCACTCGAACTTCACCGTAAGAGCCTACCAGGAGACGAGGCAGCACCACCACCATGTTGGCTCGAGTGGAGGTGGGATCGGAATAGCCTGAGAACACCGCCAAAGGATCGGTTGCACCCCACTTCGGGTTACCACTCAGATCATTGGCGGGCATCGTGCCACTTGTGGCTCCCGTTGCAGTTTGGATGGTCTTCAAGCGAGAACCACCATCTTGCTGAGTGAATGCTTGCAGGCGGAAAGGAGCCGCGATAACAGTCTTGCTGCCTGGGTCGATATACGCTTCAGCTGTAACGGGCAAGTGCCCATTGAAGACGCTCCCTTGGTACTTCGACCAAAGAGCCGACCATGTGGTGCGGAGATTCTGGTTGTCAGTTGGGAGGCCCTGCTGTTGCACCAAGATATTCGGTGAAGCAGACAGGTATGCCACACTGTGCACGGCATCTGGACGACGGCTGAGGCCGCGACCTGCGCCATACTGCACATGCACCGTAACGAAAGCGCCTGTCGTACGAGCCGAGAACCCTCCACCCAATGTGACGAGCAGATTGCCCGAGACATCATTCGATAGAGTGTACTGGGACGTGGGTAGATCAACCGTCTCACCCATGAACCGAATGGTCATGTAGTCGTGATCTGCAATCAAACGTACCTGATCCGAATCACTACCTGCTAACGAATTCTGGAACAAGTTGAGCGGGATGGTGATCACATCCGCTGGTTGGAAACCAGAACCAGAGGGGTGGTTGATGGTGACGGTGTTGAAAGCCGCACCCAAAGTACCACCGATCGACAAGGCGGGGCCGGTTGACGTGGGCGCACTGATGGGGATGATCACGGGCTGAAGAGCAGCCGCGTCCGAGAATATCTGACGGATGCCGTCAGGAGCATCGAGCTTCGTAACGCCCAAAGCACCCGGAGTGGCGCTCAATTTGTCCTGGTACGAAACGAACGGACCCTGTGGACCGCCACCTGTGCGCTTCCAGGTCGAGCGTAGCTGACCCCGAAGGACCTTATCCAAGTTGGCCTTGAGAAGGGCTTGGTAGTCGAACCCATTTGGATTGACCACGTGACGAAGATCCAGGATGTCTGTCTTGGCAATTTGGTCACTGAACATGCCGTCGGGCCGACCCGAAACGGGCTTGATCGTAGCGCCGCTCTTGTGCGACTCTGCTTTGGAACCGAAAGCGCCGCGAGCGCTCAAGGTCAAAGTATTGCCCGTAATGGCCGAGTACAGCAAGATTTCGTCATCTATTTGAATGACAGCAGGCGTAGCGGGGGTCAACGGCAAGGGGATATTGGCCACCGACGTAAGCGTCACAGAAAGCGCGGTAGCGCTCAATGGGGCGGACAAGGTCGGGATGGTGGAAAAGGTCTTGTATCCCGTACGGTCGACAGCTGTAGGGTTGCGATTGAACCCGCCGTTCAAGTTCTGACCCGGATCTCCGGCCCAAGACACGCTGTTGCGGCGGAACACGCTGCAGAGAGGGATGGCGTAAGAGTAACCATCGACGGTTCCTAGCGCGTTCTGGGTGCCGTCACCCGCCCTCCAGAGGCCAGGGTCCCCCAGCTCTTTGCGCATGTTTGTGTAGACGAAACTTGTGGCGGCGGTAGCGGCACCTTGGCCCTTGACCACGGAAGGATCAAAACCATCTGGATAGCTGGCCAAGCCCACCAAGCCCGATACGACCCGTATGCGGTACTGAAGTTGGATCCTCTGAGTGGTCTCAAAGCCAATGGCAGGGTCCTGGATATCGTCAGTGATGAAGCTGTAACCCCCCTCGACGTTACCGTAACGCCAAATTGCCGAAGAAGCGGGCTTATTGGTGGTGGATGGGTTGGGTGCGACTCGAGCCAACCATACTTCCAGGAAGGCGAAGTCAATCCGGGCATCTCCCGTATTGGCGGGGGGCGGCGGAAGTGTGATGCGGTTCCAAGTGTCGGTATTGTTTGGAGAACCAGGAGGAGCGCCCGTCAACGTTCCTGTGACGGGAACAATCCAACCATTGACCACGGCCCACATGATGGCCTGTTTTTCGCCAGTCTGCTGAGCCCCATACTGGAACCAGTTGGAATTTACGGCATTTGTGACGTAGGCATCTTGAGGATTGATGGCGTCGTCAATCCAACCAGAGGGGGTTTCGGCCAAAACATGAATGCGATCCCATTCAGCCGCAATCTGCTGGCTGAGCGAAAGCTCCGCATCCAGTGGCGGTTTGCCTTGCTGCCAGATGACGGTCTTGAAATTTGTCTGCGCAGGGCTCAAGACTCGGGAAACATTCGGCCCAAAGTTATCGGTCATTGCTACTCCACATTTTTGAACTACGCCTACGGTAAGGCGTTCCTACAAGGGGAAATTCCACTAAAGTTGGGCCCGTCACCAACTCAATATATCAGCGCCCAAGAGCCTATCCAAACGGGGCCCGCTACGGTCTTGTGAAATCGAATGCGGAAGGAACTTCCTTGCGAAGGCGATGGAATGGATAGGGGGATGCCATTGGTCACAGCATTCCAATTGGTCCCTCCGGTGAACGACACTTCCACCGTCATACCCGTGGCGACATCGGTAGTTTCGGAGTAAAACCGTGTGTATTGCCCAGAAGTGGTGTCAGTGTCCTGGTATGAGAAGAGTTCGAAACGAACGACACAGTTCGTAGGTGTAGCCAAAAGAGAGGTGGCATTGGATACGAGCGAAGAGCCATCGCTGCTCACCAATTTGGTCGTTTTCCTAGACCCTACCGTATAGCAGGTGCCCAAACCGTTGGTTGTAGTCGTATCCCAACCCGTAGCATCCAACTGTTCGTCATACAGTATGTGGGTGTATCCCGGATAGATGCTCAACAAACCAGCGAATTTCTGGGTCACCAGATCCGTAACAGTAGTGGGGGTACCCGCCATCGGTACTTCGAAAGGGAGGATGACAGGGAACACACCCCTTATTTCACGCTGACCGCTGGGCAGAATGAAAGTATCCTTGATGGCAGAATTTGCCAAAGTGGGGTTGTGTCCGTCAATGAGGTATAGCGTTCCCATCTAAATCTCCAAGTTATGGCTGGTAATCCGTGCGAGTCATGTAGAAGAAGCTACCCATGTACTTCCCCGTGAACTTGATCACAGAGCCGGTTGGGGCGACGATGTTGCTGTCATTGCCACTGAATTTCATCGCAGTAGGCCAGGTTATCGTGCTCAATTCATTTTGCGAACCCGCGTCACCCGAGCAGAAGACGAACAATGAAACTTCGTCACCCTCAAAAGGAGTGTAGCTCCCCGACAGGGTGAGGGTGAGAACACAAAGGGTGCTGCCAGAGAAGGTGGCTTTGATGCAGCTGGTTGCAGAGGGGTTCCAAGAGTAGGCCAGGTTGGCGCTAACGCTCAGGCTCGTCGATCGTTGGGAATGAAGACCCACAATGCGTCCACCATACGATTGGATAGAGCCATCGCCCCAAAGTTCACCGTTGACTTGACGCTGGCCAAGTGCAGCAGGTGACGCGCCTGTCTGGTTATAGCCGCCCCAAGTGAACGCCTTGATGTTCCAGGAGTTGTTGGAGGCAGAGGATCGAGCCGGCTCTACCGTGCCTGCCGCAAAGAACGGCGGTTCCTGGATTATTTCTGCGTCCGGGGTGTCCGTAATGGAGCCCGCCACAAGGTGGCTGAACCCCTTGTAGTAATTGGTCGAGCTGACCTGCGAATCAGTATCTCCGCCCAAGAACATGCCTGGACGAATCCACCGAACATTCACGCTCTGAGAGGATGGGAAAGAAGCCGTCGCTCCACCCAAAGTGATCAAGTGGGCTCGGCGCACATCTGTCGCGTCAAAAGACGAGATGATGAAGACCTCTTTCAAGCCATTGAAGAACGTGATCTCGAGCATGTCCACGCCACAACGAAGGGCTGTCTTATCTGGACCAATGACTCGGAAGTAGTCAGCGAGGTTCAATTGAACCACGTCCGCTGTGCCAGTGGGGTTCACCAACGCAGACAACGACGGGTCTATTTTGGTCAGTACGGTGTGGGTCGCCAGAGTCGCAGACGTGATCTCTTTCTCGTATACCGCCAAGAATGCGGACGACTGATGCCCCGTAAGGGACACGTCATTGGCATCGTTGACATTCTTTTTGCGGCCCACGTAAACGAAGCCTGCAGAGCCCGATTGCTGAGCCGTAAGGGTTCCGGGAGTGCCACGAATGAGTGCCTTCCACTGAGCCATGAGGGGGTCAGGGTAGGGGTTGTTCGCGATGTCCAATGGCGTCGCTACAGAGGTCGGAGCGAGTCCCGTTCGAGAGAACTCTGGGAAGCGGGCCCGATTGGCTGCTCGACGAATGGCGGGGAAAGAAGCGTACTCTTTCGGAAGGGCTGAAAGAATCGCTTGCCGCCCGTAGTACACACGATATTGAACACTGGGCGGGATAGCAGGACTGAAAGTTAGAGTGACATCTCCATCATGAAAGCCGCCACCAACGCTCGTCGAAAGAGCCGACACCTGTACGTACGAGTGTGTCGTTTGGTTGAAGACCTCAGTGTCATCTGCGTCATTGACAACTTTGAACAGATTATCGAGAGGCTCGGTTGGGCTTGACCCAACCCAAAACGGACCGTACGTGCTATTCGACAACAATAGTGTGGTGTCACCACTGAAGCCGTTCGCCGTGAAAACCGCTGTAGTGTTGGGTGAGGCTAGGGTTTGGCTGAGAATGTCAGGCGAAACTCCGCCGCTACCGCCGCTAGCGCCTCCTGCAATGTACAGGTCAGCCGCTGCTGTCACCACATCAGTGTGAATCTTGCCAGGTCCTGACGGAATTTGGCTTGCATCATTAGGGGACGGCATTAGCTTCTCCTGTTGCTCAACAGGTTACCCTTGAGCCTGTATACGCTTGCGGTCGTTGTGTTCTGAACTAGATTGCCGACAAAACCAACGGAGTTGGAATCGTCAAAGATAGCCCAACGACTGAGCACCACCAAGACCAATTGGCCCTTGAAACCATAGGGTGTGTCAGAAGTAAGCTCACAAATCATCGGGATGATGTTCTTGTGCTTCTTTGGATCGCTCAGAGTCTGTGCGATACCCAGATAGGCGTAAGAACTGCCAGAGGTGTTGAAGAAGGTCCTACCTTCGATATCCAACGATCCCAAGCCTCTCAGAAAGGTTGCAGAATTTGGTGCCGGCACCACTGGTACCTGCAAGGACAGCTGCATGAAACCAGTATCAGCCGTCAAGGTAGTGGTGGACACTCGAAGGTCCCCATCCAACTCATGATCACCAGCGAAAGTGCCGCCGGATTTCGGGTAAACGCCTCCCACCTGCACATAGGCATACGGGAAGGGATACGCCTGACCCACCATGGCCGAGCCAGCTGTGATGGCGTACATCTGCTGAGCGATAACCCGTGGGTTCACGGTCAGAGTCGTACCCAGAAGGGTATCCCGCACGGTTTGAGGCAAACGTGCCTCATAGTATACCGTGACTTGCTCCCCATTTTGAGGAAGAGGGCGGACGGCTTGATAGGTGATGACGACGGTCTCTCCACCAGTGATAGCGCCTGCTTGGATATTCATCGAATATCCATCGCCCAAAACCGTGAGCGAACCCGCATAGGGAATGCTATTGATCGTGATCGAAACCGTCCCGCTCTTCGCTCGTTCGGGAATGATCAGATTTGTAGTGGCGACAGTCGTGAAGTAGTTGCGGGTGTGTGAGGTCGTCTGATAGGTCAGTGTGATCTCACGGTTGACCGGAGCGTAGCTAGGTGCGTTCAGAGAACTGAATAAGATAGGACTGCTCGAAGGCAATTGGCCGGGATTGTTTACGAACACACCCCCGATCGTTTGAGCTGTCGCATTGTCACTATAGGTATTCGTGATGGTCCTTGAGAGGCCAACACCAGAGGGATAGGCTGCTGTCACCCAAATGAATAGGGGCGAGCTGCCACCTGCGGTCGCGCCCGCTGCAGTCAACCTGACGGTAGCGGTTCCTTGAGGAGTTGTGCCCAAGCCTGAAGCGGACCAGCCACTTGTTGTGATGTCAGTGCTGTTGCTGCCTCCCGCTTCACCCAAGAAGGCCACCCGTGTGATGGCGACGAAAGAGATGTTCGAAGGTGCGTGGGCCGCCCAGTTGGTATTGGCGTAGGGCCAGATAGGCAAATTGGAGGGGCTGATCGAGATCGTCTCACCACTTGCCCAAGAAGCTCCCGAGGGCGTGTAGCGAAGGACTATCGTTTCATACACGTACTTGTCCGAGAACGTGCGACGAACTGAATCGAATTCACCAACGAAGTCAGCGCCAGGAGTGTCACCCGTGATGACGCCATCGCCACCATTAGCGTTGGATAGGCCGATCTCATCCGCTTGGACAATAGTATGACCATTCATCCCACCGCCAAAAAGCGTGGTGCCGATCTCGGTCTGGTTTACGTTGTCGAACAGGAAGTTCATGTTCTTCTGGAGAACTTCAGTGAAGTCCCAGCCTGTTGGCGACGTTCCTGTCCTGAGATCCAAGATATCTCGAGCTGTGATGATATCGTAGAACAGACCATCGGGTCGGGTCGAGTTGACCCCAAAAGCCACGCCACCATTTTGATTGGTGTTGCGGGCAAAGGCCGTCGAATTGCGACGGAACACCGCCATAAGGGGCAATGCGTACATCAGCCCGTCTACCGTACCTAGAGTGTTCGTGGGATTGCCATCGCCAGCAACCCAAAGGCCGGGGTCACCTACAGAAGATTGATTTGTGTAGGTGAAACTGGTAGTCGTTCCATCCGGCGTAGCGGCGTTCGTTGGTACGGTATGGGCGAATACCGAGGGGTCGTTTATTCCAAAAGCGTAGGTGAAGATGTCGACGCCTTGGATGACACGAAGACGGTATTGAATCTGGACACGCTTCGTGGTCTCCGCTCCTACAGCACCATCTAGGAGGTCGTCCGGAAAGTTGAGCGTCAGATCGTCAGCCGACGCAACTTTGACGTTGCCGTTTCGCCAGATGCGACCCGTGGGGCTTTTACCTGTGGTGGAAGGCGAAGCAGGGATCAACCGACGCCATGCTTCGAGCACGACCAAGTCTGTCCTCTTCGCACCAGCTCCAGAGGGAGCGGCGCCTAGATCCAAAACATTCAGGCCAGCATTGTTGCCCGTATCCGTAACATTGAGAATCCAACCGTTCACCAGAGCAGAAAGCTTGGACAGTTGGACAGCATTTGCGACGGTTACTTGGGAATCAAGGAGGGCAGAGACGGCAGAATTCAGAAAGTCGTCACTGAGCCAACCAGATGGCGCTCTGACCTTGGAAGAGCGGCGCAAGGCTTCCTGCTCGGCATCCTGCACAAGGTTCAATTCCTTGTCGAGAATGGGCTTGCTTGCCTGATAGACAGCAGTCTCCCAACTCCTATCAGTAGGGTCTAAGTAACCAGAGTTGCCGGGGCCGTAGTTCTTGGTTGTCATACCGCTACCTCTATCCTGATCTGTGTGCGATTGATGGTCCGGACCCTATGACAGTTGGCACAAACCAAATCACGCTTGGTGCAAGCTTTCAAAAACTCAATCTCCAAACGATCTCGAAGGTCGAGGTGGCTGGCTTGTTGATGACAGGAAAGGTCAAATAGTTGACCTGTGTGTCGAAATTCGTGAGGTCAACCGTTGGGTCGTACGTCCCATTTGGAGGGGAGACGGGATTCCGCACCGACATGTTGGTGCTGATATTTCCGCCCAACAGACCCATTTCGACCAGCGGGCCGACGGCCTCTGACTCGGTAAAAATTGTAGTGAAATCAACAACCTTGGTGGGGTAGCCAACAGGCACGCCTGAAGCATCCACAAATTGGGTGGTGGAAAAGGTTTTTCGGGTGATTTCAGCAAAAAGAGAGCGTTGAGTGGATGTCGGGGCGGGCGGCGCCATAGGATTCCAGCCTGAATCGCCACTACCCACCGCTAAGGCGTACACCCCGTGAGGTGGCTCTTGGGAGTCCTTCATCAAGCGCGCAATCAGGATGCTGGCATCGAGTACAACCAAATTACGCAGCTCTCGTTCAAGTTGAAGCTCTTTGGTCTTGCTGTTCCACATCCGAAAGAAGACATCCCCTCGAATATAATAGCCTATTTCTGAGAAGTCCTCAGCTGGCCGTACAGCAAAAGCTGCAGACAACTGGGGCTGAGGCTGGGGGACCCGTTCGACGATCTTCATGCTCATATCCTCTCGTTTTCAAGATAGGGTTCGCATAAAGAGAAACGAGGAGGACCCCTAAAGCAAGCCATCACAGCCGTTGGACCGTTAGCGTCTCGGTGATGTCCACATTATCGCCTTTTTCAATCTTGGGGCTCTCAAGCGTGACCCTCGAAGTGGGGCCAGGGCCGATAGACGTAAGATTGGAGGCGGTCTGGAAGACGGTAGTGCCAGGGAACATGTTCCAGCGGATGTCGTTCAAAAATGAAGCTTTGGTGATGTCGATCGTCTCGACCAACGTGCCGTAGCAAGGGCTGTCATAAGCCTGCGGCAGCGCGTCTACCTGCTTCAGGGAGACATTGAGCCTGGCTTGACCCAACCGCTCAGCAGTGGCCCATAGGACGCTCGTAGGACCTATTACCGACGTTATCCCTCGTGAAAAAGTCATGAGGGGGATCGGGTCTGGGATACTAGGCACCTCGTAAGTATCGAAGGCCTTCGTGCAGACGGACACCTCTTCCAGCTGAATCGTACTTTGAGCGGAGACATCCTCAAAAGCTGGCGAAAAGAACACCTGCCCGTCGGGTTCCCCTAGAAGGCCGCCCCGGATTTCGCCAGAAAAGTCCCTAATGGGCACTTCCAAGGGGGTGATGAAGACGGGTTGCGTCATATCGGCCCATTGGAAGATGTACATGTTTGGGGAAACATTGCTTCCAACCAAACTGAGGATCGTGTTAGACAAGACCAGCGCGTAGTAGTTCTTGGATACCAAGTTCGCGCCTAAGTGGAGTGTCACACGAGTTTTTGGCGTAGCCTCTGAAATGGTGACTGACGAGATGGGGACGACGGCCCCTCCATCTGTTGCGACCAACGAATAGCTTGCCGGATTGGTCAATGCCGCATTGACCAGCATCGCAGTCGAGAATCTGACCTCAACCTTGATCGGACTTTCAGCACCAGCGAAGAATGTCGGAACAACAACGAAGCCGTTGAAGGCAGCCGAATCATCGGCCCCCAAGAAATCCCCATTGAGGCTGACCGCGTCCCCTACCGTAACAACATAGGTTATTGCAAGCTGTGCGGGCGTGGTTTGCAGCACCACTTGAGTTGGGCTGAAGATGGTCACCCCCGTGACCACAAGACCTGGGATGGTGTAATTTGAAATCAGAGAAAGAGGCGGATACGTAGGATCCACCGCTTGAGAGAAGTCTACCCGAACGCTGAGGAGGCTAAGAGCGACGGCCTGAGACACCCGCAATGGAGTGTTGTACGAAATATCATCGCTCAGAATGGTGATCGTATCGCTGACCGTGACATCGATTGTCGGCGTGACGAAACTGGACAGAATTCCGCCCCAAGGTCCTCCACCCCAGCCCGAACCACCAAAGCCGCTCACGGTCGTTCCTCGGTAATTTGATCAATCTTGAGCGGCATCTTTTCCCCTAATCAGCTATCAATGGAAACCCGAACGACCCCCGCCCCAGGATCCCGAACGATCTTGTAGGTGTGGAATAGGCCGTCGAGAAAGTCGAAGCTGATCGCTCCTAGGTTATTTCCGTTATTCAGGTCCGTGATGAGCACATAGCGCTCAGCCAAAGGAGTGGTGACGAAAGCCAACGCAACGGTCAGGCCGGGGGCCGATAGACCGAAACGAACCTGGGTATCGCCCGTCCCCAGTGTGGTGTCGTCCACCAGCTTCAGCTTGAATTTGGCTTCGGTCTGAAGGCCAGGGGCATCTGGCAAGGTCGTGTTGTTCTTGTAGACCGTGGCCGAGCCTGTTGTACGATATGTTAGGATGCCTCCAGAGACAGACGCCGTAACCTGAGATGGGATGCTGCTCTGCCGAACCCAAGGCGTTGGCGAGGCCACGTCGTCCTCTGGCAACGTATTGGGAACGTAGTCCAGACAGACCTCTTTGGTGTACTGGACTCCGCCAAATGCAGGATTGTGGTCATCTCCAAATGGAGTTATGAGAGAGGTCTCCCCTACAGTGTTCTCGATGACATCCAAAGACGTATAGAGGATATCGTTTGGAATGATCAGCCTGAATTGAACTGTTCCGTCATTGAGCACGAAGCTCAGAGTGTTCAGCAGGTCAGCTGGGTCATTCAGCGCCGAGACGAACTGTTGAACAGGAGTTGGGTGGCGGACTTCATAGGTCTGGGTACTGGGCACCAAGGGCGTGCTGTCATTTAGTCTTGTGAAAGCGGGCAAACCTGCTGAGCCCAAGAACTCAGGGTCCTTCTTGGGAACGATGCCCGTAGAGCTGGACTCGAAATCCGTCAATGTGTGAGCCAGTGAAGTAAAGAGACGCTCTGGGCTCTCCATGACGTTGCGCTGGTTCAAAAATTGGTGATGCGGGGCAATGAGCATATTTGTGGGGGTTCTAGTGATACCGTATCGGACATAGTCCCAAGAGGACTGCTCCAAGTTCTCGGAATCAAAAGAGCCAAATGCTATTGCTGCAAGACCATCGGACAATGTGCTCACGATGCCTGTACCACTGGTCGGCAGGTCGATCGAGTCATACCCAATTTGAATGAGAGGGTCTGGATCACTGTCAAAGAACAGAGTAATGAGGCCCGTGGTGTCTCTCGATAGGCGATATTTATGCTGTGAAGACCAGTCGGTCTCCTTGACAATACGATAGCTGACCAGTGTAGGATTGGAGGGCCATGTCCCCACAATGGTAAGAGAATCGGTGCCGCTCACGCCCGCTACCTCGTAAGTGCCCTTGTTGGAGCCATCATCAACTACGAGGAGATCCCCCACAACTACATTTGCCGCTATGAAATCGGCGGCTGGATCCCCCAGTGCATTCCCAACGACCTGAGCATTACGCCCAGACGCTTTCAATGGGAGGTGGTACCCCGTCAAGCTATCGTTATCGAACCCCTTCCAAATGCCCACATAGCGCTTCAAGTCGCTACGGACGCGCCATGTATTGCAGTAGGCCCATTCAACCACCGAAAGGGCATCGGCACTGGCTGGCGAAGACGATCCGAAGGAGATGATGGGCGTACCTGGGATGGCTGCGAACGCGCTGTAGTTCACAGAGCCCACGAAGGTGCCGTCGATGAATAGCGTGACTAGGTCGCCCGTCGTGCTCTTCGAGAAGCGATACGTGTGAAATGCACCGTCGCCCCATCCGAAAGCAAACCTAGCGGATGGGCCTAAGGACACCCCATCCGAATTGAACGTAACGTACTGCACGCCCGCTTGGACTTCGAACATCAAACCAACTGAGCGTGCGCCATCGTAGACTTGCCCGAATACGCCAGCAAATCCTCCCACATCCACTGTGAAAGAAAGGACACGATTCCTAAACTCAAAGATGTAGTCCGTGTCGGAAGCCACGACCCGTTCATCAGACCCCATTGGAGCCAAGTCGTCGATGAAGTAGACCTTACCGTCTCCTACGGTATCATCCGAGATTTTGAGGATACGACCTGCCATCTCAGCGGTAGATCCCCCCATGGGTGTCCAGATGTAGGGAGAATAATCCTCTGGGAGAGACCTACCACCGTAGCTGAACTTAGGCGTTGCAAGATGCGGGAAAAACGCCACTTGCATCAAGTACGTACCGTCATCAACAGCCGCCATCAAACCGTATGGATCTATGCCGTGAGTTTGAGTCCTCAGTTGAGGAGCGATGTCCAGGACGACCTGTGACGCCGAAGACAATAGTGGTTCCAACCGAACGAAACCTCGAAAATCTCCGCCTATCAAGCCCACCTCAGACGCGGTTGGCGCATCAGTTGCGCTGGTCGAGTCGAGAAGTAGGGTCTGATTCAACACGATAGACTCTGTTCCGTGGAACCCAATAGGAGTCCACGGGCGA
>Ga0207674_10001411_pt1 | contig 31013 bp, 48 predicted proteins | sample KBSCornC72_FD_184303 | JGI IMG/M metagenome (GOLD analysis project Ga0207674, IMG submission 184303) | Corn rhizosphere microbial communities from Kellogg Biological Station, Michigan, USA - KBS Corn C7-2 (SPAdes) (version 2) | ecosystem: Host-associated > Plants > Roots > Rhizosphere > Soil ...
CAAAGACATGGCGTTGCTGGAGCCCGGCACCCGCGCGGCTGTTCTCGCGCTGGTGGAAGAGGCGAAAGCCACCGGCCACGACTTGCGGGTGCTGGAAACCTACCGCTCACAGACCCGGCAAAGTGCGCTGTTTCAGAGGCGCGCAACCCAGCTCCGCACCGTCGGCTGCCACGGCTATGGCGTCGCCGTCGACTTCGGCGTGTTCACGAACGGCAAGTACGAAGCGGGGAACAAGCCCTATGTATTTCTGCGCTCTATGGCACGTAGACACGGACTTATCTCCGGGCAGGATTGGGGCCACGCCGTCACTGGCGGCTTTGTCGATAGCGGGCACGTACAGCGCGTTCCGGTGTGGCGCCAGTCCGCTTTGTTTAGCGGGTCGTGGTACCCGCCTGCAGATTATGACCCGTACGCAGACAGCGCCGCGACGGGTCACAAAGACGTCGTCCTAAAGATTTAAAGCTTCGGCGGAGCCGTACCGGCGTAGGCGGACGACTGCGCGCCATCGCTTGCGTCGGCTTTGTCGTTTTTTCCGAAGGCTTCCAAGTCCTCTTCCAACGCGGCGATATCGGACATGTCGACGTCCAACGCTTCGTGCTGTTTCATCATGATTTCGTCTTTACGCTTCCGAATATGGTTCACCCGGTCGACGTACTTTGCCACGTCCGAGATAAGTTCGTGCTCCAGACCGTCCCGCGCTTCGGTTGCGGGTTTCAGCACATTGGCCAGTCGTCCCATTCTCAGCACCCTTGCAGCCCATACCAGGGCGGTTAGACGGTCCAGTGTCACCGCGTAGGGCTCGCGCCCGGGCGGCCTTAGAATAACCAGCGGGGCCGGTTTCGAGGGCATTCTAAACCGGCCCCTTTGGAGATTTAGGCGTGGGTTCACGCCCGCCATTCGTATGACATAATTTGACCGCGAATGCAATAGGTGGTACTCACGGGGCTTGCAAACCAGGGGCACAAAATGAAGCTTCAAAACATCACAGCGTTGCAATGGATTGGCATCGTTATTCTGTTCAACACCACGTTGCTGGGCGGCGCCAGCCAGCTCGGCGACCTTTCTCTCAGCCCCAACGTGGTCAAGGCTATCTTGGCAGTCGCGACACTGGGGAACGGCTTCCTGGGCGGCCTTGTCACCATGTTCGGCGGCTTGCAGGCGCAGAAAGACACCGTAGGCGCTTCCGGCGCCATCGTCGTCACCAGCCCGGCCAGTGCCGACGCGCTGCCCAATAACCCCAATGTGATCGCCGCCACGCGCGAGAACTTGCAGGCGCTCGGGGTTCGATAAATGCAGGCGGCGCAACCACTCCCCTGGGACGTTGCGCCGCCCCCTGCGTTCCCATGGGACGCCCCGACGCCGGCCGCTTCAAAGGAAGAGCGCCGGGCGAAGTTGCGCGATTTCAACTATTACCGCGAAAAGTTTTTGAAGGTCCGGCCGCGACAGGGCGGCGAACGCATACCCTTCATTCTCAATAACGCCCAGCGCGTCCTGCACGCCCGCATAGAAGCGGAGCGCGCAGAATTTGGCATGGTGCGCGCCCTCATTCCCAAAGCCCGACGTATGGGCGTTAGTACGTACATCGGTGGCAGGTACTTTCACCAGACGTCTACCATGTTCGGCCGCCGCGCCCAGGTTGTCGCGCACCGATCGGACAGCGCGTCAAACCTGCACAAAGAAATTAAGGAATTTTTTCTAGGGCTGCCGCATGCCGTGCGGCCTTCTATCAGCGCTTCTAACGCCTATGAGCTGGTTTTTGACGGGCTCAAGTCGCTGTACAAAGTAGCATCGGCAGACGGTGGCGACATTGGCCGGTCTGACGACTTCCACGACTTGCATCTGTCGGAAGCGGCGTTCTTTGACAACACAGAAGATTTGTCGTCGGGCTTGTTGCAGACGGTGCAGAACTTGCCGAACACCGAAATTGCGATGGAGAGCACCGGCAATGGGCAGTCGGGCATGTTCTTTAACATGTGCGAAGAAGCCAACCGGCAGCAAAATAAAGGACCGTGGCGCATTCACTTCCTGCCCTGGGCTGTCATGCCGGAGTACCGCGAAGCGGTGCCATTTGCGTGGAAGGCGCCGCAAGAATTTGAAGAGTACGGCAAAATGCACGGCCTAGACCGTGAACAGCTCCATTGGTTTTGGCGCCAGAACTACACCATTGCCACAATGAACGGCGGCCAGCCGGAGAAAATCCACCGTTTGACGCGGCAGGAATACCCGTCCGTATACAGCGAATGCTTTATGGCCGATAGCACGCTGGACTTTTTCCCGGCGTCGACCGTGGCCGCAGCTATGGCGCGCAAGGCGGCTCCGTCCTCCGGTGCGCTAAAACTGCTTTGCGTCGACCCGGCCGGCGACGGCCAAGACAAGCCTTTCGTTTGCGACCGGCAGGGCTCCGCCATTGGCGCCCGGGTGTGGGGCGAGCTGACGAACCGCGACTATAACGTACAGGCGGACTGGCTGCGGCAGACCTTCGAACGCTTCGACATGGACGCGATACTTATTGACGTCACCGGCACCGGCAAAGGCTTGGTCGACGCCACCCGGTTGCGTATGGCCCGGTACGGAGCCGAAAAGGTCGTGGCGGTGAACTTCGCCTGGGGCGCCATGAATGACACCCTGTACGGAAACCGCCGCTCCGAACTGCATGACAGGTTCCAGCGCTGGCTGCAGGGCGACGTCTCGATGCCAAACGACAAGCTACTGCAGGAAGAGGCTTCCGCGTACAAGTGGGGCCTGGGCGGCTGCCGGCGCGACGAAAAGGCCCGGCTGTTCATGACTGCGAAAGAAAAGATAAAGGCCGTTATCGGCCGGTCGCCGGACAGGCTTGACGCGTGCGCCGTGTCTATGGCTGTCGACGTCTAAAACTTATCCGGCACAAAGCGGGCGGCGTCGTCGCGCAACAGCTCTATTATCACGTCATACCCTTCGTTTTTGAACTGTTTCAGAATTTCCGCCCGTTGCTCCATCGTTATCGGTTCGTCCGAACGAAGGTGAATTTCCCCGATTTTAACACTGTACATCGGCATGCGGCAGCCCCCGGGCGCGTGTTGACATGTGCGAATGTGTACAGTATGACATTCGCGATATCAACCGGAAAGGGCTACATATGGACGTGATAACCGAAGCGCTCAACGAGGCGAAAAAGGCGAAAGCCAAGAGCAAGCCGAAGGCGAAGAAGAAACCGGCCGCCAAGAAAAAGGCGCCCGCGAAGCGCAAGCCGGCACCGAAGAAGAAAAAGGCTGTGAAGAAGCCGGCGGCGACGAATGACACCACCCGCGTGGACTTCCGCGTCCCGAACAAAATCAAGGACAAGCTGTACGCAAAGGCGAAGGCGACCCGGCGCACCATCACAAGCGTGGTTGTGGAACTGTTGGAGAAGATGAAGTAGGTTCCAGCCGATCGGCGGACGTGAAAAAGGCCCCCAGGTGACTGGGGGCCTTCGTCGTTTTGGTCACGGGAAGGTCAGAAATGCTTATTCAGTTCGAACATGACGACGCTGGTAGCCGGCACGCCTTGCTGTGACGGGGCGTACAGGTACTTTACGTCGGTTGCCCAGCCGGCGGCAATGACGGTCTGCACACCGACGCCGTTCACCCATTCACTGATACCCCGGCGCTGCATGCCGCCGAAGGTCATATATGGGGTAGAGCTGGCCAGCAAGTTGGCCGGCACCGTGAGAGGCACCGGAGACTGCCCGGCCACGGGCGAAGCGGCAGCCGTGGACGGGAAGAAGTTGTAGCCCAGCTTCACCAGTTCGGTGCCGATGAAACGCGAGCCCCCGCCGTTCTGGATGGCGCCAGCGCTGGCATTCGTGGTGAACTCATAAGCAATGCCGGCTTCGATCGCAGCGAACCAAGCGCCGTTCCAAAGCTGGTAACCGCCCTGCAGCTTCAAGGCGCCGCCAGTCGAGAACACGGAACCGTTGATACCGTTCCCGATAACGTCGGCGTTGCTGCCGTCGCCCAGGATGCCAAAGCCAGCGTACCAGCCGGAACAGTTCTGCGGCGTGCAGCGCGTCGGCGCGGGGGCGTCCAGATAGAAGCCAGCCGGTGCCTTCACCGGCAAGTCGGCTGCATGTGCAGCCATGGGGGCGAGTACGGCAAGAGCCGCACCGACGATAGCCAAACGTTTCAACATAGTCCCTCCAGGGTTCAAAAATGAACGCTAGCAGGGATAACCGCGTTTCATCGAACCCGGCTTTGGCGGGTTCAAAGCTTCGGCCAAATCGGCCTTGGCGTGGTGAATGCGTGCTTTCGCCTGTAGCGTGTTGGCCATTTTACGATGCTCTTCCGCCGACATGCTACCCTTTGGCTTCTCCGCCTTACTTTTGCCGCCTGATTTCTTCGCCATAGTGGCCCCCGGGCTACACCCTGATACGCCAGCCGGCACCCTCGAACGTGGCTTTGGTGCCGTCTTTTGCATCAACGTTGCTTGTGTACTTGCCGTTCAACTCTTTGTTGGCCGGGTCCATGCCGGCATACAGGCTGCGGAGCTGTTTCCGCATTTCCCTGCGAATGTGGTCGCCCACCGCCTTAGGCCGCGACATGAGCATCGGCCGGTAAGCCTTCCCGGTTTTGTCGGTGCCGGCAACAAGGTCAGTGAACAGGCCCGCCATTTCCGGGTCCGTGACTTCTTTCCAACCTTTGTTGTGGGCGTCCGCGATTTCCTGCGGAATGCTGTTGATAATGCGAAATTCCCAGTCGGGAAATTGCGCTCGCTTCGGAATGTACAGCTTAAGGGGCCGGTCCAGAATGAGGTTGCGAATGATGGCGTCCACGTCCTGGGGTTCGGTGAAGGGCGACAGCCGCGCCATGGCATCACCGGCACCTTGCGCCGCTGGCACTTCGCCGGGCGGGTTCGGAATGAGGTTCGGCGCGAGCCCGGCAAACGGACTTGTGGCGGCTGGGTTAAACGGGCTGTCGGTCATGGTTTACTTTTTCCCCTTGTTGCGCTGGTAAACGCCATAGTGGCTTTCCAGCGCTTTGGTAATGAAGGCTTCGCGCTGTTCCTTTGGCGCGTTGGACGAAACGAACTTGTCCGCCGAACGCTTGATTTCCTTCTGAATGTCTGCCGGCGCGTCCGCAAGCTTCGCCCATGGGCCGGAGCTGGTGCGCCGCATGGTGCGGTTGCTCGCGTCACCTTCGCCGGGACCGTCCGTACGGCGTACAGCGGGCTTCTCTTTGTCCGCCGTCTTGTCGTCCTCTTCGTCGTCCTCTTCGTTTTCCGCGCTCGCGGCTGCCGGCGCCGTCTTGCCGTCGTTCTCCACAGCCTTGACCAATGCAGCGGCGAACAGCTCCGGCGTGGCAAACTTCTTCAAGTCCATGTGCTTGCCCAGCTCAATGGCGCGAGCCGATTTCGCCGGGTCGACGCCAAACCAGTCAAGCTTATTCAGCTCCGCCTTGATTTCGTCATTGCCGTACGGCGCCGCTTTGGGCGCGGTGGCGACTTCCAGCGCCGCAATGTCCTTTGCGATTTTGCGCGCGGCTTCGGTGTCGCCATTGGTCACAGCAACGTCAAGCTGGGTTTGCAGTCCGTTGCGCGCTTGCTCGCGCATCATTACGTTAAGGTCCATGGTAGCTCCCTGGGGTTACTTTTTGCCGTAGGTGACGCGCTCGCGCACGCCGACGTCTGCCGGCAGCGGTTCCGGCTTCGCGACGGGCGGCTTGTAGTCGAATGCCGGCTTGTCGCTGTCGTCCCAAATCAGGGTCTTCGGGTCCGGCATCTTGTCGGCAGGAATGATGCCGATCACGTCGCCAAAGCTGGACACGTAGCGAAAGCCGCTGTTGACTTGCATCTTTCCGCCTTGCATCAGCGTGCCGGCAAACGGACGGATGGCGACCCAGTCACCTATCTTGACGTCCTGCCGGCTAAGTCCGTCACCGTCTTTGTACTGGAACGCCAGCGGCCCCATGGCGACGATACGGCCGGCCTGCACGTTGTGCTGCGCCATGTCGCGCACGACGTCGGGGATTTCGATACTGCCCACGTGGGTGGGCGGCAACGGAATGCGAATGATGACCATGTCCCGCGTGGGCACAACGTGTTCGTGGGGGATTTGGAAATCGTGTACGCCAATGCCGCTCATGTCTTGTTAGCTCCCTTTGGTGCCAGTGCTTGTTCAAATTCACGCCGCAAAACATCTTCGGCAGATGTTAGCAACTTCTCCAAATCATACAGCGCCGCCGCCCGCCCCTGCAGCTCCGGCGGCACCGGGTTGCCCGCCAGAAATATCTGCACCGCCGTCGCCCTGCGGTGCTGGAGGTACCGCACTAGCGTCTGGGTTTCCGGGCTGTGCAGCCATGTTGTTAGGTCCCGCATTGTTGTCACTCATCATTTTTTGTACGGCGTCCTCTAGCTGCGCCATGGTAAGCAACGCGGCTTGATTGTTCACCATACCGCCGCTGGCTTCGACCATATTCTTAAGTGCCTGCGTCAGCTTCACAGCGGCGTCAGCGGCGGCTTTCCGCTCTTCGTTCTTTTGCTTCATCAAGCCAAGCGCGCCATCCATCTTTTCCTTTGGCGTGGCCTGGGGCGGCGAAGCTTGACCGATAAGCTTTTCAGGGTTCGAAAGCCGCAGAACTTGCACAAGCCGCATTTGCAGTTCTTGCATATTCCACGGGATACCTTCGGCGGCCTGCTTTAGCATTTCCATGTAGACACCGGCAAGCGCGCTGCGCTGCATTTCTGTGGCTAGTTGCGGGTCCGCCGTTACTGCAACGCCGTCGGCGTTCGATACTGAAAGACCCTGCGGCAGCATGTCGTATGCGTCCGCCATCTGCACGAACTGCCGGAACTCTTGCGTCATGGACGCAACTAGGCGGCGGTGTACGGCAGACTGGATTTGCGAGCCCGTATCAATGATGCCCTTGGCCATGGTCGCCGTCATGGACGCAGGGGCATTCTCCAAAAGGTTCAACGTACCCGCCAGCCGATCGCCCAGCGTCATGACCTTTTCGAGCACGGCGACGGAGCCCGACGAAACCGACTTGGACGGGAACGCCGAAAACATCTTTTCCAGCGGCATGCCGTCGGTGGGAATAGCCGTCACGCGGTTGTTTTTCAGTTCCACGCTATCGGGCAGCCCGGTATTGCTGCCGCCCATGACGCCGCCGTTCTGGCTTTCGGACTTCGCCGTGTCCACAATGGCGTCCAGCAAATTGTCGGCGGTGCCTTCGATACGGTCCAGAATGGCGCCGAAACCCAAGGGGAAGAAATCACCCTTCGGATTTGGCAGGAAGCGGTAGGGGTAGAAACGGTGAATGGGGTTGAAAATCAGAACTTCTTTAGTGTCCACAACCGTTTTCTTTGACCAGCGCGCCCGAATGCGCACGACTTCGGGGTGGTCGTCGCGCGATATGACAACGGTCCACGGCTCCGAAATGCTGTCGTCGTCTAGGTCAAGCCACGCATCGATTTCGTAAAAGCGCTTTGGTGCTTGGGGGTCGTTTTCATCGAATTGCGGGTCATAGTCCACCCACTTTTTCCGCTCGATTGCCCGCTCAATTTCATACGGGTAACGGTCGAATTGGTGCGTGATACGCGGGGCGCGTTCGTATGATCGAACGTTCTTGTTTATAATGACGTCCGTACACGGCAGGAAGTGAGAATGGAAAACCCGGTCTAAGTCGTCAAAGTCGCGCTTGCGCCACGCCAAGCCGGTGCCGGACATGTGCACACAAAGCGGGTCCGTATCTATCGTCCAGTTTGGGTCTTTGGTGCGGAGCTGACTGGACACCCAGGCCGCTAGTTGTTCGTTACCGTCGCCGGTTTCGCTTGCCTTCGCTAAGTCGGGCTCGCCTAGCAAGGCATCGGCGGCGCGGGCGGAGAACTGAATAACGGCGGCCAGCGTCATTTCCGTGGACGGGGGCGCCTTTTCGTCGGAGCCTTCCTGTTCTTTGATGTTTGACTTGCTGCCGCTGTTGTCGGCTTCCATGTCGTCCAGGTAGCCCTTGGCTTTGCCTAGCCAGTCGGACATGGACGTTTCGTCAACGTTAATCAGTTCGATTAGGTCTGTGGCGAGCCGGCGGCGCTCTTCCACGTTCAGCTTTTCGGCAATATTGCCGAAGCTTTCCGGGGCTTTTATGTCGAATGAGAGTTTAGGAAGGTTGCGCATGTGGCCCCTTGTCTTACAAAATGTATGACATGTCAAGGGGGTAGCCTACCACAGTTTGACGGGTGCCGCGACTATGTGTTAAATATGACGCATTCGCAACGCCGGCCTGCAGCGCCGGAAATCAGGGGTTACCAGCATGCAGGTTATCGACCGCTCTTTGCAGGCATCGCAGTATTGGCCGGGTCTGTACGCCTTGTTCGGGCTCGACTACGAACGACTGGCGCCGATCTATCCGCAATTCTATGACACGAAGCCGTCGGAAAAGGCTTTTGAAGAGTTCATGACGGAGCGCGCCGGCCTGGGCCTTGCTGTACAGCAGCCCGAACTGGAGCCCGTGCAGTTCGATACGCCGAACGAAGGCTACCGGACCCAGGTTACTCACGCGTCGTACGGCCTTGCCGTCGCCATTTCGCGCGAAGCGAAAGACGACAACCTGTACGAAGACGTCGGCAGCCGCATGATGAAGGAACTTGCCTTCTCCGCCCGGCAGACCGAAGAGTACATCGCCCACGCCCCGCTGCAGGTTGCCACCGACGCGGTGAACGGCCTTCGCGCCGACGGCGTTCCGCTCGGTTCGGCTTCCCACCCGACTGCCACCGGCCTGCAGTCCAACTTGCTGGTGTCCGCCAACGTTTCGGAACTCGCTTTTGAAAACGCGGTCATTCAGATTTCGTACACCCGCAACGGGCGCGGCTTCATCATCAACACCCAGCCGAAACGGGTCATCCTGTCGCCGGAAAGCGGCCCGGAAACCCGGCGTATCCTGGGTTCGCCGCTGCAGTGGAACGCACAGACAAACAACATCAACGTGCTGCGCGCCACCGGAGCGCTGCCCGAAGTTGTCGAAACCCCGTACCTTGTCGACAAGGACAATTATTTCATCCAGACGTCAGAACAGATGAAAGACAACGGGCAGGGCTTCACGTTCTGGGAACGCTCCGCAGTCGAAACCCGCGAAGATAGCAACTGGAGCAACCAAGCGTCGCTCATTGCGCTTTGGTTCCGGTGCGCCGCTTCCATCGTGGATTTCCGCTCGGTCTATGTTTCGCCCGGCGCCGACGGCGTCTAGCCAACGCTTCGGAAGCATGCTAGGAAACTGGCGGCGGGATTTCCTATCCGGGTCCCGCTGACGTTTCCTCCCTAGACTTCACGGCCCCGGGTGCCTGTTCCCGGGGCCGCTTTTTATTACGCAGCTTTTGCCATCGGTGGCAGCCAGTCGGGCGGGGGCGCCAGCTCCACCCCAGGCGCGAGCCGGGAGCCGTTGGGGCGGCGAAAGTCAATCACCGACAGAAGCGCCTTGCCGGCATCTTCGGCTTTCGGACGCGGCCCTACGGCCCGCGCAGCGGCATCTATGCGCGGCCACCCCAGTTCCACCAGCCGCTTGCCGTGGTCGCGCAAAGAAGGGTAGTTGTGCACCAGCCACACGAAGCCCAGTGTTGCGTGCTCCGTCACCAGCGCGTTAGGCGGTGCCAGCCCGGCGATTAGCTCCAAAGCGCTATTCAGTTCGGCCGGCGGCACTGGCGTGGCGCGTTTGGCATAGCTCGGACTGCCGTGCCCGTAGAGTGATTTCAGCGCCCCGATACACGCCAGCTTCGGCACCGCAAATTCCTGCTTTGCCGTGTTCGCGTCAACGATCGCCAACCCCGCCCGCTGCACCAGCTTGTTAAGTTCCACGGCTTCTTCGTCGCCGGCCGCGACTTCCGCCATGAACAGCATCCCCTGCGGCACCTTCCGAATGCGGGTGTTGCACGCCAGAAAGATTTCAATCTCGCGCTTACGGTCGTGCACGTTGTAAATGTCGCACGGGACGAACAGCTTGCCTGCCCGCTGCGCGCCTTCCCAGCGGTGCCGCCCGTCGACAATGAACAAGGCGCCGTTGGCTCTTCGCACGACGCGAAGCCGGCCAAACACGGTTAAATCGAAATTGTTTCCGATATCCCGGATAAGGCGCGGATTGCGCGGTGCCAGTGCTTGATACGTTGTGTCGATATTCAACGAAGCAACCGGCACGCTTGTGGGCTCCGGCACTTCATCAATAACGACAATCGGTTTAGCTTCCCAAGGGAAAATTGCGGTACCCATCTGTACACCTCCGTTTGTTGACCCCTGCGTCTGTACAAATACGGTTAGTCGGTGAATATGTCAAGCGTGTGGCAAAAACACCCTTGACTTGTGGCGGCAAATCACGGCAAGTCCGGCGCCCAACAGTGAGCAATTTTATACATAGGGGGTCTACATGTCGGGGTATTGCTGGGCCAAAACACCAGACGGGGCACTATTTGTGCTTCTCATAGCGGACGGGAGGGGCTTTGTTCCCGGCGTGGAAGGTGCTATAGATTTGCAAGAAATCGACATTTTGGAACCCGTGCAATGGCCGGCGCCCACCGCACCGCTAAACCTTCCTTCAAACCCGCCGAATTGTGGGGCGCGTGCAGCCGGTGCGGCGCGCGAGTGCGTTATTCTACCCTTCGCCGCGAGCGCTTGACCGGGCTTCTGGTCTGCAGCTCCGCTTCCGGGCGGCCGGTAAACCCGTGTTGGGACCCGTGGCCGCCGGTCTATGACTTCCAGGCGTTCCCAGACCGCTCTATGGACCCGCCCCCGGAGCCGCTACCCATGCGGACGGGGCTGGATGCCATCTGGAGCAGCGGCCCGGAAAGCGGCACCACCCAGGTTTTCGCCAACGCCCCGGCGCCGGCACCCGACGACGCCACGCGGCTGGCCGCCCTGCTTATGACAGTTCCCTACTATTCCAGCCTAGGCAAATCGGCCGCGTTCATGGGGCCAAACCCGACGGTGAAGCAAACCATAATCGACGTCACCACGATTGTGACGGCGAATTATGACGGCACGTTTATCCCGTCCGGCTCCGTCCGTACAGTGACGCCGCCCGACGAAGCCACCGAACTGGCTGACGTTTCGAAAACGGACAAGGACGTGTCAGATACTCTTTGGTCGCCGCCTTGGGCTGCGGTGAAAGGCGTCTAGCATGCTGGCAAAAACATTCCTCGCCGTGCTTACCTGGGGACTGTTTCTTGCCGTTGCAATCTACTTCACAGCCGCGCTGGTGCTGTACGGACGGATTAGGGGCTATATATGACGACTGCGGCGGAACTGATAACGAGGGCGCTTCACCTGTTCGGCATCCTTGACCAGACAGAAGAGCCGCAACCGGCAGATATCGAAAACAACGTCAAGGTGCTTAACGATCTGTTGCGCGCCGAACTAGCGGACGGCGCCGCGCAGTACCTTATGGGCATGACAAAGCCGACGCTGCCGGCCGGCGCGCAAGGGCAAATCTATACGTTCAATGTCGGCACGGCGAACCCCAACTACGCGGTGCAAGTCGACGCCGTCGCCATCAAAGCAATATGGTTGAACGATATCAATTTGACGGTGAACCGCGAAACACGCGTGGGGCCGAAAGCTGACGTTGTTCGGACGACGTTCCCGGGCATCATTACAAAGTGGCATCAGGAACGGCAGGCGGACGGCTCCGTGCTTGTCACCGCATGGCAGCCGCCCAACCGCGCGGTGCCGGCGTTAATCGAGTATGGCGGGCGCCTGCCGGCGATCACAGCGACGGACGGCAGCGACACCGTGGCCATGCCCCCGGAGGGCATCCACGACGCAACGCTGTTGCTGGGGCGCCGTATCTTCTCCAGCTATGGCAAGAGCGCGAACGACATTGCGGTTATCCTGGGCGACGCCGAAGCGGTGAACAAGCGCTGGCGTGACTGGGCGCACGGGCAGCAATGGCTTCGGTTTGTGAGGGCATAGAATGCCGCCTCTTGACGTACTGGGCTCATTTCAGGACCCGCTAAACCTTGACGAAGGCGCCGGCAAGCTGGTGAACGTGCGCGTTGTGCCGCGCGAAATGAAAGAGGGCAAGCCGGCCAAGGTCCGATTGATCGGCGCCCCCGGGCTGCCGCAAGTCTGCAAGCCAACGTCCGCGCCTTGCATTGCAATCTGTCATGCAGTCGGCACGATATGGTCCGGTCACGCCGACGGTTCGATATGGCACCATGTCGAAACGGGCGCCCCGATCGCTGCCGGCAACGTGCTGGTGAACCCGGCCCAGCCGATCATACGCATGGCGGAAGATAGGACGGCGCTAGTTGTCACATCAAACAACAATGCGGCTTCGGGCACGCAAGGCGGCACGGCGTATACTGCCACGGTTGCCGGCGGGGTTATCAACTCCGGCTTTGACGCGTCGATTAACTTCGACCCGGCATCGTGCGCGGAGCTGGACAACTTCGCTATCTACGGCGCAGCGTCGAATTTTTATATTAACCAGTCCGACCGTATGTACCGTTCGCAGCCGCTGCAGCCGGCCGTCGTCAACCCTCTAAGCTTCGCCACCAAAGAAGCGCGGGCAGACCGTATCGTGGACTTGGCGATATCGGGTCGCGTTCTGTGGCCCTTGGGCTCGCGCTCGCTGGAACAGTGGTACGACAGCGGCGCCGATACTGATTTTCCGTTCGTGCCGTATCCTAACTCGCTTTTCTCCGTCGGGCTCGCCGCGCGCCTGTCGCTGGCGGTGCTGCGCGATATCATCATGTTTGTGGCCACCGATCGCCGCATATGGCTTTGCATGGGGCAGTCCGGCAAGCCGGTTTCCCCGGCCTGGGTCGACTTGCTATTGCAGCAACTAACCGCCGCGCAGCTTGGCCAGCTCACGGCGTACGCGTACGGACAGGGCGGCAGCGACTTCTATGTATTGACCATGCCGGGGCTGTGGACGATTGAACTTGCCGGCTCTACCGGCGTTTGGTCCTACCGGCAGTCCCCTGGGCGCCTTGACCACGCCGGCCGCTGTGCGACGGAGCACGACGGCGGCATTACGTACGTCGGGCTGGACACCGGAGAGATTTGCACCTTAGACCTTAGTTCCGCGTCGGAGCCGGCCGGCACGCTGTCGCGAACCATCATTACGCCGTGGGTTGGCTCCGAAGAGCAACGCGCTACGTTCAACGCCATTGACGTGACTTCGTCCATGGGGCCGGCGGCAGGTACATTCCAGCTCGATTGGTCAGATGACAAGGCGGTGACGTGGCGCGGAGCCCGTCAAATTGTCCTGCCGCAGCCCGGGACGCGTCGCGCTATTGGGCGGAACTTCGGCACCGGGCGCCGCCGCCAGTTTCGTTTCCAGTATGGCGGCACCCAGGCGCCGTTCACTTTTGACGAAATGTACGCGTACGTCACGCCCGGATCATAGAGGATGCAAAATCACGGGCGGCTTTGCTAAGGTGCCCGGAGTGGCTTCGCAACGCGATACGCGCCCAGTTCGTGATTGGTGTCGACCGTTCGTACACCGCCATGATCGGGCGTTCAAAACGCGAAAGGTGTTGAATAAGCTTCGGCCGGCTGTTGCTGGAAAAGTCCTGCAGTTTGTGGCTACCGTCGACTGCTTCGAATTGTATCGTGAACATGTCAAAGCCTTTCGTTAGTGTTGTACACAAGATAACGTACGTTTGTGGAAAAGTCAAGAAATGACCTTAAAAATACCGCCCCCGCCTTTCATCACCGGCAACGAGTGGCAGGGTTTTAATCGCTGGCTGATAGAACTGACGTCCATTTTGGCGGACACCGGAGGCATTGACCCGGCTAGCGTGGCGGGCTTTGAACAAGCGCTAGTGCAGATTGCTGCGAACACCGTTGCCATTCTCGCGCTGGAGGGTTCGTCAGGGAGCCAAGAGCTAGAAATTGCTGTATTGCAGTCGCAAGTCGCCGCGCTCACGTTGGCGCTGGCTGCGGTCAATTCCAGTATTACGACGTTGTCAGCTCGCGCCCAGGTGTTTCAAGGTTCGGGCGCCCCGGGTGCCGGCCTGGGCAATACGAATGACTGGTACGCGAATGTCGGCGGCGCGGCGGGCTCGCGTATCTACATTAAGACGGCACCCGCTGTATGGACGCCGTTCCCGTTCTAGCGGTTTCGCTCTCTACTGATGCCCGCGAGGGGCTGAACTTTGCACTTGGCCCTGATCTCGACGGCAACGTTTGAATAGCCCTTTCGGCCGCTCCGCAGGGCTCTGTGGTGCCCGCCGAGAGTGTTAGTGGTCCAGCCAGCCCATTGCTTGATGATGCGCTGTCGCATGTCGTATTGGCCTTTGCGGTATGCTTCTTCGATTGTCACTTTCCGTCTCCTTGCCAGCCTGGGCTTAAGCGAACAACGCTACGCCTTGCACGACGCCCTGAAACTCTTCAAGCGTGCGGCATAGAAAGTAGGCGTTGCCGGCGGCTTCCCATTGCCGTTGAAACTTCTTTTGGTCTGCATCTTGCTCGCCGTCGTCGTCCTTTAATTCGATCGCCACGGCGATACGGCCCGGCAGGAACGCCAGCCAGTCGGCAACGCCATTGCGGACGCCCATTCGCTTAAAGTGGATGATTGCGCCGATGCCGCCTTTGCGCTCGTTGGCGACGTGGAAGATAAGCAGCCGGCCCCACAGCCCGGATTTGTCCAACCATTGCTTGCAGTGCATCTGCAGGCAAGTTTCGTCGTTCGTCGCGGTTTTGCGCTTCTTAACGGGCTTTTTTCGGGAGGACGCCAAGCTTTTCTAGCCTCAACTCTTGTTCGGGCAGCCACGCTTCTAGGGCGGCCTGCAGCGCTACGGAGCGGTTTTTTATATCCCCGTCCGTGTTACGGGCGATGAAGTCAGCGCGAGCCACCAGCGAAGCCGGCAGGCGGGCGGATATCATTACGGTTTTGCGTTCGGGCGCCATCGTGGTATGGTCTACGCGAATTTGTCATACAACGCAAGGGCTTCCACATGGCTAGTTTTGGCGAAGGGCTCGGGGCAGTAGTCGGCGGCGCCATGGCGTCCAAGGACTTGGAAGCCGGCGTGGACAAGGTCAACGGCATCGCAACCGGCTTTGGCGACACCACGGCGCCTTACAACAGCTTCGGGTCGTCGTTCCTGGCGCCGGCACAGAACATTCTCTTGGGGCAGACCACAAACAAGGACATTGGCGAACAGCGTTTGATGGGCACCGGAAACGACGTACAACAGTACGGCGATTTCATGAAAAACTATCAGACGTCGGACGCCGCAAAGTATGCGATCGGTCAGGGCACGGAAGCCGTTAACAACAGCGCCGCAGCCAAAGGAAAACTGATCTCGGGCGGCAACGAACGCGGGCTTGCCACGATGCAGCAGGGCATCGCAAGCCAGTTCGCGAACCAAGCCTACGGCCAGTACCTCGCCGGCAACAGCCAGCAATTCGGCCAACTCGAAACCGCGCTCGGGAACATGTTCGGCGCCATTGGCGTGGGCACTACGGTGACCGGCCAGCAAGCCGGCGTTGCCAGTAGCCAGATGGGCGCGAACGCCAACCTTGCAGCCGCCCAGGCAAAGAACGATCAATCGAAGGGCTCCGGCCTGGGTTCGATGTTCTCGGGGCTGGGCTCGCTGGCCACGGCGTTCTAGCCGCCTACGGGTGGTTGAACGCCGGCAACAGTGACAGGACGTTTACCGCGAGATACGCGAGAATGACGCACGCGAGCCCGACGCGCCATCGGCTGCGGCGTGGGCGGGGTCCTAGTTTGTAGCTGCCGTCGGGAAGCCGCATGTAGGTGCCGTCGGGCCGCCGCCATAAAGGCGCTGGCGGCGGCTCCAGCATCCACATTGCCAGCCACACCAGCATGACGAAAACGAAGAGCACCACCAGCGGAACGTACGGGCCGGCGGCAACGAGATAGGCGGCTACGAACGGGTTCATGATATGGCTTTCGTAGTTTGGGCAAGACCGGCAGACTGATCGTCCTCAACAGCGAAGCCAACATCGTTTAGAAGGGCTTTCATCGCGGCAATGCGTGTCGGAAAGGGACCGGCGCTTTGGCCTTCTTCGTGTGGCTTGCCGTAGTGGCGATAACGCCAACCGTCCGACGATTTGAACACGCCGTGTTTCTCTGTCACGGACACAGGAGAAGTTTGCGACATAGTCATTCCCTCACAATGGCATAAACGTACACGTCCTGGGGCTCGGGGGCAACGTTCGGGAACACTTCGAACCGTCGCAACCGGCCTTCCAGCTCCGCGCCGGAACGTTCCATAACGCGCTGTACAGGTTTGTTGTCTACGTGGCAATACGCCCACACCCGCCAGATTTGCTGGTGCGTCAAAATCCACTGCACCAGCGGCAGCGCCACAGCCCGGCCGGCGCCACGGGCTCGCCAGTCCCGGCTAAACATGACTGTCAGGGTCGCTTGGTGTCGCTGCGTTTCCAAGCCAACTATGCCCAGCATGTTGGCAGGGGCGTCTTTTGGGCAGACGGCCAGCCACCGGCCGGCGGGGTTGTTCCGGTACCGTTCGATTAACTCCACAGCTTCGGCCACGTCCGTATGCGTACGGAACCCCATATACCGCATAACTTCGGGGTCGCCAGTCAACGCGAACACCCTGGGACCTTCCCAGGGATTTATCTCGCGTACGATGAAGCGGCCAAAGTCGACGTTCACGTCAGCACCACACTAAGTCACGGTCCTGGGCGATTTCCGTTTTTACGACGTTTTCAATGTGCAACGCGGCTTCGCGGGTTTCTTGAGACTTGTTAACACGCCCGGTTTCGTAATGATCGTTATGAAGCCGAAGCATGCGGGCGTTAAGGTCCCAGCCAGTAGTATGCTTAAACATTTTTCGCTCTCCAGCGGTTAAGGTATCTTTACGTACACGTCCGTACAAAACATGTCAAGCTGCATTTCGTCCGAAGCTGCATTTTTCTTTCTGTACAAATGTGGCGGGCGCTTAACCCTGCGTTCATACGCTGCATTCTGACGCTTTTTCGCTGTCGTCCTGCATTCGTCGCCGCAATACTTGATAAACCGCAGCGCGGAGAATGGTTTCTGGCATTCCGGGCAAGGGCGTACCGCGTACCGGCTCATTTGCGCATTCTCGGGGCTTCGTACCCTTCGCAATCCAGCGGCAGCCCGGCTGTCCAGAAACGCGGGCGCTTCATAATCTCGCGGATTTGCGCCGATCGTTCTTTCGCCACGGGCGTGGGCGCCCAGGCTAGAATGCTATCGTACACGTCCAACCCCACGTACACGTCCGGCAGCTCCCGTTCTATGTCCGCTTCGGCTGCCGTGACTAAGTCACGCATCATGCATTGGCAAGAGATTTCCAGCAACGAGCCGCCAAAAGCCTTTTGTCGGAGCATACCGCCGAACTTGGCGCGGAAAAACGCCATTTCGCCGGTATGGGTAATGTGGGCGGAGTAGTGCGGCACGGCCCGACCTGACGGCAAAATCATCCAGACCGTGCCGTGCGCGTCTTTCTGGAATGCCACCTTGCCGGCCGGGAATAGGCGCCCGGGCTGTTCGTAAATTGCAAACTTGAAAGCGTCGCCCAGGTCATACCAAAGCTTGACTAACTTGGGGTTTGCCCGGCGGTACCCGTCGATATCGGAACGGGCTTTGATTTCGGTTATCTCATGACGTTTTAGTCCGTTCTCGGCGGCGGACCTAATCAGAAACGCCATATACGTTTTCCAGCCTAACTGGTAGTTGCCGCCCAGCGTCACGCTTTTAAACGTCTGTCGTTCTTTGGGGTGCGTGTTTTTGGTGGCGTCCCTTGGCAAGTGCGGCAACGCCTGTAAAGCGTTGTACATGTACAGATCACTGCCGGGCGTCGCAAGAATGCGCAAGCGCTCTTCGTCACCAGCTTGCCACAAGGCAAAACGCAGCTCCCCCTGGGACGCGTCATTGTCGCACACCGTCCAGCCGTCGGGCGCCACGATGCACCCGCGCAGGCAATCGGTTAGGGCGGTATTGTTGTATTTCTGCCCGCGTTTCAGCCCTTCTATTACGCTGTCGATTGTCGGGCGCCCCTCTTTGCCGTCGTACCTGCCGGAGGGGCGGGCAATGTTGAACATGTTGGCGCCTTCGGACGTACCACGCCCGGAACGCGCGCCAAAATAACGGGTGGCATCCTTGTAGTAGCCGCCCACGTGACGGTCTAGCAATGACTGGGCCTTGAGCGGCGCGGAACCGCCTTCCGCCTGCAGCAGCTCCAGCACCAGCCGGACGTCGGGGTGCAGGTTTTCGTCTGTCAGCTTTTCCGCAACAATGTGTTTCTGCGTGCTCTCCAGGCCGGCGGCGCGGTTGCCACCGTTCGCCCACTCCAGAATACGCGAGCGCTGCGACAGCTTGGTTACAGCGTTATTCGTCAGCTCCATTAAGAGCTGGGTGCTTTCCTGTTCGATTTCCTGCCGGCGCAGTGCAATGGCGGTTGCCAGCGCGATATCAATAGGCAGCCCAGTTTCGTTCTTTCGCCAAGTCCGCTCAAAAATCACGCGCTCGCTATCCGTGAGCGGCGGCAAGCGCTCATCCACGCCTAACAGGCATCGGACGTCCTGCACGTTGTAAGCTAGCAGGTTGCGAAAGTCGGTTTCATTTTCGATGAAGTTGCCGTGTTTGTCCGGCTTGCACGTCCTCATGACCAGCGCATGGCCCTCCGGGCTCTTGCCCGGGATTTGCAGCGCCTTGCAAACTTCGTTAAGGCCGCCGGGCAGTGCAAGCGACTGCGCGCGTGCCATGGTGCAGTCAATCTTGGACAGCGGGATTTGCAGGAAGGGGTTTTGTTTCAGAAGTACGTTGACGTCGAAATTAGCATGATGGGCGACGAACCGGCGGCACTGGCGTATGTCATCGTACAGCGCCGCAATCGGGTGGGTGCCCAGGTGCGGAAACACGGTGCAGGCGGTTTTCATGACGCCGCGAAACTGCCACACCGCCGTCGTTACCTGCGTCGACGGGCACGCCGCGTACCGTCGCGCACCAGCCGTCTTAAGGTTGGTGCGCGAGCGGGTCTCAAGGTCACAAGCTAGGTCGTCAGGGTGCAGCATTACCTACCCGGAAAGCCGCCGGGAGCCGCGAAGGGCTGTCCGAAGCTGCCCGGAGCCGGGCTAGAAGGGAATGCAGCACCGCCACCGAAACCCGGACCACTCGGGGCCGTCGCCGGTTGCGCAAAGCCTCCCGGGTTCGTCGGGGCACCGGGAGCCGCGCCCGGCGTGAAACCCCCGGGTTGCCCTCCGAAGCCGCCCGGAGCCGCCCCGGCGCCCGGGAAACCACCCCCGGGCTGGCCGCCGAAGCCGCCAGCGGCGCCGGAAAAGCCGGTGGGCCGCAAGCCTTGCTGTTCGGCAAGACGCATCAGCTCCGCCCCGCTGACGCTGTTGGCGAACACGATTTCCTCGCCCGGATGGGTGAACACCACGGCATTGAGGTAGAACTTGACGCCGTTGGGCTGGTTTTGCTTCACGGCAGCGGTAACGCCCAGCATGCAGTAATCGCCGGACTTGACGCCTACCTTGTTCGGCAACTTCACAAGCTGGCCGCCTTGCTGCACCAGCTCAATGCCGGGCGGGTTGCCGCTGGACGCGGAGAATAGCCAATGCCCCTTGGCAAATTCCGACGTCTTGCCGTCGGGACTGGGCATGTCGCCGTCTGCGATCGGCCAGATAACGGCGTTGGGGTTTTGGGCAAACGCCTGCAGTTGGCCCTGCAGCAATTTCTGGAACGCCTGCATCGCGCCGGCAAAAACCGGCTCTTGCGACCAATGCCCCGCCGTTTTGGGCACCAGCCACATGCCGAAGTAGTTGGGTTTTTGGGTTTGCTGCCCCTTGTAAGTCGTGCTCGGGGTCCACAGATGCCGCATGTCGGCACAACGCGCGTTAAAAATAGACGCGCTTTCATATTGTCTCTGATTTGCCATTTGTCAGTCTCTCAATTTATCAATAGCCGGAAGCGCCGGCACGCATGCCCACCGTACGAATACAGCGGGAATTAGTCAACCGTTTCTGCCATCTGTCTGCCGATTTCGTAATAGTATTCGCGCAAAACAGCCAGCATTCTGGCAAGGTAGATAACTTTGCCCTCCGGCTGCACATTCATCGTGCCCGTTAACAAAGCGGCTGCATGATGAACGTCGTCAATCTCAAAGTGCTTATTTTCGTACAGCTTGTCAATGTCGACCATGTTTCAATAGGTAGCCTTAAGCTGCCCCTCCGGTTTGTGAACTGCTACGGACACGTACGCCTTGCCAGCCGGCCCCAGCTTCTCCGCCTGGGCGGGGGTGACCGGCTTAACACCCTTCGGCCCGAAATGCTGGTGCAGGTAGGTTGCCGCCTGGGTGTCGTCGTTCCAGCTCCGATAGGAACGCTGCGGTTTCAGGTTGGCGCCGTCCGCCGTGCGTCCCATTTTAAGGTGCGTCGTCAACGCTTCTTCGTACACGGGCTTGACGTCGCCCAGGGCGCGAATAAGCCGGAGCAAGCGCACTAGCTCGGTCGTGGTCAAATCTTCGATACGGCGAGCCATGGCGCCCATGACAAAGCCGGCATCGGTGTGCATGGCCGGGCAGACTTGGAACGCCTTGCACCAGCGGCACTGCGGACCCGGGTTCGGCACCGGGGGCCGTGCGATCGCACGCAACACGCGTTCCCGGTGCGCTTCCACTTCGGCCTGGGAAGCAACCCATTGCTTCCACGGGTCTTCGTCCAAGCCGTTGGGCTGGTAGATAACTAGGCGCCACCACTTGGCGCGAGTGTAACCCAGCAATGCGGCGCTGTACGTAAGTAGCTGCATGTTGTGGAAGGCGTCCACGTCCCACTTGCCGAATTTACCGTCAAGGATGGTTGCAACACCGTGGACTACATGCGGCTTGTTGAACACGTCGGCGGTACCGCCGCAGTTGTCTGTGATTTTTACGCGCAGTTCGCGGTGTAATTCGCCGGCTTCAAGCTGCGCCAAAAAAGCTTCCACGTCGGGAATGTCGCCGGCTTCCATATCTTCGTGCTGCGCGGTGCCGGCATCGGCAGCTATGATCGTTTCCGCCTTCTTCGGGGCATCGGGCACGGCGTACAGCGCGGAATAGCTGCACTCAATCCACGTTGCGGTGCTGGAAGCGTTGAAAACGTCGTGGCCCATTTGTCACCCCTAAATTAGTGCACCGCCGACAGACCGGCTTTGATGGCGGCCGGCGGTGCGTTCTCAATGGCTGGCGGCAGCCATTAAGCTCCCATAAGCTTCGCGATATGGTCCAGCGCCGGCACTGTCAGTTTCGGCAGGAAGATGCCTTTGATTTGCGCCAAATCCGCGTTAGCCGCCGAAGCGTCGACAGGCGAGCACTGTTGACGAAACCACGTCAACATATCTTCCGCCTTCGTGGCTCCGCTGGACACCGCGCCGTCCATGCGGGCGACAATGCGGCTAACCAGGGCAGCCACTTCGGGCGCCATAACGGGCGCAGCGGCTGCAGGGAATGCCCCGCCCGCCGGTCCTGCACCACCCGCCGGGGGAGCAAATCCAGTCGGGGCGCCACCCTGGGGGAAACCCGCCATTGCACCGCCGGCCGGAGGGGCGAGAGGCTGGGGCGCAGTGCCGGTGGCTTCGGCTTCGCCGTCGTCCTTTTTGCCGCGCGTGCCCTTGAGCTGTTTCACAAACGCTTGCACTTCTTCGATACTGTCAAAACTCAATCGCATTGCTTTAACTCCTAAGTTGTTAAGACGCTTTTGTATGTCAGTTTCCGTACGTCGCGTCAAGCGCCCGAAAGGTTCACCGTTGGTGTACGTGACCGTTAGTGTCGTAAATGCCTGCAGCGAGATAACGGCCGTTCTGCGCTCGCTTCAAGAAAACGGAATGTGGTTGCGGCAGGTCCTCATAGGGCCACAGCGCCGTTGTGTACTTCGTCGTTAGCAGCCAGCCGCCGGCATCGTTCTTGACTGGCGCCGAAACCACAACCTGCCACGGCTCCGCTTCGATTATCTTTTTGACGTTGACAGCTTCGACAGCTCCGCCGCGCGTGTTCAAGTCTTTGCCAGCTTCCAGCTTCACGGTGTTGTCGTACTGGCAGAACGGGCAGATCGGGTGCAGGAACGCCGCGTACGTTTCGTCACAAGCCGCGCACTTCTTAATGTCGGATTGTTGCTGGCCGCAGTGCGGGCACCGCATGCCGTGGTAGTGGGGGTCAAAGCGTTCGTTGCAGCTCTTGCATTTCGGGGCGCTCTTGTGCAGGGCTTCACAGCCCGGGCACGTCTTGCCATGCTGCCATGTTTCCCACTCCGCGCCGCAGCCTACAAAATCCCGTCTTACTTCGTCACAAGTGAGCATTCGCCCAGGTGCGGCCATGACAGCATCGAGCGTGCCGTGACGCTGTATGTTGCCGCCGAAGTCGGACACCAGACAGTTTGCGGCGTAGGGAGTAATACGGGCGCCGCGTCCAAGTCCCTGGGCGTAGTAGACGGCTGATTTTGTGGCGCGGCAGAAAGCCATATAGTCGATATCAGTAACGTCAAAGCCAGTGTTGAACATATTGCAAGATACCAAAATGCCGCCGTTCGGGTCATGTCGAAATGCCTCCACCGATTTATCGCGTTTACCCGTGATTGACTTCGAATGCACGCCGTACACGCGCGGGGCGCCCAACGCCTTTAGCTGGGCTTCCATCTTGTCGACGTGTTCAATGTTGCAACAGAACACCAGCACCCGGCGCCGGCCGAACTTGCGCATTACGTCTAGGATGGTTTTGGCGTGGCTCGGGGCAAGCTTGATCGCCCTGGGCGCCATTTCTTCTAAGTCGAAGTCTCCGCCGACAGACGCGAGCCCTTCCACATTTATGGTTTCGTCCTCTCCGGCGTCGACGGGTACAAGCGGCTTAACGTAGCCGTCGCGCAAGGCATCTAGGAACGTGTAGCGGTAAACGATCGGCCCGAATGTCTTGGCTAGGTCGCCCGTGCCGTCCGCTCTAAACGGCGTCCCCGTGAGCCCGTGAACCTTCGCGTTCGGAAGCCTTTCGAACAGTTTCCGGTATTGCGAAGATGCCGCAGGCGGCACCATGTGTACTTCGTCAACGAGGATTGCGACGACGTCCCGGAAAAGATGAACCCGATTAATAATAGTGCCAATGGTACCGACAGTAACCCGACCAAAGGCGTTAGTGGAGATTGAGCTAGAACAAATTCCGGGATTGATGCCCAGCAACTTACAAGCGGCTGCATTGTGTTTCACCAGTTCTTTGTTGTGTGCAACTATGAGTACACGCCCGTACTGGCTGTAATGCGCAGCCAGCATGCCCAACATGGCCGATTTGCCGCCGGCCACTGTCACTTCGGCAACGCTGAATTGCCCTTCGTACGCTACCAGCGCTTGCACGCCCTCAATTTGGTGAGGGCGTGGAATGAAGGGCAGCGGCGTCAGTGCCGTTGTGTTTGGGTAGTGCTGCAGCATTTCAACGCCAAGGGTGTTTGTAGACGACTACGTACATACGCCGCTTCTGTCTTTTCGCAACTATCCGCGCTTCGGTTACCGCGCGGGACAGACTGCGCGAAAGGAAGTGTTGCCCCCTGCCACGGTCGCGCTGTTGCTTCGATCGAACAGCGTACATTGTCACGACTGCCGCCCGAACAGCCTTAAGTCACGTTCCAGACACTCGATTAGCTTCGTGGCGGTGCCCGCAATAATATCGTCGCGGCTGCACTGCCCGCCGGCTATCATCAGCGCCATGGTGCCGGCCAGCGCGTTGACATACTCCGCATGCACTGACTTGCCGGCGGCGTGGTCATGCTGGATGACATGTGAAAACGTATGCATGTGGTCAAGTATGGTTTTGTGCAGAACGACGCTTGCGGCGCTCTCGATTGACAGACCCGGTTTCATAGGCACACCGCCGCGATAATAAGAACGCCGAAAAACATCAGCGGGAAGGCAATTTTCCAGTCGCTCATTTTGGCCACTCCACATATGAGGGGATATACATTCTTCGCGCGTCCGCAGCCCTGCGAACGTCCTCCGGCAAATCTTCGGCATCGCACGTACCTTGCTGTACGTCGTACCTATGGTCAACTGCATCGCGTATGCACCACGCGTACCCGGTGACCTTTCGACAGCACCCAATGGCGCGCACGAACCGATCGCCCGGGCGCCATTGCTTCGTCGTGGTGAAAAGGATTGTTATCACGTCGCGCGCTCCAGCCAGTGGATACGCTCCAACGTAGAGTGTTCGCGGGTTATGCCCGCGCGTTGTGCTTCGTCCCACCATGTTTTAGGGTCTTTTCCAGTGCGAATGCCCCAGTTTGTGATTGCCGCACTCTTGCGGAGTTGCAACTGCCTGTCGCGCAGTTCGGACATACGCCGTTTGGCGTGCACGGTACCCTTTTGGTTCCAGCGTTTCATGATCACGCCCACACCCGTGCCGGTTCTTGAATGGTGAAAGCGGGCCGCATGTCGACGCCATACTTTGCATCGCAATCGGCTTCGTACTTGCGGGTGGCGTGAATTGCCTTGAGGGCTTCCGCGAACGCGGCGCGGTAGCTGTGGTTATAGAAGGCGCCGTGCGACTTGATTTCGCGACGGGCGATTTCGTGGGCTTGAAAGAAGATGGTTTGAAGGGTTGTCATTTGTCGCTCTCCAGCGGGTGTGCTGTACTTGTACAGCATCCCTAGGGATTGTCTAATCACGAATTGTTACAAACTCACTGCAACCTTTCCATGTGCGCAAACAAGTACCCGTCGTCAGTCTGCATTACCGTGCAGCGCTCCAGCCGCAACCATTCCGTTGTGTCGGGGTGCGCCGTGAACGCCCGCGTATTGGGCGCCCCTTCACTTTCGATAATAACGAGGTTGGGGGCGTCGACAGCCGGCAACGCCTGGGCGGCGGCAATAAGGGCGTAGAAGCCGTCCTCCGAAGGCGGTTGCCGGTAGATGCCCTTGACTTCGTCCGCGAATGGCGAGCCGGCCAGCGCCATGGCGTCGGCAACAGCCCAGACTGGCCAGTACCTCATGATTGCACCCCCAGGCCCAGCCCGGCCGCGACTTGCAGCACCTGGGCCACAAGCTTTTCAATGCTCATTAGCGGGGCGCCAACCTGCGGCATGCCGATATCCTGAAATTCGATCGTACTGCCATCCGACAGTTTGCCTTCCCCGCGCGGTATGATTTGCCCCCGGGGCGTGTTAACCAGTATCTGCAGGGCTTCGTGTTTGCTGTGTACCAATACGGCGGTATGTGTCACCGCGTACGCAAAATCACGCTGCAGGGCCGCCACGATGGTTTCCACGGGCTGCGCTGCCGGCGCCTGGGCGGGCTCCGCAACGGCGGGTACTGGTGGCGGGTCCCATGGAAAGGTCATACTTGCAAGTCCCATGGAAGGCGCTTGCGCGGTGCTGCAGCTCTAAGATACTCCAAAACCTGTTCGGCGGTTCCGCGAAACGCGTACAGTTCGTGCGCCCGTTGAGTGTACGTAATCTGCCGGGTCAAGTGTCCGGCAGGAATAGGCACGCCCTCGCGTTTCAGGTATCGCGCGCTGATGACTTCGTTGGTTTCGAGAATGAACAGAGGCGTAACGCCAAGCCCCATCTTTTGCAAAGGTTTCATGATCTGCGATACGGAGAACGGCGTTTCGGTCAACAGCGGCTTGGTTGCAATTGCATGCTGTCGAATGATTGCGTCGACATAGCCCCCGTCCATGTAGTCGTCGTGGCGTACGTAGTCGTACAGCTCGCGGAGCTGTTCGCAAACCCACGACTTGCCGGCGCCTGGGCAGCCAATGACTAAGTAAACGGGTTGCGCTATTCCCATGGGAAAGCCTTCCTTAAATACGTGGCGTCAATTGGGTACGTCACGGCGCCGCCGACGTCGCGCCACTTTATTCCCATGGTAGCCTGGGCTTCGTCCACGGAAACGACGGTCCCGGGCTCGGGGCTGTTGCCGGAATAGACGGTGTCGCCCACGGCATAAGGGCACGGTCCCGGAAGTGGCGAAGGTGCGTCGCCCCAAGGGAACACTGTATCCCGTCCATTGCCGCTTTCCCGCATGCGCAGATCCCGTCCCATTCTCCGTTAGCGTCAGTGGCCACGGTTCAAGATGGCGCATACTTGCACAGCGTCCACCCCCGCTTCTACCCTACAAACACGAAAACCCATGCGTACCAAACCCATGCGTACCCCGGTTGCTGTCTTGACGGGGCGTTGAAATATGCTCTTGCCGTCCTTTTCCGATACATAGAACAGCGGTTCGGCACCCGAAGCGGGGTCCAGCAAATCAGCGGCAGCGGTAAAGACCGCGTCGGCGCGGCTGGCTTGGTGTTCGGTACCGCAAGCCATAGCGCGCAACAGCTTCGCAATAGTTTTTGGATCGTTCATTGCCATGGTAGCTCTCCAGCTTTGGTTACGGGCGGTACGATCGCCCAGGGCATCGTTAATTCTTGTCTTACGCTTCCCGTCGGTGCGTACACCGCCAGAAATGGCGTCGCGCGTATTGTACGGAAATGACCGGAATTTAGCAAGCTTGCGAGCCCGTCCTTTGCAAACATTTTTTGGGCCGCGTCCCGGCTAACTACGTACGCGGGTGGCTCGCCTTGGACCCCGTGGCCAATATCGGCGGCAACGGACGAAAAGCTGACAATGTTTCCAGCTCGTAAAGCGTCCATACCCGCGCCGGCTCCGGGCAGCATCGCCGCCAGCCGAACGACTTGGTTTTGCTCTCGTTGCTGGGGAGTGTCGACGACTTCACGCTTAAACACATTAACGGTTGTGGTACGGCCCTTACTGTCAGTACCGTAGTTTTCAGATACCACTTTTCCAACATAGCTTTTTGCCTTTGGTGCGCCGCGAGCCTTGCCGCAGTCGACTGAAATCCGGTCCTGAGTGCCGGCGGTGACGCGGTACATAAACCCGCTATTGCCGGACTTGGCACCGTTGCCTTTTTGGAACGCTTCTTCATTGCCCATGGGCAAATGGTCTGTGACGATTTCAGCGGCGCCGGTACGTCGCGCCACGTTCTTGAGCACGAACATTGCTTTTAGAACGCTCTCCGTATCGTTGTCCGCGAAGCACAGGCCGGACGCGCCCCACGTGTCCACCACGATAAGGTCCACGCGCATACCCATTGCAGCCATCGCTTGAACCTGGGCGACGCATTGCTGTTCGAATGATGCTCCGTCGACATGACGCACAAGGTGGAAGCGGGCGGCCAGTTCTCTAGCGTTCGGCTCTTGCCGGAGCAAATGGCGTACGCGTCGTTCTGTGCCGTAATCGTCCTCAGCGGCAATCCATAGGACATGACCAGCCGTACGTTCGACGTCGGCATCAAGCCACGCGCGGCCTGTAAGACAAGAAATCGCCAAGTCTGTAACGACGGTAGACTTTCCGGCTCCACTATGGCCGGTAAAGAAGTGCACTTCACCACATAGGACCCGCTGATATAGTAACCATGGTAGTTCATCGGTGTTGTCCTCCAATGAAATTTCAAAGCCAGTGCGCGCCAACAGACTGGGGTGCGTCTGCGCGTCCTGCAGCCCTTGCACAAGCGTACGGCGTGACATGATGGCGCCCATAATCAAGTTGCCGCGCAGCACTGGCAGGGCATCTTGACGCGCTATCTCTTCGCCTAGGGTTCGCCCGCCTACGCCTTCTTCCAACGAGTGGCCGGCGCTAACTATCGCCTCTTCGATTTCCTGCCGCGTGCACATGCCGTTCTGTTCGGCAAACTTGAGCACGCCCACCAGCGCGAAGATTGTAGACCCGCGCCCCTCCGTACGCCCTATCAGCTCTTGCTTTAGAAGCCCCAGGTAACGCATGGCGGCGTCGCGGCCCGCTTGCCATTCGTCCTGGGTGCGCGGCTTCGCTTCTTCTAACTCTTCGGCGCTGGCGGTTTCGTGGTCTGCGCTAAATCGGAGGCTTGTTCCGGCGCGTGCGGGAACGTCCGCCAGTACTCGCTGCAAGTCAGCCACACTGAGGCGCGGCCAGTCACTATCCCAATTCTCCCATTCGTACGGCTGTCCAGTGTCTTTATGAATACCAAACGCGACAAATTGCCCTCCCATCAATTGGAATTTTTCACCGTCGGGAAACGTAAACGTACGTCCTGTTACGGGTGCGTCCGTGAGATAGAACGGTATGAGGAAACGCGGCCGACGCCCCCAACGGACTGGAATGTTAGGACCCAGCGTTTGCCTGAATGCCATAAGCAATCGGGATGCTGTGTCGGGATTGGCGTTATCAACGTCAAAAGCGGTAAGTCCTCCGTCCCCACATCTAAGCCCCACACTACCGGCGCCTGGGTGGGGTATTGGGCTTGTCCAGACATTCCAGCCCTCTCCTATTGGTGCTTTGCTGCCGCGAGCAATGGCTAGGGGAAACAAACCGCGCTGTTGCGCTGCCGTCCAGAACTCTTGTATAGTCGTCGGGAGAGGCATTCACGGTCCAGAACGTGGCTGTTTCTTTGAACCCCTGCAAGTCGCGACACTTGCGGGGGTTTTTCTTTTAGTCCCAGGGGAGCGCCTTTGGCAAGACACCATTACTAGCGGTTACTTTTTGTTCCTGCCCCAAGACAAGCGCGGCCGGCAGCTCGTATTTTGCCAGCGACGCCCTTAGCACCTGAATTTCTTCGAACTGCACTTTTACACGTTCGTACAGCCCGTCCAGTTCGGCTTTCATCGTGACATTCGCCGTACGCAAGTCGGACAGCTCCGAATTTGTCGCCTGCAGTTTGCTGCGCCGATGTTTTTCGCAATTGCGCAAGCCGAATGAATTACTGTCGGCATGGCCTAGCGCAATCTTCTTCGTCACGAAAATGGAAAAGCTTTCACTGCACACGCTGCACAAGCGCGTGTATTCGACAAGATTTTTGTATGTCTTGCCCTTGACGACTTTAGGGCCGTCGGCTGTACGCGCCCACCCGTCACGATTTTGCATCAGATTGTCTCCGTTACGACGCGTACAGCGATGTACAGCAAACCCAAGGCGCCCAGGATTAGCACGGCGCCGACGACAGTTCGCGCAGCGCGCTCGCCAAATGCGAACGCTATTGCGGCAACGAGGGCGAGAACGCCTAATCCGTGGTGCATCGGTCAATCTCTTCGGTCATGATTTCGCGCACGACGTCCCACGCTTTGTTGAAACCGTGCACGCTGTCGTCCCAGCCGGGTTTCATGTCGACCAACACGCTATCCATTATGCGGTCAACGCGGTCCTTTAATTTTTGAAGTTCTTTTTTGGTCATGTCAGTAACTCCCCTAAACGATTGTTGCGAGGGCTGCAAGCCACGCGATTGCGCAGCCTGCAGCGAAGTAAAACATTGGTTCGTGCGTGGGGCGGGTCACGCTTGCTTCTCCCCGCGACGGTACGGCATGACAGCCCGACGGGCGCGCAGCGAAGCTTTCGCGCGCGTGCTGCAATCGCCTTGCTCCACAAGTTGGATCGGCTGGGCGTGTTCGATGGCGATAACCTGCCAGCGGTAGCCGGTTTCCGTTTTGGTGGTGCGCCAAGTGTAGACTTTGGTCATTTTTCGCTCTCCAGCGGTTGGTGTGAAATATGTATGACAAACTCTCTAAGGATTGTCTAATCACGCTTTCGTGATCAATTGTTACAGTCTCTAGGGGACTTTCTAAGGATACGTCCCTAGGGAGCCGAGCACTAAGTATACATATGGGATGTTCCTTAAGGATAGTCCCAAAAGGAACAGCTCTAAGGATATCCTGTACGGGTGCTCCTTATGTGGACATTTATACTACGCATAAGGCTTCCGCCTTACAGGCTAGGGAGCCAAGCCTTACGCGCTGAAAGCTAGGCTTGACCCCAGAAGCCCAGATGTTAAAAAGACCCATCGGCTACTCAGGTACAAAAAGTAACTAGGTGCACGAATGTTACCGGCTATTCGGCTGCCACAGTACGCAATGGAGCAAACGGCTAATCATGCCGGCAGAATACGTACGCATGTGCGGATAACCAGCCCGGCTTTGACAACGCAGCTAAGGCAAGTCGGAATGCCGCTTGAACTGGCGGAGCTGTGCGGCGGCTTGCTCGCGTCTGTCGCGGATGATTTGGTCACAGTCTCCGGCTTGCGCAAATCGGACTTCGAACGTAGCAAGCGGATGGAACGCATTCTGGCGGCCACCCAGGAGCCCGTGCTATTTGCGCTCCGGCTCGCCATGGCTGCGTCGCCAACGAATGGGCGGGCTTGTGCGCGGCACTGGGACGCTATTTGCGACAAGGGCGAGCGCGGCATGTTTGCGTGGTTGATCGGCCTGGATACGGACAACGCGTACCGCTATGGAAAGAAAATTGAAAAAAGATCAAATTAGCGCTTGACGGTCCCTAGGGAGTGCTGTACATATACGTACATCGAAACGACGAACCGCTGGAGAGCGACAAATGACCAAACGGTATCAAGTATTTGATTATAGCAACCGCGCTCCCTGCGAATACGTAGAAGCGTGCAACGCCACTGCGGCCCGCAATCTTTACGCCACCGCGCATGCGTTACCTTTGAAAGACGTAGGCGTTGAGTTGCCGCGCTTTAAGGTGACTGACGAACAGTTGACCAAATACGGGGCTTGACAGCCCCCAAACCTTCGCGTACTGACATAGCCACACAAACCCGCTGGAGAGCGAACATGACTGCCAACACCCGAACCCCCGCCGAACTTCGCGACGCGCTTAACGCCATCGTGGAAGAGTTCAAGGCGCTGGACCCCTCACACATTGCCGACGCGTGCCTTGTGCCGCTGGCCAACGCCGTCAAGGCAATCGCCGAGTACGGCACCACCGTGCACAGCCAGATCGAATTGCGCGCCATTGCCAACGGCATCAGCATTCCCGGCGCCGCTGTGAAAGACGGCACTGTACACCGCAAATGGCACGACGAAGAAACCGCCGAACAGCTCGCCCGCGAAACCTTTGGCGATGCCGCGTTTACCGTGTCGCTGAAAAGCCCGGCGCAGATTGAGAAGATGGACGGCGGCAAAACGTTTGTGGCAGTTGCCGCATTCAAGCCCGACGCGCCCAAAAAAGTGGTGTACTGATGGCGTTATTGGCCGCTCTAGCCGCAGCGGTGTGGGCGCCAGATGGGTGGCACTGCGCAGTGTTTTTCAGTCTGGTAACTATCGTCACGGCGCTGGAAGCTC
>Ga0207674_10001412_pt1 | contig 31013 bp, 29 predicted proteins | sample KBSCornC72_FD_184303 | JGI IMG/M metagenome (GOLD analysis project Ga0207674, IMG submission 184303) | Corn rhizosphere microbial communities from Kellogg Biological Station, Michigan, USA - KBS Corn C7-2 (SPAdes) (version 2) | ecosystem: Host-associated > Plants > Roots > Rhizosphere > Soil ...
CAGTACCGAGAGCGAAGCGACCGGATGGTACACTCAACGAACCGCTCATCACGTTCTCGACTCTAGTTGAGTGCAGTACCGAGAGCGAAGCGACCGGATGGTACACTCAACGAATTGCTCATCACGTTCTCGACTCTAGTTGAGTGCACCATCCGGTCGCTTCGCTCTCGGTACTGTACTGTTGGCAAGTTACTTTCGTGTAGAGTGTGCAACTCTTGTCGGCAATGCGGACAGAGGGCTGAAAAATGACAATTCAAATCAAGAATCAGCCTCCTGCATGGGAATCTGAATCCCCTTCTCACGTGCGGTTTCCAACGCTTCGTCATAACCTGCATCAACGTGTCTGGCAACACCAAGACCTGGATCGTTAGTCAATACTCGGTTTAGACGCCTTCCTGCTTCTTCAGTGCCATCGGCTACTGATACCTGACCGGCATGAAGTGAATATCCAATTCCAACTCCACCACCATGATGAAACGAAACCCAACTCGCGCCGCTGGCAGTGTTCAAGAGCGCATTAAGTATCGGCCAATCTGCTACTGCGTCAGATCCATCGAGCATGGCTTCAGTCTCCCGAAACGGCGATGCCACAGACCCAGTATCAAGGTGGTCCCGGCCGATGGCGATGGGAGCACTTAAATCGCCCCGCTTAACCAGATCATTAATTGCTTCGCCCATCTCTGCCCTTTCGCCATAACCCAACCAGCAGATTCTCGCGGGCAAACCCTGGAAGTGGACACGATCACGAGCGAGTGTCAGCCAACGGTTAAGAGTCTGGTCTTCCGGGAAAAGCTCTAAAGCAAGGTCGTCGGTCTTACGGATATCTTCACGATTGCCCGAAAGAGCGACCCATCGAAACGGACCTTTGCCTTTGCAAAATAGGGGACGGATATATTCTGGAACGAATCCCGGGATTTCAAATGCTTCTTTGCACCCCGCATCGAGAGCCTGTTTACGAATATTGTTTCCGTAATCAAACGCAATCGCGCCAGCTCGTTTCAAGTCGAGCATCGCTTGTACGTGTACGGCCATCGCCGCCTTAGATCTTTCGACGTAGGCAACCGGATCGGAACTACGGAGTTCGTCGGCTTCAGCTAGACTGAGACCAGACGGAACATACCCATTCAATGGATCATGTGCACTGGTTTGATCGGTTACGATATCGACCTTTACTGACCTTCGCACAATTTCCGGCAAGACTTCCGCACAGTTTCCTACCAAACCTACGGACAAAGCACGTTTTTCCCGGCGCGCATCGTCGCAGATCTTCAAAGCTTCATCGAGTGAGCCAGCCATGCGATCGCAGTAACCGGTGCGAACCCTTCTTTCGATGCGCACCGGATCTACATCAACACCCAGAAATACCGCACCATTCAGAGTGGCGGCGAGAGGCTGGGCGCCGCCCATTCCTCCCATTCCACCCGACAAGATTAACTTCCCAGACAGGTCGCCGTTGAATTCCTTGTCAGCCAACGACGCAAATGTTTCAAAGGTCCCCTGGACAATTCCCTGGGTGCCAATATAAATCCAACTACCTGCCGTCATTTGACCGTACATCATGAGACCGCGCCGTTCGAGTTCATGAAAATGGTCCCAATTGGCCCAGGCTCCGACGAGGTTAGAGTTGGCGATCAAAACTCGGGGTGCGTATTCGTGGGTTCGGAACACCGCTACTGGCTTACCCGATTGGACCAGCAAGGTTTCGTCGTTCTCGAGTTCCTGCAGTTCACGGACGATGGCGTGATAGCAATTCCAATTCCGCGCAGCTTTTCCAGCGCCACCATAAACAATCAACTCGTCAGGTTTTTCTGCTACGTCGGGATCGAGATTATTCATCAGACAACGCAGAGCCGCTTCCTGATGCCACCCCTTGCAGTTCAAAGTTGCGCCACGCGGCGCCTGGATTACCTTTTCGGTCATGCGAAACTTAACTCTCCGCCCCCCAGAGTTTTCCAAACCATCCAGGCTTATCTTTTTTAGTTAACTGTTCCAGCTCTCCAGAGTCGAGCCAAACCCCACCGCACTTATCACACGTGTCGATCGACACTTCTTCGATCTTGGTCTCTTTCAGTGAGCCATCACATCGCGGACATTTCATTGAAGAAAGCCCTGCCGCTTCTGCATCTGATGCGACTTTCATCTTGGCTCGCAGTTTTTCGATAGCCTCCTGGTTTTTACGGTGAAAATATTCTTCCTCGAGCCCTTTACGTCTGTCGTCCATTCCACTTCCCATAAGGCAACCTCCCAGTTGAAAATTAACCTTTAAAGAGAGTCAAAAGTCCCGTTTTTAATTAGTTCAATAATCCGTTCGATGTCCGCTGACATGGCGCGATCAGAAGTCACTGGCACAACGGCAGCACGAATCGATTCATAAGCCTGCTTCACACCCCGGCCTGGCGACAACGGTTTGCGAAAATCCAACGCCTGCGCTGCCGTCATCAACTCAATAGCAGTGCTCATTTCCGCTATATCGACGATCGATCGGAGTTTGGTGGCCGAAGTCATCCCCATTGAAACATGATCTTCTTTACCGCCATCGGTTGGAACGTTGTCGATGGAAGCCGGATGGGCCAACACCTTGGCTTCATTCAACAGTGCAACAGCTGTTACTTGCAACATCATGAAACCAGACGAAATGCCCGGCTGAATTGTCAAAAACGGCGGCAAATTATCATTTGTATCAGGATTAACCAACCGATCGATCCGGCGTTCAGTAATACTCATCAGATCAGTCAAAGCAATTGCAGCATAATCAAGGACCAGAGCGACGGGTGCTCCATGAAAATTACCACCCGACAAAACTTCGCCAGTATCAGAAAAAACCAGCGGGTTATCGGTAGCGCTGCCACTTTCTCTCTCCAGTGTTTCGCGAACGTGGGCCAGAGCGTCGCGAACCGCTCCATGAACCTGCGGCATACAACGGAGACTGTAAGCGTCTTGCACTCTTGGATCATTTTCAAGATGCGATTTGCGAATTTCACTGTCACTCAGTAACTCGCGCAAATGAGCGGCGACGGCCAATTGTCCTACATGAGGCCGAGCAGCATGTATTCGCTCATCGAATGCGACGGGAGTACCTCGCAATGCTTCGAGCGTCATGGCTCCGGCGACATCCGCTAGTTGGACCAACCGTGCGGCACGATGCATTGCCAGGGCGCCAACTGCACCCATCGCTTGAGTTCCGTTCAATAAAGCGAGACCTTCTTTTACTTCCAGTTGTAAAGGTGCGATCCCGGCACGTTGCATCGCCACGGCACCGGGCAACCGTTCACCCTGATAAAACGCCTCTCCTTCTCCGATTGCTGCTGCAGCTAAATGTGCTAATGGGGCCAGGTCACCACTGGCCCCGACTGAACCTTTCTCAGGTATGACCGGCGTAACTCCCTGGTCCAACATTGAGATCAGAGTCTCAATCACCAGTGGACGCGCTCCACTGAAACCGGTCGCCAACACGTTCGCACGCAGCAGCAACATTGCTCGGCTCTCTGGCTCAGAAAGAGGTTTTCCCAATCCGCAAGAGTGACTGCGAACCAGATTCAGCTGGAGATCACGCAATTCGTGAGACTTGATCGAAACGTCAGATAGCTTGCCGAATCCTGTGTTAACACCGTAGACAGTTCGGCCCTCGGCAACGATCTTTTCGACGACATGTCGTGCCTGTTCGACGCGGTGGCGAGCTTCCGCTGAGAGTGTTACGCGCATTCTTCCATACGCAACCTCAGCGATTTCCTGGATTGTTATTGGTTGCCCGTTAAGACTAAGCATGAAAATTTAGATCTCAGATCACAAATCACAGGACCCAGATGCTGGTCGCGGCGATCTAAGATCTGAGATTCGAACTCCCTGGGGTTACGCTTCTATCTTTACTCTCTTATCACGATCGGGAGTTTCTGACACATCGATCTTTTTATACTCACCCGTCGTACCACCGCTGCGAACTCGTTGTCGTGCCCGCTTGGCGCGAACTGTAGTTCGGCGGGTCGTCGCAGCTGTCCAACTCGTCATACGCTTCAATGGCTGCAGTGAAAACTCGTGTTTTGGCAGCACCTCACCGGTCGCTTCTCGTAATCGCACTGTGCCAATCGCGAAGATTGCAATTGCAGCATTGAAGATTACGCCAATCACAAAAACGATCCAACCGGGCACGATACCAACCATCGCTCGGTCAATAAATATTGTGAAGTCGCGAGCCGGTAGCGGATGCAGATAGACTTTCAAGTTCCAACTAAGCGCCAGCAGGGCAAAGATCCAAAGATAGTTGCGTCGTAAGCGACGGCCAATCGCTTCCCACTCGGTGATAGTAAAGTGGGGTGTCGTAAGATCTGCTGCGAGATGTTCGGCCCATGCTTCATCTGCTGGGCTAGCCTCAGGCATAAGCAAGCTTGCAAAATAACCGGTTTCCAAAACACGCACTCTACTGGACCAGATTTCGTAGTATCGATAGCGTCTCGCTTCCATCAACAAAAAGATTGCGACAAGAATCGAGTTGATGGGAATGACAAAGTGGGGGTTGCTCGGCGAACTGAATACAAAAGACAGCGTGGCGCCGGCAGTGATCACAGCCCAGTTTGTAGTTGTGTCGAGACGGTTTCGCCACGTGTTGGACCGCTGAACTTCGCCGCGATAGAAGTGAATCATCGCCGTGTTGAACTCTGAAGGCGACATTCGGCGCATTAGTCCGGCTGCGGACTGCGATGAAGGATCGGGCAGAGGTTCGACAGGCGGCGCTGGACGCAAACGGGTAGTAGCTCTATCTGTAGATTGTCCGCTGCCTCGTTGGTTTGCTTCGGTGGTCATGGGGTGAATGCTTTGAGCTGCGCCTGGCAGATACAAGCGCGGCGCTCCGAGTAAGGATGATAACACGCACAACTCTGGAACCTTGAATTAACTTCGTAAGTTAGGTGCCTTGACAGTGTTTCGAGGGGCAACCTATAGTGACGATTCCGGTTGTTTGAAGGGATTACTCAGGTGGATTACGCCGCTGAACTAACGCGAGATCAATACTGGATGCGGCGCGCGCTGGAAGCCGCCCTGGAAGCAGGAGAGCGTGGCGAGGTTCCAATCGGCGTTTGCGTGGTCAATAACGAGTCGTTAACCGCTATTGCAGGAAATCGAACTCGAACTGATTGCGACCCAACCGCACACGCTGAGATTTTGGCCTTGCGATCTGCTGCGCGGGCTGCGGGGAACTATCGCCTAACTGGTACTACCGTCTATTCAACCATTGAGCCCTGCGCGATGTGTGCGGGCGCGCTGATTCAAGCTCGAATCACGCGATTGGTATATGGCGCTGATGATGAACGCGCCGGAGCCGTTGTTTCTCATTTCAATATCTGTGATACGGATTTCCTGAATCATCGTATTGAGGTAGTGCCGGGAGTTTTAGAGGAAGAATGTCGCGAGTTGATGCAGCAGTTTTTCCAAAGACGGCGCCACGAGATTAAAACAGCGGAAAAGGTTTGAAGTTTACAACTCGGAGAGGTCGCATAGTGGATTAGTGCACCGGTCTCGAAAACCGGAGAGGCTTAACGGCCTCCGTGGGTTCGAATCCCACCCTCTCCGCCATTCTTTCAAAGAAGTGTAAGAAAGTTCTCACGCAATGCGCTCGCCTCCGTCACTCCGCGTCTCTGCGTTAATCTTCTTCACCGCATATCAAAAAGATGTCATGTGGGTACCTTCGCGTCGGTCCCGAGTTGTGCGTGGACCAGGGTCGGAGCTCGGACACAGTAGCATTTCCAATTGACGAGTTAAGATGCGCATGATAGTTTTCGCCAACGGCGAAGGTAGTCGCCAACCCCCGAAGATTCTGCCATGAGCCATTTCGTCGGACTTGCCAACTATCCAATCATTACTTGAACCGACATCTCGAGGCTTTACCGAGATCCTGACGTTGTTAGATCTTAAGGAGAATAAGATGTCTAATCGCATCATTCGAACGGTTGGGCTCACCGCCATAACCGTCTGTTTGTTAGCCGTTTTTGAAAGCACTGTTTTTGGACAGCTGATCATTAGTGAGTTTCGCGTGCGTGGTCCAAATGGTGCTAACGACGAATTCATCGAGCTCTACAATAACTCCGGCGCCGACCACACTGTCGCAGGCGGCGGCACAGGTTACGCTGTTGCGGCTTCAAACGGAGTCGCTCGCTGCGTAGTTCCCAACGGCACAGTTATCCCCAATCGCGGACACTATCTGTGCGTAAATTCAGTAGGCTATTCCCTGGCGTCGTATCCCGCAGGCAATGGTACAACTGCCACCGGTGATGCCACTTACACTACAGACATTCCAGACAATGCTGGGATCGCGATCTTCAACACCAGTGTTGCTGCGAATTTTATACTCGCAAATCGCCTGGACGCTGTTGGCTCAACATCAGAAGCTAACACGCTTTACAAGGAGGGCACTGGCTATCCCGCTCTCACCCCATTCTCGATTGATTATGCGTTCTATCGCGACAATTGCGGGAAGGGTGGCTCAATCACTACTATGGGGCCGTGCACGATATCCACGCCGAAAGACACCAACAACAATGCCGCCGATTTCATTTTTGTTGATACGAATGGAACCTCGGCGGGCGCTGGGCAAAGACTGGGGGCTCCTGGTCCCGAGAATCTTTCCAGTCCGATACAACGCAACCCTTCTTTCGCAGTTAATCTGCTCGATGTTTGCGTTGCTGCATCATCACCACCAAATCGCGTTCGCGATTTCACTTCCGATCCGGCAAACAACTCGACATTTGGTACCCTGGATATTCGTCGAACAGTCGTAAATAACACCGGGGGAAATGTAACGCGAATACGTTGGCGCGTTATCGATATAACAACTTTCCCTGCACCATCAGGCATCGCTGACCTGCGACCAAGGTCGTCGACAGCAGTGGTTGTAACTGTAGATCGTCCACCGTGCGGCAGCGGCACCAGCAACGTTACCGTTCAAGGAACGACGTTGGAACAGCCTCCCAGCCAACCGAATGGCGGCGGATTTAACAGCAGTCTGTCGTCAGGCACTGTTACGTTGGCAACACCACTGGCCAATGGAGCGTCGCTTGATGTTCGCTACCTCCTCGGGATTCAACAAACTGGCCTCTTTAAGTTTTATTTGAATGTTGAGGCGCTGCCGTAATAACAAACTGCAATATCATTAAGGGAGAGGAGATTTCGCCTCTCCTTTTTTTTGTTCATTTTCACTCGCTGGAAGGATTTAACACTGACTGAGTGGATTACGTATTGATTGGAAATGCTGAGTTGATCTTTGGTCTTTGGGTTTTAGTTCGGATTAAGGGTCTGAAATTAGCAATTCTTAAGTGATAATTCATAGTTATCGAATCGTCCTCAACAGTGAAAGTCCTCTAAAAACGAGCGACGTCAAGGAGGCCACGTGACGAGACTGAAGGGTATAGGCTATGCTTGGGCCCGCCCTTGATTGTTCGCTTTAACTTCAACCGCGCATGGAGAGGTGCAGGAGTGGTTGAACTGGCAGCACTGGAAATGCTGTGAACGGGAAACCGTTCCGTGGGTTCGAATCCCACCCTCTCCGCCATTTATATCCCCGGCCCCCACGAACTGATAACTAGTTCTTTGTAACTGTGGGGAGAGCCAATGAACGACGATAAACTCGCTCTGGAAGAGGCCAGGCGCGCAGCCCAACATGAGGCTGTCAAATCGCAAGTCGAAGGCGATGTCCAGGCCGACATTACTGACCGAGCTGCGCGTACGACGGTTCCAGATGAATCGCGACGCATCGATCAAGTGGCCGGCGATTTCCGCGAGAAAGCGGTTGATGAGGTAATCGACACCGAACGCGAAGTACAGCGTTCACGCGGCCTTGCGCGAATCTCGCAAATAGTAGATTACATTTTCTATCTCATCTACGCGTTACTGGGAATGCGTTTCCTGCTCGCGTTGATGGCTGCTCGCAGTAGCGCCGGGTTTGTTCAGTTTATAGTGACAATTACCAACCCGTTTTATGCGCCATTCAGAGGAATTGTCGCGAGCCCAAGCACGGATCAGGGCCACACTTTGCTGTTACCCATAGTGGTTGCAATGATCGCTTACGTGATCCTGCACCTGGCAATAAACGGGCTGTTGCGCATGTTCGCGCATCGAAAAACGGAAATCTAACTTAACTTTAAGATCTTTCTTAGAACGACTTATCAGATCCCGGGCTCCGCACAACGCAAGCCTTGTGAACCCCGCCAGGCCGGGAACGGAGCAACGGTAGCAACGGCAGCGTGTGTTGCGGGACAGTCCGGGGTCTGGCCAAATCTTTCAAAGCAATAATCTAAAACAGTCTCCTCATTGCCGCTGAGTTCCACGGTCTGGTAAAGTCCTAAACACTCAAACCGCGAAAAAGGAGTACCACGCATGAAACGCATTTTTGTCCTTTTGCTTGTTGCTCTCCTCTCGCTGTTAACCACTTCAATCATTTCAGCTCAAACAAAATCCAGGCAGGAAATTCTGGCTGAGATTTCTACCAAACGAACTGAATTGAGTAACCTCGAAAAACAATTTCTGGCGCCAACTGAACAGGATCGATCAGAATTTGCCGAACTCTTGTCGCAACCTAACACCGGCTTGATTCGACTCCTCCCACGTGAGGTTTTTGATGTTCCGGCCAACGACAAAGGTCTTACGTTAAAAGGAGGCGGCGCCTACTACTCTTTCACTCGACACACACACGAGTATGGTTATGGTTCTGACATAGAACTTCAACAGGGACGGCTCTCAGTCGGGTTTGCGGGCTGCGACTATGGAATGTTGGCGAGCTTAGGCAGTTTATCCCTTAACGAGGTTTCGCTTGAAAATCCGGTGGTGGCCTCCATCGGACGATATAAGCCGCCGACTGTCGAATCTGAAGTGCGGGTCGAACAAAGACGATTCATGGGTGGCACAACACTGGAAGGCGTTGTGCTTAAGGCATACATCGCGGCTGATACCGGGATGACGTATGTACTACGCTCGATTAGTTATGATCGATCGGACGTGCTGGTCGCGTTGCGAGTCGTACGAAAAGACACGGACGGCAGTTTCATCATCGCGTGGAAACTCCTGGAGAAGTTTCCCGCACCACAGTTAATTCGCAACAATAATCAAGGCAACTAAGACTCTTAATGGCTTATCAAGTTATCGCCCGAAAGTGGCGCCCCCAAACATTTGACGAAGTAACCGGTCAGGAACCCATCACCAGGACGCTCCGAAACGCTATCGAGCACCAGCGTTTGCATCACGCTTATCTCTTTTCAGGGGCTAGAGGTGTTGGCAAGACAACAACTGCCCGGTTACTCGCCAAGGCACTCAACTGTCATAAGTCAAAAGAGCCAACGGTTACTCCGTGCCGAACTGACGATCCAACGCAATGTCCGTCGTGCCGGGAAATCTCGGAAGGTAGATCTATTGACGTCCAGGAGATCGATGCGGCCTCGAATACAGGCGTCGACAACGTTCGCGAGGCCATCATCGGGAGTGTAGGCATTGCTCCCGCTCGCGACCGTTACAAGATCTTCATCATCGACGAAGTTCACATGCTGTCGACTCCCGCTTTTAACGCTTTGTTGAAGACTTTAGAAGAGCCTCCGCCCCGAGTAGTTTTCATTATGGCGACGACGGAACAACACAAAGTTCCGCAAACGATCTTGTCGCGCTGCCAGCAGTTTGAATTTCGCACAATTGCTACTGCGAAGATCCTCGAACGTCTAAAGCTAATCGCCAAGGCTGAAAAGATTTCCGTGCCTGACGATGCGCTGCGAGAGATCGCTCGGGCCGGCGAAGGCTCCATGCGAGACGCTCAATCAGCTCTGGACCAGGTAATTAGTTTTGCCGGCGAGAAGATCAAGAAAGAAGACGTCGAACTGGCCCTTGGAATGGCAGGCGCTGACATCTTGACCCGCGTTATTGACAGCATCGCAAACAATAAACCGGCCGAAGCGATCGCGGTAGTAGACGACATCGTTATGAGAGGTCACGACTTAAGAAGTTTCTGTCGAGATCTTCTGGCCCACTTCCGGGATCTACTGGTCACCAAGGTCTCGGGCAACGAGGAGTTATTGGAAGCCGCAGTTTGTGAACCCGCCGAACTCAAGCGTCAAGCTCAACTTTTTTCAGAATCAGATCTGGTCCGTTTCTTTCATTCACTCGCCGAAACCGAGACGAAACTTCGGACCGCCACTCAGCCGCGATATCAGGTTGAGATTGGTATCGTAAAACTGATGGAGTTGAGAGGAGTCGAATCTATCTCTGAGATCCTGCAGCGCCTGGCCACGCTTGAAGGAAGCGCATCAGGCCAGGCCGGTGGCGGTTCCAGCTCAGGGAATGGATCACCGGGATCTCGCAAAGGCAGTGCGGGTCAGGTCAATTCCGGGAGCCGTGCGGCTTCATCGTCGTCATTCAGTTCGGCCGCCGTCGCTCCGGCCTTTGAAATGAAGACTGAGGTCACCGTCCAGTCGAACACCGTTTTGGAGGAACCAGTGACGACTGACACTGAAATCACAATTACCTCCGAGATGACTGTGATGGACCGGATCAAGGCAGCGCTTGAAAATCAACGAAAGATGTTGCTCGTTACTGTTCTGGAAGCTGCCCATGCCGCTTCGATCGAAGATGGCGAACTGTTCGTCGAATTTGCTCCTGAATCCAGGCATTTCCGGGACACCCTTACGAAGCAGGAAAACATTAAGATCCTACGAGAAGTTTGTCATGAGGTTACGGGTCAGGAAACGGGTGTTCGAATTGCCGTGAAAGATTCCCAGGAAAATTCTGCTCCTGCGACTCGAGAAGACAACGAGCGGTTAGAAAAAAAAAGACTTCGCGAAGCGGTAGAAAGTAATCCGATGGTTCAGGAAATGATGCGCACGTTTCGCGGCGAGATAGTTGATGTACGTCGCGTCGATGGCAAGTGAAAAGGGCGCGAAACCTCTGGCGCCCTCTACTCAGGAACTCTAATTTTGGTCGATGTCGAGCGATCAATACGTACCGCGAGCGAAGCGACCGGATCGTACACTAAAATCGCTCGACCGTCAGAATCTAGTCATTTCGAGTGTACCATCGGGTCGCCTCGCTCGCGGCACCGTACTCCTGCTATGTTTGTGCAAGCGGTGATCGTCTCTTTAAGTTCTAAATCCTTATCGTGGGATCCGCAGCTTCTGTCCAGGATGGATCAAGTTATAATTAGCCCCGATCACGTCCCGATTTAAATCCCAGATCTCTTTCCAGTTCTTACCCCAGTGTTTCCCAATTTTACTTAAAGAATCTCCGGACTGAACGGTATACTCTTCGTAACCACCGCCTTCGACTTCAACATTCAAAACGAGATCCCCTGCGCGGTAGTCAGGATCTATCTCGCCATACTTGTCCCACATTTGTTGTTTTACTGAACCGTTGTTGGTAGTAGCCGTGATATAGAGGACACCATCTTGCTCGGCTACCTGCGGATTGACGCCGTTCTGGCTGGCGATATCAATTACAGGCTTATACTTCTCGGTTAGTTCCATGATTCCAGCTCCTTCACTTGATAGTCATCTTGTTGACGACTTTTTTGGGATGAGATTCATTCGCGGCCTTCATAGCGTCTTGTAGTTTTGCGCGCGGAATATCGCCGGTAAGCGTCACTTCCCCGTTAACCACTTCAGCAGAGACTGTGGTGATTCCATACTTCGTCAACCCTGCCATGACGCTTGTCTTAAGTTGCGTGTCCGGAGACACCGGCGGCGGAGTGGCATTCACAATTGGTGGTCTAACCAGCAACGAGTTGGTTACCGACTTAACTCCGTCCACACTCTTTGCTAACTCTTCAGCCCTGGCCTTGTTTGGCTCCGTATTAATATTTCCGGCCAGGGTGACCACTCCGTCTTTGGCAGAAACGTTGACCGTTTGCGTGGCAAGGGCCGGGTCGGCACTGATTTTTGCCTTCACCAATTGAGTCAGCGTTTCGTCATTAGGACCGCGATTACATCCCACTAGCGCGGCCATAAGGGTAAGCATCACTACGATGCCGGCTGCTTTGCTTTTCACTGTGGTGTTCCTCCTATGAGTTGAATAGTTTGATTACAGATTGGCGAGCCGATGGTCGGCCGCAACTAATAATTCAACCTCGTCGACCGACCAGCGATGAGTGCTTTAACCTCAGACTCATTTGAAAAAATTGCCGGCGACCCGCCAGAGGTCATCCATTGCGCTTCCATCTTTATTCTGGTCCAACATTGAACCCAGCATTCCCATCACATCGGGGGCCGTGGCCTGCGCCTGCTGCTGCTGAACTGCCAACATGTTTGAAAGTTGCGAGGCGTCGAGCCCGTTTTGCTGTTGGGCTTGGCCCACTGCACCCATCACAAGTGGGGCGACCATCTCCATCAGACCCCCGGCCGAACTCTGATCGATTCCCGCAGCCTGGGCGAGGTTGTTTTGCACTGTGGCCTGCTGCCCTGCAAATACATGGCCCAGAATTCCTGCTCCGTTTGCCGACTGTGGATTGCTAAGATAGCCCATCAAGTTATTGAAAATACTTCCGTCATGATCGGAGTTGAGTGCCTGGTGCAAATTTTCTGCGCCTTGTGGTTGAGCCGCATTGCGGGCCATGGCGGTCAAAATTAAAGGAACAGCGAGTTGAATTGCTGTGTTGGCTGTCGATTCACTTATTCCGAACCGCTGCGCTATTTGTTGGGATGCACCACCGGCGATTTGTTGCATGACCATCTGTGTTATGGCATTCATAATAAAACTCCTTTTGAAAAATTAGAGTAGGGACGCTAGCCTTTGGTTAAACGCTTCATTGTCGAGCGCACAGTAGCAGTCGATCTTCAACTGTTGAACACGTCTCTAATCAGGGCGACAAGTTTGGGATCTACTGCCAACCCGCGAGGCTAGATAAACAGGGTACAAGTCGGTGGGCGTGCGACTTGAGGCTCAGTTTGCGCGGGACTTTCCGATTACTGTCCTTCGAATATGTTCAAGGCGAACTGTTTGCATTTTCCCTTGAAGATTACTCGGAGATCAGGCATGGAAAAACATCATTGGGGGAATTGCGAAGAAGTATGATCGACAGCAAATAATTCGCTGTAAGTTCAGCTCAATCTCTCTGCGTGGGAAAAAGAGTACACCAAGTAAACATTTCCTGCGACACACGGCTGCCGTTTAGGATGTGGAATTATTGTTACGTTGAAATACCTATGCGAACCAGGGATTAACCCGGAAGTTTCGCAGCTAATACGTCAACGTTCACAATCGCCGGCGGCTTAGCAAGTAACTCAGAAGCTTTTGCCATTAAAGCTGCTGCTATCGGTCCTGAAAGGTGAGCGCTACGACCTGCTTCATTTGGAAACGCGTCGAAAATTCCAAACGTTGATGGACCAAGACGCAATGCAAACCATGCAGTCGTATCGGGTTCGTTTTCAGCCAGAGGCAGTCCCGACAACAAGAAGTCTTCGACATCTTTCTCTTTACCAGGCTTTGCGTCGAGCTGCACCCAGAGAGCAACTTTAACCATAAGCTCCTCCAAAATATTAGAATGACTGTACTATACGCCTCGCAGTTAATGATTCCTATTTGGGAAACTTCTATAAGTCAGGTTGCGAAACATGAACGACTTAATGGACTTGTTGGAAAAGAATCGCCAATGGGCCGAAGAACACAAGGCTCAAGAGCCAGAGTTTTTCGAATCGCTGGCTAAACAGCAAAACCCGAACTATCTGTGGATAGGGTGCTCCGACAGTAGGGTGCCTGCTACTCAACTGGTTGGGCTGCTGCCGGGTGAAATGTTTGTCCACCGGAATGTTGCTAATGTGGTGGTCCATACCGACTTCAACTGTTTGTCGGTCTTACAATACGCAGTGGAGGTGCTTGGGGTCAGTCACATCATAGTCTGCGGCCATTATGGTTGTGGCGGCGTAAAGGCAGCCTTCGAAAACTTGCAAATGGGATTGATCGATAACTGGCTACGACACGTCCAGGACGTAATGATCCATTATGAGCATCACCTTGCAGGTCTCGCAGGTAGCGAGAAGCAACTGGATCGGCTCTGTGAACTGAATGTAGTGGAACAGGTGCTCAGCGTTGGTCGCACTACAATTGTTCAGAGTGCCTGGGGCCGTGGACAGGAGTTGGCTATTCATGGGTGGATCTACGGCATCAGTGATGGTCTCTTGCGAGATCTTGATCTAACTATCTCGAGTCGTGCAGAGCTGACCGACGCCGCCCGGAGACACGGCCGCCGCAATTAATTTTCAGTAGAGTAGTCGAGTGAATATTTTGCGATCGCTGTGTGCGAACGAAACGCCATCTGCGTTTTCGAGATCATCACCGTCGAGTGAGGTCTCATCAATTTGCACCACGAACCAATGGTCCGAAAGCTCAAGGTGCTCAGTCAACGGGATCAGAAATTTAAGCTCACCCAGATCAATAGAATCGTTTGCCTTAAGAACCCGTTGAATGGCGATTGCCGGCGCCGAATTAACTATCTCCCAACCTTTTTCAGTGCGCGTGGCCAGCCCCACTCTCAACGTGGTTATAAGCCTTCGACCCTTGTACGGGCAATTCTCGCTTATCGTTATTCGGGACTTCTCAAACTCCAGAGCAATACCTGATCAATAAACTCTGAACTTCCCTGAGAATTGAGCCTGAACCGCAAAAGGAGTGTTCAGGGACGAAATCTTCACCGCCTGACTCTCCGACGAGACGCTAGTCTGGGCCATCGTCGAAGCGGCCAGTAACAGCAAGACGAGTAACAATGAGTGTCTCATCTCAAAGCCCTCAACAATTCGTTTCAAAACAGGCGGGTGAAAAATCGGATTGACACGATTTTCATTTCAAGGCCCTCGCGAATAATAGAATAGCCCTCGATCGCGTAGTACTTTTCGCCTCTTCTGAGACCCCTCGACTCGTCGGTATTTACTTGCGGCTGCACTAAGTAGTCTTTAGGAGGGTTAAACGGCCCCGAAGCGACTTCGGTTTTGAACTTTTGAATACGCTCCGCCACGTTTGCGTTCTCACGGGCCAAGTGGTCCAAGTGTTCTCTGAAGGTTCGTACGTCTTGTTCCATCTGAGAAACAAACGAGCCAAACTGTTTCGGATCCGCGTCCGGTTTACGATCTAAGATTTGCTTGATGTTTGGCGGGAAAAAAGATTTCTCCTGGTCGGTGTTATCAGGACCAGCCAGTATCAACATCAAATAGAAGAGCTGCATTCGCTGTTTATACGCAGCTATGAGCAGCGAGTCGGGAACACTATCCAAATCGACACCGCTAAATTCTCCGTCACGGATTGCAACTGCCCGCCGGCGCGCAACATTTTTCGTAAAGGTCGCTTCGTAGGCGGCGTTGAAGTCAAGATTTTCCGCAAGTATTCGTTGAAACTTCTGGCAGACGCGATACGCGTTAGCCGCCTCACTTGTTTGATGGACGCGCTGTGCACGAGCCACAACGTGGCAAACACCAACTAACGCCAGACATACCATGAAACAGGGGAAGGGCCTGTGACTCATCGTTTCCTATCGCTCAGGGTGGCGGGATTTCCTACGTGTAATGAAATAAGGTCAGCTGACGAGTTCGATTATATTGCGAGAACCAGCCATCAAAGCAATAGCGAATTGAATCAACTCTTCAAACTGAGCCAGATACTAATGTTTTGATTTATTTGGATGGGGTGATTTGAAATTGTCTGCTGAAAAATTTCGCCCGTGGTGAGTTTCCCAGGACTTCATGGAGGAGCGCTTTATCGACTCACTAACACTTAGTGTCCTGACATTACTGACACTTTTCGTCAGTGCGGCTCCAGCCTAATTGTCGTCGCCTTCACCCGAAAAGGGGAAGTTATTGGACAGGACGGCCCTCATCTTTACGTGTCCGTACAGGAGTTCGAGATAACAAAGGAACCGGTGCAACAGTGCTTTAGGATCCTGGTTATTTTCGATTGAACTAATAACTTCCAACGCAAGATTTTCGTACCCGCGCCAATCCTTGTACATCAGGTATTGCATCGCTCCGTCTCTGAACTCGAGAATGCGGTCAACAACCTGACGCAGCAAATCGGGCCCCGGCTCAGGCTCGGCCAGTCGGACCAGGCTCATAAGAGATGACAACTCTCTGCAAAGGAGCAATGACTGCTGCAGCCTTAATTCTGTGTCGTTAAATAACGAGGCCCCTTCAACGCTCGGATTAAAAACCTGGAGCAGTGTAATTATGGATTGTTGGAAGCAATTGGTCAGTAGCCCATGAGCGTGCAGAATTTTGCCGTAGACAACCGGAGTCGACTGCTCTGTTACGCCTCGAATGAGCTCTCGTTCAAAAATACGCCGTAAATCGTGGTTAATTCCGTAGGTAATGCCATCCAGGACGCCTCGCAATCGATCGTTTACGACGGGCGATGTCATCGCTCTAGTCGCAATAAATTCCGTCAGCGAGTGAGCTTCAAACTGCAGTATTTCGAGCAACGAAAGGCTCTCAAGCAGGGTATCGAGCTTGTGAAGATTGTTGTCTATCCGGGCAAGCCAATCAAAGAAACGGGCCAGTTCAATGAGGATATTCTCAGCAATGCCCTTCAGCTCAGGATCGCCAATCTGATTGAGAGCACAGGCTATCTCTTTCTGGAGACTGAGCTGTAATTGGTGTTGATCTTCGCTTCGCTGGTCCATCTGCACCGCATCGCGGAGTAGAATCGGTTGAAGCTCGACCTCCTGAATAGTTGATAACGTGGGCATGGTCATCGTTGTGTTTTAGGCGGATGTGAGAGGTCTGGGGCTCAGCAGCCAATTTGACTGTCGAGGTTCTTTGGAGGATTCGAGCGCCGAAGGTTATGTCGGATGAACCCACCAACTTGATATCCAGTGAGGATTGATGGCAACCGTCGTGCCGGATGAGGGGGAGGCAAGGCGGCGGGTGGCATTCTGCCCAGTGGCTTGGTCTATCTCCTACGCGAAACGTGAGGAAATAAGAGACCAAAACCCACCATCAGGACACCTCCCAGCAAAACGGCTCGATAACGTCGTTCGGCGGGGTTTCTTTCACTCAAAACACCAGGCGGCTCTTTGGCAATATACTCAGGAGGCGGCATTCCCACCGCGAAATAAAAAAGACCGTAGCGTGTCGCCTTTCCCTGGGCTGCTACCGCTTGCCATTGAACCCAGTACAAGCCCCGGGCGGCATCGGCCGGCATTGTGATCTGCAGGGCTTTGGCATTTTCTAAACTTGGCCCCTGGGACCGCAACTGCTTGCCCTCGCCAACGATCTGCTCGCCATTAGACTTCAGAGTGATTGTCGAATGGACCAGGATCGTTGAACTCTGGTCCAGCTCCTCCGAGAGTTTAACCGTCACTAACTGAGGAACTTTGTCCAAAACACTCCCTGGTGCCGGACTGGAGCTTTCATAGTGCGGACGCGGCACAAGTTTGTCCCAAGCGCCCAGAAGTAAGAGCACGAATCCAATAAAAAGCAGTGAAGCACGAATAAGTGACACTGGAGCCACGTTTCGATTCCTCTGTTGAGAAAACGATGATCTCTAGTAGCCAGGGAGAAGCTCAGGTGGAAAAAGGCTGGAACTGGGCGTTGGGTTGGGAGCCCTCAAGTAGCTACTCTTTTTTGCTGACCCTACCTATGTAAAACCCTGCACCAAATATCATGGTCAGCAGGAAAAACACTGGAATCAGCATTAAAAAACTGTCCCATACTTGCTGCAGCATACGACCTCCTAAGATGCGGCGAAAAGAGGTTTACCGGAGATTACTTCCTTAATCGGCTAATTGGGGCCGTGAGGCGGGTGCTGGCTCTAATCTAGAGCAAGCCGTTTGTTAAGAGCAAGAAGAATCTTCAGTATTCTGGATTTTATTGGTCCATCTTACCAGTTGAAACGAATCGCCAACGCTTAACGTTTCTACATGCCGACTCGTAATTGTCCATCTTGAACTTCGGCATCTTCGCAGGGTTGACGGCACCAATTTCAATCACCGCCGACTTCACTGTGCTACCCGGCATCCCCGAAGCACAAGAATCTTCAGTCACCTGTCCGAAGTCTTCAATAACCGTTGCCTTGCCTTGTTCAAAACTATATAGCGCAGCGGTTTCAATCAGTGTCCCCTGAGCCATGTCGCCGGTAGAAAGGAGCAACTCGTCGATGCCGTCTCGGTTCAGATCAGTTTTTCTGAGAATGCTACTGTTAAAGTTGATATCCAGGTTGGCGATAAGCTGTTGCCCCGAGAAGATAGCAATGCGTTTGCTGCCGTAATTATCCGCATGAGAAGCATTGCATTCGCCCACAGAAATTATGTATGCCGTCTGCATTTGCCCCGCCGCCGTAAAGCTACCCGAAGAGGAATCAACAACCGAAGGCACAAACTGTCCAGCGTTTCGCGCCGCCGACAAGTAGTCGCTCCCGCTTGCGTCGAAATCTGTTTTACATCTGCGGTCGTCTGTCAGGTATCTCTTAAAGACTTTGGAGAGCACCTCTTTTTGCGTTGCGGTTGAAATCTTTGGCGGACTATTTCTTTTGTCCGCTCTAAAATCAAAGAGTGTCCGTTTCGAAGCAGGTGTTTGCGCAAAGACGACGCTCAGGGCAAATATAAATAGCAGAACAAAGGGAGACTTTTTCATCGCTTTAATTCACCAGTTTAGATTTACTTGCGTAAGACTGTGGCGTTACGTTCACGCTTCGACCCAACGTTCAGCCCATTTACCCAACGCCTCAATCGCAGGTTCGAGATCTCGTCCCGACTCCGTTAATTCATAACTAACGCGCACAGGCGGTCCCGGAAGAACCGTTCGTGAGACTAACCCCTCAGACTCCAATTCACGAAGACGCTCAGTCAATAAGCGATCGGATAACCCAGGAATTGCCGCCAGAAACTCGTTAAAGCACTGCGGCCGGACCAGCATCGAGCTGATGATCGCTCCAGTCCACCGACGGCCAATCAACTCAACCGCGTGATGAAACCTCGCACATACCTGGTGCGGCTTGCCATCAGCGCTCTTCTCACGCACTCGCTTTCGTGTAGCACTTTTTCCGGCCACATTTTCACCTCAAACTTACTATTCGTTGCCTACTTGACAAAGATAGGCTGCCCGTCTTATCCTGATGCTCAGCTTACTAAAAGTAGGTTAATTATGCAACGTGAGGAGATTCGGAAAAGATGAGTGATACGGGGATACTTCTGCTGCGAGTTGTTGTAGGGGCGGTTATGGCTGCTCATGGCGCACAGAAACTTTTTGGATGGTTCGGCGGATACGGATTGAAAGGCACCGGTGGATTCTTCGATCAGTTGGGCTTTCGGCCAGGTATCGCTTTCGCCACCGCCGCCGGGTTGAGTGAATTCCTGGGTGGGCTGCTTCTTATCCTTGGTCTATTCACCCCGCTCGGTGCCGCTGCCGTCCTCGGCGCGATGATTGTGGCCAGCGTCGGTGTTCACTTAAAAAGCGGGTTCTTCGCTACCAACAATGGCATCGAATTGCCTTTCCTTTACGGACTTGTTTCGCTGGGTTTGATCTTTATTGGCGCAGGCAAATATTCGCTCGATGCTGAACTAGGATTTGCCTTCCTGGGTAAACCAACGCTGGCGTTTGCCCTGGTGGTCCTGACAATTGTAGCCGCCGTGGTAACGCTCGCTGCACGACAGAAGCCATTGCAAACATCTGCCAGTTAAGGTGATTTTAAAATCGGAGTTTTTCTAATGAGTAACGATAAAAAAATAAGATCCGTCTCCGGCATCATTAACAGTTTGGAGACAACTGAAGGTGAGGGATTCCTGGTACACCGGCCCTTTCCCACCTACGCTTTGTCAGATTTTGATCCCTTCCTCCTTCTTGATGAGATGGGACCAAAAGACCTCGCACCCGGTGAGGCTAAAGGTGCGCCCGATCATCCGCACAGGGGATTCGAAACTGTTACATACATGCTCGAAGGCAAAATGCAGCATAAGGATTCACGAGGCAACGCCGGTAAGTTAACCCCGGGCGATGTGCAATGGATGACTGCAGGCTCAGGAGTGGTCCATTCGGAAATGCCAGAAAGCGATTTTGCCAAAAATGGTGGGCGGCTCCACGGATTTCAACTCTGGGTTAATTTGCTTAAACGCGACAAGATGACGAAACCGAGATACCAGGAGATTCCGTCCGCGAATATTCCAGTCGCGACTTCTGAGGATGGATTGGTGAGTGTGCGGATCATTGCAGGTGAGTCGCTGGGTAAGCAGGCGGTGATAAAGACTCATACGCCTATCATGTACCTGCATTTCACGATTCAACCTGGTGGCAGGATCACTCAGGCTGTTCCTTCAGACTACAACACCTTTGCATATGTGATAGCGGGCGAAGGGAGCTTTGGACCAGAACTCGAGATCGCCTCGAGGGGACAGATGGTTATGTTTGAATCTGATGGTGACAGTATCTTGATTGAAAACAAAGGTTCGCTACCACTCGATTTACTGGTAATTGGTGGTGTGCCGCTGCGCGAGCCAATTGCGCGGTATGGACCGTTCGTTATGAATACTCGAGACGAGCTACATCAGGCTTTTGAAGACTTCCAGAGCGGCAGAATGGGAGAAATAGTCTTTTGATTTCTGCGTGAGAACCTCGGAAAATTACTTGGTTTAGCAGCCGAACTCTAATCGTCGATTTACGAGATTGGAGTTCCGCTGTTAGGATTCCATGCTCAAATAGTCTGACGGCATCAGAAGCGCACAAACTGTGCAAACAGAAAACAATGACTCGAACGCCAACACTGACAATTAGACTTTGGCTTCGAGTTATCGTGTGTCTTATTGATTATTGAGCTTGCGTTGGATACAAAACTCTACTATCGAGGTCTCGGAATGCCAGGATATTTTTATCGCGAAATTCCACACTGCTGTTGCCAACCTGTACTTGAACTGTTTCGCCCCTGGCCATCTTCTTAAAGACTTTGTAAGGCACCGTCGCCTCGAGAATCTCTACCATGTTTTCTCGCATGGGCTCATCCTTGTGAGTTATTAGTTGCATCTTCCCGAGACGAAACGTCTCGCCATCAACGACCACGGACAGGTCTCTCTGATCCACTGAATGTCTGAGGCCCCAGTCTTTTGTGTCAAAAATTACTTGCAAGGAAACGTCACGTACAAAGTCCAGTTGTACTCCGGGACAATGCAAAGTGACATCCACACTCACGCAGTAGTTTTTGTAATCAAAGCTATCCCGAAAAGCTGAACATTCAACTTTCATCTTTCGCAGCCGCATCAAGGTTTCGTGTGTAAACCCGTCGTATTTTGATTCGATCTTGCCGCCATGTTTGACGACTTGCCCAACGGCAACGACTCCCTGTTTCGTGAAGGCAGTGTGCATGAGCAGAGCGAGGATGCACGCTAAAGCGGGAACGAATTTGCGCATGACAGTTCTCCTGTATTTTCGTTCGGGGATGAGTTGAGATTAGGTGAGAGGTTTGAGCAAGAAACTGCGGCGCCGCAGCCAGCCAAAGAGCCGTAAACAAAATAACGAAGCGGCGGCAAACGTGTCAATTAAAACATTTACGAGCCACTCTATGATTAGCTGACTGGGAGAAAACGTTCAGGTTTTGGCCCAGATATGTCCTCCGGCGTAGATATGTCCAGCAGTAACAGTAGCGCGAGCGCAGCGACCGGATGGTACACTCAATTTGACGCCTAAATTCGGTTCGTTAGGTGTAGCATCCGATCGCTGCGCTCGCATTACTGTATTGAAGCTCTGAAGTTGGGATCACGCGTCGCTTTTCACATTCTCAACGATGTAATAAAGTCAATTGCTGCGATTTTATATAACTTGAGCAGGTGGGAATTCATGAAAGCGTTACTTTCCGAAGAGGCTTTACGCGATTTGAACGAACGGCTAAGGCGAGCGAACGAAGACTTCGCCGCTCGTTACCCTGGTGAGACAGGCCGCAGACAACCAGTGCATACGGTTTATGGAGGTGCGCATCTCTTCAAATCTGATACTGCCCGGAGATTGGGGGCGCTTGCACGCCGTTCGTTGGATCAGTTCGCGCCAGATTTCTTAGTTTTTGCAAGAGCGATCGGGTTACCACAGGCGGATCAATTGCCAGAAAGTATTGACGAAGCAAATGAACTCATCTCCGCATTAGAAAATGATCTCGACCTACGCCGCCAGAACAAATCAGCCTGGCTCGCTCACACAATTTACAGGCGCGTCTCTGACAAGCTACGTCGGGAGCCGGTTGAGGATTTTCGAATTGACTTCGAAGACGGATATGGGAACCGACCAGATGAAGAGGAAGACCAGCACGCAGTAGCTGCAGCGACAGAAGTAGCCGAGGGGGGGAGAAACGGAACGCTTCCCCCTTTTATCGGGATCCGAATTAAACCTTTCAATGAAGAGTTACGCGCGCGAAGTTTTCGCACACTCAACATTTTTATCTCAACCCTGGTCCAGGCCACAGTTGGTATTCTTCCTGATAACTTTGTAGTAACGCTTCCAAAGATCACGATCCCCGAGCAGGTCTCAAGTCTCGCTGCGTTGTTAGGTCGTTTGGAAAAACAGTTCGGTTTAAGCGAGGGCAGTCTCAAGTTCGAGATGATGATCGAAACACCGCAATCGATCATCAATCATAACGGAAAGATCAATCTGCCTATTTTGCTGGCTGCCGCTGATGGTCGTTGTGTCGCCGCTCATTTTGGCACTTACGACTACACGGCGAGTTGCAATATAACTGCTGCTCATCAACATATGCTTCATCCCGCCTGTGATTTCGCAAAGAACATTATGCAGGTTTCTCTTGCAGGGACGGGCGTGTGGTTGTCCGACGGCGCAACCAACATTATGCCTGTCGCACCGCATCGTTTTGTAGAGGGCGGCGAGCCCTTGACGGCAGAGCAGATTGACGAAAATCGTGATGTGGTGCATCGCGCGTGGAAACTTCATTACGATCATGTCCGGCACTCGCTAACAAACGCCTTCTATCAGGGATGGGACCTGCACCCTGCTCAGCTCCCGACCAGATACGGGGCCGTCTACTCATTCTTCCTTGAAAGTCTCGAAGCTGCTTCGGAACGTCTGAAGAACTTTGTGGAGAAAGCAGCAAAAGCAACGCTGGTCGGCGACGTATTTGATGATGCCGCGACCGGTCAGGGTCTACTCAACTATTTTTTGCGCGCGATCAACTGCGGCGCAATAACCGAGGACGAGGCGCTGAAGCTATCCGGATTGTCCCTTGATGAGCTTCGTTCCGCGTCGTTTGTGAAGATTCTGAAGGGCAGGCAAGAACTGTAATTTATCAGTGGGTCATTGGCCATTTTTCATTTTCCATCTCGACAGCAAGTCCGCTCCCGATCTGATTGCTTCAGTTTTGCCGGCGTGGCGACGTGCTAATCCAGTCGCCATTGATGGATAATTATCGGCTGAAACAATGATTACTCAAGTCCTACCAGCAACGCAGTCTGAAGAGATAGTTTCAAGGGATCCCTCCAGTGGCAGGGAAATTGGGAGAGTTCCAATCCTCGGCCCCGATGAAGTCTCGAGAGCTGTCGAACGGGCTCGCGCTGCGCAATCTTCATGGGGCTCATTAACCTTTCAAGAACGCGGACACATCATCCTTAGAACTCGAGAGGTGGTCCTTGCAAAAGTCGATGAGATTGCACAGCTAATCTCCAGCGAGACGGGAAAACCGGCACTCGAAGCTATTTCTATGGAGGTGGTTCCAACACTCGATTTGATGTTCTACTTTGCGAAAAATTCGGAAAGGCTGCTTAAGGAGGAGTCGATAAATCTCGCACAATTTGGACCACTGGGTCGCTCCTCATCGATCGTTCATAAGCCGCTGGGAGTTATAGGCATCATCTCTCCATGGAATTTTCCCTGGGCCACGCCATTCGCGGAAGTCGTAATGGGCCTGATGGCCGGCAACTCTGTGATTGTTAAGCCCAGCGAATTGTCTCCGTTGACTGCGTTGAAAATTGCGGAAGTCTTTGCAGAAGCAAAATTACCAGAAGGCCTGCTCAAGATCGTTACAGGCGACGGCTCAACCGGCGCCGCACTTATAGAGGCCAGGGTGAACAAGATCATGTTTACGGGGAGTGTCGAGACCGGTAAGAAAGTCGCGGAAGCAGCGGCAAGACACCTAATACCAGTTGTGCTCGAGCTTGGCGGCAAGGATCCGATGATAGTCCTCGACGACGCCAAGCTTAATGTCGCGGCTCGCGCTGCCGTCTGGGGAGCATTCTGCAATTCCGGACAAGCCTGCGCCTCGATTGAACGCTGTTATGTTCATGAAACAGTGGTCCAAGAGTTTACTGACCTGGTAGTAGAAGAAACGCGTGCATTAAAGCAGGGGCCCACAAACAAGAGTGACATCGACGTGGGCGCGATGACAAGTAAAGAACAATTGGAGTTAGTCGAACAACACGTGGATGAAGCCGTGGCGCAGGGCGCTAAAATTCTCATCGGTGGAGAACGGAACCAAAAAGAGGCAGGATGGTTTTATCAGCCGACCGTAATCAATAAGGTCGACCATTCGATGAAGCTAATGCGAGACGAAACGTTTGGTCCAATTCTTCCGATAATGACTTTTAAGACTGACGAGGAGGCGATCAAACTCGCGAACGATTCAATCTATGGACTAACGGCTTCTGTCTTTACGGCTAACCTGGCACGCGGGCGCCGCATAGCGAAAGAACTCGAAGCGGGCACCGTGATGATCAACGAGGTCGTCTACACTCATGCCCTCGCCCAAACACCATGGGGTGGAGTGAAGCAGAGCGGTTACGGCAGAACGCACGGGAAGTTAGGACTTCTCGAAATGGTGACTCCGCAACATATTCACGTCAACGCCGTTCCCGCAATAGCTGACCTTTGGTGGTTCAGATACACGGCCGGCGCCGGCGAGCTGTTTCACGGACTGGCACGACGGTTTACGACCGGGTCCCTACTGGCTGCGGTACCACTGCTACCAACGATGCTTCGTCGCCTGTTTGAAAGAAGAAAGTAGAGATCGGGCTTCCTCGCTATACTTTTTCTCTCGACTAGCCTAGCATTTCCGCTTTGCCTGGAGGCCTTAAGAATTTCAGATGGAATTGTGGAAGCGTTACATGCACCGGCGGGAACGCTGGTATCACCAAAGGGACAATAATCGCCTGGTACGCCCCATGGAATGGGGACTGGAATTTGTTCTTGACCACGTCAATGGTGACAATCCGCGCAATGCTTTGAGAGATCATTCGGCGCGCGTTATGCGTAGCAGTGATGACTTTTATGCTCTCCCCGAAATCCATGATTTTCAGCTTGCTGGTGATCAGCTAACCTGGACCAGCGCAATCCAAACCCCTTCGGCCGAAAATAACATCGCTCGAGCTCGCTTCTTTCCCGCTAAAGCCAAAAAGGGACGTTCACCTCGTAACGCCATTGTGGTTCTGCCGCAGTGGAATGCGCAGCCTGAGAGTCATGTCGAGGCTTGCCGGATCTTTAACATGATCGGGATGTCTGCACTGCGCTTAACACTTCCTTATCACCAACAAAGAAAACCACCTGAGCTTGAACGCGCTGATCATCTTGTTAGCACCAACATTGGCCGCACGATCCAGTCGATGCGACAGGCAGTACTCGACACGAGGGCCGCGGTCCGTTGGTTAAAAAATGAGGGTTACGAGAAGGTAGGAATTCTTGGAACGAGTGTTGGCTCGTGCATCGCATTTCTTGCATTTGCGCACGAACCGGATCTTGATGCAGGCTCTTTCAATCACGTCTCCGGTTACGTCGCCGATGTGGCATGGAACGGACTCTCAACTGCACATGTTCGAGAAGGCTTCGGACACCGGCTTTCGCTAACCGAATTGAGAGATTTCTGGACTCCGATTAGTCCACTTCCCTTCATGCCGCGAATGGCTACGATGGGCCAGCGTCCAATGCTGTTCATTGTTGCCAAGTACGATTTGACGTTTCCAATTGATTTAACTCACGACGCTATCGCGGAAGCTAGACGTCACCGGTTACCACTCGAGTTGGTTTGGTTGCCTTGCGGACACTACACAACTGGAGAGTTTCCCTGGAAGGCTATCGACGCCTGGAAGATCGCCACATTTTTCCGTCGCAAGTTCCGATAAGACGGGTTCCGCAAACCAAAGCCCTTTGATCTCTTCGTAGACCGAGGTCCTTTGCTATAAACCCGCCGTAGCTTGTATAGATGCAAACCTTAGCGTGACGAGCAATAAGTACAGTACCGCGAGCGCAGCGACCGGATGCCACACTCAACTTACGTCTACGTCCTAATAAGCATGCGCGTTGAGTGTGGCATCCGGTCGCGTCGCTCGCGGTACTGTAGTCAGACGCCGGCGCATTCAGAGAAGCGCGAATTTAATTCCAGCACAGAATAGAAATTCCCACTTCTCAAATCATAATTATCAAATTGACCTGATCCGCTTGCTACTTAGCCAACGGAAATACCGGCTCAATATCCACCGGGACATCCTTTAGCCTGTCGAGCGCTTGCTGCATCGATGGTCTGATTACAGCAAATTTATCAAGTATCGCTTTCGCCTTGTCGTAAGACCCCTCAGCTTCAAGCGTCAACAAATCACGCGTCAGCTTTTCAACACCTGCTTTGATCTTCGATTGATCGACACTGAATGTTCCGCTCTGTTCGTCAAACTTGATCGCTCCCTCATCGCTCAAATAATTGAATTGCATAGCGACGCCGCGGCCATGCGCTTCGGTGATACCAAACCTGACGGACCTGAACATACTCGCAAGATAAGTGGTGTAGAGCGTGCGCTCCATGTTCTTATCGATCACTCCCTTGTCGATCATGTACTGAAGAGCCCAAAGCCCGGTCATATCTGCCTTTGCCTCTTCGATAGCCGAGTACAAGTCCTTTAATTGTTTGCGGACAGTAGTTTCCTGTCCATTGACGCTGATGTTGTGTGGTCCAAGTCCGTGCATCAGTTCATGACAGAGTATGTGTGTAAAGAACGAGTCGAACGCGAGCCCGGAACGGTCCGCGGGTGCCAGTACTACTTTCGAAATTGGAATCAGGGTTTTCTCGAACTTGGCATCCTGCACGTTCTTGAGCATGACGCGTTTCGAACCTTTTTCCTTGACGACACGTTCGTCATTCGGCAGGTTGAAGGCGGCAGTTTGCACGCCGTTGTTGCCCTCGCCCGAAGCGAAGACCTCGTTTACGACTCGAATCGGTGAAGCTGCACCGAGCTTCGGATTCCGATATTTCGCGTCCAACGGCAGGTTATTTTCGAGTTCCTGAAGATAAGCACTAAACTTGGCAAGTTTCGCTGACTCCGCTTCATCCCGCAGCGTTACATAAGCTTCGAAGGACGCTTTATATCCGAAGAGTTCGTCCTCGTACGTTTCGTATGGGCCAAAGGTCACGTCGATCGGAGCGTCAAGGTCCATCCAGGCGACATCACTTTCGTAATAATCGTCAGAACCAAAAGCATCAGCACGTTTATTCAAAAAGTTCTTGAGTGTTGCGTTTGTGGTCAGCGCAGCGGCCTCGCGCAGAAGTTTGGCCGCCGGATCGAGATACTGTTTGTAGGCCTGGCTGTATGGCACTGTCGTCAACTTGCCGTCAGCGCCACGTCTAATTACCCAGAAGAAGCCGGTCGCCTTTTGCTTGTCAGCATCAGACAAGGATGAGACCCACGTATTGAATTCATCCTTTGTCATGTCGTCGGGATACGAGTTGGCCTGGGGCGGCTTTTCATGAGGCACACCCTCGATAAACGGAGTGTTGTTATCAAGCCTGGACCATGGACCATCGTTGATATAGAAATAGTGAAGACGAGCACTGCCTGCGGCGCTCTTGTCGGCCCGAAGCTTTTTCTCCAGGGCGTCATTTCCACTCCATACCTGGCGAAGAAAAAGCGGATCCATCAGTTTTGCGGCTTGAATAATCTTTTGGAGAGCCTGCTTATCACCTGCTGAAAGCTTACTTGTATCAGCAGTCAGAACGGTCGGTGCAAAACGAGCAATCTTCTTCGATAAATCGTCGGACGAGTCTTGTGCTGATATGTTCAACATGGGACTTAAAGTCGTGGTTGCAATCAGCAGAGCGATTGCCAGGACACGCGGAGTCTGAAGTTTGGTCATAAAAAGGGTCCTTGATGCGTTATTTGGGAGTGTTGCCGATGTTAGCGAGTTCTATCTCGAAAGCAAAGTCGGGACGCGGAGTGATAATGATGTACATTCGTCCGGCGTTGTGGCGTTGTGGGCGCCCAGTCGCTGCGCTTATGTTTCTGTAATGCGTTAGCAGGGCCGTACAAGTCAGGATGAGGAGAGGTGCGTTTCGCATCACATTGCAACCTCGGGTACAATCCAACCAAATTTTAAACCAAAGAGGATCGCAATGATTAGACCCCAGCTGGAAGAATTTGTCCGTCGCATGGTCCCAAACTCCGTCGCGATTATTCCCGGCGCACGTGAGACAACCCGATCAAACGACACTCATTACAGGTTTCGCCAAGACTCGGACTTTTTTTACCTGACTGGATTCGAAGAGCCCGACTCAATAGCCGTGGTCAAAGCTTCGAGCGCTCCTAAATTCACTCTATTCGTCAGGCCGCGCGATCCGGAACGGGAAATCTGGGATGGTCGTCGAGCAGGCGTGGATGGAGCAAAACAAGATTTTGGCGCTGACGAAGCTTTTCCGATTAATGAATTCGACGCACAACTGCATGAGATTTTAGACGGCGCTGATGTTCTTTATTACAGGCTCGGTGCAAATCGCGAACTCGACGACACAATCATTCGGCAGATCTCGCGGATGCGATCACTAAATCGCAAACCTATTCATCCACCACAAACAATCGTAGATCCAGCCACCATCGTTCACGAAATGCGCGTCATCAAGAGCCCAGATGAGCTTGAACTGATGCAAACGGCGGCTGATATTGCGGCCGAGGCGCATTGCGAAGCGATGAAAGCGGCACGTTCGGGCATGCAGGAGTATCAGGTAGAAGCGATCATCGAGCAGATTTTCAGACAAAGGGGAGCTGCTGGCCCAGCTTACACCTCAATAATTGGCGCTGGTCCAAACGCGACCGTCTTGCATTACATCAACAACGATGGGGTCCTGCAGGATGGTGACCTCTTGTTGATCGATGCCGGCGCCGAATACAAGGGTTACGCCTCTGATATCACTCGTACTTTTCCAATCAACGGAAAGTTCTCCGAGGCTCAACGCGAAATCTATGACCTTGTTCTGAAAGCGCAGGAAGCCTGCGTGGAAATGGTTCGGCCAGGCACAACTCATGAGCAGCTAAAGCAACACTCGATAGAAGTCTTGACCGAGGGCATGGTCGAGCTCGGGCTACTTCAGGGCAAACCGTCGGAGCTAATCAAAGAGAAGAAATACGAACAGTTCTACATGCATGGATTGGGCCATATGCTGGGCATCGACGTGCACGACGTTGGGCTCTACTATCATGGCCAGGAATCACGAGCGCTGGAGCCCGGTGTGGTGATGACAGTTGAGCCCGGCATCTATATCAGTCCTGACTCCAGAGACATACCTACAAAGTATCTGGGTATCGGAGTGCGCATCGAGGATGACGTGCTTTGTACTCAGAACGGCCCAAAGGTGCTTACTAATAAGGTACCTAAGCGAGCGGATGAGATTGAAGCGCTGATGGGCAGATAAAAGCTTTATTGCTCATTGGTCATTTTTCATCGGCGACGCGTCCTTTTGCAGCAATGAGGCGCCTTCCCCAAAACAAAATGACAAATGAGAATTGATCAATGACCAATGAGAAATAGAGGTGGTTCGAATCCCGCCACCTCAAGACGACAATTCAGCAACAATCTCTTTCACCGCTGCGCGTGCTTCTTCGACTTCCTCCGGCTTAAAAGAAACGGCCCCTACAACCGCGTGGCCACCACCACCGTAACGCTCACAAATCTTGGCAATATTATGAGTGCGAGGTTTTGGCGCCCAGGGATTCGAGCCCACCGATATCTTGGTGCGTTGAGCTCCTCGAGTCAGCGCAACTGAGTAAGTCGTCTCCGGATATAAGTAATACGGGATAAACTTGTTGAAGCCTTCGTAACCTTCATCCACCAAATCGAATTGGACCACATGATTGGCATAGGTCGCCTTTCGCCTCACCGTCTCGAGTGTTTCAAGATGTTGTCGCAAGATTGGCTGGAAGCGCTTTACGACTTCTGAACTCATCGCGACCTCTTCAAGAGAATGCGTAGTCAGGTCACGGATGATCTGTTCAATAAAAAGATCGTCGGGGTCCGACTCAATAACCTGCATGAGCTGCAAGGCTGGTTCCTTGAGCTCTACGCACTGCGCCGGCGACTCGTAGAGTGCTCCATCGATGATGTGGGCCCAATGGACGAGTGATTTGACAGGCTCAACATTAAACCCGAACTTTTGTTCAGCGATGTCGGCAATAAATTCAGTACACGATTTTCTAGTCGCATCAAGAAACTTTTTGCCCGACTTGTCTGCACGGAAATGAGCTTCGTCCTCAGGGGTTAGAAAAGCCGACTCATGGTGATCGAACCACCACGTCAATTTTTCTGAGGCCGCGTATTTGAAATCGACGATGGCATTCTCGTCAGAATCAAACATCGTCAAGTCAAAAAGGTTTCCCGGCCGGTGAAGTAACCCAGTGTAGGCCACTTCGGCTTCCGGATGAATGCGTTCTTTGTAAAAGCGAGTGAAGGTTGCAGCCGACGCAACGCCATCAAAACAGTGTCCGTGATAGAGCAATCGAAGTCTCATAGGTGTACCGTGCAAAAGAGCGGGCAATAGTAGCAATGCTCTGGTTTACGCGCAAAGCCGCACGGGGTTTGGGAGTAGCCTACAGGTTTTCTCTGTGCAACCTCTGAATTCTTTGGGCGACTCAGTGGTTGGAATGCACGGTCAAAGATTTCACCACCGAGGCACAGAGAACCCCCCGAGGTTGCACGGCGCGGCTTAGGCCGCAACCAAACGATCAAGTTGCGGGACCGGTCAGTACCGATTCGCGGTAGCGTCGGGTGAGTCTCGATGATCAAGCAGTTGTCAGCATTTTGAGACTCACCCGACGCTACGGCGATTCGGTACTGACCAGTCTGGTCTCGCAATGC